>Ga0073907_1004205_pt1 | contig 10410 bp, 8 predicted proteins | sample GluameincwithD2O_FD_65483 | JGI IMG/M metagenome (GOLD analysis project Ga0073907, IMG submission 65483) | Mouse cecum microbial communities from Vienna, Austria - Glucosamine amended microcosms incubated with D2O | ecosystem: Host-associated > Mammals > Digestive system > Large intestine > Cecum... | reverse complement strand
GCCCCCGACGCCCAGGGCACCGGCGTGGCCCGCAAGGTGCTGGAGCCGTTCTTCAAACTGGCCGACGATGAGAATCTGCCTATCTACCTGGAAACTTATTCCGATAGGTTGGAGGAGCTGTACAAACATTTCGGCTTTGAAATGGTACGCGAGTATCGCAGCCCCGAGTTCGCCGTATACGAACGGGTGATGGTGCGCAAACCGAGCGGCGAACGGTAGGCGCGCGGAAACACCGCCTCACTCGTTCCCGAACCGGCCACCAGCCGCATGACCTGTTGCTGACAGCGAACGGCAATCGCGCAAAGGCGTCGCACTCCCCCTGCAAAACTTGGGAAGCCGAGGCAGCTGTCACCAAAGTTGTCTTTTTGCGGTAGCGGGTGCGCGGTTTTGCGACTTCGGTAACTTCTTCCGCATGTTTTGGCGACTTTGGTACCGGCCCACCTGGGGTTTTGTGGGCTATCCATACCAAAGTCGCTTTTTTGCGCATATTTTGGGTACCAAAGTCGAAAAAACGCGTCTTCGGAAAGAGCCGCAGCCCGTCGGAGCCAGATGGAGGGCCAAGTGAAAGCCCCCGGCCTACTGGGTGCCGGAGGCTTTCTCGTCCGTTAGGACTTTCTCCTTGTTTGTCACCTGCGCGTAGGGGGTACTCCAATCCGCCCCACTGTGACCTCGTCATTATCCCATATGAGCTCGGTGAACGACGCGTTGCCGATCTTCTCGGGCTCGTTCACCCGCGCGCGGTCGAACAGGTACACCAGCGTGCGCACGGTGAAGGCATGGGTGACCACCAGCACGTTGCCGCCTCCCTGGGATTCGATTTGCCGGCCCACGTCCTGCAGGAAGCTGCGCAGCCGCGCTTCGATGGCGGCGAAGTTCTCGGCCCGGCCGGTGGTGTCAATGGCGGCGAAGTAGTCGGCAATTTGGGGCAGTTGGCGATTGTGGTGGCTGCGCGGCAGCACCTCGCCGAAGCAGGCGGCCAGCGCGTCTTGCATGAACTGGCGGTCCTCCCCTTCCAGCTGACCGTAGCACCATTCCCGCAGGCGGGAATCGGCGTGCAGTGGCAGCTCTTCGGGGATGGCCTGGCCGCGGGCAGAAAGCCACGCCTTCCACGCAATTTCCAGGGTGGCACGAGCGCGGCCGCTGTCGGAGGAGTAACCGGCCACGAATGTGCGATTGGCAAGGCGGCGCCCCAATTCCGCTGCGGCATGCTCGCCGGCAGCCGTGAGCGGGGTGTCGCACCAGCCCTGCACCCGGTTCATCACGTTGAAGATGGTTTCGCCGTGGCGGGCCACGTAAAACGTAACGGTCATGGCACGCCTCCTTTCATGCCGCACACGTTTTCAGTGTAGGGCAAGCCGCCAACCCGCCGCATCAGCCGATACGCGGCGGTAACCTGTGAAGAGGCCACCCCCGCCCGTCCGGGCGCAATCGCAGCCGGCGCATAGGCAGAGATAGAATCTCTGCCCTACGAAAGCGACAGAGACGAACGTTCAAGCACGAATAGAGCTGCCCCCTTGGCTGGCCCGGTTGGGCGGGGCGGAGCGAGGTGAGGCAAAGCCCAAGGAGTGCCGAGACCACAGGCTCGGCACGACGACGCGTCGAGCGCAGCCCCGCCCAACCGGGCCAGCCTCCAAAAACCTGACGTTATCCCCGTCCCCTGTCACTCCCCCGTCACGGACGCGGGCGCGGCTTAGTTGTTGGCGTAGTTGGAGAGAAAGGCTTTGGTACGGTTGTGCTGGGGGTTGTTGATCAGCTGCTCCGCCGGCCCCTCTTCCACAATCACACCGCCGTCCATGAAAATGATGCGGTCGGCCACGTCGCGGGCGAAGCTCATCTCATGGGTGACGATCACCATGGTCATGTGCTCGCTGGCCAAATCGCGGATCACCTTCAGCACCTCGCGGGTGAGCTCGGGGTCGAGCGCGCTTGTGGGCTCGTCGAAGAACAGCACGTCGGGGTTCATGGCCAAGGCGCGGGCAATGGCCACCCGCTGCTGCTGACCGCCGGAAAGCTCACAGGGCACCATGGCCTCCTTGCCGGAAAGCCCCATCTTCGCCAGCAGCTCCACGGCCCGCGCCTCCGCCTGTTCCTTGGGCATCTTCTGCACGCAGATCAGCGGGTCGGTGATGTTTTTCATTACGGTGTAGTGGGGAAATAGGTTGAAGTTCTGGAACACCAGGCCAAAGCGCTCCTTGGCCTTGGCCAGCACCTGCTTGCCGCCGTAAACGGCCCGGCCGCCCGCATCGGTGGCCACCGCCAAATCGCCGTAAGCGAGGCTGCCGCCGTCCAAGGTTTCCAGCAGCGTCATGCAGCGCAGCAGCGTGGACTTCCCGCCGCCGGAGGGGCCGATGATGGCCAGCACGTCCCCTTTGTTCACCGTAAGAGAGATGTCCTTGAGCACCTGATTGCCCCCAAAGCTCTTCTTCCCGCTCTCAAGACTCACCACAGCATCGGTCATGTTGTCCTCCGTATAACCTCAGGCCTGTACCGGCCCGTCAGCACTAATAAATCGATCCTTACCTGTCCGCCAAAGCAAGCGAGGGTTTCTCCGGTGCCCTAGATTGCCCTGAAATCCGACTGAGCGTACTCGGGTACGCGAAGGTAGGAATTGAGGGGCAAGATGGGGTGCCGGAGGACTCCGCAGCGCTAATCGTGGTAATAATCAAGCTTCTTTTCCACCTTGTTCATCACGAACTCGATGAGCAGGCAGAACACCCAGTAAATGAGGGCGGCGATGGCGTAGGGCACCATCGACACCTCGCGGGCCGCCAGCGCTTTGGCAGCGTTGAACATCTCCATGATGCCCAGCACGAAGGCAAGGGAGGTGTCCTTCACCAGGGTGATGATTTCGTTGCCCATGGCGGGCAAGATGCGCTTGATCACCTGGGGCAGCACGATTTTCATGAAGGTCTGAGCCTTGGTGTAGCCCAGCACGCTTGCGGCTTCGTACTGGCCTCGGGGGATGGACTGGATGCCGGAGCGGTAAATCTCCGCGAAATAGGCGGCGTAGTTCAAGATGAAACCGATGGCGCAGGCGCCGAACTTCCAATCGGCCCCCATCTCAAGCCCGAACAGGTAATAGGGGCCGAACATGATGGCCATCAGCTGCAGCATGAGCGGCGTGCCGCGCAGGATGGAGATGTAGAAGCGGGCCACCAGCGAAAGCGGCTTGAAGCGGCTCATGCGGGCCAGCGCCACCACAACGCCCAGAGGCAGCGCGCCTATGAGCGTGATGAAGAAGATGGCAACGGTGAGCTGAAGGCCCCCCAGCAGTATTCCCATCATTACGCCGAATTCCATGGCATCCCTTTCTCTTCCGGCGCCCCATCGCAGGGCGCCAAGCAAAGGCAAACCCCAAACCGCTGCAGCGCCAGCGGGCTGGGGTTTGCCGGACCCGCGCGAGGCCCTTCGGCAAAACGGCCCCGCCCCGAAGGGCAGGGCCGGCAACGGGGCCGCCGCCAAGCGGCTCCGGCTTAGGGCGCGTTACTCGAACAGCACCCAGTTGTCCACGGTCACGCCGTAGTCGGCGTACTTCTCGCACAGCTTCTGCACGGTGCCGTCGGCGTAGAGCTCTTTCAGGGCGTCGGTCACCTGCTTGGCCAACTCGGTGTCGCCCTTCTTGAAGCCCACGGCGTAGTGCTCGGAGCTCAGAGAGGTGGGCAGCTGGGTATAGGCGCCGGGGTTGGCGGCCATCTGGTAGGCGGCGATGGACAGGTCACAGGCCACGGCGTCCACCATGCCCGACTCCAGCTGCATGAAAGCGTTGTTGTAGTCGGTCAGCTGATCCAGCGCGGCGAAGGTGTCAGCCAGCTCTTTCTGGTCGCCATCAAGCACGTCCAGCGCGGCGGAGTCCACCTGGGTGACCACGGTCTTACCGGCCAGGTCGGCCAGGTCGGCGATGTCAGAACCGGCCTTCACCACTACCACTTGCTCGTTGAGCATGTAGGGCTCGCTGAAGGTGTAATCGTTCTCGCGGCCCTCCATGGTAAAGCCGTTCCAGATGCAGTTGATGGAGCCTTGGTTGATGAGGGCGTCCTTGGCATCCCAGTTGATGGCGGTGGCTTCAAACTCCCAACCCAACTTGTCGCACACGGCGGCGGCCAGGTCCAAATCGAGGCCGGTGGGGTTGCCGTCGTCGCCGATGAAGCCGTAGGGCGGGTAGGAGTTGTCGTAGCCCACAATCAGCTTGGTGGCCTGGGCGGGAGCATCGGCCTCGGGGGTCTGCTGCTCGGCCGGGGCGGGCTGGGCCGCGGGCTCTTGCTTCTCAGGGGCGCCGGAGCAGCCGGCCACCAGGGCGGCCGCCAGACAGGCGGTGGCGGCGAACGCCAGAATCTTCGTAAACTTCTTCATAGGGTTCCCTTCTATGGCGAACCGGAAAGCCGGTTCATTTGCATTTGCACTTTATCACGCTAAAGCGAACGGAGGGCAGTATAACACACAAGATTCACCCGTGGGGAGCGAACAGGCAGCGGGAGCTCCCTGAAGGGCAACGGCGGCCCTGGCCCCGCAAGCCACCGTGGCTGGGCCAGTTGGGCGGGGCGGAGCGAGGTCCGGCCAAGCCAAAGGAGGTCCGAGACTACAGGCTCGGGCCGACGACGCATCGAGCGCAGCCCCGTCCAACCGGCCCACCCTCCAGGAACGTTTAGGCAGAGATAGAATCTCTGCCCTACGAATTCGACCTGCGACGGCGTCTTCGCTGGGCCGACCCGGCGGGTCGGAGCGAGATCCGGCCAAGCGGAGTAGAGGGGAACTAACTCGCCCGCCAGGGCGAGTTAGTTCCCCTCGTACGGAGCGTCGAGCGCAGGCCTGTCGGGTCGGCCCACCCTCCAGAGGCTATTTGCGGCCGAAGAGCTGGGGTTTGGGGCGCGCCTTCCCAATCTCTAGGAGACGCGGCTCGAAGTCGAACAGCTCGGCGGTTTCCACCGTGTCGCTCACCTCGATGCACTTGGCCATGCAGGCATCGGCGCACAGCATGCACTGGGTACAGTCGGCCATGGAGAATTCCACCAGGCGCGTCTCGTCGTTTTGCGACTCCACCTCGCTGTAGTTCAGGGCATCGGTGGGGCAGAACATCACGCACATGCCGCAGCCGGTGCAGCGCTCCACGTCGATGGAAACCGAGCCGAAGTCGCGCCCCTGCAGGGTGTCCTGGCGCGGCGCCGGGCCCAGTTGGCACATAGCGTCCATCAGCCGCAGCGTGCGCTCGGCGGAAAACTGCGGCATCTTGCCCGCCTGCGACACCTTCAGCCGCTCGCGGATGGAGGCTACCTTCTCGTCGCGCCCCATGCCCAGCGAATCCAGCACCGTCTTTTCCGCCACCTCGATGGCCGCCTCTTGGGCAAAGGCCTTGGCGTCGGTGAAGAAGCTGCGGCGCGACGCCCCCACCGCTTTGGCGGGGTTTTCCGGGATGTCCAGCGGGAAGTCGGACATGCGCGACATCAGCACCTTGCTGCCCATGAGGTTACGCAGGCTGCGGGCGCAGGCCAGCGTGGCGTCCACGGCCGGCACCACGTCGCGGTACTTGCACGTGGCGCAGGTGCCGTCCACCAGCACTATCTCCTCGGCGCCGGCAGCGGCAATTTCCAAAAGCGACGTTTCCTCGATACGCCCCAGGCAGGGCACCACCGCGTACATGTCGGGGTCGGCGATGTGGCGCGCCTCCATGCGGGCGCAGGCGATCACCGCTTTGGGCTTGCCCAGGTTCTGCTGGGCGGCGGCCACCCGCGCCGCCAGCTGCTCGGCGGTGGGCTCTAGCGGCACCAGCGCCTGAGTGGGGCACACGGCCACGCAAGAGCCGCAGGAAACACATTGGGCACCGGAAATGGCGATGGAATTCAGCTTGATGTCGATGGCGTGGCTGAAGCACACCTCCTCGCAGCGCGAGCACTGGGAATTGCGGTTGCGCACCTTCACGCAGCGGTCGGGCATGGCAACAACGGCGGCCGTGTCCAGGGCGTTGGCAACTTCCACCACATCGTTGAGGCTGGGCATGGGTACTTCCTATTCTCCGAAAAAGGTCTCTTCCACCCGCTTGAGGTCTTCGGGGGTGTTCACGTTCACAAAGCAGCCGCCGCGGGGCTCCACCTCTATCACTTCCTCGCGGGTAAACTCCAGCACCTCCAGCCCCTGGCCGTCGAAGAGGTCCTGGGCGCGCACGCAGCCATCGGCCAGGGCGCGGTTTGACGCGGCCAGGCAGGCGCTGCGGCGGTAGAGGGCGTGGAAGGGCTCGAAGCCGTACTGGTTCACCGGCACCACAATGTCTGCCTTGGTTTGGGACATGCGCACCGCCTCGGCCACGATCAAAGACGGGCTGGCGAACACCATGTCGCAGGCCACCACGGCCACATAGGGGAACCGGGCGGCGGAAAACGCCGTGTTCAGGCCGCGCAGGGCGCCCCGCTGCTCGTGCACATCGGGCACCAGGCGAATGTCCAGATGCGGGAACTCTTCGTGCAGGAACTGCAGGTTCTCGGCTTCGTTGGTGGTGACGATCAGCTCGTCGGCCACCGGGGCAAGGCGGGCTATCAGGCGGCCGATCAGCGGCTTTCCCCGGAAGGGCACCGTGGCCTTCGAGCGGCCCATGCGCCGGCTTTCGCCGCCCGCCTGGATCACCACCGAAACGCAATGGCGGGTGTAGTCTTCCTGAAGGAAATCCCCCAGCTTCTCCACGTCGTCGAAGCCGAACACGGGAATGCCGTATATGTCGGCCGCTTCCTCTGCCTGGGGGATGTCGGTGACGATAGCCACCGTGCTGGCGCGGGGCATCTTCGATTCCAAATCGGCCTGGTAGGCCCCTTGGCCGCGGGAGGCTTGGATGAAATCGGTGCCCAACGAAGCGCCATTTTTCGCCCCCTTGGCAAATGCCTCGGCTACCGCCACATCGGCGGGGTTGCCCGAGCGCATGATTTCGATGGTGGGCAGCCCGCTTTTGCGATAGCCCTCCACCAGCACGATGTCGTGGCCGGGCATGGAGCGCACAATGTCGCGGCACTCCATCTCCCCTTCCACCGTTTTGATGCGGGCCATCTGGCCGGGGGCGGCGATAACCGTCTCGCTGGCACCGGCGGCGCGATGGCGGTAGGAATCTTTGCCCGGATAGTCGATGTCGAAGCCCTTGTGGCTGTGGTGTTTCACGCTGCCCACATCCAAACCGCGCGACACCAACTCGGCGATCAGCTTCTCCACCAGCGTGGTTTTCCCGGAATTATGGCGGCCGACGATGGCCACCGCCGGACTTGGAACGTTGATCATGCTTCCCTCCCTTGTGGGCAGGAATTATAGCAGAGCGCCCCGCGCCCCATAACATTCCCAAACAAGATGCAAAGCCGGAGTTGCAGTGCTGCGCTACAATAGAGGCAACCGTTTTTGGACGTTTGGACGAAAGGCACCGAATGGTTACCGTTGCAGATGTGCTAGCGCTCCCGGTATTCGACAACGTGAACCTGGCGGCCCCCTGCGAGGGCTTCGAGGGGCGCGAGGTAATCAACTGCGGCACGCTGGACTACGAGCCCTTCTTCCACGACTACCACGCCTTCGTGCCCGGCGAGTTCATCTTCACCACGCTGGGGTTTGCCCAGATGCACCCGGAACTGGCGGAAGAGGCGCTTCTTGCCCTCATCGAACACGGGGTGGCGGCCATCGCCATCAAGCCAGTGGCCCTCACCGAGCTGAGCCCGAAGGTGCAAGAGGCCAGCGCGGCGGCGGAGGTGCCGGTGTTCTTCTACGACGGCCGCTACATGGAGCGGACGCTGGCCAGCGTGATGGCCCTCATCGACGAAGAAGCGGTGAACTCCGAGCGCAACCGCCTCATCGACCAGGTGCTGGCCCCCTCCGACGAGCGCCACGTGGCCAACCTCATCTTCTCCATTGCCGGCATCACCGGGGCCACGGTGCAGTGCCTGGCCATTCAGCCGCTGGTGCTGGAAACTGCCACGCTGCGGGCGCTGCACGGAGTGGTGCGCAACGTGGCGGAAGACTACGGCCGCCGCTTCGAGGAAGTGGGGGGTACGTTTACCTGCGTGTACGACGACGTCATCTTGGCGTTCATCTCGTTCAAGAGGCCGCCGCAGTCGGTGATCACCATCTCCGAGGCCGACCTGGCCGCCAATATCGCCCAGGCGGGGCCGCTCCTGTGCGGGCTTTCCCAAGAGCTGCCCATGGGCGAAGGCGATTTGGCCATCCGGCAGGCGCAGGCGGCGCTGGCCACGGCGCGGCTGGACGACTCGAACATCGTGCGCTGGACGGCGCTGCGCTTCGACGCCTTCTGGGCCGCCGCCACCAGCGACCGGCTGTTCTCCCGCACTGCGGCGCTGATCATGGACTTGCTGCGCGAATACGACCGCGCCCACGACGGCGAACTGGCCCCCACGGCGCTGGCCTACGCCCGGGCGCTGGGAGAAGTGCGCACCGCCGCCGAGCAACTGTTCCAGCACCCGAACACCGTGCGCTATCGGCTGCGCAAAATCAAGGAAGTGCTGGGGATGGGCGAAGCCACCGATCGGGAGCTGGGGGCCATCCTCACCTTCGCCGCCCTGGCAGTGGACGGCCAGTTCCGCGATTCCTTCGACTCGTACCAGTAAAGGCGTGTCGGGGGGACGTACACTTTTGACGTCAGCCCCGTCTCCGCGTCAGCCCGCCCCGCAAAAGAAAAACGGCCCGCCAGTAGCGAGCCGTTCATCTTCGCCTAGCCATCAAGAGGTTTATGTCCCCTCCAAAACAAAAACCCCGCGAAGCCCAGGCTGTTAGACTGGAGCACCAGGTGCTCCCGAAAAGATCTTGGATAGTATAGCAGTTCACTCATTTTACAAAACCTTAATATTCAGTTTTGTAACCTTCGCTGGCCCCCGCGCGCCCTTCCCCGGCGAAAAAGCGCCTCTCATGGGGCGAAAACAGCTACTCGTCGGCGTTTTTCAACCAGAAGACCGGCGCCACCAATCCTTCCCGAGCGCTGCCGATAACCTCTTGCGGCCCTTGGCGCACGTACACGCCGGCGAATTGGCCGCAATGGCAGTACAGGCCGAACAGGTTGCCGTAGGGCTGCGGCGCGGCGGTGAAATCCGCTTCACGCCCGTAAAGCGGGATGGCGGGCGACGTCGCGGGGGCCACGAACCGCTGCACCAGGTACGGGGAGCCGTCACGGGAAGCCAGCGCCTCGTCGATCAGGCGGTTCCACTGCTCGGTGGTGCACTCAGCGCCAGCCGTGACGTTCTTGGTGGCGTACCAGTCGGTGGGCTTCAGCACCCAGTCGGCCGGGCACGCCCGCACCTCTTCCAAATCCAGCGACGGATCGTCCAGAAACGCCGTGAAGGGGATGCGCTCCTCCACAAACGCCCGCTCCTCAAAAGTGAGCAACGGCTGCACCTCCGGGTGCCGCAGCAAGGCGAAGAGCTGCTTATCATGGGCGATTTGAGTGGAAAACGCCCCCACCAGGGTAACGGCGCCGGTGCGCACCGCTTTGATGAACGGCTGCACCTCGTCCCAGTATTTCAGCAGGTCAACCACAATGCAGAAGCGCCATACCAGGTGGATGGGCACGTTGTTCTGGCCGGCGAGCGCATTGCGGCCCACCAGCCGGCCGTCTTCGACGCGCAAGTCGCGCACGTCGTAGATGGAGCAATCCCAGCCCAGATCCTCGATGATTTCCTGATAGGCGTCCAGCTCGCGCACGTCGGGGTTGGGGCTTTCCATGCACACGGCAATGGCCACATGGGGCACCTGCCCCTCCCGCTGCAGCTGCTTGAACGCGGCAGTGGTGCGGAAGATGGCCATCAGCTTCTCGGCCCAGCCCTCGAACTGCTCGTCGCAACGGCTCTCCAGTGGGTAGCGGCTCTGGAACTCCCAGAAGGCGTCGCTTTCCGCCACCGCGGCGCAGGCCTCGGCGTTTTCCAGCATGCCACTGGAGGAGTCGGTGTTGAACTCGCAGAACTGGAATGCTTCCGTCTGCTGGTTGTACAGCAGATCGATGCGGGCCATCGGCAGCGGCTCCTCGTAGCCGGAAGGCAGCAGCACCAGCTCTTCCACCCGCGGATCGAAACGGAACAGCTTGCGGAACTGGGCGTCCGATTGGTAGCAGTGGATCACCTTGCGCAAAATGCCGTAGGTGGTTTCCACGATGGACGCGAAGCCGCGACGGCTGGCAGGGGTGAACAGGGTGGGCAGGAAATCGAAGGCCACCGGCAGCCCCCGGTAGTAGGCCTGGCCGTCCTCCATGCGCTCCCAGGCGCGCCAGCGGCCCGGCTCGTCGCCGTGCAGGCTTCTCACCACCTGCAGGTACTGGCGGGCCAGCTGCTCTTCGGTGGGATGGCCGCCGTCCGGGACAGCAGACTGCACCGGCGGCTTGCCGGAAGCGGCAGAGTTGCGTGGGGTCATGGTTGTTCTCCTTAGACGGCCGCGGGGCCGGATGCGAAACGG
>Ga0073907_1004200_pt1 | contig 10427 bp, 12 predicted proteins | sample GluameincwithD2O_FD_65483 | JGI IMG/M metagenome (GOLD analysis project Ga0073907, IMG submission 65483) | Mouse cecum microbial communities from Vienna, Austria - Glucosamine amended microcosms incubated with D2O | ecosystem: Host-associated > Mammals > Digestive system > Large intestine >... | reverse complement strand
GGGCTTGATAAGGCAATCGTGGAACGAATCAACGAAATGGCTACAAGGGTCATAAAACTCGAAGGCGATGACTTCCGAAGCACGGTGCGAGACGAAAAGAGCGAAATCGCAAAGAGGCTCGGGATATAGGGAGGACAAGATGAATCAAGTTAGTTTATTCGATTTACTCCCCGAAGATGACCCTATGAGGGAAGCCTTCGCTCCGAAGAAGTCAACCGATTGGAAGTGGTCTATGAAGGAGGACTACCCCGCAACGAAAAACGGGTTAAAAGTATTCTCGTGTTTTGCTTGCGGGGGGGGTAGCACAATGGGATATAAACTCGCCGGGTGCGAGGTGCTTGGCTGCAATGAGATAGACCCTCGAATGAATAAGGTCTATGTGGCGAATCACAAACCGAAGTATAACTACCTTATGGATATTCGAGACTTCAACAAACTCGATGACCTCCCCGAAGAATTGTTCCGCTTGGATATACTTGACGGGTCTCCACCTTGCTCAACCTTCTCAATGGCTGGGCAAAGGGAAGAGGCTTGGGGTGTAGAGAAGCGATTTAAGGAAGGGCAAAAACTTCAAACTCTCGATGACTTGCTATTTGTGTTTATCGATACGGTAGCAAAGTTGAAGCCGAAGGTTGCCATTATGGAGAATGTCGAAGGGCTTTTGCTCGGAAACGCTTTTGAGTATGTCAAAGAGATATATGCGAGATTCCATAAGATAGGCTACAAAGTTCGGCACGAACTTCTCAAAGGAGAGCAAATGGGAATCCCCCAAACGAGGCATAGAGTAGTGTTTATTGCCACAAGGCTTGACTTTGACCTTCGGAATATTGACTTGTCGTTTTACTACGAGAAGGTAACTTATGGGGCTTGCAAGGACGGATATGGGAGAAAGTTGGGAGAAGGAACTCACTCATACTACCTCATCTCGAACGCAAAGCCCGGAGACAAATGCCTTGCCGATACAAGGGTGAGGCCCGGAGAGAAAGGAAGTGCTTTTCAAACTTACTACATACGAGACGATGAGGTGATTCCTACATTGCGAGGGAAGCCAGACGTCATCGATATTGAGAAGAAGTGCTACATAAGCAAAGAGACAATCCGAAACTCTCAAACATTCCCACAAGACTTCGACTTCGGAAGCGATTCCTATTCAAGCGTGGGATATATATGCGGAATGAGCGTACCGCCGATAATGATGAAAAGAGTTGTCGAAAGGCTCATAGAATCTAAAATTTTTGAAAAGGAGAAACCTAATGGATAAGTTGAAGTATGTCGCAAAGCGACTCAATATGCTTCCGTATAGAAAGGAGGATTAACTTATGGGCGAGAAACTTTGTAAGAAAATCCCCTCAATCAAAATCCTTCCCGAATACTTTGAGGAAGTGATAGCAGGGAGGAGGAGAGCCGAACTTCGGCTTAACGATAGGAACTACAAGAAGGGCGATATATACGACCTTCGAGAATGGAATCCGACAAGAGGGAGATACACCGGAAGAAAGGTGAACATTGAAATCACACACGTCCTCGAAGGCTTTGAGGGGTTAAAAGAGGGCTGGTGTATGTTCTCCTTCAAGACCTATGAGGAAATCTTCGGAAAGGACGATGAGCCGACTTGCAAGACGCTCTCAATCGACTATGAAGCGGAATATCACCGTTGCGTAGGAATGGTGGCAAATATCCAAAACGAGCGAGAGGAAGCCAAGAGTGCGATAATCGCTCAATCGGCTATCATCACCGAGCAAAGGAAGAAAATTGCCGAGTTAGAGCGGCGGCTCGAAGATGAGTATTGGCGAAGGAGGGATTCAAAGTGAGCGAAAGCGAATTAAAACCGTGTCCGTTTTGTGGTAGCACTTCTTTGAAGGTGGAGAGTAAACACAACGGGAAATGGAGCGATAGCGGAACTCATAGCGCAACGGTGCGTTGTAACAAATGCCACGCAAGAGGAAGCACGGCAAGCAGCAAAGCGGGCAAGAATATTTATTCGGCAAGCGAGGAGGCAAAAAACAAGGCGGTTGAACTTTGGAATAGGAGGTATTTAGAGTGAATATTTACAAAATCACAAATCCCTATGAAAACACTTGCTTCTTTGTTATAGCCAAAACAAGAGGTAGGGCGAAGGCGCTTGCCGCCTACGATTTGGATATAGGTTTTCTCGAAGCAGAAAGCAATATCGTGAGGAAGAATATCGGAGACGAGTACGAAGAGCAAACAATCGACCTCGGAAGTCCTCTTCTCAAAAAGTTCGACCTTCACTATTACGATGAAAACGGGGAGGAGATACCAAATGAGTAAAAAACAAGTTGATATATTTGATATTCTCCCGGCGGAAGCCTTCGCTGCTATCGATGAGTTGGGATATAACTTTCTCAAAGAGCAAGGCTATGATACCGAAGGGGCGGCGGATTCCGAAGAGAAGAGAAAGGAAATCAAGAAGGCACTCGCCAAAGACGGAAAGAATCTCTTCTATCGTGGAGCGGTAGACCCGGAGACAAAGGCTATTCTCGTATGGTACGAGATAGAGGTCAAGGGAAAATGTGTGGCGAAGAGTATGGGGATTAAGTTCCTCCCGAAGCCGAAGGAGGAGGGCGGTGGTTGATATAGAGATTATCAAAAGAGACCTTCGTCAACTCCGCAAGGTAACGCACTCCATAGAAGCCTTTATGACGATGAAGGATAAGCACGAGAAGAGATTGGAATATCTCTCTGGACTTCCTCCTTCCAAAGAGGTTGACGAAGAGAAGAAGCGAATCGAGGAACTTCTCAAACGGATTGACATTCAAGGCTACATAGCGAGGGCAACCGCACTCGAAGAGAAGTATATGGCGGCTATCGATAAGTTAGACCCTCTCGATAAGAAAATAATCATTGACGGATATATCAATGGAAAGGCTTATTATAAAATCGGTTGGGATATAGGATTCTCTACGCAAGGAGTCCAAAATCGCATAACAATCATAATCAAAAAAATCGCTTCTTTATTATAAATTCAATAGCAACCTACTCCGAAACTCTATTGCCCGGAGTAGGTTTTTTTATGGGATAATGTATCGTGAGGAGGAGAAAGGGGTAATTAAGGCTTGCTCCCTTTGCCGAGAACGCTCTATCAACGGAGAGCGAACTTGCCTCCTCAATATAGCGGAGTAGAGAAGAAGTATCTCGCTTGTCTCATACACAAGAGGTCGGCGGTGCGAATCCGTCCTCCGCAACCATAGAGGAGTAGCCAAGCGGTAAGGCAAGAGACTTTGACTCTCTTATGCGAATGTTCGATTCATTCCTCCTCTGCCAAGGATTATGGAGGTAGAGATGACGAGATTCCCCCGTATAAACTTGATAATCTCTATCTCCGTGATAATCCTCTTAATGATTTTATAAGGAGATTTGCTATGAGCGAAATCAAAGAGTTGGATTTGAGAATCCAAAGAGAGGACAATCTCAATGTGGTGGAGTATGAAGATACTCCCGGACCGGGCAACGGAAGGCACACCTACGAGGTCAAGAGAGCCGATACCGGCGAAAGCCTTGCGAAGATTCAGTTCCAATGCGGAGCGAGAAAAGAAGAGGGAAGCACTCCCGGCGTTTTGGAGGGCGATTTGCTTGAAATCGTAAGACACCGCCTTCAATGCTTCCAGAAGGGGGAGTTCGCAACGAGAGAGAACGCTTGCGCCCTCACGCATATCGAGGAAGCCCTTATGTGGCTTAACAAACGCAAAGAGGACAGAAAGGCGAGAAATGTCCTCGGCACAAATAAGCAATAAAATCGAGAGGGGCGGAAAAGCCTCTCTATATGGGGTGGTAGCCTAATGGTAGGGCTTGTAGACTCGAAGGTGTATATTCTACCGAAACGACCTTGATGAATGTTCGACTCATTCCCACTCCACCAAAACCCATAAGAATCCGCTATAAGCCTTCGCTCCCATAGAAGAGAGAGAAAGGGAGACGAAGAGGCGGTTGTGAAAAACTTCGGAGAGTTGATAAGTAGCGTAAAAAGGTTGTAATTCTCCCTTATAAGACTTTTCAAGGAGGTGAGCGAATGGCGAAAGGTCAAAAATACAACGATGACATAAGAGAGAAGGCTATCGCTCTCCTCACGGTCAATAATAGTGTCTCCTTTGTGGCGAGAGAGTTAGGACTCCCTCGCTCTACTGTTAAGAGTTGGAAGGAAGCCTTCGATAAGGAAGCGGAGGAGAGTGGCGAAGATAATATCGCCAAACTTCGCCAAAAAAAGAAAGAGGACTTCATCAATGACGCTTGGAGACTCATCGACCTCTCCAAAAGCGTCCTCGAAAAGAGACTCACGAGGGCGAAGGATAACGAGGAAGCCCTTGATGAACTCGTGGAGGAAATTTGTCAATTAGACTACAAGACCCTTACGAGCCAACAAAGGCAAGCCCTTTATATGAAACTCGCCAAGATTAAGGTGGAGGACGTCAAGAGTCTCGCAACCGTCCTCGGAACGCTCTACGACAAACAAGCCCTCGCCAACAAAGAGGCTACGGCGATTGTGGAAGGGTCTATCACCGTGAAGAAGTTTGAGGATTTCTAATGTTGACGGTATCGGATATAATCGCAAAGCGGAAGCGGATATGGGAAGAGAGGCACGATATAGACTATGACCGGGAACTCGTGAGAGCCTCGGCTATTCGGATTCTATCGGACAATAGCCTTGTGAAAGAGGTACAAGCGAAACCCTATCTTCTCATCGAGGTTGCCTTCTACATAGTCGATAAGAAGAAAAAGACCGTTCCTTTCTTCCTTAACGAAGTACAAAGAGACTTCATCTCCAAGTTTGAGGAATGGGGAACGAAGAAGCCCTACTTCATCTTGAAGGGAAGGCAACAAGGCTTCACAAGCCTCATCACGGCAATGCAACTCGCCTTTGCGATAGTGCAAAAGAACTTCTCTGGCTTCACACTTGCCGATAGCGGAGACAATACGAGGGCGATATTCAACGACAAGGCGAGGGTGGTATATAACCGCCTCCCGGAAGAGTTAAAGCCCACGGAGAAGTTCAACTCGGTCAACGAACTCTTCTTCGATAAACTCAATTCATCGTGGCGTATCGCAACCGCTTCCGACCAAGTAGGACGCTCACGCACCTTGAACTTCGTCCACTTCTCCGAGGTAGCCTTTTATGAGTGTAGTCTTGCCAACCTCCAAAAGTCAATAGGCGAGGCAATGACCGAGGACGCCTTCCGGGTGTACGAGACAACGGCAAACGGCTTCAACGAAGCGAAAGACCTTTGGGATTCCGAATCGTGCAACAACCTCTTCTATGAGTGGTGGAGGACTTCGGAATATCGAAGCACCGAATATCAATACCTCGAAACGAAAGACCCTTGGCTTTTGGAGAGGATAGAGGTATTAAAGGCGAAGGGGCTTGATAAGGAACAAATCACTTGGTATTGCAAGAAGTATGACTCCTATCTCGATAAGAACACTATCAAGCAAGAATATCCTATAACGCCCACGGAAGCCTTTGTTTCGTCCGGTGATTGTGTCTTTGACAAGGAGGCACTCAACAACCAATTAGCGAGAGTAAGCACCTTGCAAGCCGTTAAGAAAGGCTATTTCAAGTATGACAAGGTAGCAACTCCGATACAAGATTCCAAGGGTGATATAGTCGATACCGAATGGCACTTGAAGAATGTAGAGTTCGTAGAGAGCCGAGACGGATATATCACGATTCACGAAGAGCCGAGGGTCAAAAAGAATGGCGAAGGAGTGATTGTCTCCAAATGCCCTTATGTCCTCGGAGGCGATACCGCTGGGAGTGGAGAGGACTACTACACGGGCAAGGCAATCGACAACACCAACGGAAAGACCGTTGCAACTCTTCGGAAGCAACTCATAGACGAGGACTTGTACGCTGAACAAATGATTTGCCTCGCTATGTACTACAACAACGCACTCATCGGTATAGAGACGAATTATAGCCGATACCCGACAAGGGTGATTCAAAAATTCGGCTACACGAATCTCTATATGCGTGAGAGGGTGGATAAAATCTCCGACAAGGTTGAGACCGTTCCGGGATTTGAGACCACCAAAAAAACCAAGCCTATTATCATCGGAGAACTTGTCCTCCTTATGAGACAAGACCCTACGATTGAGGTAGACGTTGAGACGCTTAAAGAGATGACTACCTTCGTCAAGAAAGAGAATGGCAAAATGGAAGCCATTGAGGGCACTCACGATGACTTGGTAATGGCGAAGGCTATTGCACACTTTATCTCCTCGCAACAATCTAACCTATGGATTGAAGCGGAAGTGGAGGAAGATGACTTCATCGAAGAGAACTTCACGAGCGAGAGCGATGAAGGGAATGGATTTATGAATTGGGAGGACTTCTAATGTTCGGATTTAAGAAACGAATGAAAGCACTTGAAGAGAAGTGCGCCGCCTTTGAAAAGGAAATAAGCGAACTCAAAGATTGCGTAAAGGACTTGAAAACCATATCGGCAAGGACTTCGCAAGAGGACGCACCGGTCTCTCCCTCTCAAATTCTCGATGAGTGGCTAAACGGAGCAAAGGAGGAAGAGAATGGCTAATCCAAACACACAAGCAACCGAAGCGAGGGGAAGCGTTTCGGAGGTTACGGCTCTTTGGGAAGATTATGAGAACGGATTGACCTATCAGCAAAGTAGCGGTCTCGCCAAAAACCTTCCGACCTTCGTCAACTTCTACGAAGGAAAGCAATGGGCAGCGCCCACGAAGAATACCAAAAATCTTCCTCGCCCGGTAGTCAATATTATCAAAATGATTTGCCGGAACAAGAAGAGTGCAATCCTCGCTACGCCCGTCAAAATCATCTACAAAGCCGAAGATGAAATGGCAGACGTGGAGAAGTTCAACAACTTCGCCGCCTATATCCAAAAGGAAATCGGGCAAGAAGCCCTCGATAAGAAGGCGATTGATGACGGAGTAAAGAAAGGCTCGTACTTCTATCACTACTATTGGGATTCCGAGGCGAAAGGCAAGAACGGAATCAAGGAAGGCGGTTTGAGGTGCGAGATTATCGACCCACTCAATATCTTCTTCTCGAATCCTACTGAACTCGATGAGCAAAAACAAAAGTGGATTCTCATTGCCTCTCGTGAGGACGTGGAGAGCGTGAGGGCAAAATGCGACAAGGGGATTGACCCGGAAGAGATTGTCTCCGATGAGCCGGATAGCAAATACGGGGTAATCGAGCAAGAGGGAAATAAACTCTGCACGGTGCTTACAAGATACTTCCGAAAAGACGGAGAAGTTTATTGCGAGAAGGCAACGAGGACGATAGTCATAAATAAGCCGTTCCCTCTCGCTCCCGACCTCGAAGCCGCCGCAAAGGAACTCGGATTCGAGGAGGACGCTCCCAACAATAGCCTCCCGGACAATGGAGAAGGCGAAGAATTGACTCACGAAGGGGTAAAGGCTTCGCTCTATCCGATAGTCGTAGGGAACTACGAAATCCGAGAGAAGTCCATTTATGGGCTTGGGGAAGTGGAGGGAATCATTCCCAACCAAAAGGCAATAAACTTCAACCTTGCAATGAGTCTCTTGAACGCACAAGAGGTCGCTTGGGGCAAGTATATCGTTCACCCCAACGCTCTCAAAGGTCAAGTGATAAATAACGAGCCGGGTCAAGTCCTCGTTGATTATTCGCTTACCGGTAACGGAATCCGCAAGATGACCGAACAAGCAATGCAATCGCAACCGCTTCAACTCATCGATACCTTAACTCAATTAACGAGAGTAATGACCGGCTCTACCGAGGTTATGACCGGCGAGACTCTTGGGGCGAGTATGTCCGGTGCCGCCATTGCTCAACTTCAATCCCAAGCCCAACAACCGGTAGAGGAACTCAAAGACGCCTTTTGGCTTGTGAAGGAAAAGCAAGGGAAAATCCTTGCACAATTCTTCAAACTGTACTACACGGAGAAAGAGTTTACATACGAGCAAAACGCTCCCAAGGTTGACTCGCAAGGGCAACCGATTCTCGATAGTACGGGCAAGCCCCAAGAGGAAGAGGTTGAATTGACGGACGTATTCAATAGCGCCGATTATCAATCCATTGACTTCGAGGTGGTGGTAGAGACAACCGCCGGAACGAAGTCGAGTGCGGCTGGCGATATAAATGCTCTTGATACGCTTCTCGGTAAAGGTCTAATCTCGATGAAAACCTACTTGAAGGCATATCCGAAGGACGCTCTCTCCAACCGCACGGAGATTCTCAAAGGAATTGAAGAGGACGAGCAAAGTCAAGTACAACAACTCACTCAACAAGTGCAACAATTAGGCGAACAATTAGCGGAATCGTCCAAGGTGATTCAACAGCAAAAGGAGACGGTAGACAAGGTAGTTTCTCTCATTCAAGAGAATAACCACCTCAAAACGCTTCTCGCCAATCTCTATGTAGAATCCAAGGCGAAGTTAAGCCAAGCGAACGAGCAAATCAACCTCGGCAATCAAGCGATAGCCGAGACAAGGCAAGACGCAACGGACTTTGCAACGGCTCTCGCAAGTCAAGGAGGTATTCAAAATGTTATGCCCTAAATGCAAAACGGCGGCAACGGTCAAGAGAATCGGAGATTTGAAGATTCAAGTGTGCCGGAATAAGAATTGCCCGAATTACGGGAAAGAGGTCAAACGACCTACAAACAAAGATAGCAAATAGGCTTCGACCTATGCTATACAAAAATCTTACGCACGGAATAGCGGAAAAATCCAAAGGAGAAACCTATGCCAGAAGAACTCAAAACAGCGCAAACAAATGAGGAGGAGAACAATCCTTCGGTTGACGGGAACGCTGACGCCAACCAACAAGAATCGGAGAAAGAAAACGAAGTGGAGTTCACCGATACTTCGGAACAAGGTGGAGAGCAGAAGCCTCAACCTCCGAAGAAGGAAGAGCCTCCTCAATCTCGTGAGCAAAACTCCGAAAATGCTCGCCGTAGGCGTGAGGCAGAACGCAAGCAAGAATTAAAAGCGGCGAGAGAGCAAGCCATTATCGAGACCCTCGGAGGCAAGAATCCATTCACGGGCGAAGAGATGAAAGACTCGGCAGACGTGGAAGAATACTTGACGATGAAGGAAATCGAGTCCAAGGGCGGAGACCCTTTGGCAGACTTCTCGAAGTTCCACAAAGCAAAAGAGAAGGAAAGGATTGCCGAACAAACGAAGGAGGAGACCGAAAAGGAATGGTATCGCAAGGACTATGATGACTTTGCCACCAAACACCCGGAGGTCGATATAAACACCCTCCTCAAAGACAAACAATTCCAATCATTCGCAAGCGGAAAAGTGGGAACGCTTCCACTCTCGGAAATCTATGAGGGATTTGTGAGTTTGGTGGCGGAATACGAGAAGAAGGCGAGACAAATTGCAAAACAGACTCTCGCCAACTCAAAGGCTTCACCCGGCGCTCTATCCAGCCCTAACGGAGCGGATAGTGGCTTCTTCACGAAAGAGCAAGTTCAAAAGATGACCCAAGAGGAAGTCTCCAAGAACTATGACAAGATTAGGGCAAGTATGCGAAAGTGGAAATAAACAAAATAAACAAAGAAGGAGGATAATTCTATTATGGCATACCAAAATTTTATTCCTTCCGTATGGTCGGAGGGTATCAACAGAGAACTCGAAAGACTTTGCGTTTTTGCGGAGGATTGCAACCGCAAATATGAAGGCAAGGTCAAAAAGCAAGGCGAATCCGTAACGATTCTCGGCGTAGGCAAGCCTACGATTAAGAGGATTGCAAAGGCAAGCCGCAACAAGGACATCGAAAGCCCGGAGGAAATCGAAGATACGTCCGTGATTATGTATATCAACCAAATCGCCTACTTCAACTATCTCGTAGGAGATATTGACAAGGCGCAAGCGGTTGACGGAATTATGGACGCACTCGAAGCCGAGACGAGTGAGGGGCTTGCAAACGAGGTTGACACCTATATCGCAAGTTTCGCAAAGGATTCGTCCGTTGCTTCGCTTTATACCGCCGCCCCGAAGGTTGTGGCGAAAGAGACCGCCGCCTCCGGCGAAGCATACGTCCTTGACGTGCTTGACCTCGCCATTCAAAAACTCTTCGAGAATGACGTCAAAGAGTCTACGAAAATCGTTGTTACGGTATCTCCGAGATTCTATACGATTCTCAAAAAGGCATATCGCTTCGAGGACACGAACAACAGCGAGATTCTCAAAAACGGCAAGGTGGGTATGTACGGCAAGGTCATCGTCAAAATGTCGAACAACGTCCACAAAACGGATTCGGGCGCTACGGACAACATTATGATTCGTACTCAAAGGGCGATTGCCTTTGCGAAACCTCTCACCCACACCGAGGCATACCGCCCGGAGAAGAAGTTCGCAGACGCCGTGAAGGGCTTTATCTTGTTTGACGCCAAGGTAGTCCGTCCGAAAGAAATCATCAATATCAACGTCAAATACGCATA
>Ga0073907_1004194_pt1 | contig 10441 bp, 10 predicted proteins | sample GluameincwithD2O_FD_65483 | JGI IMG/M metagenome (GOLD analysis project Ga0073907, IMG submission 65483) | Mouse cecum microbial communities from Vienna, Austria - Glucosamine amended microcosms incubated with D2O | ecosystem: Host-associated > Mammals > Digestive system > Large intestine >... | reverse complement strand
TACTGGGGCAGCCAGAAGGCATAGTCCTCAGTGGCCCGAATCTCCAGGGCAGGACAGCCAATGGGGACCCGGACCCCTTCCGGGACGGCGCGAATCTCGATGGGCAGGTAGCCCAGGTCGTAGATCTTCTTGAACGCCTCAATCTCGCCCTCAGCGATATCCTCGTAGAAAGTGGCGGCAACATAGGTGACATACTCCTCTCGGACCTCTTCCCAGGGCCGCTCAAAGAACGTCACGTTGAAGTGGTCGATGAGATACTTCTTGCAGGTAGCCTGCAGCCAAAACATAACGACATAGTCGATGTGCTCCAAACGGCTCTTGCGGGGCGTCCAGTAGGACACCAGTTGAGTGGTGTCGGGATTGAAGAAAGAGCGATGGCAGATTTTATAGAAATCCGTCAGCAGCAGAGCGGGAACAGGTTTTGTGTACTTTGCGGGCATATGGATCAAACCTCCTTGTTGTATGCGACGACGTTTACCTGGAGGCCGCGAAGGACATCCATGGTCTTGTCGTGCAAGTCTTTGTTGAAGCTGGCGCACAGATTCTCATAGACAGTGATCTGGGCGTTTGGATAGCGGGCCTGGAAACAGCAGATGTTGGAGATGACGCACATATTGGTCACCAGGCCAACGACCTCAATCTCCTCCACGCCATCCGGCAGCTTGAGCAGCTCGTCGGGCGGGCAGCCAAAGGTGGACTTCATGATGACGATGTGGGGCGTTTCCTTCAGCCAGAGGCCGGTCTTCCCGTAGGTGTCCCAGCCGGGGGTGCCGTAGATCGTGTGAGGGATGGACAGCGCCTTACCCTCGCGGGTCTGCAGGTAGTCATCCCTGTGGGTATCCTTGGTCTCCACAATGACGGCCCCTTCAGCTTCAGTCTCTTTGCCGCACTGGACGATACCTTCGTCCAGCAGCTCGGCCCCAGGGAACCCCAGGGCTCCGCAGACGAAATCGCACTGATAATCAACCGCAACAAACATTTTCTTCATAGGTTAAAACCTCCTTAATAATGTGCAGCTTCTCATGATCCACATGGGTCAGACAAGAATCTGTCGTATAGATTGCGTCCACATTCGGGTCATCGAGAATGGGTCCAGTATAGACTGTGTCCTCGGTATGGGCCACGCAGAACAGTACCTTTTGGATACCCAGGCTCTTGACCACCTTAGCGGCATTGCATACGGTGCGGCCGCCGCGGCACAAGTCGTCGATAACAACGGCGTAGATGGGAGTGCCCTCATAAATCTTCTCGCCAATGCGAGGGTTACGAAGAGAACCGTCATTGAACCGGCGGGCCTTCTCAAACGTGATGAACTGCTTCGGATTCAAGGACTTGTACCTGGTCTTTGCACCGGCATCCGGGAAGACATACACGATATCTTCCTCAGATACGCCCTGTGCAATCAGGCCGCCAACGACCTGGTTCGCAATGTCCAGAGACATCAGACGGTCCTGGATGTGATTGGTGAGGGCCAGAGCCACATTGGAATGGGCCTCCCATGTCCGGACCTCCTGGAAATTCAGGGAATTGATGAGCTCACCGTTGATTTTGGCACCCAGGCAACGCTTGTTCTCTGTGCGGTCCAGAGCAGCGTAGGGCAGGTAGGGGAGGAACAGGGAGACGTCCCGGAACCCCATATCGTCCATGGACCGCTTCAGCTGCATCAGGGCGATCAGATCGTCGTTGCTCTCGAACTTGCACAGAACCTCGTGCGGGGCCCGCTTGTCCAGGCTGTGCAGCTCATCGAAGTCGATATAGACTTCCTGGTTGGGGAACTTCCCGCCAGTGACGGGCATTCTGTCAATATACAGCATGATTACTTCTCCTTTCTGTTGGGGGTCGCCCAGCGGTAGAGTGTGGCTTTGGGACCACCATGGTGGCCACTGGTTTCGATGCCGACTTCAATGACTCGGTCTCTCATATTACGCCTGAAGTTATTGTGGTAGTTAGACCCCTCAAGCATCTCGAAGAGCCTTTGTGCAGCTGACATCTTGAATTCCTCTGGTAACAGATACCGAGCCAGGTCAGAGTACCACAGCTTGTTTGTCAGCCGTTCCTTGGCATCCCGAATAATCTGACCGTGGTCGAATGCCAGGCTGTCCAGCTTGATGACCATATCCTCCTGCGCCAGCTCGTCGTTTGATACAACAGCGAACCAGTCGTTGGAATCAGAGAAGTCGTTGGTCAGGCAGAGATAGGCGATGGTGAGGACTCTCCCCCGCTCATCTCTGGTCAGGGCATCGTAAGTTTGGAGCTGCTCCGCATAAAACCCAGAAATATTAGCCTTCTCAGCCATCTTTTCCCGAAGTGTGTCGATTGCCAGCTTGTCAATGGATACAAAACCGCCAGGGAGACTCCACTGACCCTCCAACTTGGGAGGCTGAATCAGCTTGACCTCCAAGCAGGTACCATTTGAGCGGAACAAAACGCCGTCTACGGTCACATAGGGGTGCTGATATCCGGCCAAATCTTTTGTTAAAGCCATAATATTCACCTCATTTATACAAATTTGCTGAGTTCTATCAAAGTGATATTATCAACTTGATACTATCACTTTGACAATACGAATAAATGAGGCTCTTGTCAACCCCTTTTTGAAAATTTCTCAAAAAATTTTCCCAGGATACCATCGATCTGTGTGGTAACTCAGGACATATGGGCTTGGAGGCTAAAAAATTTCTACCACGTTTTTCTGTGTACACCAAAAAATGGATGCTATGGGCATTCAACCCAACCCCTGTATCTGCATAAAGGGAAGAATACACCTGTGTATTCAATCCAATCTTCGCATCCACAGAGAAAGAAGGTCCTTTTCTCCTTCCTTGCATCTACCACCGCAACCCGATATCAGCCAGAAGAAGTTGGCGGCCCATGTAAATAACACTAAGAAAAATGAAACCCTTCTCTTTTAGCGAGAGGAAGGGTATGATATACTATATATACTGACTGCTCCCACCCTTTGCGGAGTGGGCTTTCCTGCGGCTATTTTTGTAAGTAATCAGAAGGGGGATGACTCATGAAACAGAGAATATACTTCTGCATTGACCTCAAGAGCTTCTATGGGAGTGTCGAGTGCGTAGAGCGGGGCCTCAATCCCCTGACAACCAACCTGGTAGTGGCCGACATCAGCAGAACAGAGAAGACTATTTGTCTGGCTGTGACCCCTCCCCTGAAAGCTTACGGGATATCAGGCCGGGCCAGACTGTTTGAAGTGGTTCGGCGGGTCAAGGAGGTCAATTTGCAAAGGCAAAACAAAGCTCCTGGGCACACCTTGACCGGCTCCTCAACGGATGCTCCCACTTTGAAATCTAATCTGAATTTGGCTCTGGATTATATAGTTGCTAGACCTCGGATGGCCCTTTATATCGATTACAGTACGAGGATATACAGTGTATATTTGAAGTATGTAGCCCCTGAAGACATCTATCCCTACTCTATTGACGAAGTATTCATTGACGCCACAAACTATCTGGAGATGTATCACCTCTCGGCCTATGAGTTGGCCAAAAAGATGATTTTGGATGTACTTCAAACGACGGGAATCACTGCCACCGCCGGAATGGGCACAAATATGTATCTCAGCAAAATAGCGATGGATATTGTGTCGAAGCATATTGACCCAGATCATGATGGGGTCCGGATAGCGAAGTTGGACGAGATGAGCTATCGCCGCTTACTTTGGGATCATCGTCCGTTGACCGATTTCTGGCGAATTGGGAAGGGGTTGATCAAGAAACTGGAAGCCAATGGCCTATATACCATGGGTGATATTGCCCGATGTTCCAGAAAGAACGAGGCATTACTCTACAAGCTGTTTGGCGTGAACGCAGAGCTGATGATAGATCATGCCTGGGGTTATGAACCGGTGACTATGGCTGACATTAAGGCATACAAGCCCAAATCCAGCAGCTCTGGAGCGGGACAGGTGTTGCAGTCACCATATACGTTTGACAAGGCCAAGCTTGTCGTCCGGGAGATGGCTGAACGGTTGGCTCTGGACCTGTTGAGCCAGAGCCTGGTGACCGACCAGGTGGTACTCACGGTTGGGTATGACAGAGAAGGACTGACTGAGGATTATAAGGGCCCTGTGATGATGGACCGATATGGCCGGCAAATTCCCAAACACGCTCATGGCAGCACGAACTTGAGGCGTATGACTTCTTCCAGCAAACTGATTGTGAATGCTGCGATGGAATTGTATGACAATATTGTTGACCCCAAGCTGCTCATTCGTCGACTCAATGTTGTAGCCAACCATACAACAGAGGAAGAATCTGTTGAGCAGAAGTTTGAACAGATGGACCTGTTCAGAGCAATGGAGGAGTTGGAGGCTGAAGAAGAAGCACTGACACGGGAGAAAAGCATTCAAAAAGCAATGTTGAGTATTCAGGAGAAGTATGGAAAGAATGCCATACTGAAGGGTACCAGTTTGATGGATGGGGCGACAGCGATTGAGAGAAACCAGCAAATTGGCGGTCACAGGGCTTAGGAGGAATATAAGTGTTGGATGTGAAGCTAACGATTACGCATAAGTACGATGACATCATCGACCTCCCCTACCCTCTACCAGGGTTGCCGACCCGTCCAAGAATGTCTATACAAGACCGGGCGGCTCAGTTTGCCCCCTTTGCGGCCCTTTCTGGACATGGGGCAGCTATACGGGAAACCGCCAGGCTGACAGATCAGCGAATTGAGCTGGAGGAGGATCAGCTGGTTGTTCTCGACGAGCGACTTCAGAAGATAATGGACAGGGTAAGTGAGCATCCAGAGGTCTCGGTATTGTATTTCAAGCCAGATGGGAAGAAGGATGGTGGAGCATACGTCACTGTGACGGGGAAGGTTAAAAAGATAGACGAAATAGAGCGCACGATTGTTTTTGTGGATAAAACTGTGATTCCTATTGGGGATATATTGGATATCTCATATCCTGATGAAACATAATTCCCCTTGCTTTGTATGAGGGAGCCATCTTTTTTTAGTGGATACGAAGGAATGTGGCGGGGAAGTTTTTCCTTGGACCCATGCCCATGTGTTTTGAACTGCCTTACCGATCGATGGTATTTGGGCAGCAAAAAAATGAAAGAGAGGCAAGCTAATTGCCCACCTCTCTGTTGGTAACAACAACTATCTTTCCGGGAAGACTGTGCCCGAATCAATTGCGCAGTCCTCAACCCAATACTCCTTCACTGCCGCCCGCTGATTGCTGTTTATGTTCAGAATCAGGGAAAGACAAATTGACTTGACTGACTCAGATCCTCCTGTGTCCAGACGGCCTCGCAGAAGGCGCTAGGGTGCAATGCGGCGAAAGTCTCATCTTTGTCACACAGCGACCAGTTGGTCCAGCTGATATTCCGCCGGGCCATAGTCTCCGCGCTCCCCAGGAAGAAGGGTGTGCAATAGAAGTGCCCGAAGCCTCCGCCCTTAAGCGTGAGGTGGTTTACGGATGGCCATGGTACCACTGAGCAGATGCAGAAGGCGGGCAGGGCTTTCTACTTCCTTTGGCGAGAGGATATCCCAAATCTGAGCAGAGATTTGGGTGCTCGGTGACGTCCAAAGCGCCACGGAACCCCATCCCGCCACCTCTCCCCTTCGACCATGACTTCTACTTCTCCAAATCAGTATAGAAACCACCTAATTTGCGGAGCATATACGACAAAAAGGTTGGATAATGTACTATTAATTGTCGATAGCCGTGGTATCCCCATCATATACAGCATTTCCTCTGTTTTCGGGGGATTCGTTTCCCGTTTGTCTGAGGTCCATTCCCGGGATAGCTCATGATGAGGCCCACTTCTCATCCCTTAATTCCAACCTTTTCCGATATGGCCTATAATTAAGCTGCGTGTGGAGATGCATTTTCCATTCTGGCTGTATCCTATTTTCGGGGAAGGCTGTGGACGGGAACCTTTCTGGGATAGTTTTGTGGTAGTTTTCTCCGGGGAAGGCGATGGAGGGCTTTGGCCCTATCGATGCGGGCGGTCAGGTTCAGATTCCGGGAGAGCGTTGGTAGGATTAGAGTTGCCAAAAGGGCTGTTTGCTTGGGGCATGGGCGGTTCCTAGTAGATTCCCCGTGACAATTGGGGTTGTCATGGTATTTGGCGTGGGTTGGGTGTTCCTAGGATGGTTTTTAGTGAGCTTGATGGGCAACCTTTATTTGGTCTGGATGACCTATGTCCTTTATACCCTGGGATTCGTTTTTTACAAAGGCCCCTTCCACCTATTTCTATACACAGCTCCTCTCCCCCACTATTTACCAGACAGCCTGCTCCCGGCCGTTTGATGGCCACAGCTCCACCGGTCTCACTGGGACCCAACCAGCCCAGTCTTCTTACGATCTCTGTCCAGATATTATTCGCATATTATCTGCCTATTAGACGTATTAATCGCATATTATTAACATATTATCTGCTCATTAAATGCCTATTGCGCTTGGGCTATCAGGGTATTATCTGCATATTATTTGCATATTTTCTGTTTATTGATGGGTTTGGAGTTAACGGGCTATGCCAATGGGGGTGAATTTTGAGAGATAGTCCTCTTTCTTATATAGGGTCTGCTAGAATGGATTTACCCCAGTTTGCATACCATCCTGGTAGATTTCAATTTGGGAGGAGGGTTTATTTTTGGAAAAGCGATCATTTGGAAGCCTCTATGTTAATGAGATTCCAGCGGATGACACAAGGGATGTTCGCAACTGCTATTTCCGGATTGGGGATACCTGCGAGAACCGACTCTATTCGTTACCATGGATTCGTGTTAGAGGCATCTGGATTTGCGACCGCACTGTGGCTACTGGCATCCACTTGAACAAGCTGGATACCAGGTACCGATATTTGTTTGGGAATGTCATCTGCATTGACACAGTCCCCTATCTGTGCCGGTCGCTGCGTGTTGGTTCCAACATAGATGAAGACAACGAGTGGGATATGGCTCTGGATGAGGTGGGCGAAGACGATGAAATCTGGCACTGGAGCCAGGCTGCGTTCTTTGGTCAGGAGAGATGCCAGGGAAACATAACAAAGGGCGTTGCCCGGGGTGGACGGTCTCCGCGAAACTGGCGGCCTATTGGCCATGAAATTGTCGACAATGAGCTTGGATTCCGACCTGTGCTGGAGCCGCTGGCTCAGGTGGATAAGCTGTCGGCAGGCTTGGTTGGACAGACTGTGTTTGCCTGCTCTGGCTGCGATATGGTGGCTGGTCAGCTTATGGACTATACCGACTATGATCTGGTACTGCGGCCCAATACCGCAATCAATGGGCTACGGGAGCGGGATGATTGGACCATGAACGGTTCAGCTGGGCTGCTGTTTGTTCGGAGAGATTCAATGGTACGGCTGTATGCAAAGGAGGAGGGATGATTTATTTTGGAAAAGCAACGCTTTGGGAGTGTTTATATCAATAGCCGGCCTGTGAAAAATGCGGCAATTTCTGAGCAGTCCTTCAAGATTTGGGATACCTACTCAGCCCCGGATCTGGCCATGTCCTGGATTCGGGTGGGAGGCATCTGGATTTGCGATGAGACTGTAATCACAGACATTTCGTTAAGGACCCTGGAAGACAAGTACCGGTATCGGTATGGCAATATCCTTTTCATTGACGGGAAAACGTATCTGTGCCGGTCGCTTCGTGTTGGAACAAACACAGGCGAGGCAAATGAATGGGATGCGGCCCTGGATGAAGTCGGCGATGATGACGAGATATGGCACTGCAAAAGGATTGCCTTTTTTGGGCAAGACGAGTGTCAGTCCGATCAGACTGTGGGCTTTGTCAGAGGAAAACAAACTTCGCGAAATTGGGATAAGGTCGGAGCTGATTATAAAGACCTCACGCTTGGTTTTCGGCCTGTACTGGAACCGTTGAGGAAGAAAGACCAGCTATCGTATGACATAGTTGGGCAGACAGTGTTTGTGCGCTCCCACTGCGATATGGTGGCTGGCCAGCTCCTGGACTATACCGACTATGATTTAGTGCTGCGGCCTGACGTTTCAATCAACAGGTCCAAGAAGTACAGCAACTGGGTCACAAGCGGATCTGACGAGCAGATGTTTGTCAGGAGAGATTCAATGGTGCAGCTGTACGCAAAGTGAGAGGCTTGACAAGCAGGCCTCTCCCCTATTACTGCTATTACAATGGGGTGATTTATCACAACCACCGTAAACCCCCGGGCTTTAGCCCTAGGGATACAAGGCGGCAGATGTCTTTGTGAAAATATGTTTGCTACAAATGGCATATAATATATAAAAAGCACAAAAACAAGAAAGGAGGGCTCCTATATGGCGGAGAATGTGTTTGGTATGGGGTATGATCCATGCAAGAGATGTAATCCTTACAGGATTTCATATAGGGAATATAGTGTGGCAGGTCAGAGGGGGAGCAATCCTTTTCTGGCCTGTCTTTTTGTATATGGGGGGTTCATATATAGGGGGTGAGCAACCGTGGGTGGTTGGTGGAGAAGGACTGTTTTTGTATGGCAGGGTCTCTTGAGGCTATGATTGAGGCCTTATCCAGTTGTGACATATGATAGGGCTGGGTGTTCTTGTATATGGTATAGTATTATCTTTTTGGGGGTGGATACGAGAAAACGTGGCGGGGAGACTTCTTCTGAGCATCCACGCCCACGCGCTTTGAATGACCACACCGCTCGATGGTATTTGGTCAGCCTTCTGGCGTCGCTGTTTCGTTGAGGGATTCCGTGTTGAAAACAACGAAGCATACGGTTGCCCATATAGACCTTGAATGAAATCAGCCCATTTTGCATATCATCCAGGCATAAATCAATTTGGAAAGAACTCATACATATGAAAATTAAAAATTTCGGGTCTCTATATTTGAATGGGAGACCGAGTGTGCCCAACGTTACATATGGTGGCGGGACTATTTCCCTGGGTGACACCGTTCTGGAGAAGGGCATTTCATTTGTGAAGTGGCGTAATCTCTGGGTGGCCGGCGAGGTCATTTGTCTCAATGCAGGCTGGAATGACCTGTTCAAGCACACCCTCATCACTGGGTGGCCCGTTCGGATTGATGGGACCGCATACGTTTGCCGCAGCCTTAGAGTAGGCGAGGAGAGCGGAGAACCAAATGAGTGGGATTCCATCTTGGATGAGCTGGAGGAGGATGATACTTTATGGCATTGGAAGGAGCATTTCTTTTGGGGACAAGAAACCCCAAAGGGACAGGTATCGACACGTGCGATTCGGGGACGTTTTTCGGCCCATAACTGGAGCCTCAGCAATGCTACGACTCGGAGCGTTAGCGTTGGTTTCCGCCCTGTTCTGGGATCCTTGCCGCCCGAACCTCTGATTTCAGACTCCCTGATTGGGACCATACTCAAACTCTATGGCACAGGTAAGGGTTTTTCCGGCCGGTTGGCAGAGTTCAGCGACTATGACCTGGTAATCGAGACAGCCACACAGCAGCTTATTCCTGCGGATTGCAAATGGGCCAGCAGAGATGGTGACCGAATCATAGTTGACCGCTCTGCCATTACCTGGATACAGGAGGTGGGCTGACATGGCTGAGATTGTCAAAATGGGAAGTTTGCAGCTTGATGGGCAACCCAAGCGGCTTGGCGTTGAGTATAACGGAGAAGTTTTGTCATTTGGCGAAACAGACCCAGAGAGGGCCAGATGGAAGCATCGCAGGTGATTTAGTTGATATGATCTGGTGGTACAAATGGCTACGTGGCAAAAGGTGGACCCGGATTGCAAATGGGCTAGTGTAGCCGGAGGCAATATAGTCATTGATCGGGCGGCCGTTGTGTGGATCAATACAGGTCATCACTTGGATGGAGAAAATTGACTGACAAAGTTCGGTGGGGGCAGTTGCCATCTTTATTGTTTTCAACACAGGGCCTCTTGGCGACGCAGTGACACAGAAGACTGCCCAAATACCATCGATCGATGTGGCAGCTCAAAAATACGTGGGCTGGAAACTCAGAAAAATCTCCCTGCCACATTTCTCTGTATCCACCAAAGGAGCAGTCCTCCGCACCGATACCCTCCAACCTATGCATCTACTATAAGGAAGAGGATATCCCCTATTGGTGTGCCCCTCCCCTTCCCGGACTGCAAAATCAGAATTGCCAAACTCGCATACGATATAGTCATTCTGCATTTTGGAGGTGGAATAACCCATGGAGAGACAGGATTGGTAACACGAAGCCCCGTCTCACGGATGGGGCACTTTGTAAAACCCATATATGGAAACAAAAAAGAAAGAAGGAGATAGTATGTTTGAAAACTTATCCAAGCTGCTGAAGATTCCAGAGGCTGCTAGCTCTACATTGAAGAAGGATGCTGTTGCCGCCCTGCTGAAGACAAGTCCGGAGGCTCTGACTGCCTTTGAGGAGGCGTACTCCAAGCGGCCTATCGATCCTGATGGGGATTTGAATTCCCGGCAGGCGGTGGATATGGGGCATGCGGAATGCGCCCCTGCCCTG
>Ga0073907_1004186_pt1 | contig 10463 bp, 10 predicted proteins | sample GluameincwithD2O_FD_65483 | JGI IMG/M metagenome (GOLD analysis project Ga0073907, IMG submission 65483) | Mouse cecum microbial communities from Vienna, Austria - Glucosamine amended microcosms incubated with D2O | ecosystem: Host-associated > Mammals > Digestive system > Large intestine >... | reverse complement strand
GAAGCCGCCGAAGCAAAGCGGGCGGTTTATGAGAACATCGGGAAATACGCGGACCCCTCTGCCGTCACAGCGTCCTGCACGTCCTCCATAGATGCGGAGATTCTGGCGGACCTGACCCCGCGGCCTGAACAGCTTCTGATAGCCCATCCCTTCCAGCCGGTGCATATGCTGCCCCTGGTGGAGGTGGTCCGGCATCAGCGCACCGGGGAAAATGCCGCGGCACGGACCACAGCGCTGCTGGAACGTCTTCACAGACAGGTGGTGGTCCTGAACCGCAGCGTGCCGGGCTTTCTGGTAAACCGTTTTGCCCAGGCTCTGTTCCGGGAATCCATCTATCTGATAGAACAGGGCGTGACCACGGCGGCGGATATCGACAGAGCGGTCAAGTACGCCGTAGGAATGCGATACGCCTCCATAGGACTGCTGGAGTATTTCGACGCGGTAGGCTTCCAGTTGGAAAAAGCCATCGCGGAGAACGTGTACCCGGACCTGTGCGGCACGTCGGAAATCCAGAGGACCGTAACAGAGGGCCTTTCCAGCGGGAGAACGGGACAGGCGGCGGGCTGCGGTCTGTACGACTGGACGGGAAAGGACGAAGACGATTTCCGGTACCGGAAGCAGGCCCCCTATTTCGACGGCGTAAAGGAATGGGATATGCCCCGATAAAGGACGAAAAAAGACGCCGGGAGATAACAGGACTGTTGTTTCCCGGCGTCTGTCCGCGTCAAGGGTTCCAGGGCGGAAAAGACGGTATTTTATGGCGGCGCAACTGCTGGTAGCGGTATTTTCCAGTCCTGCATGGTGGCGCGCAACCGCGTTTTGTGGTAGAATCAGGCCATAAAGGGAGGCGATGCAGATGAAGCTGAATGAGAAAATCCTGTATTACCGGAAAGCGGCAAAGCTGTCCCAGGAAGAGCTTGCTGTACAGATTGGGGTATCCCGTCAGGCGGTGAGCAAATGGGAGTTGGACGCCGCCATACCGGAAATTGACAAACTGCTGGCGCTGGCCCGAATCTTTGGTGTGACCACGGATGAACTGCTGAGCGAAGACGACCCCGGGGCCAATCCAATAAAAGAGGAACCGCCGAAGACCGAAGCCCGCGTACCGTCAGAGGATGGGATGGACCGGCTTTTCGGGCACGCGGGCAGACTGATCCGGAAACACGGCTGGCTTGCGGGAGTGTACATCGCCTTGCAGGGATTGGGGGTAGCCTTTGTAGGAATACTGGCCCGCTGGGGATTCAAAGAAATGCTTACAGGCGGCATGATTTACAACGGCGTGCCGGAATTAAAGGGAGAAATTCTGGGAGAGCTTGGCGGTTCACCGTTCGGGAGCATGGGCAGTTTTGCGCTGGGCATTGCCAATGTGATGATTGGAGCCGGCGTGCTGATCATGCTGGCAGGGGCGGCGCTTGCGGCGGTTCTCTATCAAAAGGGAAATCGAAGGGATTAGCACAACCCCGCTGGTTCACTCCACAGGCGCGGCCCGGACGCTCCCAACACAATCAGCGGCGGCAAGGGTTCCGGCGGCGTCCAGCAGAGCAACCCGAAAGCTGCCTGTGCCCTGACGGACTGCCATAGTCTCTGCCCGCAGGGAGCAGGATTTCCAGAAAGCGGCGGCAGTGACGGCGGCGGTAAAGGTATCCGGAGCCACAGCCGCGAAGATGCCGCAGAGAACGGACAGCATACAGCCCGTACCCGTGACCCGCGCCAGGACGGGGCTTCCTCCGGAGACTTTCCAAAGCTGGTTTCCGTCTGAAATAAAATCCTCCGGGCCGGAAACCAGAACAATCGCGCGGCGTTCCAAGGCCAGACAGCGCGCCAATTCACCACCGAGGGCGGAATCTGTAAGGCCGGGACTGTCTACCCCCTGGGCCTGGCTTTCCAGATGCAGAAGCGCCCTGGCCTCTCCCGGATTGACCCGCAGCAGGGAAGGAGCGAAGCCGTTCAGCAGCGTTTCGGTCCATTCCAGACGCCACGGGCTTGCCCCTATGCCCACAGGGTCCAGAATCACCGGCTGGCCCAGTTCCACGGCGGCGCGGCCCCGAAGGAGACAGGCCCGGAATTTTTCCTCATCGGGCGTGCCGGTATTCAGCACAGCGGCATCGGAGGCGGCGGCAATGGCTTCCATCTCCTGACGCGCCTGGGCCATAATCGGGCTGGCTCCCAGGGCAAGGGCAAGGTTGGCGCAGTCGTTGGCGGAGACCAGATTGGAGATGCAGTGGATCAGCGGACGGCGGGACCGGATCACGTCCAGAAGGGAAAAATCAGGCGCAGACATAGGACCTCCCGAATCAGCGTTCCAGGGCGGACTGCATGGCTTTCAGACTGCCGTTTTTTTGCAGGGCGAACAAAAGAATCCCCGCCAGGATGGAACCCGCGACAGTAGAAATCAGGAAGGGGACGACGTAAGCGGTAAAGGCGATATCAGCCGCGGACTGTCCCAGAAAAGCAATGGCCAGAGGATACGCCGCCAGACCGCCCACGATACCGGTGCCAATGACCTCGGCAATGAGCGTAAGCGCAGGATTTCGGGTTTTCCAGTAGACCAGCCCGCAGAGGAAGGCGCCGCACATACTGCCGGGAAAGGCCAGGATGCTCCCCCAGCCCAGGAGGTTCCGGAGGAGGCTGGCAATAAAAGCGGCGGCGAGGCCATACCAGGGACCAAGGAAGACGGCGCAAAGGATGTTGACCATATGCTGGACCGGCGCGCAGCGGCTTCCCAGCACGGGGAAGGTGAAGAACAGACTGCCCGCAACAGCCAGAGCGCAGAGCAGTCCGGCGATGGACAGCTTTTTGACAGAATCAGACTTCATAAGAAACACTCCTTCATGAAAGACGGCTTGCGCAAAGAGAACCGCATGGCAGCGACTTCTCCCCGCGCAGCAAGGCCCGGAGGAAATTTCGGTCGAGGCTTGCTGGCCTCCTCTCACGCCGGAACACGGCTTCCCATCGCTGCAAATGCTTTCCGGCCCGAACGCAGGGCGCTCCCCCTCCGTCCGCTCCCAAATCCCGGGACGCCGGCTGATTCTCTCCCGCCTCCTTCCTGAAGGTTTTTTACAAAAAGCAAGACGGCCCGCAAATACGCGCACCGCCGTCAAAAGTCCCTCTATCGACTCCCTACGGCGGCATTACCCGCGTCAGGTGAAAGGGTCGAAGCGTCTGCTTCCTCTCAGCCTTCCGGCTCCCCTGCTTTTCTGGCTACAGGATATCATTGCCGGGAGGATTTGTCAAGCGTCATTTTCAGTACGGCAAAAACAGTCTGATGATCAAAACAGACAGAAAACGGCGGGGCCATCAAGAGGCGATGGTTCCGCCGTAAATCGTGTTTGCGTCAGTTTTTGCAGGAATCGTCAGTCATTGCGCGTCTTCCCTCTTTATGCGGGCGACATCCTGAAACCGTCAGTCATTCCTGGTTTTTTCCTTTTTCGCAGACGCCATCCAGGGACCGCCGCGGTAGAAGGCCAGAGAAATTATAGCAGCAGTACACCAGCCGCCGGGCCACGCGCACCAGATGCCCGCCGCGCCCAGGGAGGTCTTTGCCAACACCGCGGCCAGGGTTACGCGAAGGACCAGGTCCACCAGGGTTCCAATCATAAACTGCCGCATCAGGCCCGCGCCCCGGAGAACGCCGTCGGACACCAGCTTTGCCGAGACGATGAAATAGAAGGGGGAGAGAATCCGCAGATAGAGAATCCCCGTCCGGAGGGCCGTATCGGTAGGATGGTCCAGAAACAGCCCCAGCGCGTAACGGCCGGCGAAGAAGTACAGCAGGAACATCGGCAGGCACAGGGTCCAGACCAGCCGCACCCCTGCCCGGAAGCCGTCCTGGATTCGGCTCAGCTTATGGGCACCAAGATTCTGAGCCGTGTAGTTGGAAACGCCGTTGCCCAGGGTGGTAAAGGAGGTAATGACCAGATTATTCAGCTTTACCGCCGCGGAGTAGCCAGCCATTACCCCGGTGCCGAAGCCGTTGATGATCCCCTGTATGATGATATTGCCCACGGAGATAAAGCTCTGCTGCATAATACTGGGTATGGCAATCATAGCGAGCCTTTTCAGAAGGGGAAGAGAGAACACCTGAAATTCCCCTTTGCCCTGTATCGCCTTAAGACGCAGGAAGACCGCCGCGACAGCCAGCAGACAGCTCACGCCCTGGCAGAGGAACGTCGCCCAGGCCACGCCAGCCACGCCCATAGAGAACACGGTGACAAAGAGAATGTCCACGCCGATGTTGGCCGTAGAGGACGCGGCGAGGAAGAGGAAAGGCGTACGGGAATCCCCCAGGGCGGAGAAGATGCCGGTTGCGATGTTGTAGAAGAAGACAAAGGGCAGGCTCCAGATGTAGATATCCAGATAGAGCTTGGAGTCCGCGAAGGCTTCCTCAGGCGTGCGAATCAGACAGAGCAGGCTGTTGCAGGTCAGCATCCCCACGGCCATCAGCGCGAGGCAGAGGACGGCGCTGGCAATGCAGGCAGTCGAAACGGCGGTCTTCATCCGGCCATAGTCTTTCGCGCCGAAGAGCTGGGAGACAACGACGGAACAGCCGATGTTGCAGCCAAAGGCAAAGGCAATGAAAATCAGCGTGACCTCATAGCTGTTGCCCACGGAGGCCAGAGCGTTCTCACCGATGAACTTCCCGGCTACCAGGCTGTCCGCAATATTATAGAGCTGCTGGAAAATGATGCTTCCAAACAGCGGGAGGCAGAACCGGCGCAGTACTGCGTTCGGCTCCCCAACCGTCAGATCTTTGTTCATAGAGTCCGCTTCCTTTCTCTCGGTTGACTTTTGAGAACGGTTTTATTATAATCGCCTTAACGCCATATGTAAAATATCAATTTCTTCTCTCAGATATATCAAAATAATATGGAGTATTCTATGAATATCAGCTACGACAGCTACCGCGTTTTTTATTATGCCGCCAAATACCGGAGCTTCACACAGGCGGCGAAACTCCTTGGCGGCAGTCAGCCCAACGTTACCCGCTCCATGAAGCTCCTGGAAGCCGCCCTGGGCTGTCAGCTTTTCGCCCGCAGCCGCCAGGGGGTCCGCCTGACGCCGGAGGGAGAGACGCTCTACGGGCATATTGCCTTAGCCTTTGCACATATTCAGGCGGGAGAGAACGAGATCGCGTCCATGCAGGGAATGCAGAGCGGGGTCGTTACCGTTGCCGCCAGCGGGATTGCTCTTCGGTGCTGCCTTCTGCCAGTGCTGAAAGACTATCGGAGCAAATATCCCGGAGTGCGCGTCCGGGTCTCCAACCATGCCACGCCCCAGGCCATCGCCGTTTTGCAGGACGGCCTGGCTGATCTGGCGGTGGTCACCATGCCCCTGCATCTCCCCAAGAGCCTGCGGCGGCGGAAGCTGATGGAAATCCAGGAAGTCCCGGTGGCTGGCACGGCATTCACTGCTCTGGCGGGCCGGATGCTGACGCTGGCTGATCTGGCGGACTGCCCTCTGGTGGGCCTGGGTCCTCAGTCCGCCGCTTTTGCCTTTTACAGTCAGATCTTTTCCAGCCAGGGCCTGCCCTATCATCCGGACATCGAAACCGCGACATCAGACCAGATCCTCCCCATGGTCCGCAGTAACCTGGGGGTCGGTTTTGTGCCCGAGTCCTTCGCCAAAGACGGCGTCCTGTCAGGGACCCTGCTCCCCCTTGCCCTCCAGACGCCGCTCCCCAAACGGGCGGTCTGCCTGGTTCAGCAGGAGCATCAGCCCCTCAGCGCCGCCGCCCGGGAACTGGAAGCTATGCTGAAAGCCTTCTGATTCCGGGGCCTTTCGGGAAATGTGGAAAAAGTCTCGACCTGGGACGGGATTTGTGTTATACTGTAAAAGACCTCAAAAAACTCGTTAGAAAGTTTTTCCATCTCTTCTGTTTTCTTTTTTAAACGGAAGAGAACAGATGATTTTGGGGGAAGCAGTTCTCTTAACGGACTGCTTCGGATATTCCTGAAAGGATGGGTCTCATTATGTGGGCTAACGAAAGCGTATTTTATCAGATTTTCCCCCTGGGCTTCTGCGGCGCGCCTTTGGAGAACGACGGGAAGGAGGTCAGCCGCATCGGGAAGGTCGCGGATTGGGCGGAGCACATCCAAAAGCTGGGCGCCAACGCACTCTACCTCTCGCCGGTTTTTGAAAGCGACCGCCACGGCTACGATACCCGTGATTACCGGAAGATTGACTGCCGCCTGGGAACCAACGAAGACTTTGCCGCCGTCTGCAAGACCCTGCATGACCACGGGATCAAGGTGGTGCTGGACGGCGTGTTCAACCATGTGGGCCGGGGCTTCTGGGCGTTCCGGGACGTGCAGGAGAAGAAGTGGGACTCCCCCTATAAAGATTGGTTCCATATCAATTTCGACGGCAATTCCGGATATAACGACGGCTTCTGGTATGAGGGCTGGGAGGGCCATTATGAGCTGGTAAAGCTGAACCTCCGTAATCCTGCCGTGGTGGACTATCTGCTGGAATCCGTCCGGCTTTGGGTGGAGTGGTTCGATATCGACGGCCTGCGCCTGGACGTGGCCTACTGCCTGGAACAGGACTTTCTGCGCCGTCTGCGGGAATTCACGGAGCAGGTCAAGCCGGAGTTTTTCCTGGTGGGCGAGACGCTCCATGGGGATTATAACCGCTGGGTAGGGGACGGCCTTCTGCACAGCTGCACCAACTACGAGTGCTACAAGGGCCTTTACTCCAGCCTGAATTCCATGAATCTGTTTGAAATCGTACACAGTCTCAAGCGGCAGTTCGGGCCTGAAAACTGGACGCTGTACAAGGGAAAGCATCTGCTCTGCTTTGCGGACAACCACGACGTGACCCGCGCCGCCAGCATCCTGACCAATCCCAGACACCTGCCCCTGATTTACGGCCTGCTTTTCGGTATGCCGGGCATTCCCTGTCTGTACTACGGCAGCGAATGGGGCGCGTTGGGAGAGAAGACCCGCGGCAGTGACGACGACCTGCGGCCTTCGTTTGAACAGCCTGAGTGGAACGACCTGACGGACCAGATCGCGGCCATGGCGAAAGCCCACCGGAAGAGCGACGCCCTTTGCAGCGGCGATTTCCATGACGTGCTGCTCACCAATCATCAGACCATCTTCCAGCGCCAGACGGAGAAGGAACGGGTCCTGGTAGCCATAAACGCCGACGACAAGCCCTTCACCGCCCATTTCGACGCCCGCTGCGGACGCGCCGTGGACCTGATTACCGGCGAACTCCACGATTTCGGCGGCGGGAGCGAGCTTCCTCCCTACAGCGTGGCTTTCTGGCAGTGCGAGTAAAGCCGCCCGTAAATTCGTAAAAAGTTCTCTTGCATATTCCTGACGGACCGTGCTATGATAACAGTACCACAAAAAGCCGTGGCAGCAGAAAACCCCTGGAGAGATGGTTGCTCCCTAGGGGTTTTCTGCTGCTTGGGCGGGCTTTCGCTGTCCTCCATGCCGGTCAAGCCACTTGCTGCGACCGGCATCAAAAATGCCAACAACAGCGACATTGCTTTACCGCCTCTTCTGTGCTAGGATTTGTCTCCAGGGGAGAGCAGGGCAGTAAACTCATTTAAACATCATTCGACAAATTCCGCAAGTCCGGGACGCCCTGATGAAAAAGCGTCCCGGAAAATTTTTTTGTCCGCTGAAAGTTTTCGGCCCGCTGAATCGTATCCATAACGAGAGCGCTCCAAAGGAGTTGATAACATGAACACAAACGAACAGGCGGAACGTCTGGCAAACGCCTACGCCGACATGATTCTCCGTCTGAGCTATACCTATCTGAAGAATACCTATGACGCCCAGGATATCTGCCAGACAGTCTTTGTAAAGCTTCTGAGCGAGCCGCGGGAATTTGAAAGCGCGGAGCATGAACGGGCCTATGTTCTGCGGATGGCGTCCAATGCCTGTAAGGACCTGCTGAAAAGCTCCTGGCGGAAGCGGACCTGCGGTCTTGATACCGTGCTGGAGGTCCCGGCGCCGGAGGCGGAGGAAGGCGGAGTGCTGGCGGCGGTAAACGAACTGCCCGACAATTACCGCACAGTGATTTACCTCCACTATTATGAAGGCTATCAGGCGTCTGAGATCGGGAAGATTCTGGGTGTGCCGACAGCCACAATACATACCCGTCTCGCCCGTGGCAGGGCCAGACTGAAAGAACTTTTAGGAGGGACCGACTATGAGCGAACTGTTTGATTACAAAAAGGAGATGAGCGCATTGCGTTTTACTGATGAACAAAAAAGGACCCTGGCCAACGCCGCTGCCAACGCCGCAAAAGGCCCCGCCCGGAAGCGCCGCCGTCCGGTATTCCGCACCGCCCTGATTGCCGCCGTCCTCGCGATGGCCCTTGTGGTAGGCTCCAGCGCCGCCGGACTTCTGCCGGAACCCATTGATGTTTTCTCGCCCATCTTCGGCGGGGCCGTGGCGCAGACGGAAATTATCGATAAGATCGGCCATCCCATCGGGGCCAGCGATTCCGACAACGGCATTACGATTTCCGCTGACGCCATTATGGGTGATCAGTACAACGCCGTGATTGTCTACACCATCAGCCGGGACGACGGAGAGCGCATCCTGCCCGCGGACAAAGCGCTGGACAGCTCCAGACTGCTGATGGGCGGCTTTAGCGGGGCCAGCTGGGTAAAGCGCGGCGGCACCCACGGCTCCAGTTGGTTTGTGGACGAAGACCCTGAGGACAACAAGATCCAGCTGGTAGAAACCGCCTCCTCCAACGTGCCCATGACCAAGGGAACCGCCTCGGCGGAATTTGAAGATCTCTGCTATTGGGACACGGAAACAGAAGCGCCGGTTCCCCTGTACTCCGGCAAATGGAAATTCCGTTTTGAGGTCAACTATGAGGACTGCGCCGTGTATCTGGGCGGCGGCGAGACCTTTGTTCAGGACGATGTTGCCTTTGTCATCGACAGCATTTCCGTTTCTCCTATCGCCGTGAAGGTGGACTATACCGCAGATCAGGAGGCGCAGTGGAGCGATTCCGGAAGCGGGCGGCAGTCGGAAGAGGACAGCCAGCAGGCCCGGCGGTATCTGGAGAACATTGAAATCCTCCTGACCAAAACCGACGGCACGACAATCGACCTGAGCAATTCCGGCGGCAGCATCCGGCCCGAGGACGGGAAGTCCGTCTGCTCCAAGGGCGGGGTGCTGGAGGAAATCATTCCCCTGGAAGACATGGCGTCCATTTCCGTAGGCGGCGTGGTCTGTGAAATCCCGAAGAAATGACCCTATAGGCACTCTAACGGAAAACCGGTTCCTTCGGGAGTCGGTTTTCTTTTTCTTAGGGGCTGTTTTCTTCCGCAAAATGTGTTATAATGTGCAGAAAACGCCTCCCTGTTTTTGACCGTCGGAGGCGCAGAGCAAAGAGAGGGAATTTCCATGGAACTACAGGAAATCTATCAGAAAATTGGCATCAGCCCGGAGGTTTATGAATACGGCGAAAAAATACTGTCCGGACTGCGGGCGCGGTTTGAAGCCATAGACCAAACGGCGGAATACAATCAGGCGAAGGTTCTGGCGGCGATGCAGGAACACCGGGTCAACGCCACCCATTTCGCGGCCACCACCGGCTACGGCTACAACGACGGCGGCCGGGACAATCTGGAACGGGTCTATGCGTCCGTGTTCCATACTGAAGCCGCCCTGGTACGTCCCCAAATCACCTGCGGCACCCATGCCCTGGCGGTGGCGTTGTCGGCGAACCTCCTGCCTGGGGACGAGCTGCTGTCTCCCGTCGGCGCGCCCTACGACACCCTGGAAGAGGTCATTGGCATCCGGGACAGCAAATGCTCCCTGCGGGAATACGGGGTCAGCTACGCCCAAGCCGATTTGCTCCCGGACGGTTCTTTTGACTATGACGCTGTCCGGAACGCCGTCAACGACCGGACGAGGCTCATTACCATCCAGCGCTCCAAGGGCTACGCCACCCGCCCCACCTTCTCACCGGCCCAGATCGGCGAACTGATAAGCTTTTGCAAGACCATCAAGCCGGACGTAAAAGTGATGGTGGACAACTGCTACGGCGAATTTGTGGACACCGTGGAGCCGTCGGATTTCGGGGCGGATATGGTCGTTGGCAGTCTGATCAAAAACCCTGGCGGCGGGCTGGCTCCCATCGGCGGCTACATCTGCGGGACACAGGAATGCGTGGACCGATGCGCCTACCGTCTTTCCGCGCCGGGCCTGGGGCAGGAGGTGGGCGCGAACCTTGGCCTGATGCCCGCCTTGTATCAGGGCCTGTTCCTTGCGCCTACGGTGACAGCAGGGGCCTTGAAGGGCGCGGTATTTGCCGCGAATCTGTATGAGAAATTAGGGTTTGCCTGCGTGCCCAATGCCACAGAACCCCGTTTCGACATCATACAGGCAGTGACCCTGGGCAGCCGGGAAGCCATGGTCGCATTCTGCAAGGGGATTCAGGCCGCCGCGCCGGTGGACAGCTACGTGACGCCGGAACCCTGGGCCAT
>Ga0073907_1004178_pt1 | contig 10482 bp, 6 predicted proteins | sample GluameincwithD2O_FD_65483 | JGI IMG/M metagenome (GOLD analysis project Ga0073907, IMG submission 65483) | Mouse cecum microbial communities from Vienna, Austria - Glucosamine amended microcosms incubated with D2O | ecosystem: Host-associated > Mammals > Digestive system > Large intestine > Cecum... | reverse complement strand
ACTCCTGCATAATTGGCACTGAACAGCGGCACAACATAATAGCCATTGCTGTCCATGGTTCCTGTTGTCTGGGTTCCGTTTACCTCATAGCGGGATACCAGGATACTGTTACGGATCAGATCTTCTATCGTTTTCAGACCTGCTGCCTCATCCAGTGTCAGCTCCCGCACGGAATCCAGAAAATGTACGGACCCTGTATCCCCCTGGTTGCTCCTTATCTTCGCATCTTCCGGCTGCTCCAGCTTATGGAACCACTTCTTCTTCTCTTCCGGAGTCTTTTTTAGGATGGCGTCCGCCTCGGCATAATCCAAGGTATATATGACATCCAGTATTCCGCTCATGTAGGACTGAAGATCCTCTTCTGTCTGAAAACGCCCCGGCACCGCATTGTGCAGTCTCTCATCCGATGCGGCGCGGTTATAGATCAGATTCAGATTAAATGCCGGCGGATCATTCAGTTCATATGGTTCGAACATCCCTCTTGTAAATACCTCAGCCTGCATACCATCCCTGGAGCCATATCCATTCAGCATGAAAGATGACACGAGAAGATGTGTGAGTTCGTGGGCATAAGTGCTAAGCCCCCGCTCTGTCAGCGCCTTTGACACATAATAGCGCACACCGGTTCCGCTGGCCATACCATCTGAAAACATAAAAGTATCATACAGATTCAGCGGAGTAAAAAAATCCTTTACTCCCAAAGAGGCTTTTTCCCCAAATTTAGCCGACCACTCTTCCTGGGCACTGGCCGACGAACTCATATAGATCCGCAGACTGTCCAAAATAACTCTGTTTGTTATAAGCTGTCCGCGTTTGTCAGGCTTTGCGATGCGGTACCACAGATCGATAAATTCTTTCTGCTGATCTGCAATACTTTCCAGTTCCTGCCGGAACTCACCAAGCTTTTCTGTGTAGAGTGCGGGATCCGTATCCTTCAGGGTCCGGTCCACATAGCAGTCCACGATTCCATATGTGATACTGGCAGAATTCACAATGACATAGATACTATCCTGGGAAACCGCCAAGAGAGGCAGAATATGATTCTGTAATGCCGCATCGCCGTACAGCCTGCTGTATAACCCCCGGTCCGCTGCCCCATCCCAGGAGGAACGCTTTTCAACGATATAAGCATTTCCCGCCTCTAAGATCCACTCATCCAGTGAAGTATCCTGCATCCACTTCTGTCTGCTTTCTTCCAGAAACGCATCCAGACTGGCCGATGCCGTGACATCCCAAAATAATTTACCCCAGCCAAATACTTTGGTATTATTAGATATCTTTAATGTACTGCCCCCCGCATTTCCTATCTTGATCAGCCAGTCCAGGACATTTGTCTTAATCCCGTATGCTCCCGGTTCATAGAGGAGGACATCCCGGATATTCTTCTCTCCCATGTTGAAATCATACAGCTTCTCAACGTATGCCAGACCCATCAGAAGCTTTTCCTTATTCTGAAGAATCTTTTCCGTAAAGGAAGCCGCCCCGGTGCTCTGTGCATTAGCCGTGTTGTCCACCACTCTCTGGATGATGGGGCCAATGTCTCCCTGTACCTCGGCAAATGCATCCCCATAGCACATAGCTTGGGCATTCTCCTGCTTCAGCTCCGCCAAAGCCTCCGCATCCGTAATATCTAGGAAATTTTTTCCATCCCGTTTCGCGATCTCCACTTTTTTATTTGAGATCTGCGTAAATGTATATCCGTTTGGTGCATTCGCCGTGGGCGGAGGCGCCAACAGATCTGCTACCTTTGGATCCGTACTGTAATCAACTGCCTTCAGCGCCGCCTCCGTGTTCTGCCGCACCGTCTCGCCGCAGGTGGCCGCTGATGATCTAATGGACGGAACCGCCATCACCATCAACAAAAACGCTGTCGCCGCTGCTATCCTTACCTTGTTCATAAGCCGTCCTCCTTTTCTGTAAAAGGGCGTCGCCACGAGCACGCCATTCTCCTTTTCAATATATTACAATTCACTAAAAAAATTTATGAGATCCTTATTTATTTTTTCAGCCCCGGGGCTCTCTGCCCCGCAGGCCGGCTGCTACAGTTCACCTTTGGATGTCTGTCGTAAATTGCTCTCAAACATTCGGTTATAACCAAGCCAGTTCATATTGTCCCCCGCCTGCCCGAAGATCTCGGTCAGTGTCTGGAGCTTGGCATCTGCATTATCCGCCAGATGGAGTGCCATGGCCTCCATAATGGCCGGCACTTTGGGAGAGCCAAATTCCAGCTTGCCATGGTGGGAAAGGATACAGTGCACCAGTTCATTCTTTAGTTTGGCTGGAAATCCCGGTATCTTTTCTGCTGCATCCTCCATGGCGCGGGCGCCGATATAGATATGCCCCAGCATCTGCCCTTCATCGGTATAATCGTTCTGGGGAAAACCAGATATCTCCTGGATCTTTCCCATATCATGAAACAGCGCCGCCGTGATCAGCAGGTCGCGATTGATCATGGGGTAATGGTCGGCAAAGTACTGGCACATATTCGTGACGCTCAGCGTGTGCTCCAGAAGCCCTCCCATAAAGCCGTGGTGCACACTCTTCGCCGCGGAGTGGCTCTTAAAGCTGTCGATAAACCCGGCATCCTCTACAAAATACATCTCCAGTATCTTTCTCAGATAACGATTCTGCACGCTGGCCACATATTTCATAACACTGCTGTACATTTCAGCTACATCTTTATCCGTGCTGGGGACATAATCCGCCGGATCGTATTCTCCCTCATCACTGATCCGCACACGGGAAATATTCATCTGCAGATTTCCCTGAAAGCTGGTGACCATTCCCTCACAGTGTATATAATCCAGGGATTCAAAGTCAGCGATGCCGTTATTCAGATCCCAGATTTTTCCGTCTGCCAGTCCCGTTTTGTCCTGCAGCGTCAGGGAATAATATGTCTTTCCTGCCTTCGTCTTAAATACCTGCTTCTGTTTGCAGAGATATGTACCTGTAAATTTCTCACCTTCGCGGTAATCCTTCAAATAATTCATAATTTCCCCCATTCAGTACGGGCCGGACCGCCAGCTGGTCTCTGACAGAAAGCGGTGCGGCATGATTTTTCTTACTCCCTATTGTAAGGGGATTCTGCACTAAAATCAAGGCAATGTTTACTTTTCTCTCATTTATTGCAAATCTTATCTTTTTATTGTAAAATGTTGTTACTGTTCACCGGATTTTACACAAATTAAGAATCTTTTTTCAGAATGGAGATCTAAATGAATAAAAAAGTATTGCAGACATTAGAATATCATAAAATTATTTCCATGCTGGTGGAGGAAGCCGATTCACCGCTGGGAAAGGAGAGCGCCGGACATCTGCTGCCCTCCTCCGACAGACCCCAGATCACCGCATGGCAGACCGAGACCTCCCACGCACTGATGCGCCTCTTCAAGTGGGGAAAGCCTGCCTTTCACGGCCTGCGGGATATCCGGCCCAGCCTGCTGCCGCTAGAAAAGGGCGGCATCCTTGGTATGGGCGAGCTGCTGAATATCAGCCGCTGTCTGGAAATCGCGAAAACGGTCATTGAATATGACCACAAGGATGAGGAACTGCAGGATGCACTGTCCGGCCGTTTTGCCAGTCTTGTGGATCTGCCGGAGCTCCGCCGGGAGATTGGACGATGCATCCTCAGCCCGGAGGAGATGGCGGACGATGCCAGTCCGGAGCTGAAAAGGATCCGGAGATCCATCCATTCCACCAACGACCGGATACGGGATCAGCTGAATGCCACTATGAATTCCTCGTCCTCCATGCTTCGGGACAATATTGTTACCATGCGGAACGGACGGTACTGCCTTCCGGTGAGACAGGAATACAAATCCTCCTTTCCCGGCATGATCCATGATCAGAGCGCCACCGGCTCCACTTTCTTTATCGAGCCCATGGCCATAGTGAAGCTGAATAATGAACTGGCGGAGCTGGCCATGAAAGAACAGGAGGAGATCGAGAAGGTTCTCGCCTCCCTCAGCGCCCTGGCCGCTCCCTGTACGGATGATCTGCAGAGGAACGTACTGCTGCTGGCGGAGCTGGATTTTATCTTTGCCAAGGCGGGACTCTCAAAGAGAATGCAGGGCAGCGAACCGCTCTTCGACCAGAATTATATCCATATAAAGAAGGGGAGGCATCCCCTTATACCAAGGGACCAGGTAGTGCCCATTGACGTAACCCTGGGCAGAAGCTATGACCTCCTTATCATTACGGGACCCAACACTGGCGGCAAAACGGTTTCCCTGAAGACTGTCGGTCTCTTTACCCTGATGGGACAGGCAGGACTGCATATTCCCGCCCAGGACCACTCCCATCTGAGAGTGTATGATGAGGTCTATGCCGATATCGGGGACGAGCAGAGCATCGAACAGAGTCTCAGTACCTTCTCCTCCCATATGGTCAACACCGTGGGGATACTCAAACGGGCAAATAAAAAAACCCTGACTCTCTTTGATGAGCTGGGGGCAGGAACGGATCCCACCGAGGGGGCCGCACTGGCCATCGCCATCCTGGATGATCTGCACAGCCGGAATGTCACTGCCATGGCCACCACTCATTACAGTGAGTTGAAACTATATGCGCTTCAGACGGAGGGGGTGGAAAATGCATCCTGTGAGTTTGATGTAGAATCCCTTCGGCCCACGTACCGCCTATTGGTTGGGGTACCCGGAAAGAGCAATGCCTTTGCCATCTCCGGCCGCCTGGGGCTGCCGGAGGAGATCATTCAGGCTGCTGGCAGACTGGTGGACAACGACGCCAAAAAATTTGAGGACGTAGTCACCGGACTGGAAGACGCCCGTGTCCAGGCAGAGAGGGAGCGGGAAAAGGCGAAACAGCTCAGGGAAGAGGCGGAACACTATAAGCAGAAGCTGGCGGCCAAAAATGAGCGGATCGACCAGGCAAAGGATAAGATCCTCCGGCGCGCCAATGAGGAGGCCAATGAAATCCTGCAGAAGGCGAAAGATATGGCGGACGAATCCATCCGCAGGTACAACAAATGGATGCATGATTCCGGCATGACAAGGGAGATGGAAAAGGAGCGCGCCGCACTCCGGGAAGAGCTGAATAAGACAGGAGATAGACTGGCCCTGAAGAATACCCGGAAAAAAACCGGACAAGCGCCGGACAGGCTGTCGGTGGGCGATATCGTCATGGTGCATTCCATGGGCGTGAAGGGTACGGTCAGCTCAGAGCCGGACAATAAAGGGAAATGTTATGTACAGATGGGCGTTCTGCGCTCTCTGGTAGACATCAAAGATCTTGAACTGCTGGAACGGGAAACAAAAGCAGCAAAAAAGGAGGCGGCCATCACCCATGCCAGGAATATGAAGATATCCAAGGCAATGACCATCTCCTCCGAGATCAATCTCATCGGCAAAACCGTAGACGAGGCGCTGGCCCTGCTGGACAAGTACCTCGATGACGCTTATCTTGCCAGACTCCACCAAGTTACCGTGATCCACGGTATGGGAACTGGCGCACTGCGCACAGCCGTCCAGAACCATTGCAAGAAATGCCGGTTTGTCAAAAGCTACCGCATGGGAGAATACGGCGAGGGCGGCTATGGTGTCACCATAGTGGAATTTAAGGAGCATTAACAAAGACCTACTCTTCCAAATCCTCCCACATATCATCTTCCTCGGGTTCTTCCATATCGGAGTCCTCCTCCTCCGTGTCGTCTGCCACCACATGGAGCTCCTGGACAACGACTTCTCCGTCCTTTACACGGCAGACCAGTGAATTGTCACTGTCTCCCAGTGTAAAGGACTTTGTTTTAGGTTTAATCCTTTCAATATCACAGAACAATATGGCGTCCACCCATTCAGAGGTAAAAATCTTCCGGGCATCGAGACGCATAAATTCGGTTCTTGAATTCACAGTAATACCCAGTCCGGTTATATCCAGCGGATAATTAATATAAGGGGCGAGCTTCTTCAGGCTTCTGGCCGCCACGATCTCCTGAAGCTCCTGGGCTGCCTTATAGCTGTCTGTGCCGGATTCGCTCCTGGTTCCCTCCTCCGGATTGGAATCGGGATCACTGCCGTCCTCTGGAGCTGTCGTTGACTGCGGCCCCTCTTCCACATCCGGCTCATCCTGGAATGAGATCTGAAAAATAGACAACAGACCGCTCAGAAAATCCGGTGTGATGTCTTCATCATATTCATCCAGAAACAGGGTGAAACAGATCTCTTCCTGGGTAAACACCAAAAGCTTCTCATCGCCATCCCGCTGATAGAGCCCCACCATTACATTTCCAACCGAAATACTGCCCACCTCATCATAGTCCGTCTTAGTGCCGTCCGGGGAGCCGCCAGTGCCGGCATATCCGATGATCCAGTTGTCCTCCAGCAGCTCATCCCCATCATAATAAAAAGCAAAGGATTCATAATCAGCCACCAGCTTATATGTCACCTCCACTGCCGGATGGTTCAGGATCACACGGAATCCAAGATTATCATAGACCTTTTGCAGCACCTTCTTCCTCTCCCCGGCGCTGGATTCCTGTTCGGTGCCGTCCCAGCCCACAATATTGGAATTCACCAGTCTCTGGCTCTTCTCCGGCTCCTTTTCGTCCTTATCCTGTTTATCTTCCTTCTTCTCCTCCTTGGCGCCGGATACGATCCTGCGGGCGTTGTCCGTGCTGCATGCCTTTGACATCTTTACCGCGAAGGTACAGTCGGATTCCTCCCATGTCATGGCACTGCATTTCTTCTTTCCATACATCTTGACATCGGCACCGTCAATATTCTCCGTGGCAAGCTCTGCCTCCTCCGAAAACTGGCTCTTGACCTCATCCGAATCGATTTCTTCCTTATATTCAAAATAAATCTTATCTTCCTTCTGTTTCTTCTTCTGGTAGGTGATCTTCACATGCTTCTGTGCATTTGCCACCTGAACCTTCTTCACCTTGTATCTCTTGCTCAGATTGGCAAGGGTATACGTCTTGCAGTCTGTCTTTCTGGCAATCTCCTCCACCGAGTCCAGTTCCTCCCAGACCACTTCCTCCGCCGCTCCCATTGTCACAGGACTCACCGGTCCATCCCTATGATAGTCCTGATCCAGTGTGATGAACTGGTTGCGGATCAAAACCACGCTGACACATAATACGATAAAGGCTGCCGCCACAGCACCGATCCTTTTCGGAGAAAAACGCAGTGACCTTTCGGGACGGCCGGAATGTGCCGCGATACTTTCACCGCTGTCGTCCCCTGACGGCGGCTCTGCCGCGTTCCCGCAGGTCTTCAGCACATTTGCAAGAATACGCGCTTTGTCATTATCACTTAGGGCAATCTTTTCAATCGCACTTCTATATTCTTCCTTCATAGCCACTATACTCCTTTCTCCATTTTTTTGTACGAAGAACCGACTCCTGCCTCTCCCAGTTTCTCCGCCAGTTTTTCCCGCCCGCGCTTTAAAAGCGACCGCACTGTCGCCTCTTTTTTGTCCAAAATACTGGCAATCTCTTTTGTTGCATATTCCTCATAATAATATAAATGAAGAACACTTCTGTATTTTTCTGGAAGTGACATCAGACTCTGTAACACTTCGCTCTCTTCCCCAGACACAGGCTGATCCTCTGCCGCAATATCAAATCCTTCCGGCAGTGACGTCTGCTTTCTATAGACCGCAGATTTCAGGTGGTCCTTGCACAGATTCACCGCAACCCGCAGCAGCCACGCTTTCATCAATTCCTCTGTCTCAAAGCATGTCCCGGACTGCATCAGCCGGATCAGGGTATCCTGAACGATATCTTCCGCGTCCTCACGCCGTTTTAAATAGGAAAACGATAATCTTAATATATCATTACCAAAAAGATTGAGGGCAAGCTCTACTGCGCCCGATGGATTCGCCTCCACATCTATCATTACTCCACCTCATTTCTGTATCACCGGCAGGACCGGATCATGCAGGGCCTATATCCATCCTTCTGTAAATAGAACGATCAAATATAAACAAATGTTGCATTTTTTAAAAATTTTCAACGCTTTCTCATTGTAGCACTCTTTACTGGGATTTTCCAGCACAGATTTCTCATACATCTATAGCCAAACTGTCCAAACTGTGATATACTTTCCCACATAGATGTAAGTGACCGAAGAGCTCGGATACAGAAAATGAAACATAGGAGGAGCAACATGGATTCAACCTGGATCAACGCACCCGCCAAGATCAATATCGGGCTGGATGTGCTCAGGCGACGGGACGACGGCTATCACGAGGTAAGGATGATCATGCAGAGCATACGGCTTTTTGACCGGCTCACACTGACCCGGACAGCTGAGCCGGGCATCCACCTGACTACAAATCTCTCTTTCCTGCCAGTGAATAAAGATAACCTGGTCTATCGGAGCGCCAGCCTTCTTATGGAAGAATTTGGAATAGACGGCGGCCTCTCCATTCATCTGGAAAAACGTATTCCGGTGGCAGCCGGCATGGCCGGCGGAAGCACTGACGCCGCCTCCTGTATGCTGGCCATAAACGATCTTTATGACCTGGGGCTGAACAAACGCCAGTTGATGAAACGCGGCGTCAGGCTGGGGGCAGACATCCCCTACTGTGTACTAAAGGGAACTGCCCTCTCAGAAGGCATCGGCGAAAAACTCTCAACGATCCCCCGGATGCCGGACTGCTATATCCTTATCGCCAAACCCGGGATCCATGTATCCACCCGCTCTGTATACTCTGCTCTCGAATTAAATGACACCGTGCCGCATCCCGACATTGACCGGATGATCCATGCCATGAAACAGCGGGATCTGGAAGACCTTTGCCGGCACATGGGAAATATATTAGAGACGGTTACGGTTCCGGCGCATCCCGAGATCGATGAGATCAAAAGGTGTATGATGGCAAACGGCGCCCTCGGTTCCCTGATGAGTGGCAGCGGCCCCACCGTATTCGGTATTTTTGATGATCTCGACAAGGCAAAATCGGCAAAGTTGAAATGCTATGAGCTGCCTTTTAAATGCTTTGTATTTGTAACGGATCTTTATCGTTAAAGAACGGTACTTTATATAGGAGGATAACATGAGACGGCATACATACAGAAAATGGTTATTTCTGATCATCACTGCTGTTTTAGCCCTGTCCGGTACCCGGACAGGGTCTGCCGCTGCATGCTCTGTCAGCCCTCCGTCCGATATCCCCCTCTCCGCGGCAAGGCTCCAGCGAACCCTGCTTATGCCGTATCGTGATGTCTCTACATCGGAGATTCTGGGCAGAAGAGATGCCGAAACCATTATTGCCGGCAGCATCCGGAGCAGGGAGAGGGCTAATTTCCGGATGGATGATACCGGAATGCTTCCGGAGCAGACCGATCTCTCCTTCTCCTCCCTTTACACTGCTTCCGCTCTCCGCAGATGGAACAGGCAGCCTCATGTCCGTTCCTGGATCATTCGCTATATCCATGATCAGGACGGTGAAAAGGACGGTGCATTTTCCTCTTAGATACATATCAACTAAGAGGAAAGGAGCCGCAGCATATGATAATAAAGATTATTATCGGTGTTCTGGTGGTTGTAGCGATTGCTGCATTCGCCTATCGGATCGATAATCCAAAGAAATAAATTTTATCCATAAAGAATCAAATTATTTTATCCAATTATTATGTAAAACTCTGACAATGGTATGCTGGTTTGTCTAAAAAGACTTGCCAGCAGCCATTTTTTATTGCGAAACGGAATGATTTATTATATAATTTTTAACAAAAGACTGCGATAAAACGATACATTAGTGAGGATATTATTATGGAAAACATACAAAATCAGATACAGCAAAAAAGAGATTCTTCTATCGAATTATTCCGTATTATCTCAATGATATGCATTGTCGCACATCATTATATTGTCAATTCTGGTGTGATGCTGCAGATCAGACCAGAAAACATAATGACCAAAAATGCCTTGTTTGCTTTATTATATGGCTGGGGAGGAAAAACAGGAATTAACTGTTTTATTCTGATCACCGGATATTTCATGTGCACCTCCAGAATCACAGTAAAAAAGTTTTTAAAATTATTCCTGCAGATTGAATTTTACAAAATAGTTATCTATCTCTGTTTTCTCATTAGTGGATATATCCCCTTTACCCTCAGCTCCATGCTGAATAGTGTACTTCCCCTATCCCTGGTAATCTATTCCATTGGAGCAGGATTTACAGGATCGTATCTGGTCTTTTTCCTATTTATACCATATCTGAATCTGTTGATCCATGCCATGAACGAAAAACAGCATAAATTGCTAATTCTGCTTTGTCTGCTTGTGGGATCTGTCTTCCAGACATTTTTAAAGGCTCCCGCTGCCTTTACCTATGTTGGCTGGTTTATGGTATTGTACTTGATTGCAAGTTTTATCAGACTTTACCCAAAGAAATATTTTGAAAATAGAAAGGTATGGGGGTACGCAGCCATCTTAACGCTGCTCACCTCCTGGTTAAGTATTATGGTTGCCGCTTTTCGCTATCAGACAAATAGAAATCCGGCCTTTTACTATTTTG
>Ga0073907_1004177_pt1 | contig 10490 bp, 6 predicted proteins | sample GluameincwithD2O_FD_65483 | JGI IMG/M metagenome (GOLD analysis project Ga0073907, IMG submission 65483) | Mouse cecum microbial communities from Vienna, Austria - Glucosamine amended microcosms incubated with D2O | ecosystem: Host-associated > Mammals > Digestive system > Large intestine > Cecum... | reverse complement strand
AAGACCTGCCGATTCTCATTAGCCGTCAACCGCGAATACAAAAACGCGAACGGGCAGTATGATACCGATTTTCTGAACTGTCAGGCGTGGCGTAGTACAGCGGAGAACCTCGTCAAGTATATGCGTAAGGGCAGAAAGATTGCTGTTACGGGCAGAATACAAGTGCGGTCGTATGAAAAGGACGACGAGAAACGAACTGCGTGGGAGATTCAAGCAGACGAGATAGAGTTTGTATCGTCGCCCGCACAGGGCGGCGGGAAACCGCAATCGGAACCCGACGACCCGTATTACGATGAAAACGATTCTCCGTTCTGATAAGGTGGTGCGCGATGACAAATAACATTGATAGCCTCAGGCGGTACACAAAAGAGGAGTTGCTGTTTGGGATAGGTTATGCCTGCACCGATACCGACGTTCGTATAATCACGAGCGCGATAGAGCGAAAGCGTATGCAGGACGACCTCGAAAAGGAACGGCGGCTGTTACGCGAAAGCAATGACGCGCTTACGGCGTATAGCGATTTTATGCGCAAACTCGCGGAGAAATACGGCGACGGCAAATCGCTGAATTTGGGAAAGGTGCCGCTACCCGAAATCGAGCAGGCGGCGGAACTCGAAACGATTTGGCAAACGAAAGAAAAACAATGGAGGCAAATTTGCGGTATTAAGTGAGGTGCTTATGGCAAGGCAGAAAATGTATTTTAAGTGGGATATGCCGACAAGCATTGTCGAGATAGTCAAGGCGATTTGCGCCGACTACGACAGGCGGGAGCGGGCAATCAAATTCGGCAATGTAGCGGGCGACGTCCTGATGAGATACATTGAACTGAACAATGTCATAAATAACGCGCTACAAGCGGTTGAGGTCGGAATCAGAACTGAACTGCTGCGCGATATTCAGAACCGACGCGGGTATGAACATTCTGCGGCGGCTCTTATCATTGCAAAGAATACATACTACAATCGGAAAAGGAAATTGATATACGATATAGCGAAAGACCTGCGGCTCCTGTAGTATTTACATAGTAAGTATATATAATATATATTTATTTTAAGTACAGTAAGTATCTACTAAGTACGATATAAGAGCCGTGCGGTCGAGTTCATCATAAATTGCGACTAAACGCACTAAGTTCTGTGATATTATAGAAATCAGATAATGTGCCATATACCCATTGAGGTTAGAGCCTTTTTATTCCGACGAGGAGCGGAATGAGAGGGCTTATTTTGTTTTCAAGAGGAGGAAACAGAATGAGTCAAAAGACCACTAAGACCACAACACCCAAAAGCACGATGCCAAAGAAAAGCAATAAAGGACAGTTTGCAAAAGGCAATACGGTCGGAGAGCAAACGCGTTTTGAAAAAGAGAACGCCGCCGCGAACAAGTACAAAGACGAATATTGCGATATGCTCATCGAGTTTTTCAATAAGCCTGCGACAAGGATAGAATACAAGAAAAACTATGTGAAAGGAGAACTGTCATCGGAAACGCCTATCGTGCTGCCTGCGGAATATCCGACGTTTGAATTGTTTGCCGCGAGTATCGGCGTAACGACGAAAACCTTGCAGAATTGGTGCGAAAAGCACCCCCGTTTTTCGTACTATTACGCACGCGCAAAGGAAATACAACTCGGAACGCTCACGTCCTGCGCTGTTATGGGCTTATATAACCCGCTGTACGCGAAATTCGAGGCTGTGAATAATCACGGGCAGAAAGACAAGACAGAGGTTGATACGAACGTATCAGGGAGCGTAAACGCCGTGTATGACGACAAAGACCTTGCGCTCATCAGGCGCGTGGAGGAGCGGCTGAATGGCAAAAAGAAAAAGTGAGGTCATCAATTATACGGCGTACATTCAGAAAATACGCGAGGCAGAGTTTGAGTATTGCCGCAACGATATAGTTTATTGGGCGAATAACTACTGCGTCATTGAGGACAAAGATTCTGCCGAAATCGTGGTGCCGTTCAAGGCGTGGGAGGCGCAAGCGCAGGTATTACGCGATTTTGACGAGTTCAGGCTGAACCTCATTCTGAAAGCACGGCAAATGGGTATTACGTGGATAGCATTGTACTACTGCACGCACGACCTGATATTCAACCTCGGTCATACCGTTGTCGCGCTCTCTAAGACAGAGGACGACGCAAAAGAACTTGTAAGGCGTATGAGCGTTGTGCTTGATAATCAACCCGAAATACTCAGAGGCGGCGGCTTAACGTGGAAAGCAACGGCAACGTCAATTACCATAACGGACGGACGCGGCAAATTGGTAAGCACATTCAAGGCGTTTCCCGCGTCGCCGTCTGCAGGACGCTCGTTTACAGGCAATATACTACTGCTTGACGAGTGGGCGTTTCAGGAGTTTGCGGCGGAAATATGGACGTCCGCATACCCGACGATAAACAGACCTACGGGCGGCAAGGTCATCGGGCTGTCAACGATAAAGCGCGGAACGCTGTTTGAGAATCTATGGCTCGAAAATAATGCGTTTCACAAGATATTTCTCGGTTGCTTTTGCGACCCGCGCCGCACGCAGGAATGGTACGACCAAACAGCAAAAGACTTGGGCGTAAAGGTCAAGCAAGAATATCCGCGCACGGCAGAGGAGGCGTTAAGTAACCTCGGCGGCAGTTTTTTCTCGGAGTTCGATTACAGCGTACATACCTGCGAACCGTTCAATATTCCGTCCGATTGGTCGATATACAACACTATGGACTATGGGCTTGATAAATTCGCGCATTACAAGATTGCCATTGATAACGAGAATGTCGCGTATGTGTTCCACGAGATATACGAAAGCGACCTGATTATTTCCGACGCGGCGGATAGGGTAAAGGCGGCGGAGCGCATAGAGATGAGCGACGGCAATAAAAAATCTTGGTACCTGCCGCGTGTACGATTAGCACCGCCCGACCTATGGAACCGCAGTCAAGAATCGGGCAAAAGCAGAGCGTTAATGTTTTATGAGAGCGGCTTAGAACTCACGCAATCGAATAACGATAGGCACGCAGGGTGGTTGTCGATAAAAGAACTTTTGAAAATCAGAACTACGGCGGACGGACAAAAGATTACGCGGCTTAAAATATTCCGTACCTGCCCGAATCTGATACGCACCTTACAGCAGATTTTGATAGACGAAAAGGACGTTGAGGACTGCGCAAAGGAGCCGCACGAACTCACGCACGCGCCCGACGCATTGAGATATTTCGCTATCTATTGGACGCGTCCGTCCGAAACAAATGCAAAGAAAAAGAAAGTTAAATACCGCGCCGATTTACTTGAGGACTATTTCAATGCAAGCGATGAGGAGCGGCAAGCAATAATCAAAAAGTATGGAGAACCCGAACTATGAAAATCGCAAACGACGGTCAAACGAAATTATCTTTTTTTCAAGACTTGTACCGCGAGGCGCGGGCGGCGGCTGAAACGCTGACCGATAAACTCGACAAACACCTTGAGCAGTATAAGGGCAGCATAAAAATAGACGGCGACGGAGCGGCAGACGCAACGGTTGTACGCAACATAACGTATGAACTGATAGAGAGTCAGGTTACAAGTTATTTGCCGAACCCGTCCGTTACGGCTAAGCAATGGAGCGAACAAAACGAGCGCAATGCAAAGAGCATTGAAACGCTTTTGCGCAACAAGCGTAATGAGTTGCCGTTTGAGAAACTCAACGATATGGACGAACGCTATAACCCGATATACGGAGGCTCCGTTTGGCTTATCGAATGGGATAACTCGATAACGACGCATAACACCGTGGGCGACGTGAAAATCAGTTGCCTTAGCCCGAAACGGTTTACGGGGCAGCCGAACATTTACGACGTCAAGGATATGGACTACTGTTTTATTCAGTTTGAAACGACGAAAGATGATATAGTCCGTAAATACGACGTATCGTTAGAGGTCGCAGAGGAAACGGAAACAGAGGACAATTCGGACGAAAAGACCGCGACGCTCTATGTGTGCTATTACAAGAACGACGACGACAAGGTTTGTCAGTATGTTTGGTCGGGCGATACGGAACTGCTCGACCTTGAGGACTATTATGCCCGCAAGCGTTATGTGTGTACGAAATGCGGCAAGCGAAAAGAACTCTGCGAATGTGAAAAGCCGAAATTCGTATTGCAGAATGAGGAATACGAAGAACTCGACAGAGATATAACGCTCTCTGACGGTTCGATACTCCCTGCGATGAGCGAGGTCATAAAAGACGGGCAGGTTGTTATGGAAAAAGAGCAACGGCAAGCCGTGAACGAGGACGGTTCCGTTGCCCTTGACGATACGAACGGCGTTTTATTGCCCGTAATGACGGAGGTTGACGTTCCTAAAATGGAGAAAACGCGCCTCCCGTTCTATACGCCGAATATCCTGCCGATTGTCATACGCAAAAACACGTCGGAGGAGGATAATTTGCTCGGTCAATCGGACTGCGAATTTGTCCGACCGCAGCAACAGGCGATAAACAAACTCGAAAGCCGCATAATGGAGAAACTTATGGGCGGCGGCGTGTTCCCGATTGTGCCTGAGGGCGTGAACGTGGAAATCGACAACAGCATTTTCAAAAAGGTTTTTCGGGCAAATCAGGCAAATCAGGCGTTATTCGGGCGCATTGATTTACAGGTCGATATTTCGCGTGATATAGCGCAGGCAGACAGGCTGTACGACCACGCAAAACGTATTCTCGGCATTACGGACAGTTTTCAAGGGCAGTACGATTCGAGCGCACAGAGTGGCGTTGCAAAGCAAATACAGGTCAATCAGGCGGCGGGGCGTTTGGATAGTAAACGTCAGATGAAAAACGCCGCGTATGCGGAGATAGACCAAATTATTTTTCAGTATTACTTGGCGTATGCCGACGAGCCGCGTCCTGCAACGTATAAAGACGCGCAAGGGCGTATGCAAAACGTGTATTTCAACCGTTACGATTTTATCAGACGCGACGAGGCGGGCGAATGGTATTACGATGACGAGTATCTGTTTGCGGCGGACGCGGCGATTGATATAGAGAAATCGCGTGAAATGCTGTGGGAGCAGAATCGGCAGAATTTCCGAGAGGGCGCATACGGCGACGTTACATTGCCGCAAACACAACTCATCTTTTGGCAGAATATGGAGCGTGCGCATTATCCGTGGGCGCGTGAGAACGTCGAGCGTATCAAAGAGGAAATCGCACGACAGGCAGAAATACAGCAAATGCAACAGCAGATACAGGGCTTGTCCGAGGAGGTAAACGGTCGGAAAGGCTACGAGGAATATTTGTTATCCAAAATGCAAGAAAATTTGAGCGGAGGCACCGAAAATGGCAAACAGTAAAGTAAACAACAAAGCAAACACTTACGCGGCAAATATGAATTTATCGAGCGGGAGTAAAAAAGCCCCGAAATTGCCGCAGGCGTTACAGAACGTAATACCCGATACAAGTTATTCGGGCAATATGAGCAAATTGCCGACGTCGCCATTTGTTCAGTCGTCGGTCAAATCGCCTATCGACGCTCTTAAAACGCCGTCATATTTGAATAGCGGTGCCGTTATCGGAATGGGCGGCGGTTCCGTTGGCAGAGTAACAAATGAGGGCGTCATAGTGGGCGGCGGTGCGATAAATACCACATTTCAACCTCCCACGGGTGGGAAAACGCTTGTATCGGGCGATTTATCTTATGGGAAAAACATACTGAAAAATCAACTCAGTAGCGGCGTGCAGGCTCCCGTAAGAACGCCCGCCGCCCCGACAAATACGCCAACGGCACAACAGCCCGCGCAGGCGGAGCAGTCTACAAGCAAAATTGATTCCTATGAGGAATTTTTGGAAAAGCAGAAAGATACCTACAAGGAAACGCTTGATAAAACGAATCAACTCTTAGAGGAGCAAAAGCAGGCGGCATTGCAAAACGCGGAAACGGCGCGTCAACGCAGTATTGCCGATTCGCGTTCGAGTTATGAGCAGAATAAGGCGACTTATGGGGCAAACGCAGAGGCACTTGCGGCAATGGGGTTGTCGGGCAGCGGATATAGTGATTATGTCAACTCGCAGGCTTATGCACAGCAGAGAGCCGATACTCAAAATGCAAATGCGGTCGCGGAGGTTGCGAGAATGACGGCGGAATCTGAGGCGAATCAAGGTAAGATTTCGGCAGAAACGTCGTATGCGGAGAGTATCTCGCAAACGGACGCTGCGCTTGCAAAATACAAACAAGAGCAAGCGGATAAAAAAGATTCGTATTATGCGGAATTGCTTAATTATGCGAATAGCGGCGCATACACGGCGGAGCAACTCAAACAACTCGGTAGCGATTACGGACTTAATGCGGCGCAGATTCAGAGCCTTACGGACGCGGCGACAATCTACAAGAACAATAAGCAAGCGGAGAGATATAATCAACTCCTTAATTCGTCCGATACAAGCGGGTTCGACGCGATTAAATCGGCGCGTGATAACGGCGAGATTACCTCGGAACAGTACAACAAACTTGTTACGAGTTATCAGTCTTACTATTACGACCTGTATTCGCAGTCGGTCGATTCCGATTTCACTATGGTAAATACGAACGATATTGACAGCGCGTATAGTAAGGGCTATATCACGAAATCGCAGTATGACAAACTCAAAGACAAGTATAATAAAGGACTTGTAAACGCGATAACCTCGGCGTCCGTATTCTATGCGAATGGCAGTCAGTTGGACGAAAAGACCGCACAGGCTGCTATGGACGAATTAAACGGTACAGGTTGGCTTACTGATGAAAACAAGAAAAAACTGCAGAGCCTATATGACGACGCATACAAAGACGACGGCGGCTGTTTTGCGAAAGGCACCCTGATAACCGTTGCTGACGGAACCCAGATACCCGTAGAGAACCTGAAAGAGGGCGACAATATTATCGTGTTCAATCATACCACGGGAGATATTGACGTTGCGCCTATTTCGTATATTTTCCACGACGGGCATAAGGAATACGAGGTGCTTACGCTGCGTTTTGGCGACGTAACGAGCGTAGACGTTTTGTTTGAACACGGCTTTTTCGATACAGATAGCAAGAGATACGTTCTCATCAATGCTGAAAACGCGAAAGAGTATATCGGACACCGCTTTTATCACGCTACCTGTTTGAATGGTGCATACGAAAAGAAAATCGTTACACTTACCGATTATAGCGTACATAGAGAGGAAACGGAATGCTACAGTGTGCTTACCGCCGCGCATATCAATCATATCGCAAACGGTATGCTTGCCGTTACCGATGACATAAAAGGAATTTACAACATTTTTGATTTGGACGACGATTACAAGTACGACGCGGCGAAAATGGCGGCGGACATTGAACAATACGGACTGTTTTCATACGACGAATGGAGCGATTACGCAACGGCAGAACAGTTCGCGGCGTTCAATGGAGCATATTTGAAAGTTGCAATCGGTAAAGGGCTTGTAACCGTCAACGAGATAATGGGGTATATCGAAAAGTTCTTACAGGCTTAAAGGAGCGAACCTATGGCGACACTATCGCAATTAAAACAGCAATACACATATAAAACGGGCGTATCGTCATTATTGACGGAAAATCAACGGCAAACAATAACGACACATTTGCAAGAGGAGGAGGAAGCGCGCAGGAATCAGGGCGGCTTTTTCGGCGGCACAGGCTATGCTTTTGAGAAACTCGGCTTAGGCTTTTTGAGCAGTATTGAGGGTATATGGGACTATACCGCAGGTGGCTTGGCAAAGTTATTCGGTGCCGATGAATGGGCGGAACAGCAATTTGCTAACGATTGGGTCAACTATAATCACGCCGACGAATGGTTCAACCCGTCAGAGGGTTGGCAGTTTGTGGGCGACGTTGCGGGCGGTATAGGTACGAGTTTGCCCGCTATTGCGACCGTGGTCGCCGCAGGAGCGATTGCGGTTGCGTCGGGCGGTACTTTATCGCCCGTTGCCGCCGCGCTCATTTCAGGTGCCGTTGCGGGGCTTGGCGCGGCAGGTAACGCGACAAAACAAGCATACAGAGAAACAGGCGAACTTGGCGGCAAGGAATTTGGCTACGGCGCATTGGTCGGCATAACAGAGGGTGCCGTCGAGGGGCTTTCCGCAGGTATCGGCGCAGGTACGGGACAAATCGTAAAAGGTATTTCAAAGTCGTTCGGTAAAGAGGTCGCGGAAACTGTAACGCGTCAAACGATAGGCAAGGCAATGATTAAAGGCTTTATCGGAGAGGCGTTTGAGGAGGGGCTATCTGAAATACTTGACCCTGTATGGGCGCGTCTTACATACGACCCGAACGCAAAGAACGCGACGCTGCAAGAGGTTGGTTATGCTGCGCTTGTCGGTGGTCTTAGCGGCGCGATAATGGGCGGCGTTGACGTGTCTATTCGTAACGTACATTCTATGTCGCGGGGCAATACTATTGTCAAAGAGGGAAAGAGCAGCAATGTCATATCAATGGCAGAGCAACTCTCTACTTATGAGGGCGAGAATCACACAGGGTACGAGCAGTTTGAAATGGTAAACAGCACCTTAAAAGAACTGCAGACAAGTATGCAAAAGACGAACGGAGAAATCAGAACCGCAAAACAGAGAATGTTACTCGGCGTACTCGAACAGGCGAACACGACCGCCGCCTTTACTCCGTTTATTGCTCGTAGTGCAGAGAATATCGTAAACAATGCCGACGTCATCGCGGAAAAACTGACGGCATACGGCATAAAAGACGCACAGGGGAACCCCGTTACGTTTACCGCAGAGCAGATTCGCAGCGGCGTTGATACGAAAAACACGTCAACATTCGTAAACGCGCTAAAAACAAACTCCGTTTTGCGTGCATTGGCGGTTGCTGACGCGACAGGTCGGCTCTCTATGGACACGGCAAAATTCAAGGACGCTACGCTCAGAGGACAACAGTTGAGTACGCAGGCTGACCTCAATCAGTTTATTGAGAACGCGACGGACGTTGAGCGTCAAGCGGTAGGCGAGAGGCTTAGTATATCCGATTGGAATACTCTTACCAACGAGCAATTTCAACAAAAAATCGTTGAGTTTTCGCAGAATGGCGGAGTAGAGGCATACCAACAGGAACAGGCGACCGTTCGTGAGTTGCAAAACATTGACCCTGCGACGGCAAAAAAAATGCCCGCAAGATTGAATCTGAAAAAGGACGGAACCGTTCGATATACGGACGGAGCCGTGAATATTGCTGTTACCAAAAACGGCGATACATACCGCATTTATGACTATGACAGCGGGAAATATTCTAAGCCACTTACGCAGGCAGAGGCAAATAAGACGATACGCGAAATAAAAAAGGCGCAAGCCGCCGCCCCTGCAGGTACTCCCACAACGGTCGAAAATCAACAGGCGACGGACACACAAGGAACCCAACAGCAGACTGCGCCGCAAAACGGTACAGAGCAGCAGGGAGCCGTGCGAAAGATAGCAGAGCAGTTAAATTCCGAAAGACAACAAACGCAGGAGATAGACACATACGCCCGCAAGAATGTTCCCGATTATGCGAAATTGAACGAGCCGAATAAGAGCATTATACGCAGCGTCATCAGGCAAGGTCGAGCGGCGGGCATAGCAGACGCGGACGTTCTCTCTTACGCCCGCGTAGCGGCGCATACGGGCATAAACGTCGTATTCGATAAAAGCCTCTGTGCCGTTGCCGTAAACAGTCAGACGGGCGAAAAGATTTACTCTGACGGCTATTACGACCCTGAAACAAATAAATTTGTCGTCAACCCCGAAACTACGCGTACCCACGAGGCGTTGTTATTGCACGAACTGACGCACGCTATTTACAGAACCGCTGACGGCAGGCTGATTTTGGAGCGCGGCGTTAAGAATATGAGTCAGGCGGAAAAAGACGCCATAATAAAGCGGTATTCCGACGTAGGACACGGCGGCGCGATTGAACTTATGGACGAAATAAACGCTCACTATGCAGAGGGCGTTTTGACGAATAAGAATACCATTGAAAAACTTGTCGCGGAAAAGCCGAAACTCAAAGACAGAATACTGTCGTTTTTCAAAAAATCGTCCACGGCGTATGAGGGAGATACAAAACTGTCGAAAAGCGCGAAATCGCTGTACAATCGCTATAAAAAACTGTTTGATAGTTTTTCAGAACGCAACAGACAGTACAATGCTGCGGAATATCGGCATACCGCACCGAACGCAGAAACTCGTTACGCGTTGCAGGAGGCGTTACAGCAACTCGGAGAATACGACGAAACGCGAAAACGCCATATTGAAAACCGTGAGGGAGATACTATATCGCGCAACTACGGCGATATAGTGGAGTTTATCAAGACGGCAAAACGCTTGCCGCCCGTAAAGCGGTTGCATATCGGCATAATAAGCGACGCTACGGCAAAATTGGTAAAGACGAAAACCGACGTCGATATTAAGAACTATGATTTTGTATTGGCAAGCAACTTTATTTCCCATATTTTCGATTCTCACGGAACGCAGAGAACGGAAACGCCGCGCAATCA
>Ga0073907_1004166_pt1 | contig 10534 bp, 9 predicted proteins | sample GluameincwithD2O_FD_65483 | JGI IMG/M metagenome (GOLD analysis project Ga0073907, IMG submission 65483) | Mouse cecum microbial communities from Vienna, Austria - Glucosamine amended microcosms incubated with D2O | ecosystem: Host-associated > Mammals > Digestive system > Large intestine > Cecum... | reverse complement strand
GTATCTGGGAGAGGCTGTTTACGGCTGGGGATCCATGAGCAATATTTCCGGATATGAATTTGAACTTCGCAATAGCAGCAATAAGGTGCTGATCAAAAAGGACACAGGTACATCCTCTTCCTGCGACGTGAAACCTTTCCCGAAGGGAGTGTTCACCAAGGCACGTGCGCGGGCCTATATCACAGTGAACAACAAGAAGCTTTATGGTCCATGGTCCAATTACCTCTATAACGCTTCTACAAAAAAATGTACCGTAAAGCGTTCTGCGAACAAAAAGAAAATTACTGTGAAATGGACAAAGGTAAAAGGAGCAACAGGATATAAGGTATCCATCTCCACAAAGAGTAACGGAAAATATAAAAAGGTGAAAACTCTCAGCAAGAAGAAGTCGTCCCTTACTATTACCAAGTATAATAAGAAAAAGCTGAGCAAGAAGAAAAAGTATTTTATACGGGTTGAATATCTTATCAAAGTAGGAAAGAAAACATATACGAGTAAGATTGTTTCTGGTGACAGCCTTGGAATCTGATGGCTGCGGCGTGGACAAAACAATAACAGAATAAAGGATGAGGTCATCGCTTTTTTGGCGGTGACCTTTTCTTTTTGTCCAGATTGTGATAGAATGGAAACAATCTATAGAAAAGGAAGTGTTTGTAATGAAAGCTGCAATATTTTATCACAAAAGAACAGGCGAGCCGGTACAGATCATTGCACGGGCACAGACAAAACCTACTTTTCAGGAGGTGATCTGCTATCAGGAGCTCACGATGCCCTATGACCATTTTGTTATGGAGAAGACGCAGTTTTTCTCGGAGTTTGTAAAGAATTTTGAGGAACTGCCGCTGGTGGGACGCAGGCAGATCGGGAAACGGGATGACCTGCCGGATAAGCGCCCTCTGATATCCAAGGGGGAGATCCGCAGTCAGGAGGAGAGAGAGGAGACATCACAGGAGGAATCGGATCCAAGGATACGGAAGCTGCTTGCCTTTTTTGATGCGGATACATATAAAGAGAAGATTCGGCTGATGGAGGAGATGAAGGAGGATCTGGATGAATTTATGCTGAATAATATTGCCGTAAGTCTGGATCTGTCCATCGAGGACGGTGTGGACGGCTTTGGCTTTATTATGTCAGAGCTGAGGATACGCAGCCGGTATGAGAGCGACAGGGGAGAGAGACTTTGAAAAATTACCGGATGAAGATACAGTATGACGGAACGCGGTATCGTGGGTGGCAGCGGCAGACCGGCCGGGAGGATACGATCCAGGGAAAGCTGGAAGCCGTACTGTCGCGTCTGAATAATGCCACCACTGCTATAGACGGCGCCGGCCGGACAGATGCCGGTGTCCATGCAGGATGCCAGGTGGCGAACGTACATCTGGAAAAGGCATGGAGTCCGGAAGAGCTGAGAGATAAGCTAAATGAATATTTACCCGAGGACATACGGATACTGGAAGTAGCAGAGGCGGGAGGGCGGTTTCACAGCCGTCTGAACGCCACTGGGAAGGTGTATGAATACCATTTGATAAAAAAGGGCTGCTGCAATGTGTTTGCCAGAAAGTACAGCTGGCAGATGACAGAGGACCTTGATGTGGAGCGAATGCGGTCAGCGGCGGAGGAGCTGGTGGGACAGCATGATTTCAGAGGATTCTGTTCCCGGGCCTCTAAGAAGAAATCCACTATCCGCCGGATTGACAGAGTGGAGATCCGGGAGACGGAGGACAGCATATATCTGCGGTTTGAGGGAAACGGCTTTCTCTATAATATGGTCCGCATTCTTACCGGGACACTGGTAGAGATTGGCACCGGAGCCAGGGAACCAGGGAGTATCCGGGAGATTCTTGAGGAAGGCAGCCGTGGGCTGGCGGGGGAGACAGCGCCGGCCCGGGGGCTGACACTTCTTTCAGTCCGGTATGACTAGCGCCGCCGGGAAAGCCGGCCTGTGGCAGGATACAGAGGGGGATGACGATGCGTCAGATGGAATTTAAAATGGAGCGGGAGAACCTTGTGAGAGAGGGGGACGAGGTAACGGTAACCGAAGGGGTTCTGCCCAGCGCCTACTATTATACGATCAATCCGGCGGTGGCGATGTCGGGAAATTATGTGTTCCGGGAGAGACTGCGTTCGGATCATGGCATTGTCCGGGAGATCAAGCACAACGAAAAGGGATATTATGTCGTTGTGGAATTCGATGAATAGATGAAAAGAAGAAATAGGAAAGGAAACCAGGTATGGAACGTAAAAATGTATGGAAAGAGTACACGAAAAAGGAATTGAAGGAACTGGAGAGGCTGAATAAGGACTACCGGGGGTTTCTGGATGCCGGAAAGACCGAGCGGGAATGTGCCCTGGAGTCAGTGAAGATGGCGGAGAAGGCAGGATACCGGAACCTGAAGGAGATCATCTCCTCCGGCGGCAGCCTGCAGGCGGGAGATAAAGTATATGCGGTAAATATGAAGAAATCCGTTGTTCTTTTTCAGATTGGGAGACAGCCTTTGGAGAAGGGTATGGCGATATTGGGCGCTCACATAGATTCGCCCCGGATGGACATCAAGCAGAACCCGCTGTACGAGGATACCGAGCTTGCCTATCTCGATACCCATTACTATGGCGGCATTAAGAAATACCAGTGGGTTACGCTGCCGCTGGCGATCCATGGGGTATTTGTCAAAAAAAACGGAGAGGTGACAGAGGTATGTATCGGTGAGGATGAGAAAGACCCCGTATTCTGTGTAACGGACCTTCTGATCCATCTGGCTCATGAGAGGATGGAGAAAAAGGCCGATAAGGTTATCGAGGGCGAGGAGCTAGATATCCTTTTTGGCAGCCAGCCACTGAAGGGGGCAGAAAAGGATGCCGTTATGGCAAATGTGCTGCAGATCCTGAAGGACCGGTATGAGGTGGAGGAAGAGGATTTCCTATCTGCGGAGTTGGAGGTTGTGCCGGCGGGAAGGGCCAGGGAATCGGGCATCGATGCCAGTATGATCATGGCCTACGGGCAGGACGACAGAGTCTGTGCCTATACGTCCCTGGCGGCGATGCTGGAAGTGGAAGATACGGAGTATACCACATGCTGCCTGCTGGTGGACAAAGAGGAGATCGGCAGTGTGGGAGCCACGGGGATGCAGTCGAATTTCTTTGAGAATATGGTGGCCGAGCTGTTAGAGTGTCTGGGACAGTATTCTGAACTGGCGCTGCGCCGCTGTCTGATGAATTCTAAGATGCTTTCTTCCGATGTGAGTGCGGCCTATGATCCCACGTATGCTGCCGCGTATGAGAAGAAAAATGCGGCCTATTTTGGCCGGGGCATGGTTTTTAATAAATTTACCGGATCCCGGGGAAAATCCGGCAGCAATGATGCAAACGCTGAATTTATGGCACAGATCCGCGGCATTCTGGAACATGCCGGCGTGGCGTACCAGACCGCAGAGCTGGGTAAGGTAGACATAGGCGGCGGCGGTACCATCGCTTATATTATGGCACTCTATGGCATGGATGTCATTGACTGCGGCGTGGCGGTGCTGAATATGCATGCGCCCTGGGAGATCACAAGCAAGGCGGATGTGTATGAGGTGAAGAAGGGGTACGTTGTATTTCTGGAAAAGATATTCGGGTAGGACCGGATAAGAAGGTATGAGCGCATGAGTGATAATATACGAAGGTTAAAGTGCGGCAGGGGATTGGTATGGGCGGTGCGGATCTGTCTGCTGGCGGGAGCATTCCTTCTGCGGGCAGAGACACCATCTGCCGCCGAAACAGCGGCAAAGGCAAAAGCTCCTTTGGAGCAGCTGGAGAAAGCCATGGTCTCCTCCTCTACTAAGAGGATTTGGTACCGGGCAGGAAAGAGCTCCTCAGCACAGGGGCGTTACTGGCGGGGGGCAAAGAAGCTTTCTGTCACTGCCTCCCGGCTGAAGATCAGAAAGAAGGGCTGGTATACCTTCCGGGTTATGAAAGCTTCCGGTAAGTACAGGGTTTTTACCCTGCGGTTAAAAAAGAAGACATATCCGGTATCGGTCAATACGCCGGTGAAACAGAAGGCTGGTCATTATCTTCTGGTGCCAAAGAGCAGCAGGACCCAGGCCCTGGGAACCAGGGGGGCCTCCCTTTTGGGAGGCTGTGGCACCGCGCTCCAGCCCAAAGGGCAGTCGGCTGCGGGAGTATGGCTTCTGGAGCCTGCGGGCGGCACCGCGTTCCGGCTGAAAAATTGCAACAGCGGCCTGTACCTCACCTGTCGGGAATCAAAGAAAAAGAGGCTGGTGACACAAAACAAAGGGAATCCATCCAACAGAGGGCAGCTGTACCGATGCTATTCGGCTGGCGGTGCTTATTATTATATACGGAATGTGCTGACAGGGGAATATCTGAACGTGTCCGGCGGCAGCCTTAGCAGGGATCCGCGGCACAGCGGCAGAGCGTGGAAATTCCGGCTGTCAGAGACAGGCCGGCCCCAGTCCCGGTTTGCCGTGGAAGGAGAGACATACCCGGTTTCTCTTGTCTGCGGAAAGGCTTTTTCGCTGAAGGGATCCGTAACCTCTTTTTATACGATAAAGAGCCTGACCCTTCGGGTGGTGGATGGTCAGGGGAGGGTCTGCCTTCAGAAGACGGCAGCTCCGTGGGCATGCCGGTACGATCTGGCGGAGGCGGATGCCGCTATGACATTTGGCAGGCTGGCAGCCGGCAGCTATCTCTATCAGGTAGTGATTCAGGATGTCACAGGGAGATCCGCCGTGGCTGTGAACCGGGCATTTGTTGTCTATGTGCCGGGAGGTGCCGTGGCCAGAACGCTGATATACAACAGTGATGCCGTGGCAGCAGTGGGGCATCAGTCTGGGGGAAATGATCTGGAAAAGAAGGCGTGTGCCTCTTATGCCCTGGCGTACTGCAATGCCATACTGACCGGTACTGCCGTGAGTCCGCATACGTACTGGAGCAGTACTACAAATGTAGACTGTGTGTGGAGCAGGGGCGGTTATACTACAGGTTCGTACCACTCGGAGCAGGAAGTGCTGCAGGCGGCCTATGGACAGCTTCTGGCAAACAGACCCTGCATTCTTCATGTGACAGGGAAGACAGGAAACCAGCATTGGGTGACCCTGATTGGTTATCGGAATGTCACAACGGGAGTCCTGACTGCGGCGAATTTCATTGGCATTGATCCCTGGAGCGGGGAGACGGTAACCGTCTCCGACAGCTACCAGGTCAGAAATACATACCGGCTGGCATATAAGGGTTCCTGAGCCCAGTGTCGCGGCACGCTGTAAAATCCGTCTGAACAACAATGGACAGACGGATTTTTCTTATATATAATTAGGGCGTGTCTGAAAACTCATTCCCGGCATCTGCACCCCCGTTCACAAATAATTGTTGACAAGAGAAATAATATAGTATACTATAGATACATGCAGAACATTAGTTCGAACAGGAGGAGATAAGAATGGAAAAGGATCAGAATAAATTGAAAGCACTGGAGTCTGCCATTACACAGATCGAGAAGGCATATGGGCAGGGATCTATTATGAAACTGGGGGATACGACACGTATGAAGGTGGAAGCGGTGCCGACAGGTTCCCTGAGCCTTGATATAGCCCTGGGAGTGGGAGGGATCCCCAAGGGACGTATTGTGGAGATTTATGGGCCGGAGTCCAGCGGTAAGACCACGGTGGCACTGCACATGGTAGCGGAGGTACAGAAGAAGGGCGGAATCGCAGGCTTTATTGATGCCGAGCACGCACTGGATCCGGTCTATGCCAGAAATATCGGCGTGGATATCGATGAATTGTACATCTCTCAGCCGGACAGCGGGGAGCAGGCTATGGAGATCACGGAGACTATGGTGCGTTCTGGAGCGGTGGATATCGTTATCGTGGATTCGGTGGCAGCCCTGGTGCCGAAGGCAGAGATTGACGGGGATATGGGGGACTCCCATGTGGGACTGCAGGCACGTCTTATGAGCCAGGCGCTGAGGAAACTCACTTCGGTGATCAATAAGTCAAATTGTACTGTGATCTTTATTAACCAGCTTCGGGAGAAGATCGGGGTTATGTTTGGAAATCCAGAGACTACCACCGGCGGCCGTGCCCTGAAGTTCTATGCTTCGGTCCGTCTGGATGTAAGGAAAGTAGAGACATTGTCGCAGGCCGGGGAGAAGGTGGGGAACCACGTCCGGGTCAAGGTTGTGAAAAACAAGGTGGCGCCGCCGTTCCAGGAGGCGGAGTTTGATATTATGTTCGGCAGGGGGATCTCCCGTGAGGGGGACGTACTGGATCTTGCGGCCAAGAATGATATTATAATGAAGAGCGGGGCATGGTATTCCTATAATGGAGAGCGGATCGGACAGGGGCGTGAGAACGCCAAGAAGTATCTGTCAGAGCATCCCGCCATATTTGATGAAGTGGATCTCGCCGTCCGGGCCAGGCTGATGACGGGAGACGAGGAGCAGCCAGAGGAGACAGGAAAGGCCGATGCCGGGAAAAAAGCCGGGACGGCAGCAGAGACAAAGGAGAAAAAGACGACGGCGAAGAAGGCGGCCAAAGGCGAATAAAATGAGTGATGAAGGACATATACTGGCATGGCGGAATCTGGAGGAGGATTCCGCCGGTTTTATAGAGGGGCATGGGGATGAGGAATGCAGGAAGGCGGCCGCTAAGGCCATGAGCCTTCTTCTGCAGCAGGACAGAACGAAGAAAAATCTCATGGACCGGCTGTACCGCGGGGGATTTTCGGAGAGGGCATCGGAATATGCGCTTCAATATGTAATGCATTTCGGCTATGTGGATGATCTGCGCTATGCACAGAATTACATTTCCTGCCATAAAGGGCACCGCAGCCAGAAGGAGCTGCGCTATAAGCTGCTGGAACGGGGCGTGCCGCAGGAGATTATCTCTGAGGCATTTCTGGGATACGAAGAAGAGGAGGAACGGGATGCGCTGAGAAAGGTACTGGGGAAGCGTTTGAAAGGAAGACATCTTTCCGGCCTGGATTACCCGGCGCGGGAGAAGATCACGGCGTATCTGGTCCGTAAGGGATATCCTCTGTCGAAGGTCCGGGCCGTTATGAGGGAATGGACGGAGGAGGAAGTATAGCGGCAGACCGCATAACGGCAAACTGTAAAAAAAAAGTTGCCTTTTCTCATGCTCTTGTGTATAATGTAGTACATATGGAGTTTTGGGCGTGTCTGCCCATGGGAGATTGTTTGCCGGTTCCTCCGGCGGGATGGAGAATATTATGAAATACTTTGGGACGGATGGATTCCGCGGTGAGGCGAATGTATCGCTGACGGTGGAACATGCTTACAAAGTGGGACGTTTTCTGGGATGGTATTTTCAGAAAGAGGATCATAATGTCAGGATCGTCATCGGGAAGGATACGAGACTGTCTGGTTATATGTTTGAGACAGCGCTTGCATCGGGGCTGACAGCCAGCGGGGCGGATGTCTATGAGCTGCATGTGACCACGACCCCCAGTGTGTCATATCTCATCAGGGAAGAGAAGTTTGACTGCGGGATCATGATCAGTGCCAGCCACAATCCCTATTTTGATAATGGGATCAAGGTGATCAACGGTGAGGGACACAAGCTTGCGCCGGAAGTAGAAGAACAGATTGAGAGATACATTGATGGAGAGACAGAGGAACTCCCGCTGGCCAAAAGGGAGAAAATCGGCCGCTGCATTGATTATGTCAGGGGAAGGGAGAAATATATTTCCTATCTTAAGAGCGTTGTGCAGCAGCGATTTGATGGAAAGACCATTGCGCTGGATCTGGCCAACGGCTCCGCCTCCGCTCTGGCAAAAGATATATTTGAAGATCTGGGAGCCCAGGTTATAGTCCGGTTTGACCAGCCCAACGGGACAAATATCAACAGGGAATGCGGTTCTACTCATATTGAGACATTACAGGGGCTGGTATATGATACGGGAGCGGATGTGGGATTTGCCTTTGACGGGGATGCCGACCGGTGTCTTGCCGTAGATGAAGACGGCAAAGTGGTGGACGGTGACCACATTCTGTACCTCTGCGGCAGATATCTGAAAGAACAGGTAAAACTCCATAAGGACACGGTTGTCACCACAGTCATGTCCAATATGGGATTATATAAAGCCTTTGATAAGCTGGGGATCCGCTATGAACAGACGGCTGTCGGGGATAAATATGTCTGTGAAAATATGATGCAGAATGATTATTCCATTGGCGGTGAGCAGTCAGGGCACATTATTTTTAAAGAACATGCAGTGACCGGGGACGGTATCCTGACCGCCCTGATGATCATGGAAGCCTATCTGAGTTACGGGAAACCTTTGTCCATGCTGACAAAAGATCTGGTCATCTATCCACAGCTTCTGGTAAATGTAAAGGTGAAGGATAAACTGGCAGCAAGAGAGGATGAAGACGTGAAAAGGGCGGAGAGAGAGGTTATGGAAGCTCTTGGAGACGCCGGACGCCTGCTTCTGAGGGAGAGTGGCACTGAGCCGCTGATCCGGGTGATGGTAGAGGCAGAAAGCGATGAGTTATGTAGGAAAAATGTGGATCGTATCGTTCAGGTGCTGAAGGATAAAGGACACGCTGCAGAATAAGGAGGATAATATGAGTTACACAGTAGAAAATTTAGAGAAAAGTATGGCAAAGATCACGATTACTGTAAGTGCAGAGGAATTTGAAACAGCGATGGTGAAATCTTACAATAAGAATAAGAAGAGTATCAGCATTCAGGGTTTTCGCCGCGGTAAGGCGCCCCGCAAGATGATTGAGAAGATGTATGGCCCGGAGATCTTCTATGAGGATGCGGCTAATTTTGCCATTCCAGACGCCTATGAAGAGGCATCTAAGGAATGTGACCTGGAGATTGTTTCCAGACCGGAGATTGATGTTGTTGAGATTGGAAACGGGAAGGATTTTGTTTTTACAGCGACAGTGGCTGTAAGACCTGAGGTTACCCTTGGTGAGTACAAGGGTCTGGAAGTGGAGAAAAAGGAAGTCAAGATCCTTGCGGCAGATGTCAACGCAGAGCTGGAGCGTATCCGTGAGCAGAACAGCCGTATGATAACCATTGAGGACAGAGGGATTGAGAAGGATGATACGGCGGTTATCGACTTTGAGGGATTTGTAGACGGCGAACCGTTCCAGGGCGGAAAAGGGGAGGATTACTCACTGGTGATCGGCAGTCATTCCTTTATCGACAATTTTGAAGATCAGCTGATCGGGAAGAAGACTGGTGATGAGACAGAAGTCAATGTGACATTCCCAGAAGATTATCATCAGGAATCCCTGCAGGGCAAACCAGCTCTTTTTCAGGTTACGATCAAGGCTGTCAGGAGAAAAGAGCTTCCAGAACTGGATGATGAATTCGCCAGCGAGGTATCCGAATTTGAGACACTGAAGGAGTATAAGGCCAGCATTAAGAAAACCCTTACAGAGCGAAAGAAAGAAGAAGTAAAGAGAGAGAAAGAGACTGCCGTTGTGGAGAAAGCGGTGGAAAATGCATCTATCGAAATACCGGAGCCCATGATTGACGAGCATGTGCGTCAGATGGTTCAGGAATTTGCCGGACGGATCCAGCAGCAGGGGCTGAATATTGAACAGTATATGCAGATGACTGGCATGACGCCAGACGCCCTGATGACACAGATGAGACCAGAGGCAGAGAAACGCATTAAGACAAGACTCACCTTGGAGGAAATCGTAAAGGCGGAGAATATCGAAGCGACAGAAAAAGATATCGAGGATGAGATCCAGAATATCGCATCCATGTACGGCATGGAGATTGACAAGCTCAAAGAGGCAATGGGCGACGATGAGAGACAGCAGGTAGCAGAAGATATGGCTGTCCAGAAGGCGGTTGAATTTATTGCAGAGAATGCGTCAGAGGTAGAAACGGCAGAAGAAAAAGCAGAAGAATAGGAAAAGTCATTTAATAGATGTGGAGGCGTGGCAGATGGCATTAGTACCTTACGTCATTGAGCAGACCAGCCGCGGCGGCGAGCGCTCATATGACATTTATTCAAGATTATTAAAGGAACGTATCATTTTTCTCTCAGATGAGGTGAATGATCAGACGGCAAGTCTTGTAGTGGCGCAGCTTTTGTTCCTGGAATCCGAAGACCCCAAGAAAGATATCCAGCTGTATATCAACAGTCCAGGTGGATCGGTGACAGCGGGCATGGCAATCTACGACACGATGAATTATGTAAAATGTGATGTATCCACGATATGTATCGGTCTGGCGGCAAGCATGGGAGCCTTTCTTCTCTCCAGCGGTGCAAAGGGCAAGCGTTTCGCACTTCCCAATGCCGAGGTGATGATCCACCAGCCATCCGGCGGTGCAAAGGGACAGGCTACGGAGATTCAGATCGTGGCAGAAAATATTTTGAAGACTAAGAAAAAGCTGAATGAAATTCTGGCGGCGAATACGGGACAGTCGGTGGAGAAGATCGCGCAGGATACAGAGCGGGATAACTTCATGAGTGCCGATGAGGCGAAGGAGTACGGCCTTGTGGATGCTATTGTGCTGAACCGTAAGGATACAAGTGAAGAGAAGAC
>Ga0073907_1004151_pt1 | contig 10572 bp, 6 predicted proteins | sample GluameincwithD2O_FD_65483 | JGI IMG/M metagenome (GOLD analysis project Ga0073907, IMG submission 65483) | Mouse cecum microbial communities from Vienna, Austria - Glucosamine amended microcosms incubated with D2O | ecosystem: Host-associated > Mammals > Digestive system > Large intestine > Cecum... | reverse complement strand
ACAGAATCAGAAGGCTTGATAGAACCAAATTACAATAGGTTACATACAGAAAAGGCTATTGTAATCGGGATAGCCGAGAATTTCAATTATCTGTAACATCGGCAACATCCAACTTCTGCAATGAGGTAGAACATGATTTGACGAAAGGCAGTTGATATATCAATATGCGCTATATAATGCTTTCGAGATTGTAATTTGGTTAACGCACATTGCTACAGATAGTTGCTTATCGAAGTCTTGATTGCAAAGATGCTGTTAGTACGTATTGACGTATGAACGTACTAACGTATTGATGTTCATACGTATGAACAGATGACTGAATGAACTTATGAGCAGATGGGTGTCAAGCCTTATGGATGAATGACCGAAAGGATTGCCGTTAGAAAGTCTTGCTGATCTGCCAATCAGTCAGATGACTGATTGCAGGAACAATCAATCCGTGGAAGATTATTCTATGGTGAACAATTCAACCATTATAACCTTGATTTCTCGGAATACATCTTTGAAACCATACTTTCCAAAGTTGCCTTGGAAAAGTTTCCTGTCAATGTGGAATTTGCTGATTTAAGCTGATAGCCAATTGAGTCTAATATGTCGCTTATGCGTTGGGCTTCTTGGCGAGATTTCGCGGATTGACACAAAATACTTTTTAAGTCTTCTACCGCTTGGTCTATTTGTTGTTCAATAGTCATAGTCATTCAAATTTTATTTCCCAGGAACCTTTCTTTGTGGCTCCTATACGGCAAAGAAATACACCTTTATTTTCCATTTTTTTTCTCAAAGTCCGCACCTGATCTATGGTCAGATTCAATTCTTCCGCCATCTTGGACAAGGTTATAGAGGGCATTGCTATAATCAGAGACAGCAAATTGCATTGAACTTCCGTCAAATCGCGATTATTGATTGCGTCAATAATTTCTTTGGGGAGTTCTTTGGTTTCTTTGGGATTTTCTTTGGTTTCTTTAGTTTCTTTGGCAGAATAGCCTGTTTGTATGCCGTTTCCTCCGCCACTCGATTTGATGGCTTCTTGGGAAGCCACGTTCCTTGTCGGTCGTTTGAAGGTTACGATTACAAAGCCTCCGTCCCAACGCCATGTGGGTTCATCTACGCCTTGTTCGCGGCAAGCATCCATTATACGCTTGGCTCCGGAACCCCAGCTTTCCAGATAGGTTGACTTATACAGGGCTTCGGCAATCTTAAGATTGTATGGGTAGGACTCGTGCGGCTCCTTGATGGATTCGGGTGAGATTTGAGGAGGGAATATGCCGGGATTGGCAATCTCTATGCGGTCATCGTAGATTGCGATACTTCCGGTCAGATTATGCTTCTCCCATTGACGATGGCACAGACTGTTAATCAATGCTTCGCGCAAAGCGTGATACGGCACTTCAAGGCGTTCCTCGCGCTGAAGGCTGTGGCTTGTAATCTTTCCGCTTAAATTGAGGTGCTTGAAGAAGAATGCCATGCCAGCGTCAAGCAAGTCGAAGAAGTTGCCCTCTGCACGTTGGTTGTCGATAAACTCATTCTTATCGTTACCCAAGAAGCGAGCCATCCGAAGCCGAAACTGCGGATACTCTTCGATATTGTTCGAGAAAAGCATCACCGCTCCATTGGTCGGATTGCCGTTTTTCAGAAGATTCCATTTCGCCAATGTGTCATCGATCGGCGCACTCATTGCGCTTGCGGGAATTCTACCGCCCTCAACGCCAAGCCGGATGCACCCTCTGATATGCTTCTCGTTCAAGTCGGCAAGCATAACACCATCTGCCATCTGACGCTCCCACGCATACATCTGAGGCTGATGCGCCCGGATTCGTTCATCATACATCTCGTGCGGCATTACCTTCGTTGTGCTTTCGACTTTATAATAAGGGCATCCGTGGAAGGTATGCGGTCGCTCTCCCCATACCCAGCCATCAAAGTGCATGGCAATAACTTTGTTTCCCGGACGGTCTGGCACTTCCACATAATGAATCTTCACATCGACAGCGGGCTCCAATCCGGCAATGGCTTGTGCAATCTCACGTTTAGTCGTTTCCGTAACCTGCTGCCCAAGAATCTTCAATCCTGTCGGCGTAATTCCAAAAATCAACCAACCACCATCTGTGTTGAGAAACGCACACGCCGAGTGCATACCGTCTTTCAGTTCGCCGGTAGTCCTTTTCAGCTCCAGAGTTCGCGACTCGTCCGCTGCAATCAATGCCTTTATATCGTCAATAGTCATAGGGCAGTAAGCATCATCAGTCTTTCTTAGGTCTTTTATATTGTTGGAAGAACCCATTCCTCTTCATCTGCTTTCCAACTCTCAATCTCTGCCATATGTTCAGAGAGATAGGCATTAAGATGCGGCTTATTTATATATTGCAAAAAGAGAAGTATGCTCTTTGCTGTTTGGATCTTTTCTTCCTTTGTGAATCTTGCAGTAATTCCATTAAGGGTATAGATATTCTCTTCCATATGGCTTTCAGAGTTTAGAGTGAGCCTATACATGAAATTTCCATAATAATTCCGTCTATTTTCTGGGATTTCTAAAAGAATATCCTCTTTTCTAAGCATTTTTTCAAAGTTCATGTCATAGCAAAAACTGGAGAAAGCTTCTAGTAATCTTCGCATAGTATTTCCAATACTAATATCACGAATATCATCAGAGTCAAATGTTGTCGCAGAAGAAGCGTATTCAAATACGCTCTCCAATAATTTTTTATATTCGTTCTTTAACTTATGTACTTTTAGACTGAGATTTACTAACTCAACAAAAGTGGGATCTTTTTTATCGGTTACTTCATTACGAATCTTCATAAGGTCAAAAATTGATTGTAAATCATGAGATAAGACCAATATTCGACTGTTAGAATTTCCTTTAAGGATATTTCCGAATTGGAATCGCAGCAACGACATAACTCCAACACGATTGCCATAATCAAAACTTGATACCGGATCATCAATCACAATAAGATATTCAGAAGTGTATTTGGATATTACTGTCTTGCCACCAAACAGCTTAGCAAAAAAGTAACATAATCCTAATACATTTCTTTCTCCGACACTAATTTTCTTTGGTTTAACAGCTTTGCCATTAATCCGAAGTTTATAACAGCCATTGCCTGGTTCCAGCATCACCTTACGTTTGCTGAAAAATACATATTGTAATTCTTGATTAATATAGTCTAATGCTATATCCGTACGCTCTTTCTGGGAAATTAGTGATTTGATTTCTAGCAGAATTGTCTCCTGCTCTTTACGCTTGGATTCTATTTGAGCTTGATTTTTTTCACTATATTCATTAGCCAGTTTGTAACTAGCCAATAATGCTGAATGTTGTTTTCTCGCCAATAAATTATTATCTATCCGTAACTGTCTATATAACTTATTCCGTTTAGTAACGGAATCGTTGAAGCGCTTTACGCATAGCTCCATAGCGTCCAAAGCCTTTTCCCATGCAGTAACAGAACTTTTATATGCTAAATAGTCTTCTTCCGAGAATGGATTTATTAGAGATGTGTAAATGTCATTCTTACGTTGAATGATTATTTGTTGTATCTTATGCAGGATGGAATTAAGATTTGTCTTTGCTGTTTGCGCACTCTTCAACTCCCGTTCATTTAAGCTGCCTCTAAAAGTCGGAAGAGATGTTCCAATCATGGAAAACTTCTCCAATTCAACGCGTAGCAATGCTTCATATTGATTTGCCTCTTCATTCAATATGCAGGTTAAAGTTTGGGCAATGATATTCTTGTCAGATTCTGTTATTTCACGCAAACACATAGGACAGAAAGGCCAATTTTCTGCCATCATTCGCTTGGTTTCGTCTGTTGAATACTGTGGATGCTGTGTTAATAAAGCCAAAAGCCTACGTTCACGGTCTGTCAACTTAGGCGTATCCAACGGTTTTATTAACAATTCATTTAGTTGTTCAAGACCTTCAGGTAGTGATACATTATCTCTAACCCAATCCAGTTCTTGGGCATCTTCAGACTCTTTATAAAGATTTAGATTGTCGATTACTCGGCTGCGCAAAGTATCATAATTCTCTATTGGTTCAGTAAGACCCAACAAAGTGTGGACTAAATCTTCGGAAACTCGACTTTTTACTGTATTCCCTTTTATATCTCGATCAGTATCAGCCCATCCTCCATCCGCACGAAGCGCATCTCGTATTAAATTATAATAATATAACGGCGAAATATTATCTTTAGCATTGTCTAGTCTTTTTCGTTCCTCCTCCAATTTGATATACTCTTCTTTAAGTCCAATGAGGAGTTTTTTCTTTTCCGCAATCAACTCGTCTAACTCAACCTGTTCTCCCAGCATAATAATGGTGTTTATACCATCATTCTCCACTCTAACGTGGTCTCGCACAAAATCTTCATTAAAAATAAATACTGAATCCCTCTTGTCTATCGTTATTGATTCATATGAAGTCACAGTAAAATCAGCGTTTTTTTCTTCTTCCGATTTTACTAATTCACCAATGCAATGGGCTATTGTGGTTTTACCACTTCCATTACGACCATAAATAACACTAAGAGCTTCTTTATTAAAAAGTTCTAATTCGGTGTCTGAACTAAAACAGCCTCCTTTGATTGTTATTTTTTTGAAATTTTCAAACATTGGATTATTCTGTAATTATAATTATTCAACAATCCCGTCTATATCAAAGATATGGTCAAGCTCACTTTCTGTATTAGCTTGAATCACTTTCTCGCGAACGAGGGAACTGTTCAAGTCCAATCGAACAAGTTTATCAACACCATGCGCAGAGACGAGGCGGATAAGCTGCACGCGACCTATTTTAGGTTCTCGCTGCGCGTATTCGGCAAGACCTTTTGCCTTAGGCAAATTGTCTTTGAGTGATGAGTTATGCGGTTCAAGAATATCGAGAACGTAGTTGTCATTCGCTTTGCGAACGATAACAAAATCGGGATACATTGCCTTGTTCTCGTTATTCATGACGTAAGGAATACACAACGCCCATGACCCGCGGGCTGGATTTCTTAGCCATGTTACGAAGTCATCTCTTTGCTGTTCTTCTTTTAGTGTCTTATCTTCCCAGGAAGTGAGTTTGAAGGTGGCCGCGCCGATCGCTTCGTCTACAAAGAGATGGTCAGAGAAAGACGTTCCGTCTTCGCTTGACTGAATGGAGATATAATCAGGAAGGTGGAATGATTTCTGACTGACAGGGTCGCCGTCAGCAACGATATTCTCGTATCTTTTGCGCCATTTTTCTTCCATGTGAGCAAAAGTAAGACGAAACATATCCTTAAGATTATAGAAGCGTCCCTTAGAAAATTGTTGCATCCTCTCCAATTCATTGGAATTGGAAGCGAATAGGATAACATCAATTTTCCGTTGTGTATGGTTGAATAAATCAGCGTCTCGGTTAACGTATTTATTTCCTATCCCCTCACTGCCGAGTTTCGATTCGGCAAGGTTGAACTGACGCTCTATGTCGGAGTCGGTTGTCGTGAACAGGTTGCTACTCACTTGATTTTCGATACTTTCGCCGAGGGCATCAAAAATCTGAGAAGCCATCTTGAACTCCTGCACCTTTTTGACAAGACTGTCATACTCGCCACGAGATTTCAGTTCGCTTATGTATGATTCGATAAAATCGCCTATTTCAGTGACAGCAATGGTGTACGCATCTGTTTTCACCTCTGACTGGACCAACAGACGACAGAGTGCGAAATAGGAATAAAAGTAATCTTTTATACGTATAGGGCGAACGGAGAAGTTGAGCAGTGCCATGTCGTTTATAGCCTCCATGACAGATACTCTGTCAAACGAGGCAATGGGCGCACTCGCAAACGTATCATGTTCGGCAGAAACAGCAACGTTTTCGCCGGAACTTGCGAGCGAGGGTTGTGCGACATCGTTAGTGCTTGGTGTATCAAACACGTTGGTTTCATTAAAGTCGCTCGCTTCATTAAATACGTTGCTGTCCTTTGAGGCAGTCTCAGAGTTTGACACACCAGTTTGTGGAGAAACCTGCGATGTCGCTTGTGGATGAGACGAAACGGCAACATGAGGCGGAGTGCTTTGGTTCGCGTATGAAACAATCACCACAGGCTGTGCGGATGTTGTCACAGGCGTTGGGCGATGTACGGTGAGCGTTTGTGTGTTTCCGCCTCCTATCTGTTGCCCAGAGATATCAGAGGGTAATTCTCCCCCCTCAATATTTTTAAGAGCTTCGATAACGGAAGAAACAGTATCTTTATCAAAATGAGGCAGAAAAAGCTTTACATCGTTTAAGGTCTCGTCTTTTTCGATGCGCATCTGCATAGGAGTGCGAATCATTCGACCCAATAGCTGTGCTACATAGGTAGAATCGGAAGCTCGACGGAACGACATCATGGTTTCAGCTCGCGGACAATCCCAGCCAGTGGAAAGTGAGTCTTTGAAAAAGACCACTTTTATATCACGGTTGCCTGCGATTGAAGCAGGTTCTACATAAGGAATTTTGCGACCATTGATTTCAAGGTTGCCTTTTGACCCGAAAGCATGGACTATCTCACCGTCTTTGAACGGTGTGCCGACGCGAGATTCTATTTTGCTGATACAGTCAGCCAAATCGGTATTGGATATGCGTCCGGCAGTGCCGTTCTCTACCTGCACAAGCATTATCGGGTAAACGTGGGCGTAGTGTTGTTCCTGACAATACACAAACCATCGTTTCCATTTGTCTCGCCATTCATCGGTTGCTGCCTGCAAAACCGCCATGTCCTTGTTGGCAATCTGTTGATCGGGATAGTTTATGATAATCCACTCTTTGAGCAATCCCGACCGTCTTACTTCGGTAGGAGAAACCGCCGTCTTGTGGACGGTAGAGTTCGAGTTGCCGATAAGACTATTGAAACGTTCTATGGTGGCACTCATGCCGATAACCAAAGGCATGGGCGACAATCCTACGCTCTCATCTCCGAGTATGAATTTCTGCATGATAGATGTAGCTTTGCCTGACTCCGAAGGCTTTGCACCTCGATGGGCTTCGTCTATGATGAAGTATAATCGGTCGCTCTTTTCGAGAATAGTGTTTTGAAGAGTTTCCCAAATAGTGTATTGTCGGCTATCGGAATGCCTGGTGAGTTTGCCTGTCTTGGATAGCTTCTGAGTATTCAGGAAATATATTTTCCCATCTTCAAGTACTTCGCAGTCAAAAGAATCTTCCGAGATGGTTACGCATTGACCAAGTGTGAATTTGTCAGCACGTGTCTCAATCTTTTCTTTTGACTGCTCGTTGAGATTGGGATCATCACTGAGCCATATGGTGACGGCATTAGGTTGCGCCGGAAGAATTTCGTCGCCAAAGTATATGTTTTCCAACAGCCCTGACATGATAATGGTCTTGCCCGCGCCGGTCGGTGCGGTAAACGAAATTATTTGTGGGGGATGTTCGGTGTCGATATTATACAACGAAAGAGCCTGATGCGCCTGTTTGCGCATTTTGGCTAATGCTGTTTGCTGAAAAGGGAATAACTGGACTTTCATATTGAGCCTTTCGTGTTGATGGTGAAGTTATCAAGATAATCACGATAGAGCTGATAGCTGTTGCGTACTCTGAGTTGAGCCGCCATTTCGCGATAACCTCTTTCAGAGTCAGTGACGATATATACTGTTTCGATGTCATTGGCAGTAACCAATGCATCGTAGAAAGCACCGAACTCGTTCTCGTTGGTAAGCACAGCGAACTTATTCTGTGGCAGAATAAGAATTGCCGGAATAGAATCGGAACTTATCTGAGGGCATGCGCCGTAAGCTCCCGATTTCATCCACAGTAGCGGAAGAAGTTCAGTGAACTGTCGACCCATCTGGACGGCTTGCTTGTCGAGAAAACCCAACTTGAAGAAGATGGCGTTTGCCTTGAATCCATCCGACATTGGCAATGTCAGAGGTACTTGCTCCTTGAAAGTTCCGAGCAATTCTGTTATTCTCTTTTTTAGAGAGTTGAAAAGTTTTTTGTCGGCGGTGCAGATAATGAAGTCGCGAATCCCGTTCTGTCCTTCAAGTTCTTCAAGCCAATCGGACGCAGATGCTTCATCAAGCAGAATTGCGATGGCCGAGTCATTGTCAATGATATATGAAGCATCGTCTTCCACGCTTGATTTCGCAATAGACCCTTTGGAAAGTACAGTCACGAGGTCTTTCTTCTCGGATAGACTGAGAGAAGAAAAATCATTGACAAAAGAGATTTGCTGAAAACGACGGTTAGATTCCTTTTCGGTAGTCAGGTATGTAAGATATTCGCCCTTAATCAGTTGCCCTTTGACATCAAGGCCGGTGATGGAAGCCACTGTACGCGGCCAGTTGACATAACGGGCGATGCCGAGATTTTCCCACACCTCATCTCCCGGCTTGAAGCCTTTAGCCGTCAAATCCTTTTCAGAGGTTTCTCCCACCTCATTATTCGTTACCATTATGCAGCGACGGCTTCCGCCGTCCTCTGCATTAAGGAGATTGACGGCATGAAGCGTGGTGCCTGACCCTGCGAAGAAGTCAACAATCAATGCGTTGGGCTTGTTGGCGACGAAGAAACGGAGTGTGTCGTGGACAGCGTATAACGATTTAGGGTATTCAAAGCGTTTATCGGATAAAAACTTTCGGATAAGCGTAGAACCGTTTGCAGAAGCATCATGCGAAGCTACTTTCCATAAGGAAGGTGCCAAGCTCTCGTCATCAATCTCAATAGATTGTGTTGCCATAATAGAACCGTCATCTGCATATCCAATAATAGAGAACTGTCCATTTAAGATTTTAGAGTATTCTCCATCAGGTAAATAATTAACAACGTATCCATAATCTGTTTTGGAGCCCAATCTTACTCGTCCTTGTTTAATTCTACGCCTTAATTCGTCAGGCCCAACTTGCCAACGCCCTAAATCACCATTAGTTCTGATGGGTCTGATCTGAACTAAACCTGCAATTTCGTCATCCTTAGTATGATCACTTGGAATGGGTTGGCCGATATGCTCTATCGTTTTAGTATCTGGATTTGCGTATATGGCATAATAAAGGTCCTCTCTTTCCCATCTTGATGAATGTGACCCCCTTCTCATCATAGATGTCCATCCTGGTGTAAGATTCTTTTTCGATTTATTAGAATCCTTCTTTGTTGATGGAGACCATTCAGCAGAAAGCTCTAACCTCTGAGGAACGGCACTTCCAAACAATACAAAATAAACATATTCATCGCATCTTCTGAATCCATTACGGTTAACACCTTTGGGGTTAGTTACCGTACTAATCATTTGGGTTGACGCATTTGGGAACAATTCTTCAAGCAAGCAACCTAAGTGGTTGTACTCTTTTTCATCAATGGTGACGATAAGGACTGAGTCGGCGGGATTGAGAAGTTTTTTCGCGAGCAACAGACGCTTCTTCATCATAGAGAGCCATTTGGAATGACGATATGAGTCGTTGCTGTCTACATAGTCATTGTTGTATTTCCAATCGTGAGCGCCAGTGTTATAGGGCGGGTCGATATAGATGCAGTCAACCTTGCCGGGATATAGATAGGCAAGCAGTTGTAGTGCATGGTAATTGTCGGCCTGAATAAGAGAATGCCACAGCGGACTATCGGGGGCTGTTGATATAGTATCTTGAACTTGTAGATACGGATATATAGGCTCTCCGAAAGTGGCGAACGGCACCAAATCGCCAATCGGGATTGCACGAGTCAAAGTCGTATCATTCAATGAGATGCACTCAGCTATGTCGTTGTTGATAGCTCGAACAAAAAAACGTTCTTTGAGTGGTTCGGATTTGTAGGTCACGGTTAAACCGACTCGAACCTCCCGTTCTTGAAGGATGGTGGATTCGGGGAGATGATCCTCAAATACAAGTCCAAACTTCTTTTGTTTGAGAAGCTTACGTACAACGTGTTGCATCTGAAGTTTTAACTCCGGATTATCAATCTTATTTATGAGGTCATCAAGAGCCGCCATATTTATTAAAAAACTCCAGCGTAGCTATACGAGGCCGACCAAAGCCTTTAAGCGACTACGTTGGAGCTTCCAATGTTTTTGTTTTACGGTTTTCGCCGTTATGTCGTTGTAATATTCTTGGTCATTTCGCATCAGATGCTTATATTGCAAAGTTAGCTATTTTTCGTGAGATTAACGGTATGCAATCCTAAAAATCTGCGAATTGATTCAAACGAACTATTGTTTCCGACATCTTTCTCACGCAACGTGTCTCTCATCATGCGGTGCATAAGTACTTCAAGGGTGTTTGTCTAAGAGTCCTTCTAATGCTGTTGAATAGGACGCACATTTGGTAAAAAGACACAAATCATCGCAGTTAAAAAACTCTAACGGATGACAAATATTTCAAATCCATTTTCTCTTGATTGCCGCCAGCTTCCCCAAAAGTACACTATTAGTACACTCTACTCTGCAAATATTGCTGATAATCAGGATAGTTATGGATATATATGGAAATTTTCTCAGGTTTCCAATCACAATGATTCGGTAAAATTTGAGGTTGTTCAGTCTTGGCTAAGCCGCTAACTGAGCCAACCGATGATTTATTTTCTGAATTATTTTGAGATGCGGAGATTTTCCGCAAGTCGAAATA
>Ga0073907_1004140_pt1 | contig 10605 bp, 6 predicted proteins | sample GluameincwithD2O_FD_65483 | JGI IMG/M metagenome (GOLD analysis project Ga0073907, IMG submission 65483) | Mouse cecum microbial communities from Vienna, Austria - Glucosamine amended microcosms incubated with D2O | ecosystem: Host-associated > Mammals > Digestive system > Large intestine > Cecum... | reverse complement strand
TCATTGAGAAGATGGGCCTGACAGGAGAGGATATCCCGCCGGAAGCAAAAGAAGGCGAGCCGGAAATTGCGATTCAGACGGAGCATGTAACGAGCATAGAGCAGGCAGAGCGGCTGCTGGAACTCTGGCGAGGCGCAGATCATGTAACTGTATTGCCATCAGGCGACCTGTCAGTCATTGATGTTTTCTGTCAGACTGGGCCGGATACTGGCATCATGGCGGAACTGGCTAAGGATTCCTATGCTGGCGACTGGAGCGAACTGCTGACTCTATTTGCAGGGAGCGTCAAAAAGGTATCCCATAACGTTAAGGATTTGACCCGGCTCCTGATAGAAAATGGTCTTCCAGCGGAGGGATTTATCTTCGATACTGCCCTGGCTGGCTACCTGCTGGATGCCACAGCGGGCAGTTATGATATTGACCGGCTCTCTATCTCCTATTTTCATAAGGAGTTACCCAAGCCGGTCTCTTTGGACAACGATGACCCAGTCCAGGCTCAGGAATTTCGGTTCAGTCATGCTCTCGCCATCGATGCACTGTATAAGACGATGCTGCCGCAGCTGAAGGAGATGGGCCTGGGGGAGCTGTATTTCGACATCGAGCTGCCACTGTGCAGGGTGCTGGCTGAGATGGAGGCGGCAGGCTTCCAGGTGGACGCTGGAGCGCTGCGGGAGTTTGGGGAGAAGCTTGGGATCGCTATCGGGGAGCTGGAGAAGCGGATCTACACTTATGCCGGGGAATTCAACATCAACTCTCCGAAGCAGTTGGGAGAGGTCCTCTTTGAGCGGCTGGGCCTTCCCCACGGTAAAAAGACGAAGACTGGATGGTCCACCAATGCGGAGGTACTGGAGAAGCTGGATCACCCCATCGTCCGGGATGTCCTGGAGTACCGGCAGTATATGAAGCTGCGCAGCACTTACGTGGACGGACTCCTGAAGGCTGCCGGCCCAGACGAACGGATCCACACCAATTTCCAGATGACCGTCACCGCCACCGGGCGGCTCAGTTCCACAGAACCCAACCTGCAGAACATCCCCACCCGCACAGAGCTGGGGAGCGAGCTGCGGCGAATGTTCGTTCCCGCTCCTGGCTGTGTCCTGGTAGACGCCGATTACAGCCAAATCGAGCTGCGGCTTCTGGCGCACATCTCCGGCGATGAATCCATGCAGGAGGCGTTCCGCTCCGGGGAGGATTTCCATGCAGTCACCGCCTCGCACGTCTTTGGCGTACCGCTGAATGAGGTTACCAGCTCCATGCGCCGGGCGGCCAAAGCGGTGAACTTTGGAATCGTCTACGGGATCTCCGCCTTTTCCCTGTCTCAGGATCTGGGTGTCTCCGCCGAGGAGGCAAAGGCATACATGGATGCCTATTTCGCCAGATTCCCTGGAGTGAAGCGGTACATGGAGGATGTGGTGAAGAAGTCCAGAGAGACAGGGTATGCAGAGACGATCTTCCGCCGCCGCCGTACCCTCCCGGAGATCACCGCAAGTAAATACGCTACCTGGTCGTTCGGGGAGCGGGTAGCACTCAACATGCCTATCCAGGGTACTGCCGCCGATATCATCAAGCTTGCCATGGTCAAGGTTTTCAAGCGGCTGAAGGAGGAAGGGCTCTCCTCCCGTCTGATCATGCAGGTTCACGATGAACTCATCGTCGAGTGTCCTGAAAACGAGGCGGAGCGTGTCAAATCCCTGCTCACCCAGGAGATGGAGGGAGTATGCGCTCTGGCAGTTCCTCTGATTGCAGAAGCTCACAGCGGGAAGAACTGGCTGGAGACAAAGTAACAAGCAGGACGGATGCCGCATTACTGCAGCATCCGTCCTGCTGTTATGTTCTTTGCTTTTAAATGCCTAGGAAGGAATTAAGGCTCATTCAATTACGGGGCAGGCAGAAGGTACATCAGCGCCAGGAATACATGGGGGAGTCAATTGTTCCACACGGATCAGAGGAGGAAGTAATTGTATGGTTCGAACCACTCTCCCATATCACATTGCCCTGTGCATCCTTTTTTATGAATTTGAACTCAATCGTCGTATCCGCAGGTACGCTGACCGGCAAAAACCACTCAGGATAGTTCGGATTCAGCAGAGCCTCTGTGCAATGGTCTGGATCCCAGTTTCCCAACTCCGGAATATTTCCGACGATATAGATATTTTCACCGAAGTTGGTTTGGGCAGAAATATGGAAGATAATCTGATTTTGGTCGCCAGAGAGAATGTTGTATTCAAACCCATTACTCACGGCATCGCCCCTCTGTACGGTAATCTCCTGTACTCCCGGCACAGCGCCAACGGGGACAGACGTTACAATCTGCGTTGCAGTCTTTTCTTCAATATTAGCTGGCACAGACCCGAAGAAAACATCTACATTGCCATCGAAGCCGTCGCCGTAAATATAGACTGTATTTCCTGCTCGTCCAGAGGTAGATACTATATTCCCAATCCGGGGCGTATCAGGGCTGCTCTGTGCATCAAACTGCCACACAGCAACACCTCCGCCGGCAAGGGTAAACGATGGGATTGTGTTTGTGCTGCCCGCCTGAACAGTAGTGCCGGTTCCAAAGAGGTCTCCGTTCAAATAATCCGCATACTGTCCAGCGGGAAGGTTTGTCGAAATAGCAGGTATTGTTGCAGGACGATCCGGCTGCCGGTTGACCGCTACAACAACGATGTCGTCATAGAACTGCCGCTCAAACACCATTGTATCATCATCGCTATAACGAATCACGGTAGTTCCATACGCAATTGCGTCATTTTGCTGTCTCAGCAAGGAGAGATCTCCAATCAGTTGGTACGCAGATGTATTGGTGCTGAAACCGCAATCGGTCTGCATGAAGACCCGGCCTGCAACGTCACTGGCGTCAGCCGGGACAATATACTGCTCTGTCCCATAGTATATGGTGGGGACTCCGCGTGCGGTCAGCAGGACAGCTAGAGCTGCATTATAGACCTTTTCATTCCGCTGCGTATAGCCAAAGCGCGTAACATCATGGTTGTCCAGGAATGTCACAGTTTGATGCCTTGTCCGCCGCACACTCCATCTAAATCTTTGATTTAGGTGGAGATAGGCGGACGTAAAACTCTCTGGTTTTGTATATATCGTTCAACAATTTCTATGGTCGCTTCGCCAATGGTTCCGATATAGTAGCTTCTGCTCCAAAAGATTGGTTTCCAATAGAATTTGCTCATCCAAGCCGAATGTTCTTTTCGAACCATCCGGCTTGTCACTGTTTTTATGTTATTTACGAGAGTTGACAACCTCACTTGTGGTGGAGCTGAAAACATAATATGGACGTGATCAATGTCATAATTCAAAGCCTTTAGCTCACATTTATTCATTTCAAGAATTGACGTTATGTGTTTTTCCAACGTAGAAAACACCTTGTCTGTAATTGCGGGATGCCTATATTTTGTAACGAGGACAAGATGGTAAGTGAGGTTGTACCGACAGTGGCAATTTCTCCCTGCATCCAACTTCTTTGACATAGGTAAGACCCTCCCATAACTAAATCACTATCTCTTATATATTATACAAATTCTACAAATATTATCTAATTTATTTGCATTTACTTGATATTTTCCGCATATTCTGCATACTATACAAATGAGCAACTGAATAATATACTGGGTTCAAACCATTATGTTCAGCCAGACCATTGAAAGGAGGTGCGTCCATTGAAAATAACATCCAGCTACGCAGTCAGAGTGATGGGAGACAAGAATATTACTGCCCAAATTGCAAATACAGTCTCCGTCTATAGAGAGGCAGTAATGTATCTGATAGACATTGTCAATGCGGAATGGGAGTCCGTAGGACCTGTATATAAAGCTAAAAAGAACGAGGGGCAGCGGGCTGTTGAACGGCTTATTCATACAACCAAAAAGAACTCAGCAAAATACGATTTTGATTCCAGGTTTGTCAAGTTCCCGTCCTATTTTCGAAGGGCAGCAATCTCCTTTGCTCTCGGAACGGTCGCGTCATACCGCTCAAATTGCGCTAATTGGGAAGCTTCTGGCAAAAAGGGAAATCCGCCTGCCCTGCCCAAAAGGGTTGCTGCCATGCCAGCTTTCTTTTGCAAGAACATGAGCGAATCTAAAGAAATGCTTACGGGCAAAACCGCATGTGTTAAACTAAAACTCTATGTCAAGAATGATTGGATCTGGGTCACAATTCCCTGCCGAAAGCAAGATGTAAAATACCTTGTTAAATGGTGGTCCGCCATAACTCCTGGAGCGCCAGTGCTGCAGGAGAAGCGGAAACGGAAGGCGAAGACCGTATATTTCCTGCGATATTCCTTTGAGGAAGTTCGCGATCTGTCTCTTAATGATGCCTCTCTGGACAGCCGCTCTATATTGGCTGTCGATCTTGGAATCAATACTGATGCCACTTGCTCTGTGATGCAATCTGATGGAACTGTCACCGCACGGAAATTTATCAATTTCCCGGTAGAAAAAGACCATCTGTACCACATTTTAAACAGGATCAAGAAGAAACAGCGTCAACATGGCAGGACCGGCGGGAAGACTGATTGGAAAATTGCGATGCAGATCAGTGATGAACTTTCCAAGAAAATTGCATCCTCTATTGTAGATTTCGCAGTGCTGCATGGCGTTAATGTAATTGTCTTTGAACACCTGTCAACTGGAGGAAAGATCCGCGGGTCCAAAAAGCAGCGGCTGCACCTGTGGAGAAAACGCTCAATCCAGGAGATGACGGAGCATAAAGCACACCGCTGCCTGATCCGAATTTCCCGTATATGTGCGTGGAATACCAGCAGGCTTGCCTTTGATGGCAGCGGCAGGCTGCAGCGAGATAAGAACAACCATCAGCTTGCTGCTTTTGCCAATGGCAAACAATACAACTGCGATCTGAGTGCGAGCTACAATATCGGCGCCCGGTATTTCCTTCGGGAATACTGTAATGCATATCCCAAAATTGCAGGTCAGATTCCTAAAGCATCTCAGCGAGTATACGCCGATCTGAGAAATCTTTTTGGCAATACAAATCAGGCTGTCTGATACCTGATTTGTGTTTTAAACCCATTCGGGAGCCCTGCGCTTGCAGGGGAAACTGAATGGTCACCCGATTAAGGCAAAAGTTCCTTGTTTGGGTGTAAGAACCAGCGCTTCCTTTTTCGGCCCTCTAGCTTGTTGTGGTTTGTATTCCCGTCAGGGACACTTTACTGCGGCAATGCCTCAAGGCGGGAAAAGTATCGCCCCCTCAGGGCGAAGAGAAGCCCCCACTAAATTGCTTGCAATTTAGTGGGGTGAGGTTCACTGGGATAGCCGTAGTCCTCCTGTGTGTACGCCATCATATCTGCGAAGTCGCTCATGGGAGTAGAGAAGGAGCCAAAAGTCGTGCTGGCTGCCCGGTAGAACTCAAAATCCAGATTATTTACTCCAGTTTGCTTGGGGAAATACACGTACTCATCGTATTTGGGGTCAGGACGCCCAATAAAGAATTCACCAAAATGTGTGATTGTAGCATTGGAGTCCACAGCATCTTTGAGCCCCTTTACAAATGCAGGGTTCATATGAAGCGTTGCATCATGCCGGATGCCGTTCACGCCCAAACCAGCCCAGAACAGTACCGCATCCTCCAGGTAGCTCACGACCTCGCTGTTTTCCTGGGAGAAATCAGCAAGGGAACCCAAGTCCTTGTGACGATACCCAAATCTCGACGAATCATTCCCCCTATCGCCAAGCCCATGGAACCAGCCGTTGATGTCGTTGTTTGGATCTGCGACCAAATTCTCTATCAGTCCGTCGTTATTATAATCATACGGCTCACCGTCTGCATCGAATGCAAATTCTCCGTTTTCCTTCCGGTCTGGCTCGTACAGCCGTCCGTCCTCGGGCATATTGGATGCCGTAGGATTAACCTCGCGGCTGGTGTGATTGGTCACAAAATCGATGACGAGCTTAATCCCATTATCCTGCAGGGCATCGCGGAGTTCTTTGAACTCATTTAACGTGCCGAAGTGCTTGTTGGTAGCGAAATAGTTTCTGACATGATAGCCATGAAAGCTGGTCCAGCGGTCATAACTGCCATCCGCCTGATAATCAATGATTTCCGTATCCCGGTTTTCGTATGGAGCGGAAATCCAGACAGCTGTAACCCCCATCCCTTTCAGGTATGGGATTTTTTCAATAATGCCGCTCCAGTCTCCGCCTTGGTACAGCTTCAGATCGGAACCTGTCCCATCATATAGGGTGGGATCGAATCCATCCGGGGTATTGTTGCTTGTGTCTCCGTCATAAAAGCGGTCCGTGATGATTTGGTAGACGACATCTTTTGAAGTGACGGGTCCAAGTTCAGGCGCCGCATCTGCGGCACAGCCCATGCTGCTCAAAATGGAGACCGTCATCGCCAAGGCCAACAACATTGAAAGAACTTTTCTTGTGGTTTTCACAAAATGACCCTCCTATAATTCTATAATTTTTCCCTATCTGTTTATTGCTGCCAGTCTATTGCTGCAAAATCCCCTCCCTTCCCTTTCACTTTTGAGGGACAGTTGATTGCCGAACCATTAAATTTGAGGTAGTAACATAGGTTTGAACCTGAGTATTGGGGTGACGGATAATTTCCAGCAGGAATTTTCCGGCCTGACGTCCCATGCCCCGCACATCAATATCCACCACGGTCAATGGCGGATCCATGATTTGAGAAAACGGATGGTCGTCGAAGGTCATGACAGCTATCTGTTTAGGAATCTCCAATCCTTGTTCCCGGATAGCAGAGACGCAGCCCAAAGCAATGTAGTTATTAGCGCAAACCACCGCATCAGGCATAGGCTTACAGCATAACAGTTTCTTTGCCATCCGCAAGCCGTCTGCCGGCGTAGAATCACCCAACCAGATAAACTGGTCGTCCAGACACAGTCCGGCGCTCTCCAGCCCTTGACGAATCCCTTCCATCCGATGGGTAGAGTTTTGATCATGCTCCCAGCCTCCCAGAAAAGCAATTCGCCGATATCCATTCTGGGCCAAGTGGTCTGCGGCAATGATGCCGGAGGAAATATTGTTGATGTCGATCCAGCATACCTGGCTGTCAAATGTTGGCTTACCCAGCACGATATGGGGAAAATGTGTGCGCACTAACAAAGCGGACAGCTGGTGGGTCATGATGGATACATGAACAGCTAAGGCATCGGCACTGCGCCGGGAGATACATTCTTCCGCCCTCTCACAGGCGGCAGAAGGCTGCGAACCGCTCAAAACCAGGCGATAGTTTCTGGTCCGCAAGGTTTCCTCCATACCTGCAATGATCTCAAACATGTGAGGGTTGGAGAAAGTGGTGTTCGGTCCCAGGTCAGTAAGGACAACGACAGTCCGCGTGGCTCCTTTGGCAAAATTCTGGGCGCTGGCGCTTGGATAAAAGTTTAACTCCTGGATCACCTGCTGTACGCGTTCCTGTGTCTCCTCGGAAATACTGTAATGTCCGTTGATGACCTTCGACACGGTAGATATGGAAACGCCTGCGGCTTTTGCCACATCTTTAATCGTCACACCCATAACACGAGCTCCTTTCGATGGATAACCCCATCATAGAGCAATCAGCTGCGCCCGTCAACCAATACAGCAAACCCAAACCCTGTTAATGTTCGGTCTTCCAATCCCTCTGCCCAGTAAGCCGTCCCAGGAAGGGTGGGCAATACTGCTGCATCTGGCGAACAATTGAGTGCCACGGTAACCGTCTCTTTTTCAAAATGTCGGACGAAAACCAGCGCTCCAGAGCCGGGTTCGGCATGGAGTGTGCGAAAATCTCCCCGGCGCAGGGAAACCAATGCATGACGCATGGCAATGGCCTTCTGAAAGAAAGTTCGCAAAGCCATGTCCCCATCCCTCCAGGGCATAGGCGTCCGGTATTCTTCCTCCGACACACCCTTCACCCCGAACTCGTCTCCATAGAAGATGGTAGGCATTCCCACGAAGGATAGCAGGAACAGGACAGCTAATCGGTAGGATCTCACATCCCCGCCGCACAGAGACAAAAAGCGGCTTACATCGTGACTGTCCAACAGGTTGAGCTGGGCAGGGAGCATCTGCACCCGGTATCGAGTGAGCATATTGGTGATTCGTCCGGAAAACTGTGCGGCATCTATGGAATGTTCTCCGAAGAAACGGCGGCAATGCTTGCGGAAATCGTAGTTCATAGTGGAATCGAACATATCGCCGCCCAGCCAATGCCCAGCGCTTTCCCATACCTCCCCAATGAGGAGTGCGTCCGGATTCTCCGTTTTCACTGCTGAACGGAAAGCTCGCCAGAAGGCGTCATCAACTTCGCTCGCTACATCCAGCCGCCAGCCATCAATGTTAAATTCCCGGACCCAATAGGCGCCGACTTTGGCGAAATAGTCCCGTACCTCCGGGTTAGCTGTGTTCAGTTTAGGCATCATCCTCTCGTATCCGAAGCAGGCGTAGGTTGGGTACTCTTCTGGGTCATCCGGACGGAATACTGGAAAGTTCAGATGATAAAACCAGTTTTTGTATTTGGACGATTCCTGATTGCGTACCACATCATCGAAAGCGAAGAAATACCAGCCACAGTGGTTGAATACCCCATCGATGATGACGCGGATACCCCGCCTGTGGAGTTCGTCTATCATGAACCGAAACGCCTCGTCTCCGCCGAAACATGGATCTACATAGTAATAATCCAGCAAATCATATTTGTGGTACTCCCCCGCTGTGAATATAGGGTTAAGGTAGACGCAGTTGATCCCCAGATCTTGAAGATATCCGGCATTTTCCGCCACTCCCCATAGAGTGCCGCCCAATTTACCCTGAATGGGAACGCCGTTGTAGAGCTGGCGGGAAGGCGTTAGGGAGATATCCCTGCGGGAAGAAGCGAAGCTGTCCGGAAAGATGTTGTATACAACTGCGTCATGCACCCAGTCCGGTACATGGGCGATATCCGCTCTGTGGTTGAAAGGCAGTTTGAAATATTCAGAGCGATCATCTACCAGATGATCTGTGAAAATATCACCATAATAGAGAACTATCTGGCTCCCGTCGTCCAATTCAAAGTAATAGAACAGGCGCTGGTAAGGACTATCCAAAATGATTTGGTAATAGTCATGGTTTGAATCGCTGAGGACCAGGTCCATAGGGACAGGGGTGAAAATAATCGGGGTTACCCGACAGGCAGTGTCTCCATAATAGAGAGTACACCGTTTCAAATCTCCCTTTGCACAGCGCAGTCGAAACACGATATGTGTCTCATCCAGTCCATGGGCATATTCGGACATAGGTATGTGCAGAATGGCGTCCAGTTTCATCCCTTCACACCTCCCGCAGTTAATCCGGAGGTCATGTGCTTCTGGCACAGGAAGAAAATCACCAGCACTGGCAAAGACACAGTGACAGACGCAGCCGCAAATACGGGCCAGCTCCCGCTCATCTCAGTGGCCTGAAGGGCATACAAGCCCGCCGCCAGCGTATAGTTCTGTTCCCCAGTAAGGAAGGTAGCGGCATAGATGTACTCATTCCATACATAAATCAGCACCATCAGAGCTGTCACGACAATACTGGGCTTCGCCAGTGGCAGGACGATCCGTGTGACTACCTGGAAATTGTCAGCCCCGTCAATTCGGGACGCCTCCTCGATTTCGGTAGGGATTGTATCGAAATATCCCTTTGTGTTCCATAGGCTGAACACTGCCATGGTACCGGTGTACACGAGTATCAGGCCGATACGATGATTGATCAATCCAAAAGAGCGCAGCAGGCGGTAGATGGCGAACATAGATAAGATAGCTGGGAACGAATTGAGCAGCACAAGGCATTTAAGAATGGCCCGCCGTCCAGGAAACCGCCGCCGGGAAAAGCAGTAGGCCGCCGGAATAGCTACCGACAAAGACAACGCCACGGTGGATATCGCCAGCAATACTGTATTGCCAAACCATGCAATAATTTCTTCACCAAAAAGCACCTGTCGGTAATTATCCAGGGTAAACTGTTTTGGGATGAACGAAAAGTCGGAACTGAGCAAGCTATTCTGTCCATTAAAAGACACGCTCAGTGCATAGATGATAGGGATGAGAGTCACAAAGCATAGCAGGATAAAAAACACGTTCAGGGCAGCCAGCCCCACCCGTTCTTTTATTTTTTTTCGATTCAAAGATCTCCCTCCTCTCGCAGCTGAAACCGGGCGGAGAATACAATGAGCAGAATGAAAATGATAATGGAAATTGCGGAGCTGAAGCCATAATTGTTGGTGATGAAAGCGTTTTCATAGGCGTAGGTAAGGATAGTGTGAAATCCAGAACCTGTTTTTGCGCCGGCCTGTTGGGTGAGCAGATATACCACATCAAACTGTTTAAACGTCGTAAATACAGTAATGATGACTGCAGGGGCAATAATGGGCTTAATGGCCGGCACGATGATATACCGGGTGCGCTGAAGCCAATTTGCTCCATCCAAAAGGGCGCTCTCCTCATAACTGCGGTCAATACTCTGCATCGCCCCATCCATAATCATGATCATGAATGGCAGCGCCAGCCACAGATTTACAACTGTGCAGCAGATGAACGCAGAAAGATCGGACGACAACCATCTGGCGGCCTCAAACCCCAGCTTCTCCATCCACTGGTTCAACAGTCCG
>Ga0073907_1004132_pt1 | contig 10637 bp, 9 predicted proteins | sample GluameincwithD2O_FD_65483 | JGI IMG/M metagenome (GOLD analysis project Ga0073907, IMG submission 65483) | Mouse cecum microbial communities from Vienna, Austria - Glucosamine amended microcosms incubated with D2O | ecosystem: Host-associated > Mammals > Digestive system > Large intestine > Cecum... | reverse complement strand
GTTCGGAAAGTGTTCGCTGGGCGTTGTCATGCCCACCCTCGCCGCCATGGGCGTTCGGGCCTGCGCCCTGCCCACGGCCTACTTATCCGCCCACACCGCTTTCCCCCCCTGTGAGCACGCCGTTTTTCTCGACCTCACCGCTCAGATGGAGGCCACCCTGGCCCACTGGGATGAGCTGCACGCCCGGTTTGACGGCTTTTACAGCGGCTTTCTCGGCGCGCCGGAGCAAATGGAGCTTCTGGAGCGGTGCTTGTCCGCGCGGCGGAAAGACGGCTTCCTGGCCATGGTGGACCCAGTGATGGGAGACGGGGGCAAGCCTTACCGCACCTACACCCCCCAGCTCTGCGACAAGATGGCCGAGCTGTCCACTTACGCCGATGTCATCACCCCCAACCTCACCGAAGCCGCCATTTTGTTAGGAGAGGACTACGACCCCGCACCCAACCGAAAAAAAGCCGCCGACTGGCTGCATAGGCTGAGCCTGGAGGGCCGCAGGAGCGTCATCCTCACGGGGCTGTCCCTCACTTCCGGCACCCTGGGTGCGGGGTGCTTTGACCGGACCACGGGTGCGGTGGATTTTGCCCAGGCCCCCCTGGCCCACGGGGTTTTCTCAGGCACTGGCGACCTCTTCGCCTCGGTTGCCTTTGGTAAGCTGTTGGCGGGGGAAGCTCTCCCCACCGCCACCCAGGCCGCCGTCAGCTTCGTCTCCCTGGCGGCCAACGCCACCCTGGACCGGGGCGGGGACCCGGTGGAGGGAGCGGATTTTGAGCCGCTATTACATCTCCTTGCCCCCCATCAGGTCTGAACTGCGGATGCCCTGGGCCTGGAGAGCCACCAGATAGAGCACCGCGCCAAAGGCGGCGGTAATGAGGCAGGAGACGGCAGCGTTCAGCCCCGCGTCCCCCAGATACCCAAACAGCAGGCGGCAGCACAGCGCCATCAGCAGCGCTCCCAGTCCCGGGGCCACCGCCCAGGAGAAGGTCTGTCCCTTCAGGGCGATGGTCTTACGGACGGAGCGCCAGTTGAGCCACGCCCCCAGCAGGGAGCTGACCCACAGCCCGGTCACATACCCCTTCAAGCCGATGCGGGGGTCGCCCACAAGAAAATAGGTAAAGGCCAGCTGTACGCCGTCGCTGAGGAGCATATTCCCCGCGGCGGCGCTCTGCTTTCCCAGACCGTTGAGAGCGCTGCCCAGCACAGCCTGATAGCCTGTGAAGATAACGCCGATCGCCAAAGGCAGAATCATCTCCCCCGCGCGCGGGTCCTTGAACAACAGCCGTCCCAAAGACGGTCCAATGACCACCAGCAGGGCCATGCAGGGCAGCAGCACGCAAGAGGTGGCCGCCATCACCCGGCCCAGCCCCTCCCTGGCCTCCTTGCGCTGGTCCAGCGCCACCGCCTGGGCCAGCTTGGGCACCAGCACCAGCCCCAGCGCGCCGATAAAGGCTGTGGGCATCAGCAGCATAGGAATGGTCATGCCGTTGATAACACCGAAATCGCTCATGGCCTCCCCGGCAGTCTTCCCCCCCTTGACCAGGAGTTGAGGGATCAGAATGGCGTTGGCCGAGCCCATGAGGTTGCCCAGCAGGGCCGTGCTCCCCACAGGCAGGGCGATGCGGCCGATCTCCCGGTATAGGCTTTGAGGCCGGGGACAGCAGCAGCCGCAGGAGCCGACGCGCCGCCGGAACAGAATGGTCAGGGTGGCGGCGGAAAACACCTCGCACACCACCATCCCCACCACGATGACCCCCACCGTCCCCTCTCCGCCCAGCGGAAGACAGAGGACCAGCAGCCCCAGAACCGCCACCGCGCGGATGATCTGCTCCGCCATCTCGGAAAAGGCGGGAGGACGCACCAGCCCCATCCCGAAGAAGCAGTGCTTTTGTACGTTTTCGATGCCGGTGAGCAAAATGCAGGGCAGCAGAAGAATAAGCCCCGTCCTGGTCCGGGCGTCCCCCAGGATATAGACCGAGATAGGGTCGGAAAAGGCCACCGTCACCGCCGCTACCGGTAGCAAAAGGACCACCAGACATGTCAGGCAGCTCCGCCGCACCCGGCAGATCCCCAAGCGGTCGCCTCTGGCCTGGTATTTGGCGGAGAGGGTGGAGGCCGCCACCGTCAGCCCCACGGTGGTAATGGAAGAGATCACCGAGTAGACCGGCATAATGAGCTGGTAAAGGCCCATAGTCTCCGGCCCGATCAGCCGGGCCAGGGCAATGCGGTAAAAAAAGCCCACCACCTGCCCAAACAAGCCGCTGAAGGTCAACAGCACCGTGCCGTACATCATGGAACCGGAACGCCCTCCCATGGTCTCACCCCCATGGGTCAACCCTATGCGCTCCTCCCCCCGGGGAGAACCACCGGGTTTCACGGTATTTCCCCCTTGTGCTTTCCCCGGAAATGGGCTATAATGTCCTAAAACTTCCACCTGTCTTGGAAAGGAGGCCCACCTATGGCCCGTCCCGGCTTTATCCACGACCCCTTGGACATCAAGCTTCTCGTTTTATATGTTATGTCCCGTGTTTCCGCCCCGGTGGACTTCTCCACCCTCACTGCCCTCGCCCTCCAGGACGACGGCATGGACTATTTCCTCTTTGCCCAGGCGGTGGAGGAACTGGTGGCCAGCGGTCACCTTTCTTTGGCGGACGACGGGCTTTACTCCATTACGGACAAGGGCTGCGACAACAGCGCCGTGATGGAAAACTCCCTTCCCTCGGTGGTGCGGGGACGGTGCAACCGCGCTATCTCCCAGCACAACAGCGCCCTGCGCCGGGAATCCCAGCTGATCGCCCGGGTAGACGACCTGGAGGACGGCCGCTGTCAGCTCACCCTGGGTCTCTCAGACGACGCGGGCCAGCTGCTCCACCTCACCCTGGCGGTCCCCGCCCGGGACCGCGGCCAACAGGCCGCCGACCGCTTCCGTCAGGCGCCCGACCGCCTTCTCCACACCCTGCTGGCGGCGCTGCTCAACGACGAAAAGGAGGGTGAATGATGCCTGAGCTCATGCTGTTGGGATATCCCTTGTCCACGCTCTTTCTCTACTTCTGCTTCTATTCCTGTGCCGGGTGGTGCATGGAGACGGTCTACTGCTCCATCCTGGAAAAGCGGTTTGTCCCCCGTGGCTTTCTCCACGGTCCCCTCTGTCCCATCTACGGGGTGGGCGTTTTGCTGATGATCCTGTTTTTTGCACCGCTCAAGGGCAATCTGGCGCTCTTCTATATCGTCTCCACCGTGGTCATGTCTGCCTGGGAATATTTTGTGGGCTGGTTTTTGGAGGTCACCACCCACATCAAGTATTGGGATTACAGCATGTACCGCTTTAACCTCAAGGGCCGCATCTGCCTCTGGGTCTGTCTGGTGTGGGGCCTGCTGTCCTATGTGTGCATCTTCTGGATCCACCCGCCGGTGGCGGCTCTCTTCGCCCAGGTCTCCCTGCTCACCCGGCAGATCGTCGCCATCGTTCTGGCCGTGGCAGTGCTGGCGGATGCCATCGCCACCGTCCGCGAGTTGGCCCTGATGACTAAGGTCCTTAACACCCTGGAGAAGCTGAGCGGCGAGCTTCAGCTCCAGGTCTCTCTGGGTAAGCTGGAGCTGTCCGACCGGCTCTCCGACGCCAAGGGCCTGGTCACCGACAAACTCCACGGCGCCAGGGACATGGTCACCGACACCCTCCAAGATGCCAAAGAGGCCATGGCCACCCTCCTGCCTGATTCGGTCACCGACGCTGGAAGCAAGCTCAAGGCCCGCTACAACGACCTGGTGGCCTCCGCCGAGCGGCAGACCCGCCGCCTGCGCAACATCTATCACCCTCACACCCCCAAGCTGGACGAGCGCGTCCGCCGGGATATTACAGCCCAGTCCGACCGGCTTCTCCAGGCCGCCAAGGACGCCCGCGCCGCCAAGCGCAAGAAAAAGCACGACTAGCACAAGGGAGCCGGCCTCATCCAAGAGGCCCCCTGTTTTTCCGCGTCAGTCCAGCTCCACCCAATACCGCCGCACCAGCCTGTCTCCGTCGGGGACCTTATTCTCCAGCGTGGCGTTGAAGTGGAGGATGGTCCGGGCCGATCCGGGGTTGTTGTCATCGCAGGTGATCAACACCCGGCCCATCCCCAGCGTCTCCCGGCAGTAGTCCAACGCCAGTGCCAGCATCTCGGTGGCGAAGCCACGGCGGCGGAAGTTTGGATGAACACTGTAGCCGATGTGTCCCCCCACCCGCTCCAGGTGCTCATTCAACGTGTGGCGTACATTGACCATCCCTACCAGCGTCCCCCGCTCATCCAGGGCCATAAAGGTGTCAGCCTTGACCCAGCCGGGCACGTCGCCCACGCATGCGTGGTGGAGCCAGAATTGGAAATCCTCCGTCTCCCGCAGACCGGAGGCTCCATCGGTGTCCTCGCCGCTGTCCAAAAACGCCTGGCGGTAGTCCCAGATAGCGGTTTCGTCGTCCTCAGTGGGCAGAGCCAGCCGCAGCCGGGCGGAGGCGGTCTCCCCCCGGGTAGCCACACACCGGCAAATGGGCTTGCCCTCGTGATAGAACTTCTCTTCATAGTCGGTCATGATACCGTTGATCCCGTCGGCGTGAAGGTCCCTCGTCACCTCGGACAGGGTGTACCCTGCCTTAGGGAACTGAAAGAGGGACCACTCAAACAGGTCCTTGTTGTCCGTCTTAAAGTGGATCTGGCCACCCTTTTCCAGTACCCGGGCATACCTCCGCAGAAAATCGGGGTGGGTCAGCCGCCGCTTTGCCTGGGCCTTGGCGGGCCAGGGGTCGGAAAAGTTGAGGTAGAGCCGGTCCACCTCGCCGTCACCAAAGTAGTCCCGGAGGTTTTCCGCGTTGGCGTCGATAAAAAAGACGTTGGAAAGCCCCAGCCCGGCGCACCGCTCCATGGCCACCACCATGGCGTCCGCCACCCGCTCCAGGGCGATAAACAGGACGTTTGGATGGGCCTGGGCGGTCTGGGCGGTAAAGCGCCCCTTGCCGCAGCCCAGCTCCAGCCACACCGCCTCACATTCGGGCGCCAGCTCCCGCCAACAACCTTTATGAGCGGCAGGGCAGTCGATGAGCCGGGGCTGCTGCTTCGCCCAGCGTTCCTCCAGATGAGCTTTCTTGCGCATGCGCATTGCAATTCCCCCTTTTGGGTCTTGAGAGATTGTACCACATTATGAAAGGGCTTGCAATCACCGTTGCTTTCGTTTATAATGGTTAAAGATCTCCGGGTGTAGCGAAGGTGGTATCGCGCTTGATTTGGGAACGTGCGTACGGCATCCAACTGCTTTGAGGTGCAAGCCCGGAAGCCGCTGGGGCAGTAACTTGTTTCAAAATCCCCCAGTGCAAATCCTCGCTCCAAATTCCCCTTTGACCACATGGTTGCCCACAGACAGAGAAAACTCGCTTCTTGTTCATCAATCAAATATCCGGGCGTAGCCTATCGGTTAGGCACTTGGTTTGGGACCAAGCCCAGGCTGGTTCGACTCCAGTCGCTCGGACCATTTTTGCGGTTTTAACCGCACAAGAATCCGCAAGATTATTGTCTTGCGGATTCTTATGTTGTTCTGAAAAAAAGAGAGAGGTGTTCCTATGTCCAACTCGAATTTGATTTACCACTACACAAGTTTTGAAAAACTTCAGTGCATATTGCAATACAGCACACTTAGGTTTAAGGAGAGCACAAAATCCAACGATATGTTAGATACAATGGGGTTTGTGAATATTCTAAAAGATATGCCACAATTTAAGGCCCCCATTGATATGACCGCATTATTGAACTTCATTTTACGCTATTATCAACGCGACACCTATTGTGCTTCATCAATCTCTTTAGTGGCATGTTTTTCTCAGATACCAGATTCAAGATTGTTGTGGGATGCATACACTATGCATCGTCCGGGGAATCAAAGGTGTACCTATGGTGAAGAAAAATACTGCCATGAAGTCTCTCCCAAGTATGACGGTGTATGTATTGCTTTCCGACTCGATAAACTCACAGAACTACTTGCAACCGCAGAAGGTACTTACTGTGACAAAGCTCATATACAAGCTATCGATTATGGAGATGCAAAACTCAAATGTTTATTAAATGAATGGCTAAAAGAGGCGGCTTTTAAATCGCATGAGCTGAGTAAAGATCCAGACCAATCACAAAGTATTATTCCATCGCTCCAGATTAGCAGAACGACTGCTATTGATTTCAAAAAATCATTGATTATCCCCGCGATGGAGTTTATGCGGAAAGTTGAAGCGTACTCACCGTTCTACAAGCATGAATTTTGGCATGAAGAAAAGGAAGTTAGAGCATCTCTTCTAATAGCAAATGGGCATTTAGCGAGATATAAAAAAATATTACAACTCGATGATGGGTCAAAATACTGTGATATTCAAATTACCCCCGATTGTATCGACCATATTATTTTGGGACCTGAATTTGATAATGACTCTTTTACAATACTTGCACAACATAAAGATTTCAAACTAAACTTTTCCGCCTTCGAATTAAAAAAATCTATCGGCACAGGTATCATAAGAAATACTTAACTTTTCTTTGTTTATTGCGATACAAATGCTTGCCTTATAAATTCCATCGATTGATCTTGTCTTTTGCGTTGTTGAAGACTATAATTTAAGCAAAATCCACCATTTCAATTTATTCAGAATGCGAGATGGTTATTGATGATAGAGCTAAAAGACATCGACAAAGCCCTCGCTGCGTTTTTGCTGGATAATATCCAAAAAAGGCAAGGAAAGCCTTCATATAGCGAAGTCGCCAAGGCTTTGAGTACACAGTTAGGGCGCAAAATCAATCCACACTACAATCTGGCTGTCCCGCTCGGGAATGTGTCCACCCTCTGTTACGAGTTGGGACTTCCTCTTATTTCTGCCCGTGTTGTCTATTCTGGTGCAAACAATCTCAAACAAATCGGCGAAGGTTTTTACCCCCTCGCTTGTGAGCTTAAGCCTGAATACAAAAATATGGATCCTATTGATGTGTGGAAAAACGAGCTACGGCTTATTGAATCTTGTTCCGACTGGTCAAGATTGCAAAATTACTTGAAGGGTATGAGTACCACTGTTCCTGTTTCCGTAACACCTGCCCAAATCAGCAATCCGTTTTCTGACTGGCTGAGTAAAAACACTGAACTTTCTGAGAGTTCTATTGATAAATACTCTGGGGCCGTTGGTACGATATCGAAAGAAATGCGTCAAAAAGGCACTATCAAAAAACCTCTCGAAAATATGTCTCCGTTTGAACTGGATCTTGCAATCGCACTTACTATGAGTGATCCCGATTTTATCGCAAAGAACGCTCGCGGGAATCATATGTACAGCAACGCACTTAAGCAGTACAGGTATTTCATCAACGCAGTGACCGAAGACGTAGACGACAGTGCTTATATCGAGAGTATAAAGGCCGATGTCAAAATCTCTGAAACTGAGAGAAAAGCAATTATTGCGGCGCGAGTAGGGCAAGGCACCTTTAGAAAAGTCCTTTTTGATAAGTATCATGGGCAATGCATAATAACTGGCATCAACCATCCGAAATTGCTTGTTGCAAGTCACATCAAGCCCTGGTCGGTCAGCTCTAATAAAGAACGCCTGAGTGTTGATAATGGGCTTCTCCTCAGCGCTACATATGACAGGTTGTTCGATAGTGGTCTTATCACATTTGACAGACAGGGCAAAATTTTTCTCTCCTCCTTTATCGGCGGAGAGAATGTTAAACGGCTTAATCTGTCTAAAGATATGCGTTTTGACCTTTGTGTAAGCGGAAACATGGGAGAATACCTGGACTATCATAATGATGTGCTGTTTGTAAAATAATTCATCACTGACATGAATGGCGAATTTCGTCATAGTATCTCCGCACCGTGTTTTTATCTACTCCTACCTCTCTTGCAATGAGACTCTTATTTGTAACCTCTGGGTGCTGGCGCATATAGGCGGCGATCAGCTTTTTCTTCTTGCTGACGCCATCCGGGATGGTGGCCAGGTCACCGCTCTGCTTGATGGCTTGGATTTCCGCCTTCATTTCTGCAATCAGTCCCGGCAGGAGGGCCTCGCATTCCTCTCTCGTCTTGGCATACACATTCCGGGAATGCTTCTTGCCGTCCGGCCACACAGGGGAGTAGCGGCCTTCCCAGAGGTGTTCACCGATCTGGCTAGTGCCTTAAATCTTTATGCTCAGCTTGTGGCACTATAATATTACTTGACTTTAGTTGGAAGGCGATTTATACTATTTTGTGAAGTTTGGTTCACATATTGGAGGAAGTCGCCCTATGAATATTGTTAAAGAGATACGGGAGCAACGACAACTTACCCAAGAAGAGCTGGCTGCCGCTGTCGGGATCAGTAGACGAACATTAGTATCTATTGAAACAAAATATTCTGTGCCCGCTGTAGATACAGCACTTCGACTTTCCAGAATGCTCCAAGTTGACGTTGACAAGCTATTTATCGTTCCCGATATACAAAAAACTGGATCAGAACTTCAATTGCCTTCTAAGATAAAGTTTATCGATTTATTTTGCGGAATTGGCGGATTTAGATATGCCGCCAATCAATGTTTCAAAAAATATGGCATTGATGGCGAATGTGTTTTTAGTAGCGATATTGATAAACCCGCACAGGAAAGCTATCATGCCAATTTTGGGGAATGGCCATCTGGAGATATTACTAAAATTGACGCTTCAGATATTCCTGACTTTAATTTACTATTTGGCGGATTTCCATGCCAAGCATTTTCTATCATTGGAAAACGGGAGGGCTTTGCTGACAAAACAAGAGGCACTCTATTCTTTGAAATTGCTCGAATCCTTAAAGAAAAACGCCCACAAGCTTTTGTCCTTGAAAATGTGAAACAGCTTGTAACTCATGATAATGGACGAACAATTTCAACTATTCTTTCCACGCTTCGCGAAGAGCTCGGATACTATGTAGATTACAAAATACTTAATGCATTAGATTATGGTTTGCCGCAAAAGAGAGAACGCGTCGTCATTGTTGGATCAACACGGCCTTTTGTCATGAAGTGGCCAGAACAAATTACTAATGGAAAAACTCTTGAAGATATTTTAGAAAAAAAAGTAGATAAAAAGTATTATGCTTCATCTAAAATCGTAGAAAAACGGAAAAGCATGCATACATCAAAGTATAAGCCTGCCATTTGGCACGAAAACAAAGCTGGGAACATTACTTCATATCCATATAGTTGCGCCCTGCGCGCCGGTGCAAGTTATAATTATCTCTTGGTTGATGGAAAACGAAGGCTCACCCCAAGAGAGTGCCTAAGACTTCAGGGATTCCCAGATGAATTTCGAATGGTAGTTTCTGATTGCCAAATTCGTAAGCAGGCAGGAAACGCTGTCCCAGTAGATATGATTAGATGCGTATTGGAAAGCTTTATTCCTATTGTGTTTGGAACATAATAATTGCCAATAAGCTATATACAATTCCCCCTCGCCATGATATAATTATTCTGTATCATGGCGAGGGGTTTCCTCGTTCTTGGAGGTGTTAGCATGGCTGAACCCAAATTACGAACTGTTAATAAGGCAACTCCCCCTTATGCGATGAACCGCTTTCCAGCAAAGTTTATTGAGCATTTTGCCGAGGAAGTTGTATATATGTGCGCCTCCAAGGCTGCTATGTCACTGGAAGGCGATGAGTGGGAGCAAATTTTTGCTAAGTGCATTGGTGCCGAGTGGAAACCCTCAAATGTAGGCTTGGATGATGTTGTCTTAGACAATTGCTGCTGGAGCGCAAAAACAGTGAAAGGTGCCAGAAACCTTGGACGGCAAAAACGAGTACGGCTGATTAGCGGAAGAAACTCAGTAACATATAGCTTTGGAGAAGACCGGATACTTGAGGCAGATCCTAACCATATTGGAAAAATGGTTCTTGATATTTGGAATGAACGGGTTTCTGGCATTCGCCAGTACTTTAAATTTGCCAGGACAGTTGTATTGGTTAAAGGAGAAGACTATTCTGAATATCTTGTCTTTGAGGCGGACACCATCCGTTATGATCCAGAGCTTTTTATTTTTGAGTGGAACAAAAACGAGAATCTGGAAGGATACACTACCACATCAAATTCCTGTTCATACACCTTATTAAAAATTCCAAATCCTTCAGAATACGATGTAAGACCTTGCTTCACACTCATATAGCATCACCTTCTACAATTTCTATCTCCACAGTCTAAAACCTATCTTTACAATGGCAATGCTATAATAGCATATTTTTGGTAAAAATACAACAAAATGCAATTTCATGCGTTTCTTAGTTTGATTGCACGGCTATTTTTACAAACCGAGGTTTGCATATTTCTTACACTCTTGCGCAGGAGGCACGGAATTGGTATACTAAACACAAGAAAACTGTGCCGGCATGGGAGGATGGATATGATCTGTGAAATCTGCAAAGACGAGACTTTTCTCGCCCAAAAGGCGGATCCCGCCACGGCGGATGATCTCGGTGCGGCCCAGGACCTGCTGGACACTCTCATCGCCCACAGGGATGGCTGCGTTGGCATGGCGGCCAACATGATTGGTGTCAACAAGCGCATCATTGCCTTTGATAACGAGGGTGCATACATGGTCATGCTCAACCCAGTCATCGTCAAACAGTCCGGACCATATAAGGC
>Ga0073907_1004099_pt1 | contig 10731 bp, 8 predicted proteins | sample GluameincwithD2O_FD_65483 | JGI IMG/M metagenome (GOLD analysis project Ga0073907, IMG submission 65483) | Mouse cecum microbial communities from Vienna, Austria - Glucosamine amended microcosms incubated with D2O | ecosystem: Host-associated > Mammals > Digestive system > Large intestine > Cecum... | reverse complement strand
GGGGGTGGTGATATAAAACTTTTTCTTGTCTGTTCGGTCCATAAAATCGTAACCTCCGGAAGGATAGGAATGGGGGTATGGGGCAGATTGCCCCTATCAATGGGCGGCTGTTACCCCTGGTTTTGGGGGGCGCTGGGGCAGCTGCCGTCGGGGGCGGCGCTGGGGCAGCCGGCGCAGGTGCCGCTGTCGCAGGAGGGCGGCGGGGACGGCGGGGGCGGCAGGGGGATGCCGTCGTTATGGGCCAGGGCTTCGCTCATGGACAGGAGATAGAACACCATCCCCAGGGCCATGGCCACGTCATACAGGGGCAGTCCGTCCCCCAGGATCATGATGCAAAAGGCGGCGCCCTCCCCGGCGAAGAACAGTGCGCCCCCTACCTTCCCCTTGTCGAAGCCGAAGGCCGCCAGCAGGGCACAGGCCACCATGGCCACCAGCAGGGCCAGCAGTTCCAGGTAGTAATTGCCGGTGATGGGGCACCGGGCCCACTCCTGATAGCTTGCCATCACCCACACGCAGCCCACGAAGCCGGGCAGGGGCAGCAGCACCCGCCGGGGCTCCTGGCCCTTGCTCAGGGACGTGGTGATGGCCACCACCACCAGCCCGGCCATCAGGGCCACCGCCGCCAGGACCAGGTGTACCACGCCTACGCTGCGCTGGCCCAGGGCGTCCTTGGTGCCGCCAAAGAAGCCCCACACGTTCAGCACTGCCGCGGCCATAAACAGGAAGGCCCCCGCCAGCATGGCCGTCCGGCCCACGAAGCCCCGGGGGGCAAAGGCGGCGCCGTAGCGTTTGCCAAAGTCCTGGTGCTTCCCGCAGCTGAGGAAGAGCAGCACCAGGGCCACCACCAGGCTCAGCACCCATATCACCGCCTCGCTGGTGGTGCCGGAGATGGGCAGGCCGGTGTCGGGCTCAAAGGCGGTGCGCCAATAAAACCGGCGGGCCACCAGCCCTGCCAGGCCACCCACCAGGGCGGCCAGCGGGATCCATTTTGCTTTTTTCATGAAACACTCCTTGCACTCCGTTTGCGGGCGGTTAATAGGCCACGCCCCAATAGATCATCTTTTTCGCCGCCCGGCCGCAGACGGGGCAGGTATCCCCCAACTGCTCCTGGGCAAAGGGGATGCAGCGGGAGGTCATCCCCGCCTCCTCCTTCATTTTCATCTCGCAGTCCAATGCGCCGCACCACATGGTCTTGACAAAGCCCCCGTGCTGGGCCTGGACCTCCTTGGCCTCCTCCAGGGAGTAGGCGGGGAAGATGTGCTCCTCCAGGTTTTTCTTGGCCCGCTGGTAGAGGCCGTCGTGGATGGCGTCCAGCATGGCGGGGACGGCGCTTTCCAGCGCATCCAGGCTGATGAACACCTTTTCCCCGCTGTCCCGGCGCACCAGGACGCACTGGTTCTTCTCCATGTCCTTGGGCCCCAGCTCGATGCGCAGGGGGACCCCTTTCATCTCATACTCCGCGGCCTTCCAGCCCATGGACTGGTCCGAGGCATCCATCTTAGCCCGGATGCCGGCGGCTTGCAGCCGGCCCAGCAGGGCGGTGGCGGCGTCCAGGACCCCCTCCTTGTGCTGGGCCACCGGGATCACCATGGCCTGGATGGGGGCGATGCGGGGGGGCAGGACTAAGCCGTTGTTGTCCCCGTGGGTCATGATGATGCCCCCGATCATCCGGGTGGAGACCCTCCAGGAGGTCTGGTGGGGATAGTGGAGGGTGTTGTCCTTGCCGGTGAAGGTGATGTCAAAGGCCCGGGCGAAGCCGTCGCCAAAGTAGTGGCTGGTGCCGGATTGCAGGGCCTTGTGGTCGTGCATCATGCACTCCACGGTGTAGGTCTCCTCCGCGCCGTTGAACTTCTCCTTCTCCGTTTTCTGGCCCTTCACCACAGGCATGGCCAGGGTGTTTTCCAAAAAGTCCGCGTAGACGTTCAGCATCCGCTGGGTCTCCTCCCGGGCCTCTTGGGCGGTGGCGTGCATGGTGTGGCCCTCCTGCCACAAAAATTCCCGGTGGCGCAGGAAGGGGCGGGAGGTCTTTTCCCAGCGCAGGACGCTGCACCACTGGTTGTAGAGCTTGGGCAGGTCCCGGTGGGACTGGATGACATTTTTATAGTGTTCACAGAACAGGGTCTCCGAGGTGGGGCGGATGCAGTAGCGCTCTTCCAGGGGTTCGCTGCCGCCATAGGTCACCCAGGCGCACTCCGGGGCGAAGCCCTCCACGTGGTCCTTCTCCTTCTGGAGCAGGCCCTCGGGGATGAGCATGGGCATAGCCACGTTCTCATGGCCGGTGAGCTTGAACTGCCGGTCCAGCTCCTTCTGCATGTTCTCCCAGATGGCGTAGCCATAGGGGCGGTAGATGAACATGCCCTTGACGCTGGTGTAGTCGATGAGCTCCGCCTTTTTGCACACATCGGTGAACCACTGGGCGAAGTCCACGTCCCGGGCGGTGATGGCGTCCACCTGTCTTTGATCCTTTGCCATAGCTTTGTCTCCTCATCTATAGAATGATTTTTCCTCAAATTTTTATGTCCCAAAGGGGATATAAGCCTGTTTGGGTCCTATTGTATCCAGTTGCAAGGGAGTTGTCAAGGAGAGATTCGCCGGGCTGGGGCGGCCAATTTTGTCTAAATTGCAATGCCTGACGGGCGATAGAGACCTGTAGGGGCGCACACTGTGCGCCCCTACAGGTGTGTTGGCCAATAACGCGGAGGGCCGCGGCTCGCCCCTGTGACCAAAAACTCCGGCCCTGCGGTCAAAAAATCCCCTTGACAAATCGGCGGCGACGGTATATAGTTCAAAACATGAACTAATTGGAGGGACAAACCATGCTCAACGACGAACTGCTCTCCGTTTGGCTCCAGCTGACCAACGTCATCGACAACGAGCGCCTGGTGGAGGGGATGCCCTTCAACGAGGCGCTGGTGTGCGGCCTGCTCTCCGGCGGATGCCGGACGGCCAGTGAGCTGTGCGCCGAGACCCGCATCCTCAAATCCCAGATGAACGCCATCCTCCGCTCCCTGGAGGGCAAGGGCGTCATCGCCCGGGAGCGCTCCCAGACGGACCGGCGCTGCATCGAACTGCGCCTCCTGCCGGAGGGCTGTTCCCGCTACGCCGACGGCCACCGCCGGGCTCTGGAGCTGGTGGACCGGCTCATCGGCGCCATGGGCGAGGAGAAGGTCCGCACCCTGATCCCCCTGCTCCACCAGGTGGTGGACGCGTTTGATTTGATCCAACAGGAGGTATGACCCTATGGGCATCCGTATCATCACCGATTCTTCCGCCGATTTCGACCGGGCGACCGCGAAGCGCCGCCAGGTGGAGATCATCTCCATGGCCGTCCAGTTCGGCAATGCGTCCTTCCTGGACGGCAAGACCATCACCAACGACGTCTTCTACACCCTCCTCAAGGAGGGCAGGGAGAACCCCACCACATCCCAGCCCACCCCTGCCGAGTTCCTGCGGGTCTTTGAGGAGGCCAAGGCCGCCGGGGACCAGGTGGTGGCAGTGCTGATCTCCAGCGTCCTCAGCGGCACGGTCCAGAGCGCCCAGATCGCCAAGGGCATGTGCGAGTACGAGGACATCTACATCGTCGACAGCCTCTCCGCCACCGCCGGCATCCAGATCCTGGTCAATCTGGCCTGCAAGCTCCGGGACAGCGGCCTCCCAGCACCGGGCATCGCCCAGGAGCTGGAGCGGCTCAAGGGCCGCATCCGCATCTTCGCCGTGCTGGACACCCTGGAGTACCTCCGCCGCAGCGGACGGCTCAGCGGCTTCCAGGCGGGCCTGGGGGCCATGACGAAGCTCAAGCCCGTCATCACCGTCCGGGACGGGGCGGTGTCCATCGCCGCCAAGGCCTTCGGCACCTCCGCCGCGGTGAAACAGCTCCAGAAGTTCCTGCTCCAGTACCCGGTGGACGACGCCTATCCCTCCTACTTCCTCTACACCGACGACAAGGAGCGGGAGGAGCTGCTCCTCCCCGCCCTGCGGGAGCAGGGGAAACTGCCCCTCCGGCTCCACTACAGCTCCGTGGGGCCCACCATCGGGACCCATATCGGGCCCGGGGCCCTGGGGATGGCGTATATCGAGCGGGAGTGAAGAGGCCTTTAAAGGATCAGGGCAGAGTGCCGGAAGACCGGCGCTCTGCCCTGATCTTATGGTTTTACAGCGAGAACTCCCGCACCCCGGCGAAGTCCTTCCCTGCGGCGGCGATGGCCGCGCCCAGGGCTCCGGCGTAGCGGGCGAAGGGGTGGGAGGCCACAGGCCGTCCCAGCTCCCCGGAGAGGGTGGCGATGAAATACCGGCTGTCGCAGAGCCCCCCGGTGAGGGCCACATCGCCGGTGATGCCGTGGCGCTCGCAGAGCCGGGCCACCCGGCCCGCCACGGAGTGGACGATGCCCGCGGCGATGTCCTCCCGGCGCTCCCCCGCGCCAATGTGGCTGATGACTTCGCTCTCGGCGAAGACGGTGCACATGGCGCTGATGGCCAGGGGCGCCCCCTGCTCCGCCAGGGCGTAGAACTCCGCCAGGGACACCCCCAGGCGGGAGGCCATGACCTCGATGAACTTCCCGGTACCCGCGGCGCACTTGTCGTTCATGAGAAAGTCCTTCACCTGAGCGCCCGCAACGGTGATGACCTTGGTGTCCTGCCCACCCACGTCGATGATGGTGCAGTCCCGCCCAAAGAGGGCCCAGCCCCCCTTGCCGTGGCAGGTGATCTCCGTGACCACCCGGTCCGCCCAGTCCACGCAGACGCGGCCATAGCCGGTGGCAGTACAGCGGTGATCGCCGGTGAGATACCCCTTCTCCTCCAGGGTCCGGCGGATGGTCCCGGCGGTCTCCTTGCCGCTCCAGCCGGTGGGGAGGGTGAAAGCCTCCGCCACCGCGTCACCGGAGAGGACCACGGTCTTGGCGGCGGTGGAGCCAATGTCGATGCCGATGTAATACGCGCTCATTTGTTGATGGTCTCCAGGAAGGCCCCCAGGCGGGTGTTGATCTGGCCCCGGTCGTTCTGGGAGTAGTCGGTCTCGATGTTCAGGTAGGGCAGGCCCTTGGCCTGGACCAGGCGGCGGACCTTCGTGGCCTCAATGGCGTAGGTGTGGCAGGCCTGCAATATGATCTCCAGCACACCGTCCACATGGTAGTCGTCGATCATGCCGGAGATGTAGTCCAGGCGGGCGTCGTTGGGGCTCATGACGGAGCAGTTGATGTTGAGGTACTTCTTCGCCAGGGCCCGGGTGACGGGGAGGGTGGTGTCCACCTTCTCGATCTTCTCCCGGGTGCCGCTGCAGCAGTCGAAGGCCACCACGTCGGCCCCCAGCTCCTCCACAGCCTTGATGATCTTCTCTCGGACGCCGGCGTTGGGACAGCCGGTGACGAGGATGCGGGGGCGGTCAGAGGGTTTGCCCTTCTTGTTGGCCTCCCAGTCTTTGAGGACCTCCTCGGTCCGCTTTTCGATGATGGCACAGCGGGCCGCCATGTCGGGATTGAAGCCCAGGGCATCCTGCCGGGTGCCCATCTCGTAGCCGGAGAGGGGGGCAGGGTCCAGCTTGCCCAGCTCCAGGAAGCGGAGCATCACGTCCCGCTCGTGGTTTTTCAGCTCGATGGCCTTCTTCACGTCCTCCTCGGTGATGGTGATGCCGTAGAAGTCCTCCAGCTTCTTCCAGAAGCGGATGATCTCCTTCTCCCAGGCGTCCAGGGCGTTCTCGTCCCGGGCGGAGGGCAGCTGGAGGACGTAGGTCTCCTTGATGTCGTTCATGAGCTCGAACATCTTCTTCTTGCCGTCGCAGGTGGTCTCGCCCACCACCAGGTCGGAGAAGTAGAAATAGGGGCAGGTGTCCGTGAGGGCGAAGCCGTAGCTGGCCTTGATGAGGGGGCAGAGGTTCCGGGGCAGGTCGGCCTCGGCGGCGCGGATGGGCTCCTCACTGCTGGCGCAGAGGCCCACGCTCACCGCCCCGGCGGCCAGGATCAGCTCCTGGGGGACGAAGGAGCAGAAGACGCCAATGACCCGGGCGCCGTTGTCCTTGAGCTCCTTCATGCGCATGAAGCCCGCCTTGCGGGCCTCGGCGTAGGTCTCGAAATCAGCGGGTAGATTCAGCGTAGCCATATAGTTCTTCTCTTTTCCATCAAATTTGAGCCAGCCTGGACGGCTGGCTCCGTTGAAATTTAGTGTATCATGGAGGAGTGGGCGGTGTCAAAGTGGGATGCCTGATAGATGCCCCGCCGTTCATTTGCCCGGTCTATGGAACTCCTCTCAGAAAAGACGGACACCCCGCCGGATGTCCGTCTCTTGCTTCAGGCCGCGTCTCCGGGCCGTAAGATCACCTCCGCCAGGGCGTTCCCCAGGAGCCGGGCGGAGAGCAGGGCCTCGTCCAGGCTGTTGCCCGCGGCCCCCACCTCCACCAGGAGGGTGCCGGTGGTGAGGTGTTGGTTGTAGCGGGAGTTGCGCACGGTGATGGGCCGCATGAGGGTGGGGTAGTCCTCCGCCAGACACTGGGTAATCGCGGCGGCAAGCTTCAGGTTCTCCTGCCAGAGGGGGTGCTCCAGTCCGCCGCCGTCGGTGCCCACCACAAAGGAGAGCTGGGCGGCGTTCTGCCCCGCCACGTCGCTGACCACCTTGTACATGCCGCCGTTCCCGTCGGAGATGGCGTCCCGGTGGACGTCCAGGATGAACTGGATGGAGGGGTACTGCTCCAGGTACGCCTTCGCGGTGGTCAGGGAGCGGTCATAGGCCCCGCTGTACTCCGGGTAGTCGTGGAGGGTGGTGTCGTGGACCACGGTGAGGCCCGCCGCCTCCAGCACCCCGGCCAGCTCGTCCCCCACCCGCACCACGTTGCAGGTGCAGTCGGTGGTGCGGCACTCGCTGGTGGGCTCGTACTCCAGGCCGGGAGGCATGGTGTAGGCCTCGCTGCCGTGGGTGTGGAGGATGAGGACCTGGGGGCCCTCATCCTTGCTGAGGGCGGCGGAGAAGGTCCCGTCAAAGATGTCCGCGCCGAAGGTCCGGTCGGAGCGGTTGTTGATGTACACGTTCCCGGCGACGGTGTAGCCCGCCTCGGAGCTGGGCACCAGGGTCCGGGCGGGGACGCCGTTGTCGGCAAAGGGGGCCGTGGGGTCCGCGGGCGGGGCGGGGGGCTCCTCCGGGAGGGCGGGGTCCTCCGGCGTCTCCGGCTCGGGGAGGGGTTCCGTCTGGTCAGGGCCGTCGTCCGTCTCCGCCTGACGGCGCAGGGCCAGGACCTGCTCCCGTCCGGCCAGGAGCAGGGGGCTCTGGGAAATGGCCAGGGCCGTCTGGGCGGGGAGGGGGTCCTCCCAGCGGCCCAATTGGCTCTCCAGCAGGGCCAGGGCAAGGCCCCCCTCCCGGCCCAGGGCGGTCATGGCCTCCCGTGCCGTGGGACTGGAGGCCGTGACCGCCACCAGCCACAGCACCACTCCGCTCACCACCAGCGCCGCCGCGCCCCGCTGGAGCTTCCTCACTGTCTGCCGTCTCATCTGTGCATCTCCCTTTCTCCGAATTGCTTGTCCCAGTCTATTCGGCGGGGCGGGGGGATATGCAAAAAGAAAGACCCTGTTCTCTTTCATGTTGAGAAACGCTTGCAAAAATTTCACATCGTGAAAATGACGGAATGGGCAGTGAGCCTGGGATGGCTCACTGCCCGATGAACTGGAATTTTAGGAATTTACCCATACATCTATTTCGTCCTCCGTTGGGACTTCAAAGATAGACTCAAATTTATCAGCAAGTCCTTCATCAACATAATACGCATCAGATTCGTGATTTAAAACATCCTGATTTCTTTTTTGAATTCTTCTGTTCCACTCAACCGAATCAACATCCAAATAATAGAATTCATAATCAATATGTCTTGATGTGTAATACTCTTTCGCATATTCACGTTCTTTCCTGGTCCAGAACCCCCAGTCTAAAACCACGTTAATTCCTGATTCTGCAATCTCAACAGATTTTGCATATTGGTATGCCTTTATTCTTTCAACATAGTAATCATGTTTTTCTCCGGCATCCTGTCCAAACACCGACAACATTATTTCATCAATTGAAAGAATCACTGCTTTGTGTGTTGATCTGATTTTATTGGCATAAGTACTTTTTCCGCTACAAAGCTTGCCACACATAATAAAAACCTTAGACATTAGTCCCTCCATAAATATCGATTTGTCGAGCCAATTATATCACGCGCTTTTTTCCATTTCAAGCGGCTGTCAGTGAAATCGCCAATGGCCAGAGCCGCCAATACGAAAGAGAAAAGGAACAAAAGAAAAAGAGGCGGTGCTGTCACTCCGACAGCACCGCCTCCACCACATCGGCAATGGCCCCGTCCAGGCAGTGGCAGACCACCTGGACGCCGGAGGAGCGCACCTCCTCGATGGCGTTGGCCGGAGCGAAGCCCTGGTCCGCCGCCAGGAGCATGGGCAGGTCGTTGGCGTGGTCCCCCACGCAGAAGAGCTTTTCACACCCGCACAGCTCCTTCAATTTCAGCGCCATGGTGCCCTTGTCGGCCCCCCGGGCGGTGAGCTCCAGCAGAAGGTCGCTGGAGAAGATCGTCTCATAGTCCCCCGACCAGCTCTGGGCCCGGATGAAGTCCCGCAGGGCCGTGAGGTCCGCCTTCTCCCCCACGAAGAGGGCCTTGGCAAAGGGGGGCGGGGCCGTCTCCGCCGTCACGGCCTCGATGACCTCGTACCCCAGGCCCGTGAGCTTGGCGTGCTGGTCGTTCCAGGCCCTGGGGCGCATGACCTGGACCTGGTCGTCCTCGTGGTAGAGCTCCAGGCTCACCGTCGGAAAGGCGTTCATCAGGGCCGCGATATGCCAGAGCGCCCTCTCGGGCAGGAAGTTCTTCACCAGATAGCGCTCCTGGGCGAAGTCGTAGATGGCCCCGCCGTTGTCCACGATGGCGGGGGCGTTCATGGGCACGCCCGCCGCCTGACGGCGGAAGGCCGCGAGAGCCCGCCCCGTGGCTGCTGCGAAGCGGCCCCCCTCGGCCATCCAGTAGCGGACGGCCTCCAGGTTCCGGGGGTTCACCGGAGCCGCCTCACCGCTGCCGCTGAGGGCCTTTTCGGTGTAACAAAAGGTGTTGTCATAGTCGCTGAGCAGGAGCATCCCGGAACATTTTCCCATTTTTCTCTCTCCAATTCTAATTTCCTGCGGCTCTTTCCGCTATTTCACCACAAAGCAGTCGTATTTGCTCCCGGCGCGGATGAGCTCCTCCATCTTGTCCCGCTCCTCCACGGGGGCGTCCATGCCGCTCAGAAGAATGCACACGTTCACAGGACGGCCCAGGTACTCGCCGGACGCGGCCTGAATGGTCTGGGAGACCTCCCGGCTGTTGAGGTTCTCCAGAGTGAAGTCGTCCCCACAGCGGAGGATGAGGGTATCCCCCTCCAGGGTGCCGGAGACATCGTCCAGGAGGTACCAGAACCGGGGGCCCAGGCGGTTTTTCACCTGCTCGGACAGCTCCCCCCAGATGCCCTTGTCCACAGGCGCGGGAGCAGAGGCAGGCGCGGCGGCGGGCGCTTTGGCCTGGGGCTTGGGCCTTTGCGGCGCTTGCCGCACAGGGGGCTCAGGCTCGGGAGGCTCCGGAGGCGCCATCTCGGACCGCTCCGGGGGCGCTTCCTCCGGGAGGGGGGGGCGGTCGTCCCAGGGCGGCGGATCGTCGTAGGCGGGAGGCGGCGGGGGAGCGGGTCTGCTCTGCCGGGCCTTCTGGGGCGGGGCGGACTGCCGCACGGGCTCCTTGGGTCGGGGCGCGGGGGCCTCCCCCTCCTCCAGACGGGCGAGACGGGCGTTCAGCGCCGCCGTGTCCCCGCAGAGGCTCTCGTCGCACAGACGCATCAGGCACAGCTCCGCGTCCGTGCGGCGGTTGACGCTCATGGGCAGGCCCGCCGCCGTGGACTGGAGCTGGGAGGCCATGAAGATCAGCCGGGTGGGGCTCACCCCTTGGCTCAGGCGGTCCATGAGGGCGGTGTCGTACCCGCCGGAGAGCAGGGCCGCGCCCCCCTGGGGGGCGGTCATGCGGATGAGGAGGTCCCGGGTCAATCCGGCAAGCTCCCCCAGCAGGGCCCCCACGTCCTTGCCCCCGGTGTAGAGGCGGTGGAGCAGGAGCAATGCCCCCTCCACATCCCGCCGGAGGACGTGATCCATGAGCTCCGCTGTCTGGAGGGCTCCGGCGAGCCCCAGCACCTCCAGTACCCGGTCCCCATCGACAGTCCCCCCCGCGCCGGAACACTGGTCCAGCAGGCTCAGGGCGTCCCGGAGGGCCCCGTCGGCAAGGCGGGACAGGAGGCCCGCCGCCTCCTCCGTCAGGTCCATGCCCTCCTGCTCCGCCACGAAGCGGAGACGGCCCTCGATATCCTGGGGCCGGATGCGCTTGAAGGCGAAGCGCTGGCACCGGGAGAGGATGGTGGCCGGAACCTTGTGGAGCTCGGTGGTGGCCAAGATGAAGATGAGGTGGGCCGGGGGCTCCTCCAGGATCTTCAGCAGGGCGTTGAAAGCGGGGGTGGAGAGCATGTGGACCTCGTCGACGATATACACCCGGTAGCGGACGCTGGCGGGGGAGTATATGGCCTCGTCCCGGAGGGCGCGGACGTGGTCCACGCCGTTGTTGGAGGCGGCGTCCAGCTCCATCACGTCCAGGAGGCTGCCGTTATCGATGCCCTGGCAGGCGGGGCACACCCCGCAGGGGTCCCCGTCCTGGGGCTCCTGGCAGTTGACGGCCTTGGCGAGGATCTTGGCACAGGT
>Ga0073907_1004094_pt1 | contig 10736 bp, 15 predicted proteins | sample GluameincwithD2O_FD_65483 | JGI IMG/M metagenome (GOLD analysis project Ga0073907, IMG submission 65483) | Mouse cecum microbial communities from Vienna, Austria - Glucosamine amended microcosms incubated with D2O | ecosystem: Host-associated > Mammals > Digestive system > Large intestine >... | reverse complement strand
AGCAACTCAGCCATGAGTCAGGCGGCGATTTCATTGAACTAACCCCCATGGGGGTTAGTTCAATGAAACACCACTTGTTGGAGACTCATTGGTTTCTGATTACTCTCATACAATACGAGGGGAGATGAAAAATGAATTCTATTTTGGTTATGAATTATCTGAGCAAGATGGACTGGTCTAAATTAAAGAATGATATCGGAAATTACGATCTGCTGATTCGATTGATACTGGCATCAGGTGAAATTGCCGCTTCCTTTATCATTGGATCACTCGTTAAAACGATGATTCTGAAGATGGCCAATAAAGCGTTAAATAAGGGGATCATGACGTTTTTTGCTTCATTTTGCAATATAACGATCAAGATTGTTGGCATTATCATTGCGCTCGACCAGATCGGAGTAGCGATGAATATTATTATTGGAGCTCTTTCAGCGTTTGGTGTTGGAATCTCTCTGGCTTTAAAGGATAATATGGCGTCAGTTGCCTCAGGCATGCAGATTCTTTTAACAAAGCCTTTTAGAGTGGGGGATATTGTAAAAATCGGACATCATGAAGGAAGAGTTGAGTCGGTCGAAATGACTTATATTACCCTGTTAACAAAGGATAATCAGATCGACGTCGTTCCAAATAATAAAGTCGTTTCAAAAATCATAAAAAATTATTCCAATGAACCGAATCGAAAGATTACAATAGAATTTCCGGTCCCTAATGATAAAGTAGATTACTATATTTCATTGCTCGAACATGCCGCTTCAAAAGTTTCATTGATCAATCCAGAGCCAAAGCCAGTGGCATATATCAGCAGCTATCAGCTCAATAAAGTAAGCTTAAATCTAACCTGTTATGCGAAGCAGGAAGATTACTGGCAGGCTTATTATGATCTGCTTGCCGTCATTCATAAGGAAAGCTATGGTGATTTAAAAGTGGGAAATGCTTCAGATGATCAGGTAGAAGAAAATCAGTCTCTTGATTCATCTTCAGAATTAGAAAATGAAAAAAACGAATCCAATTCGGATAAAAATACGAATCAGACTTCAAAATCTCCGATCCAAAAGATATTAAGTGCCATTAAATCTGATAATTAAATGATATAAATAGATGAACTATATACATTGTTATAATTTAAACCTGATTTTTACCGCCGCTTTTGGTTAGCGATACTGCTTTGTTTTTCACTATTTTGTCTGGAGAAATGGTTGATGGATCAAAACGAATCTGTAACCTTGCAATTTTGAAAGCGATGAGCTTTATCCATATGGTAAAGTGAACCTGGACAGCTGAAGTTCTATGATGTAATTCGATCAAAAACAGCTGAATAAGTATTTGAAAAAGAAAAAGGAAATTACTAATGAGAAATATTGAAATTCTTAGACCGATTTCCATATTTGATACACAGGGAAATCTGCAGACAGCCGGTTTTGCAAGGAAGGGATTATTTACATATAATCGGGAAAATTTGAAAGTCAATCGATTGAAAATGAAAGAATGGGATTACTATCTCGTAATGAATCATGAAATTGGAGTTGCATTTACTCTTTCCGATCTGGGCTATATTCGAATGGCTTCAGTTAGTTTTCTAAATTTTGAAACCCATGAAGAAACCACCAGAACGGTATTAAAAGCGCCATCTATCTCATATAAAATGCCTGTATCTCCCAGACAGGGTGTTTGCGAGTTCAAGAGCAATGATTTGCTTTTGCGATTTGAGTCTGCCCCAAATGGAAGACACGTGTACTGCGAATTTAAGAATTTCGTAGGCAGAAGTGATTTTAAGGCCGATTTGTGGTTTACCGATCTGCCAAAGGAAAGTATGAACATTCTGACTCCTTTTGAAGATGGGAAGCATTTTTATCTGAACCAGAAGATGAATGTGATGCCCTGTGCTGGAAAAGTGATTTTCAACTGGCATATCTATCGGTTCAATCCAAAGAAAGATCTGGGTGTTCTGGATTGGGGCAGAGGTTATTGGCCTTATGAGACAACCTGGTACTGGGCCACTGCATCCGCTTACCTGAATGAAAAACCATTTGGAATCAACCTGGGTTATGGTTTCGGTGATACCTCAAAAGCCAGTGAAAATGTTATTTTCTATGATGGAAAAATTCATAAGCTGGATGACATAAACTTTCTGATCCCCGAAGATCCAATGATGCCATGGACAATCACCAGTTCGGATGGACGTTTCGAAGCCATCTTCCAACCTGATCTGGATCGGGCAGCCCTGATTAAAGCGGGACCTGTCAGTTCAGATCAGCACCAGTATTTTGGAATTCTCAATGGAAGCTGTGTTTTAGATGATGGAACGGTTTTAGTCATTGAACAGCTGCGTACTGCAATTGAAAAAATTCATAATCGTTATTAATCTTTAATTACCAGAAAAGACTCATCGATTCATTGCGGCCTCTTCAGACTGCAGTGAATCGATTTTGTTTAAACGAAATCATTTTGTAAAATAGTGACTGAAAGCGAGGAAATTCAGAAGTGAAACAATTCAAGAAATTCTTTGGTCTGTTCCTGGTCTTTACGCTGATCTTTGCAAGCGCATGTTCAGGGACAGCTAAACCCGATAAGAAATATCTGGCAACTATTTCTGTTAAGAATAAGGGAGATATCGTTGTCGAACTCGACGAAAGCATTGCTCCGCAAACTGTCGATAATTTTGTAAAGCTAGCCAACGAAGGCTTTTACGATGGATTAACATTCCACAGAGTGATCAAGGGATTCATGATTCAGGGTGGAGATCCAAAAGGGAATGGAACCGGGGGAAGTGGAACCAGCATTAAAGGTGAATTTGCTTCCAATGGTGTCGAAAACAATCTTTCTCATGAACGGGGTGTCATTTCTATGGCACGTTCAGGCGATCCGAATTCTGCAAGCAGTCAGTTCTTTATTGTTCATGAAGATTCACCATTCCTGGATGGCGAATATGCCGGTTTTGGTCATGTCGTGTCCGGCATGGATATTGTAGATCAGATTGCAGATGAAACACCCGTTACCGATAACAACGGATCTGTAGCGCCCGACAATCAGCCAGTCATCAAATCAATTACTGTTGAGGAAGTGACTGATGAAGACCAGGCTGAGTAATATATCCAATAATCAGGAAGTTTGTTGAGAAAGTCTTTGCAGTCTAAAATAGAAGCATAAAAACAAAACAACGTTTGTGGAGGCGACTATGAATCTGCTGGCAATCTCTTCTGTCCTGAGTGGAATGGCTAATATTTTTGGTGCGATTGGTTCGTTGAAGAAAAAAGAGTATTCCAAAAGTATTCCATATCTGATTGGAATTATTACTTTTGTAGTCTTTCTGGTGAAATACTTTTCATCGAAAAACAAAGCAACGCACTGAAACTGTTTATATCTGTCCATAACAAATGGCTGGATCACTGCTGTGAGTATCTCACGCAGAATGGACCAGCTTTTTTTATATTGAATTTCTGAGATTGCTTCTTTTACGAATTTGTTCAAATTTTAAGATGGAACAAGAATACTCAATCATTCTTGCTGGTTTTTCTGTAAAATATGGACATGGAAAAATCGACGTATAAAACACTGTATTGGAGTGTAGTCATTATTACTGTTGGGTTTGCTGTGATGGAATTCATGGATGAAAATGCAGCCAGGGCTTCTCTCTGGCTGGCAATCGGCAGTGTGGTGTTAATCGGAATGTCTCTCTGGGATAAAAAGCGAAAACAAAAACAAAATCAATCCAAAGAGTCATCACAAACATCAGCGCTGACTTCAATCTTGACTGAAGATCAGAAAAAAGACATGAAAAAAGGAGAACTGATTCCTTTACAGATCGACCAGAAGTTTTTAAAGCCGAAAGAAATTCTCTATTGGGCAGACCAGGCAAGGCAAGATCACTATGATGGAAAAGAAGGTTTGCTGCTCTTAAGTGATCAAAATATCGCTTTTGAAAATCCCGATTTTTCGTTCAGGCATCCTGTTCACCTGGTAAAAGTCAAAGAAACAAAAAATGGTATTGAACTTGAAATTCGAGGACGAAAAATGAAATTTGTCACGGCCAGCAATACTGAATTTTTAGAAGTCTGGAAACAGCTTCGAGGAAGCAGTTCGATTCAGAAAGGAAAGATGAAAAAATGAATCAGAATAAACGGGCAATACTTTTTGATCTCGATGGAACCTTGTGGGATTCCACCAATCAGATCGTTGAATCCTGGAATGACATTCGTATTCAGCAGGGATATGATCTTGTGAGTCATGAAAAAATCAGCTCCCTGCTTGGACAGCCAATGGATGTATTTGCAAGACAGATGTATCCGGATCAGGATTTCGAGAATGCCTCTAAGATGCTTGAAGAATGTATGGAAAACGAGAACCGATACCTAGAAGTCCATGGGGCGACATTATATCCAAATCTGAGAAAGGTTTTAGAAGAACTTCATAAAGACTATTTTCTGGCCATCATATCTAATTGTCAGAAGGGATACATCGAAGCCTTTCTAAAAGCGCATCAGTTGGCGGATCTGTTTGATGACTATGAAAGTTATGGCAATACGCTATGTTATAAAGATGAAAACATCCGAAAAGTGATCAAGAGAAATAATATCTCAGAAGCGTTATATGTTGGAGATATTGAAGACGATGGAATCAGTGCCAATAAGGCGGGGGTACCGTTTATCCTGGCAGAATACGGTTTTGGAAACTCAGATACTCCGTATCGTATCAAATCCTTGACCGATCTTTTCGATGTGATTGATGAGATCTTTGCGAAGACTGATTTACAATAGGTTTAAAAAACAAGAGTAGGAATGAACTTGGATGAAAATCGAAAGAACACTGAATATGTCACCAGAAGAGTTTTATGAAGCCATGCAGGAATCGATGGCCCATCAGATCAATGTTGAGCTGTCAAAATCACTAAGTCCTGAAGACATACAGACTGGATATTCTCATAAAGTAAAAACAACCACAAAGAATGGTACCAGAACAACCAGATTCGCTGTCGTTAAAGCCATCCCAGGAAAAGAAATGGTTATATCTCACCATTCTCAGGATGCCAGATCAAAAACCTCCTATAAGATTTTCCCAGATCCTGCGGGACTAAAACTTGTTTTTGAACAGAATACAGAATATTTAAATCCAGATGTAAAACCATCTGGTATTCGACTGAGAATAACGGACATATTGTCAATTGGAAAGATCAACCGGCAGCTGACGGATTTAGAGATGAAAATCGAAAAGAAGCGTAAGAAAAAGAAAGCTCAATAAGCTAAGAGAAACGGTCATTGATCAGGTCAAGATGGTGATGAGAAACCTTTTGAATCTCTACAATAGAGATCAGGAGGACATTCGAATGATTGATCTTGATAATAAAACAATTACGATTAAAGCCGATAATGGTGATGAAAAGGAATTCGATATTCTGTTCGTCTTCAATAAGGAAGATTCTCAAAAGGAATATGTGGTATTTACAGATTATTCTCCAAGTGAACACGGAGGAACATCTTTGAGTGCTGCAAGTTTTGATGCCAGTGATCCAGAACAGGTTCTTTCCCCGATTGAAGAAGACGAATGGGAAATCGTTTACCATGTTCTCCAAGAGATGCAGCAAGGATTTGCAAACTAGTTGTTAGTAAAAAACATACTTCAGATCTTAATCAGGATTCAAATCCAGAATAGATTTGAAGTTTTTTATTGTTAATTGAAGATACAGCATTATTTATGTTATATAAACTGATTAAAACGATTATTACAATAAACGTAAAAATATATTACTAATTTAAAAATAAAATTTAATCTCTCTCCTGTTTATAGTGATTGAACAGGAATTAATCCAGGACAATGGATATTTATACGATATCGTATTTGTTTTTATGGATGTGGTTTAATGAAAAAGGAGATATCTATACTTTTAATCTGTTCTGGGTAGGAGACAATTTGAATTCAACCAGAAAGGTCAATCAAATAAACAAAAAATACAATTGCTGAGGAGATTATGAATGGATAGTCAGAACATAACATTAGAAACCAATGAAACGATTGAGTACTATAATCTGAATTCAAAAGCTTTCACCAATTCAACACAGAAAGCTTCTCTGTCAGATATTCATCAGGAGTTTATTTCAAGAATGCAGCCGAATTCCAGTATTCTTGATTTTGGCTGTGGGAGCGGAAGGGATAGTGCTGCATTCAAATCTCTAGGTTTTCAGGTGAGTGTAATTGATGGTTCTAAAAAGATGTGTGAAATCGCATTAGAATTTTCTGGTATCCCTGTAAAAAAATGCGTTTTGAAGAATTTAATCAGATCGATTCGTACGATGGAATCTGGGCCTGTGCAAGTCTGCTTCATCTTTCCTCAAAGAAGCTGCCAGAAGTCTTTCAATCATTGATGGATGGACTTCATGAAAAAGGAATCCTTTATTGTTCTTTTAAATATGGAGCATTTGAAGGTCTTCGAAATGGACGGTTTTTCCTGGATCTAAATGAAAAAGCTTTTCTTCAGATGATTTCATCAATTGAACAAGCGGATGTTTTAAAAATATGGTTGACTGAAGATGCCAGAAAAGAAAGGAAAAACGAGCAATGGCTCAATATATTGATTCAAAAGAAAACCGAATCACCTTTGGAAGTGACCAACAAAGCTGCTGGCTGATCACTCCTTTGAAAAAGAGCCTCGCTAAAGCCTCGTCAATCGATTTCATTGTTTCCTTTGTGATGGTTTCTGGAGTTCGATTATTGATTGAGGATCTCAAGGAAGGTGCTAAAAGAAATGCACAGATTCGAATCCTGTGCGGGAATACCTTAAACATTACTGAACCAGCCGCCTTAGCGATGCTTTACTACGAATTGCCTGAAAACATCGAGATTCGTTTTTATACAGAAAACAGGCGCTCCTTTCATCCCAAGAGTTATTTATTCAGACGAGAAGATGGATAACAGGAAGCCTATATCGGTTCAAGCAATCTTTCTGCTTCGGCTCTGACCCGTTCGATCGAGTGGAACTATCGAATTGATGGTATACAAGATCAGCAGACCATCCATAAGATGCATCTTGAATTTGATCGTATGTTTGAGCAGGCAAGAATTGTCGATGAAACTTTGTTGGAGGAATATTCAGAAAATTGGATCCGGCCAAAACTTTTAAATTCTCCAATCCTGGAAGAAAATTATAAAGGATCTGAAGAATCAGACATTTCAGAGAACCAATTGCATAAATATAAAGTGATTGAGCCAAGGGATGCTCAGATTGAAGCGTTATACGCATTAAACAAAACTCGTCAGGAAGGATATTCGAAAGCCTTGATTCAGGCTGCAACTGGTGTAGGAAAAACCTATCTGGCTGCTTTTGATTCACTGTCCTATCAGCGAATCTTATTTGTGGCTCATCGTCAGGACATCTTACTGCAGGCTGCAAAAGCTTTTAAAAAATTCACCAGACAGAAAATATCGGCTTGCTCGATCAGGATCACAAGGACCTGGATGCCAAGATTCTTATGGCTTCAGTCCTCACACTTTCCTCGGATCAATATCTGAATCATGAAATTTTTTCCAGAAAGGCATTCGACTATATCGTAATCGATGAATTTCACCATGCTGCAGCAAAGTCCTATCAGAAAATCCTTGATTATCTTCAACCGAAATTTCTTTTAGGATTAAGTGCCACTCCAGAACGAATGGACGGAAGAAGCGTTTATGCACTTTGTGACTTTAATGTGCCTTACAAGGTCGATCTTCAGAAAGCAATCAATCGATCATTGCTGGTTCCATTCCATTACTATGCTATCTATGACGATACAGATTATTCTCAAATGAGAAAATCAGGTGAATGATTTGTCATTGAGGATCTTGAAAAAGCATATGAATCTTCAAAGAGCCGATCCTTATCCATCCTGAAGCATTATCGAAAGTATCCTTCAAAACAGGCAATTGGATTTTGCGCATCCAAAGCTCATGCTTCATTGATGGCGAGGTATTTTACCGATAACGGAATACCGAGCGCAGCAGTTTATTCCTCAAGTTCTAAGGATCCATATGCTCTTGAGAGAGCAGAGGCGATTTCACAGCTGCAGGAAGGGAAGAAACGCGTTCTGTTTACAGTGGATATGTTTAACGAAGGCGTCGATATCGAAACGATCGATATGGTCATGTTTCTTCGTCCGACTGAATCAAGTACAATTTTTCTGCAGCAGCTGGGTCGAGGCCTGCGTCTTTCAAAAGGTAAAAAATATCTGACTGTGCTTGACTTCATTGGCAACTATGAGAGGGCGTTTTTAAGTGCGGTCTTACTCAGTAAAGGAGTGAAAAAGGCAAACAGTCTGGTATCTATTCACCAGCTTTCATTACCTGAAGGATGTCTTTACGATTTTGATCTTGAACTGATCGATCTGTTCGAAAAGATCAAAAAATCCAAACGAACCAAATCAGAGTGGATCAAGGATGAATATTATCGAATCAGACAGACCATCGAGCATAGACCTTCTCAAAGAGAATTCTTCGAAAATATGGAAGATGAGCTGCTTGATATCATTCTTCGTGAATCTTCTCTGAATCCTTTTCAAAATTATCTTGCCTTCTTAAATGGTTTAGGAGAATTGAATGAAGAAGAAAAAATACTGATGAATTCAATGGCAGGAAAGTTCATTCATTGTATTGAAACAACTGCCATGAGCCGCGTCTATAAGATGCCAGTCTTAATGAGTCTGATCGATCAGGAACATCAGGTGATTCGTATGGAAGTTTCGGATAAGAAGATGCTTGAGTAATGGAAGAGCTTTTTTTCCAAAAATGAGAACTGGAAAGATCTGAGCAAAAAAGGTCAGAATCTAAGTTTTCAAGAATACAAACAAATTACTGATCGTGCACATCTTCAGAAGATTCGCTCACAGCCTGTTCATTTTCTGACTCACAGCGAAGCAGAGTTTTTTTCTTACGAAGATCATCATCTGATTTTAAATCCATCATTAAGGGATTTTCAAAGCAATCTGATCTTCTTTGAATGGATTAAAAATGTCGTTGAATTCAGAAGTGAGCTGTATTACTTTTCCCGTTTTCAAAAGAAATTACTCGATTAAGAAGAGAAGTTCTTGAATTTTCGAGTTTCCATCAGGTTGGATGATTCATTTTTTTTCTGTTTTCCAGGATTGATATGAATCATCCTTTTTTACTTCTGAAGTTTTTTTAATCTTCTAGACGATATGGTTTTTCTTTATTGCGATATAAGAAAATCGGGATTTTCAGAAAGAAGAAAAAGAAAAATAGGTAAAGAATGATCAGGAATTCGATGGTTTTCAGGCAATGTCTCGGGAATAGTGAAGAGAAAGAATATACTGTGTAATATGCAATCTTATGAAATGAATAACGAATCGAGAAGTTTTCCATTTGAAGGAAAGTATACTTTTCTCGATGTTGAAAATCCAAATATCTATACCGATACTGTTTGTGCGATTTCTCTGATTGTCGTTGAGGATGGTGTAGAAGTTCTCAGACATACGGAGCTTATCAATCCAAAAACATTTTTCTCGGGTCAGAACATTTCAGTTCATAAGATTCGTCCAAAAGATGTTAAGAACGCCAGAACATTCAAGGAGTTTTATTCGGAATTCAAGCCGTATCTTTCAGATGATTACATCCTGTGCGGTCATAATATCAATTCGGATATCTCGATCATTAATCGGGATTTATCCCGCAGCAGACAATCTCTTCAGGCTAGACGCTGTATCGATACTTCAGATGTCATGAAACAGATCTACTATCAGGGTAATCCGGAAAAAGGCGGTCTGCGTTTAAAAAATGCTGCTAAAACCCTCAATATCGCAATTCATTCCCATGATCCGGCCTCTGATGTGAATGCGTGTTATGAAATCGTGCGAACTCTTGCAAAAGATCATGATTTTTCTTTAGAACAGTTTGTTCGAAATATTCCCGAATCGAAAATCTATTCTCCATACATCATGCGCAAGAATATGCAGGAAAGAAAAGCAAGAAAGTTAGCAGCAAAGAACAAATCTTCAGATAATGGGAACAAAGAGAATGAATGAGAATCCATACTGGCATATAAACTCAGGCAAAGACATGGCTTTTATTTCTTAGTTAGGCTTAAAGATGTTAAAAAAACATCCTGATAAAATTAATAATGTATTAATTGAGGTTAGCTATGAAAACAGTTTCCTGGAAGGCGATTAAAGATTTGATCGGTGAGGATATGGCGATGTTCTGCGTATTTATGGCAACAGTTCAGGCCAATGAAATCCTTGGCGGTTTTAGCAAGGTAGTTAAGGGAGCCAAATATCTCTCAGATGACACCATTGAATCTATGTATAAGGATCTGGTGTTCGGAATTTGTCGAGAGACACTCGAAAATCATATCCATCATGATTTGCTGAGCATTCATGAAGCAGATGATTCTGTATTTGCTCGAGGAATTGATGATCTCGAAAGCTGGCTGCAGCTGACAAGTGCTCAAGAAACGAATGACTATTTTCAATATTTGAGTCGTTGGGATCTTGATGGACACAACTGGGTGATTGACAGGCCATCATCTTTCTCAGATTTTATCAGGCAGACCATACCCGCTCCATTTGCCGGTTAAAGCCGCAATTCATTGTAAGGCCATTCCTATGATTCACATCAAAATTAAATATTTATAACAAAAACAAGGGGCTGTTAAATTTCTGACAGTCCAAAAATAAAAAGAGGCACCTGATCCGTAATGGATGAGGTGCCTTTTTTGGTAAAATATGTTCATGCTCAATAAACAAAATTACCAAACA
>Ga0073907_1004089_pt1 | contig 10745 bp, 13 predicted proteins | sample GluameincwithD2O_FD_65483 | JGI IMG/M metagenome (GOLD analysis project Ga0073907, IMG submission 65483) | Mouse cecum microbial communities from Vienna, Austria - Glucosamine amended microcosms incubated with D2O | ecosystem: Host-associated > Mammals > Digestive system > Large intestine >... | reverse complement strand
TCGGTGTAGGGGTCCCCCAGGGCCTCCAGAATTTCCTCCGGGCTGTCCAGCTGGTAGACCTCCGGGGGAATGTCATTGACATAATACAGCTCCAGCAGCTCCAGAGTCTCCTGGCTGTCCAAGGCGGCGGCGGGGAAGCTGAGGGTAAGGGCCAGCCCAAGGGCCAGCATACCCGAAATCAGTCGCTTCATAAGTGAATCCTTTCCAGTAATGTAGGGCTTGAGATGCGCAGAAGCCGGATACCAAGTGAACTTTGGTATCCGGCCCAATGGAATCAGGGACGGCGCACGGCGTTTTCGTGGCGCTTGGGGCCGGTAGAGACCAGCTTAATGGGTACGCCCAGCTCCGCCTCCAGAAAATCCACGTAGGCCCTGGCCTGGGCGGGGAGAGCGCTGTAGTCGGTGCAGCCCCGAATATCGCACTTCCAGCCGGGCAGGGTCTGCAAAACCGGCTTGGCCCGGTTGAGCTGGGGGGCGGTGGGGAAGCTCCGGGTAACCTGGCCGTCGATCTCGTAGCCCACGCACACGGGAATCTGGTCCAAATAGCCCATCACGTCCAGGCAGGTGAGCACCACCTGGGTGGCTCCCTGCATCCGGACCCCGTAGCGGGTGGCCACCGTGTCGAACCAGCCCACCCGGCGGGGACGGCCGGTGGTGGCCCCGTACTCGCCCTTGTCGCCGCCCCGGCGGCGCAATTCCTCGGCCTCGCTGCCGAACAGCTCGGACACGAAGGGACCGGCCCCCACGCTGCTGGAGTAGGCCTTGGTGACGGCGATGATCTCCTGAAGCTGGGCGGGGGGGATGCCGGCGCTGACGCAGCCGTAGGCAGCCACGGTGTGGGAGGAGGTGACCATGGGGTAGATACCCAGATCCGGGTCCTTCATGGTGCCCAGCTGCCCCTCCAGCAAAATGGTTTTTTCCTGGTCCAGCGCCTGCTGGACGAAGGCCAGCGCGTCCCCCCGGTAGGGCCGGATCAGCTCCCGCTGTTCCAGCATCTCCGCGAACAGGTCCAGGGGGTCCAGAGGGGGCTTTTGGTACAGCCCGGTGATGACAGCGTTTTTCAGGGTGCACACCTTTTCCAGACGCTCCTTCAGCAGACCGTCGTCAAACAGCTCGCACACCTGGATGCCGATTTTGGCGTACTTGTCCGAGTAGAAGGGGCCGATGCCCGACTTGGTGGAGCCGAAGGCCTTGTCGCTTAACCGCTCCTCCTCATAGGAGTCCAGCAGCACGTGATAGGGCATCAGCACCTGGCACCGCTCGGACACCAGCAGCCGGGGGGCGGGTACGCCGGCGTCCTCCACGGCTTTCAGCTCGGACACCAGCTTGCGGATGTCCAGGGCCACGCCGCTGGCGATGACATTGGTGGTTTTTGGGGAAAAGACGCCGGAGGGAAGGGTGTGCAGGGCGAAGCGGCCAAAGTCGTTGATGATGGTGTGACCCGCGTTGGCCCCGCCCTGAAAGCGGATCACCACATCGGACTGTCCGGCCAGCAGGTCGGTGATTTTGCCCTTGCCCTCGTCGCCCCAGTTGGCGCCTACGATTGCTTTTACCATAATTATAAAAACCTCCGCGGTCCGGGTTTTGCAGCCGTTATGCCGGTTTGCCCTATCCGGTCCGCTTCCTTGGCTATTATACTGCGTGTTTCGGCCGGACGCAAGAGGTTTCGAGAAAAAATACAGTTTATGTCAAGCTTTTGAAAACCCGATTTTCACATGGGGCGCGCGCCGGGCCACGTAATCCAGCAGGGTTTTGCCCATGTCCTGGCTGTGAATCTGGGTTTTTCGGATTTTTCCGCTGTCCTCCACCGCCATAAGGAAAATGGGCGACAGGTCCGCCGTGCCGCAGCACAGCCGGGTGACGCACTCCTCCTTGCGCAGATAAATCTGCACCAGATTTTCATAAAACAGGCACTCCGCCTGGCCCCACTTGGGATAAAACAGGCAGCGCGCCCCCGCCCGGACGGAGCCCACGTCCACCTCCGCGTCTTGGTACTGCCGCTCCAGCTCTTCCGGGGTAGCGGCCTGCCCGTGGAATTTGAATTTCATAAAAACGCCCCCTTTTTCTTAATGGTAGCACACCCGGGGGCAAATGACAAGGGCCGGAAATCCAGCGATTCCCGGCCCCTGCCTGTTTCAGTTCTCTTTAAAATTCTCTGGCCGCGTCCTGGATGCCGTCGCCCAGGTCGCGGGCCGCGTTTTTGGTGTCGTCCCAAAAGTCGCGCATTCCGTCCCGCAGGCCGTCGTCCATCCGGTCCAGCTCCCGGTTCAGGTCCCAGCCGGTGTTGGGCGCTACCCGGCCATCGGAGTAGGCGGTATACCGCCCGTCCTGGATCAAGTCCTGGTCGCGGCTGTTGCTGCGGCTGTGGGTGGTCCGGCCGGCGGTATAGCCGTCGTTATTGGTCGTCAAGTCCCTGTCCATGTCTCTGGCTCCGCAGGCGGTCAAGCTGACCGCCAGAGCCGCCGCCACGGACAAAATCATCCATTTCTTTCCCATCGCAAAATTTCCTCCCGCTCTTGCTTGGAGGTTCCATCCGAGAGCTAGTATGTGAAAAGCGGCGGGATGTATTGCCTGCAATTTTTGGAAAATTTACGCCTCCAGCACCCAGGAGCACCCCCGCAATGCCTGCCGCCGGGCCTGCCAGTCGGGCATCAGCTGGGTCATACGGGCGTAAAACCCGGGGCCGTGGTCGTGGTGGAGGAAGTGGACCAATTCATGCAGGGCCACATAGTCCCGCAGGGCCTCCGGGCACCGGGCCAGGGCGGTGTTCAGCGTGATGTACCCCTGCCGCCAGTGGCAGTTGCCCCACTGGCTTTTCATGGACCGAATTTTAATTTGGGGGAACCGGACTCCGGCGCTCTCCACCAGGGGATACACCCGCAGCACGCAACTGCACAGCCGCGCTCGGCACTCCTCCCGGCCGGGCAGGGGCTCCAGCTCCCGGCGGTCCTCCTCCCGCCGTTCCAGGACCCCTTCAATCCAGCGGGCCTTGTCCCGCACGAACTCGTCCGCCTGCTCCGGGGGAACCCGGAGGGGGACCGACACCACGATCTCATTGTGCCGGTTGATACGCAAATTTAAATTTTTAATCTTTTTTTGGACGAAAAAATAGGAAATTACGCCCAAAGGTGTCTCCACCTGCCGCAGCTGCTCCATGTCAGATTCCGCGGTTCAGGGTTTTCCGCAGGCGGATTTTCCCCGCCAGAGCCTGGTCCAGCAGATCCAGGAATTTTTGCTTGTCCTCCGGCAGACCGCCCTTCAGGGGCAGGTAGTTGGAGGCGTGGTTGCTGGTGAAGTGCAGGGGGTCCACGTCCAGGTGCTCCAGCAGCACCTGGCACTCCTCCAGGATGTGGTCGGGGGTGCAGACCTTGAACCGGCCCGCCAGCACGTCGTCCCCCAGGGGGGTGTCCTTGGCGGGGGCGAAGGTCATGGCGGACAGGTGCCGGGGCTTCATCTCGTTGATCATTTTGGCGGTGGAGAGAATGTGTTCCTCCCAGTCGCCGTCCTGGCCGGTGAGGCCCATAATGACAATGGCCCACAGGTCGATGCCGGCCTCCACAAGCCACTGGCCCGCCTCCAGCATCTGCTGGGCGTTCACCCCCTTGTGGATGGCGGCGAGAACCGCGTCGCTGCCGCTCTCCACCCCCAGATAGGCCCGGTTCAGCCCCGCCTGCCGCAGGGCCTTCAGCTCGTCCACGGACTTGGCCAGGGTGCTTCTGGGCCCGGCGTAGGTGGTCACTTTTTGCAGGTTGGGGAAGGTTTTGTATAATTTTTCCAAAATTTTCAGCAGTTCCGCCGTGGGGATGATAGTCGCGTCGCCGTCCATGAGAAACACCCGCTCCAGGCCGGGACCGTAGTAGTCCAGAGCCATGTCGATGTCCTCCAGAATTTCCTCCGTAGGACGGATTCTGAATTTTTTGCTCTTGTACATGGCGCAGAAGGTACACTTGTTATGGGAGCAGCCGACGGTGCACTGGAGCAGGTAGCTTTTCCACTCGCCTGGCGGGCGATAGAGCAAATCACTGTCGTAACGCATAGATCAAAATACCTCTCTTATTTTAATAAAATATTATACTTCCCTTTTTTGCAGCGCGGAAGCAAGGCCGATTCCACCGGCGGCGAACAGCACCATCAAGATGAAGCCGGGGAAGAAAATCTGCATCCATTCTTTTCCCGCGTCCGGTCCGCCGCTGGCGTAGTAGGCATTCAGAAATACGGCAAACAAAATGACAGAGGACAGGGACAGCAGAGCGCCGGAAACGCCCCGTACTGTGCGGTTTTTGTGGAAAACGAAGCAGAACAGCGTAAGCATCGCCAGACCGGTTCCCGCCAACTGTAGTAATAACATGATATGCTCCTTTCTTATTTTACCAGCTCCGCGCACACCCTGCACAGCGTTTCCATATCCTGGGCCGTGCCGATGGAGATACGCAGATGGTCCTGAATCCGCTCCGGCTTGTCAAACCGCCGGACCAGAATTCCCTGCTCCCGCAGCCCTTGCTGCAAGTCTCTGCCGGATTTGTCCGGGTGGCGGGCGAAAATAAAGTTGGCGTTGGAGTCATGGACCGTAAAGCCCAGCTCGCGCAGAGCTTTGGTGGTTTTCTCCCGGGTCGCCATAATTTTCCCCCTGGTCTCCTCAAAGTATGCCCGGTCCCGGATGGCCGCCTCTCCCGCCGCCAGCGCCAGCCGGTCCAGGGGGTAGGAGTTGAAGGAATTTTTGACGCAGTTGATGCCCGCAATCAAATCCGCGCTGCCCAGGGCGTAGCCGATGCGCATTCCCGCCAGGGAGCGGTCCTTGGACATGGTGCGCACCACCGCCAGATTGGGGAATTCCTCCAGCAGCGCCACCGCCGACTGGGCCCCGAACTCGGCGTAGGCCTCGTCCACCAGCACCGGGACCTCCCGGTTGGCCTCCAGAATCCGGCGGATGTCCGACAGGGGCAGGGTCCGGCCCGTGGGGGCGTTGGGGTTGCAGATTACCACGCCCCCCTTGGCACCCAAAAATTGCTCCACCGGCAGGGAGAAGTCCTCGTTCAGGGGAATCTGCCGGTAATCCAGACCGAACAGCTCGGTGTATACGGGATAAAAGCTGTAGGTAATGTCGGGAAACAGCACCTGTCTGCCGGGGCTGAACAGGGCGTAGAAGCACAGGCCCAGCACCTCGTCGGACCCGTTGCCGCAGAACACCTGCTCCGGCTTCAGGCCGTAATACTCTCCCAGAGCGGCCCGCAGATTTTGGGCCTCCGGGTCCGGGTAGAGCCGCAGCGCGTCCCCGGCGGCGCTTTGAATGGCCTCCAGCACCTTGGGGGAGGGGGGATAGGGATTTTCGTTGGTGTTCAGCTTGATAAAAATCTGGTCCTTGGGCTGTTCGCCGGGGGTGTAGGGGATCAGATTTTGAATGCGGGAGCTCCAAAATTGTTTGTTCATAGTTAAACCCTCTTTATTTCACATCGACTGGTTCACCGTTTCGGAATACCTTCCGGATATTTTTTTCCGCCTTGCTCCGGGGGAGCATCACCTCATGGCCGCAGCCCTGGCACCGAAGCTTGAAGTCCATCCCCACCCGCAGCACCGTCCACTCGCCGCTGCCGCAGGGATGATTCTTTTTCATTTTCAGCACGTCGCCCACATGGATGTCCATAAAAGCGCCCCCTTCCGGTTTTTTACCATTATAATTCAGCCTGTCCGTTCTGTCAATCGCCGCCATTGGGGCGCATATAGTGGAGAAACGGAAAAAAGTGAGGGAATGGACTATGTCTGATATTTTTCTGCCGGAGGGCCGGCTGCTGAACACCCCGGAAAACTGCCGTCTGTGCGCCAGCGCGGCGGGACTGCGCAAGGCCATGGAGCGCCAGATCATTTTGGAGGGCTCCGCCCTGATGGCCAAGCCGGATCTGACCTTACAGGTGGCCGTGGGGCCGTTTATGGGGGAAATCCCCCGGGAGGAGACCGCCGCCGGCATCGCGGAGGGCTATACCCGGGACATTGCGGTGCTCTCCCGGGTGGGCAAGACCATCTGCTTTGTGGTGGACCGGCTGGAGGAGCGGGACGGGGCCCTGGTGCCCATCCTGTCCCGCCGGAGGGCCCAGGAGCGGGCCAAGGTCTGGCTGGAGGGGCTCGCCCCCGGCACGGTCCTGCCGGTGACGGTCACCCACCTGGAGCCCTTCGGGGCCTTTGTGGACGCGGGCTGCGGGGTGAGCTCCCTGATCTGCGTGGAGCGCATCTCCATCTCCCGGATTCCCCACCCCGACCGCCGGTTCCGGGTGGGGGACGAGATTTACGCGGCGGTGCTGGAGCAGGACCGGGAAAACCGGCGGGTGCGGCTGACCCACCGGGAGCTGCTGGGCACCTGGGCGGAGAACGCCCGGAGCTTCTGCGCCGGCATGACCGTGCCGGGGATTGCCCGCAGCGTGCTGGACTACGGGATTTTTGTGGAGCTGACCCCCAATCTGTCCGGGCTGGCGGAGCTGCGGGAGGGTATCTCTGAGGGGGACCGGGTGTCGGTGTTTGTCAAGGCGGTGCTGCCCCAGCGCCTGAAGTGCAAGCTGCTCATTCTTGACAAGCTGCCTCCGGCCCCGCCGCTGCCCTGCCGGTACTTCCTGCCCCAGGGCGGGCGTATGACCCGGTGGGACTACGCGCCGGCGGGGGTGTGCCGCCCGGGGGCCCAGACGGTGTTTGAGGACCGCGGCCAATGAGAACGGTCCGTTGGCTGGAGGAGGAGAAGGTCCTTACCCTCACCGGGGAGCCGGTGCTGGCGTGCCGGTATATGTGGCCGGAGACGGGGTGCAAAAAGCTGGACCGGTACTACCGGCGGGTGAAGGGGAACTGGCAGCGCCGGTGGGAGCGGGCGCTCTACTGGGCGGCCTGCCTGGACCTGGCGGAAAAGCGGGAGCGGTCCCGGCCCTTCGTCCCCTGGAGCGCCCGGCTGCTGGGGGAGACCACCTATCAGGACGAGGGTCTGCTCTCCCTGTACATGGAGGCCCGGGAGCGCCGGGGGGACGGCCGGACCCTCTATGGCCGCTCCGGAGACATCTGGGAGGCCAAAACCGGCGCGCCGGTGCCGGTGCCCTGGCGGGGACGCCGGAAACTATGCCAGAGCCTGGAATTGCGGGAGGAAGGGGTTCTGGACCCGGATTTTGAGGAGAAGCTGGGCCGGTTTTTCTCTGGGAAAAACGTCTGCCTGCGTCCGGAGGGGCTGGAAGTGTGGTTTCCCCAGTGCACCATCGCCCCGGCGGCGGAAGGATTGCCCACTTTTTTGTCGAAAGAGGTTGATTTCCTGAAACAAACGTGCTATAATCTGAAAAAATAAAGCAACGCATGATATGAGGTGCTTCTATGAAACAGAAACAAAGAAAGCTCTTAGGTCTTATTTTGGTGCTGGTTCTGCTCGCGGCGGTGATGGCCTATCAGAGACAGTCCCAGCCCGCCGCCCTGCCGGTGCCGGATGGCTCCGACTTCGCGGTCCACTTCATTGACGTGGGCCAGGCGGACAGCGCCTTGATTCAATGCGACGGAGAATTTATGCTCATTGACGGAGGCAACGTGGCGGACAGCAGTCTGGTGGTGTCCTATCTGAAACACGTGGGGGTGGATGATCTGGACTACGTGGTCTGCACCCACGCCCATGAGGACCACGTGGGGGGGCTGTCCGGCCCCCTGAACGCCTTTGAGGCGAAGACCGTCTATGCTCCGGTGACGGAGTACGAGAGCAGGGCCTTCTCAAACTTCTCCAATTACGCCCAGCCTTACGGCGGCATCCAGATTCCGGAGGCGGGGGACACCTTCGCCCTGGGGGCTGCCCAGGTGGAGATTTTGGGTCCGGTCCAGGCGTATGATGAGACCAACAACACCTCCATTGTACTGAAAATCACCTATGGCTCTACCAGCTTTTTGTTCACCGGGGACATGGAGGAGGACGCGGAACACGACCTGGTGGAAGGGAAAACGGACCTGTCCGCCACGGTGCTCAAGGCGGGCCACCACGGCAGCATCACCTCCAGCAGCTATGTGTTTCTGCGGGAGGTCATGCCCCAATACGTGGTAATCTCCGTGGGGGAGGACAACTCCTACGGCCACCCATCGGAGGAGGTGTTAAGCCGCTACCGGGACGTGAAGGCGGAAGTCTACCGCACGGATTTACAGGGGAACATTGTGGCCCGCAGCGACGGGGAGACGGTGACCTTTACCACCCAGACCACGCCCCAGTGGCCCACCAACCCCACCGAGGGCCAGCAGCCCAGCCAGCAGCTTGACAGGCCCGCCTACATCGGCAACGCGGGCACCATGAAGTTCCATAAACCCGACTGCGGGTCGGCCAAGGATATATCGGAGCAGAACCGGGTGGAATTTTTCAGCCGTCAGGAGGCGGCGGCCCAGGGCTATGAGCCCTGCGGGCGGTGCAGGCCGTAGGAGCACAGAGCCCGGCCGGGAAGGGAAAGAACTGCTTGTCAACGGCCCGGAATTCTGATAAAATACACAGCATCTATCAAGGAAAGAAGGAATGCTTCATGAGCAGCTATCAGATCGCCACCGACTGCCTCCACGCGGGCTACCGCCCGGGCAACGGAGAGCCCCGGAATTTCCCCATCGTCCAGTCCACCACCTTCCGCTATGAGACCAGCCAGGATATGGGGGCCCTGTTCGATTTGGAGGCCAGCGGTTATTTCTATACCCGCCTGCAAAACCCCACCAATGACACTGTCGCCGCCAAAATCTGCGCCCTGGAGGGGGGGACGGCGGCCATGCTGCTGTCCTCCGGACAGGCTGCCAACTTTTACGCTGTGTTTAACATTGCCGGCTGTGGGGACCACGTTGTCTCTTCCTCCACCATTTATGGCGGTACCTTCAATCTGTTTGCGGTGACCATGAAGCGCATGGGCATTGAATTTACGTTTGTGGACCCGGACTGCTCGGAGGAGGAGCTCAACGCCGCGTTCCGGCCCAACACCAAGGCCGTGTTCGGGGAGACCATCGCCAATCCGGCCCTGGCCGTGCTGGACATTGAAAAATTTGCCAAAGCCGCCCACGCCCACGGAGTCCCCCTGATTGTGGACAACACCTTTGCCACTCCGGTAAACTGCCGGCCCTTCCAGTGGGGCTGCGACATTGTCACCCACTCCACCACCAAGTATATGGATGGCCACGCCCTCACCGTGGGGGGCGCCATTGTGGACAGCGGCAAATTTGACTGGACCGCCCACAAGGACAAGTTCCCCGGCCTGACTACCCCGGACGAGAGCTACCATGGAGTCACCTACACAGAGCGCTTTGGTCTGGAGGGAGCCTTTGTCACCAAGGCTACTGTCCAGCTGATGCGGGACCTGGGCTCCATTCCCTCTCCCCACAACTGCTTTTTGCTGAATGTGGGGCTGGAGACCCTGCCCCTGCGGATGAAGCAGCACTGTGAAAATGCGCAGAAGGTGGCGGAGTACCTCCAGAGCCACGAGAAAATCGCCTGGGTTCAGTACGCCGGTCTGCCCGGGGACAAGTATTATGAGAGGGCCAAAAAGTATATGCCCAACGGCACCTGCGGCGTTGTGGTATTTGGGGTGAAGGGGGGCCGGGCCGCGGCGGAGACCTTTATGGCCGGGCTGAAGCTGGCCTCCATCGCCACCCACGTGGCCGACGCGAAAACCTGTGTGCTCCACCCCGCTTCCTCCACCCACCGGCAGATGAACGAGGAGGAGCTGAGGGCCGCGGGGGTGCCGGCGGATCTGGTCCGGTTCTCCGTGGGCATTGAGGATTTCCGGGACATTCTCGCCGATCTGGAGCAGGCCCTGGCCGGCGTGTGAGCCACGGAAAAATTTTGTAGGAATATACAAAAACATATAGACACCTTTTCGGAAATATGGTATATTGTAAGAAGAATACCCAAACCATATTTTGAGACGAAAAGGAGGCAAGGTCATGGAGCCCAGGTTTTTTAAGATCCCTGTCTGTGTCGGCGACGTAACGCTGCGGGTGGCAGAGGGGCATTTTGCGACCCGAAACAGCCATACCAACTACTTCATCGACGTGACTAACCAGCAGTCGTGCCTGCGGGACGCGGAGGCCGTCGCCCAGCAGCTGGCCCAGCGCAATCTTACCCACCACGTCATGGTGGACACGATCCTGTGCATGGACGGCACCCGGGTGATCGGTACGTGTCTGGCCCAGGAGCTGACCCAGAGCGGCTACCGGTCCATCAATTCCGGAAAAGAAATCTTTGTTCTGCGGGAGAACCTGAGTAAAGATGGGAAATTGATCTTCCGGGACAACGCCCGGTTCATGCTGGAGGGCAAAAACATACTGATCCTGCTTGCCTCCGTCACCACCGGTAATACGGTGCGCAAGGGAATGGAGTGCGTGCAGTATTACAAGGGGAACACAGTGGGCATTGCCGCTATCTACAGCCACCAGAAGGAGGTAGATGGACTGCCGGTGACCTCCCTGTTCGATACCAGCGACCTGCCCGGCTACGCCAGCTATCCGCCGGAGGAGTGCCCCCTGTGCAAGCAGAAGCAGGAGCTGGACGCGGTGGTTGACAAATTTGGATATGCCGCTCTATAGCGTACAAAAGCGGCCGGTGTTCCGCAAGGACCGGCCGCTTCTTTGCACCTTCAAAAACTTTTTTGCCGGATGGGCTGGCAGTTGTTGACACATTTGGCCCTTTCCAGTATAATACTCACGGTAAATATGGTAGGAGGGAGACCACAGTGTGAAACAGTTTTTTGGAATGAGCCAAAGAGGGAGCCTGGACGAAGCCGT
>Ga0073907_1004088_pt1 | contig 10746 bp, 9 predicted proteins | sample GluameincwithD2O_FD_65483 | JGI IMG/M metagenome (GOLD analysis project Ga0073907, IMG submission 65483) | Mouse cecum microbial communities from Vienna, Austria - Glucosamine amended microcosms incubated with D2O | ecosystem: Host-associated > Mammals > Digestive system > Large intestine > Cecum... | reverse complement strand
ATCACCCACCGTTTCCACTACACCCAGTTCGAGGAGGGCTTCGCCGCCATGAACAGCGGAAAGTCCGGCAAGGTCATCCTGGACTGGGCCAAGAAGTAAGAGCGGCCCATGTCTGTCTGTCTTGAGACGGCGCGCCTGATCCTCCGGGACTATGTCCCGGAGGACCTGGACGCCTACTTCCGGCTGAAAACGGACGAAGAGACCATGTACTATCTCCAGGACATCCGGCTCTCCTCCCGGGAGGAGGCGGAGCGGGAGTTCGCGGAGGTCCTCGCCGACGCCGTATCGCCGGACCGGCGGTTCTACTTCCTGCACATGGAATGGAAGGACACCGGGGAGCAGGTGGGCAGCATCGGCTACACCGTCCGGGAGGCCGCGCTCTCGGGGAAGCTGGTGGACGCGGGGTACTTCTCCTACCGGAAGTTCTGGGGGCAGGGGTGCATGACCGAGGCCCTCCGGCGGCTGCTCGCTTTTGCCTTTGAGGAGGACGGGGTCTACCGCTTCTCCACCGGGTGTCTCACGGAGAACCGGGGCTCGGAGCGGGTCATGCAGAAATGCGGCCTCATCAAGGAGGCGGAAAAGCCGGACTGGACCTGGCACGGCGGGAAGCTGAAAACCCGGGTTGAGTACCGGCTGCTGCGGCAGGAATGGACCAAATCATAATGGAGGGACCCGCCATGTACGAAGAATTCATGCGTCTGGCTTCGGAGCGCTATTCGGTCCGGAAGTTCGACGGCAGGGCCCTGGAGGCGGAGATCATTGAAAAGATCCTCCGCGCCGGACAGCTCTCCCCCACCGCCTGCAACCGCCAGCCCCAGCGCATCGCGGTCATCACGAGTCCCGAGGGGCTGGAGAAGCTCCGCAGGTGTACCGAGTGCCACTTCAACGCTCCCGCCGCGCTTCTGGTCTGCCACGACAAGGAGGAGTGCTGGAAGCGCAGTTATGACGGCGCTTCCAGCGGCGATATCGACGCCGCCATCGTCACCACCCACATGATGCTGGCCGCGTGGGCTCTGGGCGTGGGGACCACCTGGGTGATGCACTTCATCCCCGAGGCGGTGCGGGAGGAGTTCAGCCTCCCGGAGAACCTGGAACCTACGGCCCTGCTGGTCATGGGGTACCCGGCCCCCGGCGCCGCGCCCTACCCCGGCCACTTGGAGCGCAAACCCATTGAACAGATGATTTCCTATAACGGATTTTGAGGAGGAACGATTTACCATGAAACAGGCACTGGAAAAATACCGCAAGGAACTGGAAGCCATCAGGGAAGCGGGCACCTGGAAGGGTGAGCGGGTCATCACCACCCCCCAGAAGTCCCGGATCGACACCACCGAGGCCAAGCAGGTGGTCAACATGTGCGCCAACAACTACCTGGGCCTCTCCAACCGCCCGGAGCTCATCGAGGCGGCCAAGGCCAGCTACGACAAGTGGGGCTTCGGCCTGAGCTCTGTCCGCTTCATCTGCGGCACCCAGGGCGTCCACAAGGAGCTGGAGCAGAAGCTGGCCAAGTTCCTCAGCATGGATGACGTCATCCTCTACTCCTCCTGCTTCGACGCCAACGGCGGTCTCTTCGAGACCCTGCTGGGGCCCGAGGACGCCGTCATCTCCGACGAGCTCAACCACGCCTCCATCATCGACGGCGTGCGCCTCTGCAAGGCCAAGCGCTTCCGCTACAAGAACAACAACATGGAGGACCTCCGCGCCCAGCTGGAGGCCGCCAAGGCCGTCGGCTGTCAGGTGAAGCTCATCGCCACTGACGGTGTCTTCTCCATGGACGGCTACATCGCCAACCTCCAGGGCATCTGCGACCTGGCCGACGAGTACGACGCCCTCGTCATGGTGGACGACAGCCATGCCGTGGGCTTCATGGGCGACACCGGCCGGGGCACCCCGGAGTTCTGCGGCGTCCAGGACCGTGTGGACATCATCACCGGCACCCTCGGCAAGGCCCTGGGCGGCGCCTCCGGCGGCTACACCGCCGCCCGGCAGGAGATCGTCGACCTCCTCCGCCAGCGCAGCCGTCCCTACCTCTTCTCCAACACCCTGGCCCCCGCCATCTGCGCGGCCAGCATCAAGACCATTGACCTCCTCAGCGCCTCTACCGAGCTGCGCGACCGGGTCCACGAGAACACCGCCTACTTCCGCAGCAAGCTCAGCGCGCTGGGCTTCGACGTCCTGGAGGGCAGCCACCCCATCGTGGCCGTCATGCTCTACGACGCCAAAGTCGCCGCCGAGTTCGCCGCCCGGATGCTGGAGAAGGGCGTCTATGTGGTGGGCTTCAGCTACCCCGTGGTGCCCCAGGGCAAGGCCCGTATCCGCACCCAGGTGTCCGCCGGACACACCAAGGAGGACCTGGACTTCGCTGTCCAGTGCTTCAAGGAAGTCAAGGCGGAGATGGGCATCTGATCTCCTCTGCTCTCCTCTGCGGCCTGGGGGCCTCTGCCCCCGGGCCCTTTTGCTTCTCAGGGCAGATTCATCTGACCTGATTGCCCCGGGAGCTTCGCGCCCCCGGACCCCCGGTGACTTTTTGTTCGGACAAAAAGTCACCAAAAAGCCGCTTAAGAAACTACGTTTCTTAAGAATCTTCCTTGATTACGGGGGTTTTTTATTTACGCTACGACCTGTCTGTCTGGTTTTTCTCAATTCCTGCCCTGGGCCGATGGTAGTCGAATCTCCGCCGCAACTCCCTGGCCCTTCGGTCTTCTTCGTTGGGTTCGCCTCCGAGAAGCACGATTCTTTTGAGAGACTACCGGGCCACCGGCACGGTGCGGGCGGGACTGCCCTGCGATACGGCGTACCACTTTCGTAGGGACGCACATTGTGCGCCCGCTTCTCTCGAAATGCTGGGCAGACCAGCAGAACTGTGGCCCCCTGTTCGGGGCATTCCCTCCCAAACCACTAAAAAGGAGCCCTCCCCATGCCCGAAACCCACACCATCCAAGTCATCGCCCGCATCAAAACCGACTTCTCCGAAAAATTCGGCATCCCCCGCCAAAGCGGCCTGGTCCAGGACTGCAAAGCCCTGGTGGTCTTTGAGCCGGAGTTCCGCAATCCGGATGCCCTCCGGGGCCTGGAGGATTTCAGCCATATCTGGCTCATTTGGCAGTTCTCCCAGGCCGTCCGCCCGGATTGGTCCCCCACCGTCCGCCCGCCCCGGCTGGGGGGCAACAAACGCCTCGGCGTCTTCGCCACCCGCTCCCCCTTCCGCCCCAACGCCCTGGGCCTCTCCGCCGTGGGCCTCGAAGCCGTGGAACAGGACCCCGTCCTTGGCCCCGTCCTCCATGTCGCCGGAGCCGACCTCCTGGACGGCACCCCCATCTACGATATCAAACCCTATATTCCTTACGCCGATTCCCTGCCCGAGGCTGCGGGGGGCTTTACCGACCGGGTGGAGCGCGTCATGCTGGCCGTGGACTGCCCCCCCGCCCTCCTGGAGCAGGTGCCCGATGAAAAGCGGGCTGCCCTTCTGGGCGTCCTCGCCCAGGACCCACGCCCCTCCTACCAGGCGGACCCGGACCGGGTCTACGGCATGTCCTTTGCCGGTCTGGAGGTCCATTTCACCGTAAATGGCGGACGGCTGATCGTGACAGAGATTTCCGGAGGAGCAGCGGTATGAGTACCAAACAGTTGGCGGACTTGATCGTGAGCGGACTGGAAGCCGCCCTTCGCCATGCCTCCCTGCCCTCGATCCGTTCAATATATATTTACGGTTCCTATTGCAGGGGAGATTGGCTGGATTGCAGCAGCGACTTGGATGTAGGCGTGATTACGTCTGAAACAGACGATTCCGGCGCGGAACGGGACATCCTCTGGCTGCGGGATACCCTGGACCGGCTGAAAGGGGAAGCATTCCCCTCCCATTGCCCCGGCGGGATCGACCTCAGCCGCTCCCCTGAAAGCGCGGTGCCCAGGACCCTGGAGGAGGCCGCCATCCCGTCGCCTTACGCCCCCTTTTCCACCACCCTGTTCGATCTGCGCGCCCACCACCTCTCTCTGTACGGGGAGGAACTGGACCACATCCTGCCTCCGGCTCCGTCCCCCTCCGGTGCCGCTGGAGACTGGTTGGCCGCCCTCGACACCCGTGCGGCGTCCCTCGGGACCAGCGACCCCAGGCTGATGTTCCTAGCCTATAAGGCAATCACGGCCGCACAGCTGCATTTCGGACGGCCCACCCTTCACAAATACCGTATCTTGGAGCTCTACCAGAGCTATGTCCCCAATTTTGAGGAAAAAACGTTTGGGGAACGGGTTATCCGCAACTATCTTGGCTCCTTTTATCCCGGGCGCCCGCCGGTGCCGCTCCCCGGCACGGAGTGCTGCAAATTGATCCATCAGCTGCGTATGCTCAAGGACCGCCCATAGATTGTTAAGTGCGCCTCCTTTTGGAAGGCGCACTTTTTGCCGCTATTGATTGCTTTTACACGCCCTGACCCACTTCCCCCACCGCGGGTCAGCCTTGATCTCCGTTTCTATCGGACCACACTCCGGCATACCCCAAAACGGCCAATCCTCCGGCAGAGTACCCGCAATGTCCCCGCAGGGGCCGGTCCTGCACTTGACAAACGACACCAGCGGCGCGGTGAAGGAATGCTCCCCTCCATCCGACAGCCTCTCCAGCGCCCTCGCGTGCCGCAGCGCCTCGTCCAGGGACACGAACGCCTCATCGCGGTCCCCCCGCTCCCACTGCACCCGGGAGAGGTAGAGGTTCAGCTTGATGAGCTCGTCATGATACTCTCCCAGATTGCCGTCGTCGCAGACCAGATCGAAGAGCGCGATCGCTCCCTTGATCTTCTCCATCGCCAAGTCGCTCTCATAGTGGGCCCGGTTCGCCATCAACGCGTAAATGAGGTGCTTCGTCAGCTGCCCCGCCAGCTTCAGCAGGAGGTCCCCGAGATACTTCGCCTCCTCCTTCCCGTCTGCGGACGCCGCAAGCAAAACCTCCCGGCAGTCCTTCAGCTCCGGCATACGCCCTGCACAGGCCGCCGCCTTCTCCGTCTCCCCCAGGTTCCGGTAGAGCAGGACCAGGATGGAGACCGCCCTTGTCACGACCTCATGGTCCCCGGCGGTGCTCACAAGGCTCTCGCAGACCTCCACCGCCTCCTCCCAGAACTCATTTTTCCTGTGCCGGTCATAGTCGTGCTGAAGGTACCCCTCCCCGTCGTAGTACAGCCACTCGTGGTACCGCCGCCACCCCGCCTCCGCCAGCGCGTCGGCCAAGGTGATCCGCAGCTTCTCGTTCTGCGGGAATTCCGCAAGCCCCGCCCGCAAAATTCCAAGGCACTCCTCCACCCACGCGTCGTCACTGCGCCCTTTGATGTGGAACGACTCCACCTTTTGAATGATAGCGTCAACTTTCTTATCCCGGTCATTCCTGTACCCGAACAGCTCGTCGATCGTGACGCCAAAGTAGTTGGCCATCGCCGGGATCAGCGCCATATCCGGGTAGCAGGAGCCGTTCTCCCAGCGGGAGACAGCCTGGGGCGTCACATCCAGCGCCACAGCCAGGTCCTCCTGGGTCCTCCCGTCCCTGCGGCGGAGCGAGCGCAGGTGCTCCCCTAATTTCACTTCCATGTTGCTCTCCTTGTCCATCAGATTCACCGGTGTGCCTCCATTGTACCGGACGCCTCCGGGAAAATCAATCATCCATCTGTTGTTGAGAAATCAACAGATCATTAAATTTCCGAAAACCCCCTTGTCAAATTTGCATTTTTCTGTTAAACTGCCGTATTGTGGGATAGTTTGGGATTTACACAAACAGATAAGGAGACCTCTATGGATATTTTCTCCCTCTTCACCCTCTGCGGGGGACTGGCGTTCTTTCTCTATGGCATGTCGGTCCTCTCCTCCCGCCTGGAGAAGCTGGCCGGCGGCAAACTGGAGCAGCTCCTCAAGAAGATGACCGGCAACCCTATCAAAGGCCTCCTCCTGGGCGCGGGCATCACCATCGCCATGCAGTCGTCCTCCGCCGTGACAGTCATGCTGGTGGGCCTGGTCAACTCCGGTATCATGGAGCTGGGACAGACCCTGGGCGTCATCATGGGCTCCAACGTGGGCACCACCCTGACGGCCTGGATCCTGGCCCTCTCGGGCATCGACAGCAACGCCCTCTTCCTCCAGCTCCTTAAGCCGGAGAACTTCGCCCCCGTGGTAGCCCTCATCGGCGTCATCTTCCGCACCGTGGACAAGGGCGGACGCCGCCACAGCGTGGGCACTATCATGGTGGGATTCGCCGTCCTGATGTACGGCACGGTGATGATGAAGGACGCCGTGAGCCCCCTGGCGGAGGCGCCGGAGTTCGCCGCCATCCTTACCGCCTTCACAAACCCCTTCGTGGGCGTGGCGGTGGGCACAGCCTTTACCGCCGTGCTCCAGTCCTCCGCCGCCTCGGTGGGCATCTTGCAGGCCCTCTCCATGACCGGCTCCATCACCTACGGCATGGCCCTGCCCGTCATCATGGGGCAGAATATCGGCACCTGCGCCACCGCCCTGCTCTCCAGTATCGGCGTCAACCGCAGCGCCCGGCGGGTTTCCGTCATCCACATTCTCTTCAACCTGGGCGGCACGGCGGCGGGCCTGCTGGTCTTCTACGGCGGCGGCCTCTTCATCGACTATACCTTCATGGACGCCCTGATCGATCCCGGCGGGATCGCTATGGTCCACAGCCTCTTCAATATCGCCACCACCGTCCTGCTCCTGCCCTTCTCCAAGCAGCTGGAAAAGCTGGCCTATCTGGTGGTCAAGGAGGGCAAGGGGAGCGAGGCCGCGTTCACCTTCATCGACTCCCGCCTGCTGGCCACCCCCTCCGTGGCCATTGCCGAGTGCGGCGGCAAGACCGTGGAGATGGCCCGTTTGGCGGAGGATACCATCCTCTGCGCCCTCTCCCTGCTGGACAAGTTCGACGAGAAGGATGCCGAGCGGGTGCGCACCAACGAGGACCATCTGGACCAGTACGAGGACAAGCTGGGCACTCTGCTGGTACAGCTGAGCAGCAAGGCCCTCTCCGACGAGGACAGCCGGAACGTCTCCAAGCAGCTGCACACCATCGGCGACTTCGAGCGCATCGGCGACTACGCGGTGAACATCCTGGAGACCGCCGAGGAGATGGCGGAAAAGGATATCCACTTCTCCGGCGCTGCCCAGGAGGAGCTCCATACCCTTCTCGCCGCCCTGCGGGAGATCTTGCAGGTGACCACCCGGTCCTTCGCGGGCAATGACCTGGCCCTTGCCGCCCAGGTGGAGCCCCTGGAGCAGGTCATTGATGTGCTGGTGGCCGAGATCAAGAGCAACCACGTCGCCCGCCTCCAAAAGGGGGAGTGCACCATCGAGATGGGCTTCATCCTCTCCGACCTGCTGGGCAACTGCGAGCGGGTCAGCGACCACTGCTCCAACATCGCCGTGGCCCAGATCGAGACCGCACAGAATGCCTATCAGGCCCACGAGTACTTAGGCGAGATCAAGGGTGGCGGCAACACGGCCTTCCAGTCCGCTTTCGAGGGCTATCTGTCCCGCTACGCCCTGAAGGGCGGCGCGAAAGGAGCTAAGTAAGATGGTTTTTTATCAGGACAGTTCCCTCCTCATCCGCAGCATGGAGCCCCGGGACGCCCAGGTCCTCACCGACGGCGAGCGGGCCCAGGGCTGGGACGCGGATATCGGCAAATTCCAGAAACGTCTGCGGGACCAGGAGCAGGGGCTCTGCGTGTCTCTTGCGGCGGAGGTGGACGGCAGGGCCGTGGGCTATGTGAACGTCTACTTTGACCCCCGAACCGGCCCCTTCGTGGACAGCGGATGGCCGGAGATCGTGGACTTCGGCGTGCTGGAGAAGGTCCGCCGCCGGGGCATCGGCGGGAAGCTCATGGACGCGGCGGAGCGCCTCGCCAAGGAGCGCTCTGACACCGTTTGGCTGGGCGTCGGCCTCCACAGCGGGTACGGCAGTGCCCAGCGGATGTATGTCAAGCGGGGCTATGTGCCGGACGGGTCCGGCGTGTGGTATCAGGACCGGGTCTGCGCGCCCTACGGGCCCTGCTGTAATGACGACGGTCTGGTCCTCTATCTGGTGAAAACGCTGTGACACAGGTCCCGGGCACCATTGGGTGTCCGGGACTTTTTTGCAAGTTTATCACATTTATCATGCAAGATCATCGCATCTGACAAAAAGGCGGCCCGCCGGAGGCCGCTTTTTTGTGGGGCGCGTTTCCCTGACAGCGGGAGGCGGTCAGCGTTTTTTCCAGATGTCCTCCATTGAAAAACACGCTGGGAATCTCCGGAAAAATTGACAAAATCCCGGCGGAGCGCGGGAAAGGGACGAAAAAGCTTCCCCTTGACAGCGGGCGGCGATGGGGGTAAAATGCGCCTATTGTTTGCGACGGAAGGAGAGACTTCTCATGTGCGATAACAAACCTGACAGCATCTTCGGCAGTCTGGTCTTCAACGAGGACGTGATGCGCCGCCGCCTTTCCAACACCTGCTACCGGGCGTGGAAGCAGTGCGTGGAGGAGGGCACGCCCTTGCGGCTGGAGACGGCCCACGAGATGGCCGCGGAGATGAAAAACTGGGCCATGGACCACGGAGCCACCCATTTCACCCACTGGTTCCAGCCCATGACCGGCGTGACGGCGGAGAAGCACGACAGCTTCATCGCGCCCGACGGCACGGGGCGGGTGCTGATGCAGTTTTCCGGCAAGGAGCTGGTCCGGGGGGAGCCGGACGCGTCCTCCTTCCCCTCCGGGGGCCTGCGGGCGACGTTTGAGGCGCGGGGCTACACCGCCTGGGACCCCACGGCTTTCGCCTTCATCAAGGATGGCAGTCTCTGCATCCCCACCATCTTCTGCTCCTACAGCGGGCAGGCGCTGGATAAGAAGACGCCTCTGCTGCGCTCCCTGGAGGAGCTGAGCCGGCAGGCGGTCCGGGTGCTGAAGCTCTTCGGCATGGACGTGAGCAAGGTGGTCAGTCAGGTGGGGCCGGAGCAGGAGTACTTTCTCATCGACAAGGATGTCTATAACCGGCGGGAGGACCTGATCCTCACCGGGCGGACTCTCTTCGGGGCCAAGCCGCCCAAGGGGCAGGAGCTGGAGGACCACTATTTCGGCACCATCAAGCCCCGGGTGGCGGCGTTCATGCGGGAGCTGGACGAGGAGCTGTGGAAGCTGGGCATCCTCGCCAAGACCAAGCACAATGAGGTGGCCCCCGGACAGCATGAGCTTGCGCCCATCTACGCCGACGCCAATACTGCATGTGACCATAACCAGCTGACGATGGAGGTCATGAAGAAGGTGGCGGCGCGGCACAATATGGTGTGCCTGCTCCACGAGAAGCCTTTTGCCGGGGTCAACGGGTCCGGGAAGCACAACAACTGGTCCTTGGCCACGGATACGGGGCTGAATCTGTTCAAGCCGGGCTCTACGCCCAGTCAGAATGCGCGGTTTTTGCTCTTCCTCGCGGCTTTTATCAAGGGTGTGGACGAGTATCAGGACCTTCTGCGGTGTTCGGTGGCCAATCCTGGGAACGACCACCGGCTGGGGGCCCAGGAGGCTCCGCCGGCGATCATCTCCATCTTCCTGGGGGACGAGCTGACGGCGATCGTGAATGCCATTATTCAGGGTACGGCTTATGTGGATACGTGTAAGAAGACGCTGTCCATCGGGGTGGACAGCCTGCCGCCTATCCCGCAGGATACGACGGACCGCAACCGGACGTCGCCGCTGGCGTTTACAGGGAATAAGTTTGAGTTTCGGATGCTGGGGTCCAGTCAATCCATTACCGGGCCGAATATTGCGCTGAATACGATTATGGCGGAGGAGCTCAGCCAGTTCGCCGATGCGCTGGAGGGGGCGGAGGACTTCAATGGGGCGCTCCATGACCTGATTCGGGATACCCTCAGAGCGCACCAGAGGATCATCTTCAATGGCAACGGATATGAGGACGCCTGGATACAGGAGGCGGAGAAGCGGGGGCTCAGTAATCTCACCTGCACGGTCGATGCGCTGGGGACGTATCTCCAGCCGAAGCATATCGAGCTTTTCAGTAAGCACTGGGTGTTTACCGAGGAGGAGCTGGCGGCGCGCAATGAGATCCATTTGGAGAACTACTGCGAGGTCATCGGCATTGAGGCGCGGACCATGATCGATATGGTCAAGCGGAGTATCTTTCCGGCGGTGAGCCGGTTCTCGGGGGCGACGGCCTCCGGGGTGGCGGCGAAGCGGGCGGTGCTTCCGGATTTGGACTGCGGTCCGGAGGAGGAGCTTCTTCGGAGGCTGGGGGCGCTGATTTCCAGGATGATGGGGGCCTGCAAGGCGCTGGAGGACGCTTTGGCCGCGCCGAAGGGGAAGGATGCTTATGAGGCGGCGCATTACTTCCGGTACAGGGTGTTTGCCGGGATGACGGCGCTCCGCAGTGCGGTGGATGAGTTGGAGACGATCACTGCCGCGGAGGATTGGCCGTATCCGTCGTATACGGATCTGCTGTTTTCTGTCAGATAGGGAAAAGGGGGCCTTCCGGCCCCCTTTTTTTGATTCTGCAGATACAATGTGCGGGGCGTCGAAAACAAGCCCCGAAATTACCGCAATGGGTACTCGAAAAAGACGGTAAAAACCCAGCTTGGAGCGGTGGACGTAATCGTACAGCGCATAAAGCAGAAACCGCTCCCGCTGGGTGGGGGTGCAGAGGGCCAGCACCGCCAGAATTTCGTCCATCGTTTCCTGCTGGCAGACCAGTTCCTCCGGGGTGGCGCAGTAGGGCAGAACGCCCTGG
>Ga0073907_1004086_pt1 | contig 10755 bp, 10 predicted proteins | sample GluameincwithD2O_FD_65483 | JGI IMG/M metagenome (GOLD analysis project Ga0073907, IMG submission 65483) | Mouse cecum microbial communities from Vienna, Austria - Glucosamine amended microcosms incubated with D2O | ecosystem: Host-associated > Mammals > Digestive system > Large intestine >... | reverse complement strand
CAGGAATTTGTTGAGTCGGGAAAACAATATAAACAGGATGCGGATTATATTGAACAGGTTATGGCTGAATTTAACAGCAGGACCGAGCGCCTGAGAAATTCCATGAATGAAATAGCATCCTCCATCGAGAAAATTACCCAATCCATGGACAACAGTGCTGCCGGCATTACAGGCGTTGCGGACAGCACCCAGAGTCTTGCTGGCAATATGTCGGACATCACCAACCGCATGGACATCAATCAGGAGATCGTGGTAGAATTGCAGGAGCAGACGGATAAATTTGCAAATTTATAATATATGCGTATAGCGGTATGGCGGCAGAGGGTCAAAGCTCTGTCGTTTTTCTTTTCATAAAAAATGAACCTCCTGCAGGGTTATGACGAATATAGGGTGAACAGGCAAGGGAGGTGAAACAGTGAAGGCACGGGAAATAGAAAAATGCATAGATGGATTCGGTACAGATATATATAGATTCTGTCTAAAACTCTGTGCGGATAAGGCGGATGCCGAGGATTTATATCAACAAACCTTCCTAAAGGCGTTAGAAACGGAATGGACGCTTGACTGGGAGAGAAACCCCAAAGCGTTGTTTTTTTCTCTCGCTCATAATCTTTGGAAAAGTGACAGAAGAAAACAGGCACGCCGAAGCACGATTGCTCCCTGCAGCAATTTTGATGGTGAAATGGAAATGGTACTGCATTCCGAAGAAAGTATTGAAGAGGGCTATCTTCAGAAAGAATTGATGATAGAAGTCCGTCAGATCATTCAAACACTCCCGGAAAAGTTTCGAGTGCCACTGATATTATTCTATCTTTCCGATCGCTCCATAGAGGAGATCGCGGCTCTTATAAAGAAACCGCCTGGTACCGTGAAAAGTCGATTGTTCAAGGGAAGAAGCTCAATAAGAAAGAGATTGGAGGATGCTGGTTATGAAAGATGATCGTTCTAATATGGAAATAGAAAAAGTGATCCGGGCTTCTATGAAAATAACGGATGTTCCCGCCCCGGAACTGAATCATAAACTCAAAGCGGCTCTCTATCAACAGGAAGCCGTCCTGCGAAGGCAGCCTGCCGTGCGAAAATTATCAATTTGGTATTTGCCGATGGTGTTGAATTTGATCACTTTTTCTTTGCTGGCTGTTTTTGCTCTGATAATGGTTGAGAATATTTATTTGTCCTACTTTGCGGCGGGTGTCTGCCTATATGCCGGCTTGGCCGGCATACTGCTCACCATAGTGGGCGCAAAGAGAACAAACATAAAAGAGGACATCACGATCCGTATTGAGAAAAGAGGTGTATTGGCATGAAACATGGAAACAAGAACAGGCTTGCGTTTTTTATTGGTATCCCGGTTATCGTATTGTTGGTCCTATTACGATTCGGTTTCTATTTTGTGAAAAGCGACGGCTTCAACGGTCTTCCCATTCTGATTCCCATCCTGCTTCTCTGCTTTATTCTTTTTGCACTGATTACCTCTGCCTTGCTTGCGGCATGGGTATATCTGGATTGTAAAAGGCGGGGAGACGACCCGGTACTCTGGGCGATTGTAGTTTTTATAGCTACCCCCTTTATCGGATTGCTGATTTACTTTCTGCGCCGTTCAGAAATGAAAACAATATGTCCAGCTTGCGGACATCGAATTTCAGTAAGGGCGAATTATTGTGAGGAATGTGGGACGCTTATCAAAAAGGAGGATCATAGTGTTATGGAAAGAAAAGGAACACATCACTTAAAATTTATTATTTCTGGTATTGTGAGTATGGTGCTTATGCTGGCATGCCTGACCGGTTTTATCGTTAGTGCGGCCGTTGGCGATGGTATCAACACAAATGCTGCTTCTCATGACCGGGTATGGAACTTAGGTACCATCAGCATGAATTATAATACGTATCTGAATGGTGTTTGGAAGCTTGATTTTAGAAGTGCCAGTGAAGGATTTGTGAAAGAGCAGTATATGACCATCACAGACGCAGACACCCAACTGCTTTACGCGGATATTTCCTGCGGCACAGTACCGGATGGAGCGGCCCTTGTTTTGTGGCTGGTACAGGGAGAGATAAAAAAATCAATAGATGTCACTAAGCTTTCCGAACCGCTGGCATATCCCCTGCATGAATTTGAAAATGGAAAAGTATATGTGAGACTGCAGATCAATGGCGTGGAAAATACGGTTTCCGAAATCTGTATTAAATAAAATAAAAAAATTTCATTTATTTGTATATAAATGAAAAAAGAGTCAATAATATAAATACCGGCAGGGCGGAGCCAGAATCCCCCCTCTGATCCGCTCTGCTGTATTCAACTGAAAGGTTGAATACTTATCCTCCCCTTTTAGTATCCCATCACTGGCGAAGGTGCCGGTGGTGGGATATTTTTCTGCCGGAAATAGAATCAGGGACACGCATACCAGGACAGCGTTTATCAGCATAGGGGGATTTGGATTTGATAATCCCAGTGCAAGATATCAGATACAACCACAAGCTGTATCGTAAATTTCGGCTCAATAGAATATGTTATCCTTGCCTCCTGTATCAATTCATGCAATGCTGCCTCTCTGTTTTCTTCTGTGCAGTCTGCGCACAGGTATTCTCCCTTTGGAAGAATCCTCAGGCTCGGTATGTCTGCATATTGGATGCATACGGCAAAGAGCTTTGAAGAGCCATTCTCGGTATAAATACCAGCCAAATCTTCAAATAGAAACTGTTCTTTTACTGATGAAGGGACTTTGCTGTAAAAATGGCTCAGATAATCCCAGAGATTATCAAGTGCTGGCGTTTCCAACGTATCGGATAGCAAAATTACGCAATAAAAAAATACCGTCTCATAACTGAAAATGGTTAGGGATGGTATTTTTTATTATCAGCAGGGGCACTAGGAGTTGAACCCAGCTCTGGAGTTTTGGAGACTCTCATTCTACCGATGAACTATGCCCCTGAATCGTGCTGCAAGCAACACTCACTTAAACATAATACATTTTTTCGGGGAATTTGTCAAGAGAAATTAACAGTTAATTTTCTTGTAATATTTTCGGAACCCCCGGACATCATCCGTATATCCGGCGGATTCATAAAAGCGGTGTGCGCTTTTTCGAAAACCGGAGGAAACCAGAATGGAATAGCTGCACCCGTGTTCCACAGCCAGGGCATCCAGATGTTCCAGTATCCTTCCCCCAACGCCCATGCCGCGGCAGTCCTCCCGGACCACGACATTTTCCACTACCAGAAAGGGCGCGTCCGGGGCGGTACAGATAAAACCCACGGCGGTGCCCAGGATAAGGTTCTCCTTTTTGGCAGCCAGAGGAAAATAACCGGGCTGTTCCAGAGCCAGCTGGTAGTTTTCCTGCAGGGTGGAGATGGGACAGTCCTCCTGCAGCAGTTCCCGGTAAAGCTGCTGGATCTGGGGCAGATCCTCCGGGCCCATTGTCACAATCTCTATGTTGTCTTTCATCTTAACCTCCATTCAGCATGTATCATAACATATATTGCGGAGCCTGCCAATGTTATGACAAAAAAATCCTTTAAAGTAAATTCCTGTCAAGAAAAAGATAATAGAGGTGATAGAAATGCACAGGATAAAAACACTTATGATCATACTGCTGGGAGCAGTACTGTGGATGGCAGCTCCGGCCGCCGTGTCGGCGGCGGAGTCTTCCCCGGCTCCCACTGCCCCGGCCGAGGAGACTCCGGCCCCTTCGCCCTCGGAATCGCCATCCGCGTCTCCTTTTGCGTCCCCTTCCACCACACCTACCCAGAAACCATCTCCGACACCAACACCAGAGCTGGAGAAGCTGCCCCAGGTAACAGGACTCCGTATGGGAAAAGGGACGGCCAGCTCCATGGAGGTACTGTGGGATGCCGTGCCAGAGGCGGAATACTATGAAGTCTATGTGTCGGAAACCTTTGATGGTGCGTATACTCTGCTGGTGGAGACAGATAAGACTACATATACGGTGAAGGATATGAAACGGGGCAGGCTGTTGTACGTGAAGGTGCGGGCCATGTCAGAGGATCAGATGGGGACGGATTCGGAACTGCTGGCCATTGCACCAGTACCGGACAAGGTAACTGGTATCCGTTCCATAAAGAATGTAAAGACGAAGATTACACTTCAGTGGAATGAGGCGGCGGGAGCCACCGGATATATTGTATATTACCGCCCCTCTACAAGTACGAAATACCTGCTGGGAGGCATGACCGAGGACACTTCATTCCAGATCACGGGCCTGAATGCCGCAAAGGAATACTATTTTATCGTATATGCCTACGCAGCGGATATCGAAAATGTGGGCGCAGTATCCGGCGAGGTTATGTATGGAACGGCCCCGGCACTGCCCAAGCTCAAGAAAGTCAAGGGCGGGGACAGACGGGTAAAGGTGTACTGGTCAAAAGGGACAGGAGCCCAGTTGTTTCGTATCTATGTCTCCACCAATGCCTCCACTGGCTATGTGCTGGGAGCTGTGGCAGGCACGGATGAATATATGATCCGGGCGGTGGACGGACTGCTTCAGAACAGGAAATATTATGTAAAGGTGGCGGCGGTACGCGTCGTTTCCGGGATTGAGATGGAATCCGAGTCAGAGGTGCTCTCCGCCACCACAAAGAAAGCCTCTGCCACAAGCACAAAAGCGAAGAAATATACAACGAAGGCAAAATTTAAGAAATCTGCCGCTTATAAGAAATATAAGGATTTCAGGAAACAGGTGGTATATGGAAAATGTTTCGTGCTGCCGGGCATGCGGAATACCAATGTGGCAGGCTTTAACGCATCAAGGATGGTTCCCCAGAGTATTACCTTCGCAGGAAATTATCTGCTGATGTCCGCCTACGATTATACCAAGGCCCAGGAGTCCGTGATCTACATACTGAATAAAAATACAAGAAAATATATTACGACTTTGGTACTGCCTCACACGGGCCATGTGGGAGGGATCACCTTCGACGGCACCAACATCTGGATCACATACGGCAAGAAGGTACAGAGTTTCCGCTACAGCCTTATTACCAGTGCGGCAGTAAGCGGAAAGCCGTATGTGGAGACCTTTTCCCTGCTGAACACCTGCCAGCTGTCCGACACCGTTTCCTATCTGGCGTATTATAAGGGGAAACTCTGGGCGGGAGCGTACAATGAGAAGCTGAAAAAGTACATGTATGGTTACACCATTCTGAATAAGACGGGTGTGCCCACGCTAAAAATGACAAACCGCATGCTTATGCCGAACCGAACACAGGGGGTGGCGTTTACCTCCGGCGGCAAAATGCTGGTATCGCGCTCCTGTCAGACAAAGAAGGGCCGGTCTGGATTTCTGTCCCGCCTCGATACCTATAAACCCACCTGGAATCTGGGCAAGAAGAGCATAAAGAAGAATAAACGAAAAAAATCCGTTCCGCTGCCGCCTATGAACGAGGGCATCGCCATCAGCGGATCCTACACGTATCTTATCTATGAATCCCCGGCCTTCTCTGAGTGCGAGGCGCCGGTAGACCGGATCACGGCGTTTAAGACGAAAAAGATAAGTTAGTGCAGCGGTAGTTGGCCCCGTTGGGCTGGAATAAAAAAAGGTCTATCCCTTTCCGCCATTTTGTACTATAATAAAATTATGATATTGGTAAATTATCAGAATACACCGGCGGCAGACCGGAACCGGAGCCGCCGGACAGGACAGAATGGAGAAAGAACATGTACGAGCTGATGGCCCGGGACGGACGGGCAAAGAGGGGAAGACTTCATACACCACATGGCGTTATCGAGACGCCGGTATTTATGAATGTAGGGACAGCAGCCGCGATCAAGGGTGCTGTCTCTACTGTAGATTTAAGGGAAATACACACACAGGTAGAGCTGTCCAACACCTACCATCTTCATGTGCGTCCGGGGGACAAGGTGGTGAGACAGTTGGGCGGGCTGCACCGGTTTATGAACTGGGACCGCCCGATCCTGACGGATTCCGGGGGATTTCAGGTGTTCTCCCTGGCGGGACTGCGCAGGATAAAGGAGGAGGGAGTGACGTTCCGCTCTCATATAGACGGTCATAAGATCTTTATGGGACCGGAAGAGAGTATGCAGATCCAGTCCAACCTTGCCTCCACGATAGCGATGGCGTTTGACGAGTGTCCGCCGCATCCCGCCACAAGAGAATATATGCAGAATTCCGTGGACCGCACCACCAGGTGGCTGGAGCGGTGCAAGAGGGAGATGGAGCGGCTGAACAGCCTGCCGGATACCATTAACCGGCAGCAGATGCTCTTTGGCATCAATCAGGGGGGGACGTTTGAAGACATCCGCAAAGAACACGCGAAACAGATCCGGGAGATGGATCTGGCCGGCTATGCCCTGGGCGGCCTTGCCGTGGGGGAGAGCCACCAGGAGATGTACCGGATCCTGGATGTGACGGTTCCAGAGCTTCCGGTGGACAAACCGGTGTATCTTATGGGGGTGGGAACGCCGCAGAATATCCTGGAGGGGGTAGAGCGGGGCGTGGACTTCTTTGATTGTGTCTATCCGGCCAGGAATGGACGACACGGTCATGCCTATACGAACTTTGGAAAGATGAATCTGCAGAACGCCCGGTACGAGCTGGACGACCGTCCGTTGGAGGAGGGGTGCCAGTGCCCGGCCTGTCGCCACTACAGCAGGGCCTATATCCGCCATCTTCTCAAGGCCAAGGAAATGCTGGGACTGCGATTATTAGTCTTGCATAATTTGTATTTTTATAATACAATGATGGAAGAAATCCGGGAAGCCATCGAACAGGGCAGATTTGCCGGATATAAAAAGGAAAAGCTGGAGCGCATGGCCTCTGGTGAAAACCTATAACTTAATTTAGGAGGAAAAAAATGGGTTCAGGTATAAGTATTATCTTATTGTATGTAGTAATTATAGGGGCGTTTTATTTTATTGCTATCCGTCCACAGAAGAAGAAAGAGAAGGAACATCAGTCACTGGTGGCTTCTGTGGCAGTAGGGGACAGTATCCTCACTACCAGCGGTTTTTACGGAGTTGTCATTGACATGACAGAGGATGTGGTGATCGTTGAATTCGGCAGCAATAAGAACTGCCGTATCCCGATGCAGAAAGGGGCCATCGTCGAGGTGGAGAAAGCAGAATGACATGGATTCTAATTGGGGCAGTTTTCGCTGTTCTGAATTTTAATGTTCCCTTTGGAGCCGGCGCTATCGGCGTCCTGCCAGACACCCTGGGATATATTCTGATCCTTCTTGGAATGATATCCATGGAGAAACAGGTGGAGTATCTTTCTGATCATTTTAGGAAGAGTAAATGGTTTGCGGCTCTGCTGGCGCTTATGTGTGCCGTGGATTATGTACGGATCTTCACGGGCTGGACCATGGGCGGACTGGAGGTTATGATTCTATGGGGGACCGCGCAGGTATTCCTGATCTTCAGCTGCTGGCAGGGAATCATTTTTGGCATAGCGGAGATACAGAAGAGAGAGGATGCGGAGCTGAAGGCCAGGGCCCTTTTGAAGGCCATGAGCATTATGGTTCTTGTGAAAGCACTGAGTATCGTGATGCTGACCTTTGGCGGCATGATTATCCAGATCTGTGTTATCGTGGAGATTGTTGTGGGACTGAGCTTTATTATCCAGATCTTCTATACAAAGCGAAGATATGACAGGTTTCGGAAAGAGGGCGCCTGACGAAAGGGAGTGTAAACAGGGATGAAGATTCTGGTGACAGGTGGAACCGGCTATATCGGTTCCCATACATGTGTGGAATTGCTGCAGAAGGGGCATGAAGTGGTTGTCTTTGACAACCTGTGCAATTCAAAACGGGATGTACTGGATAAGGTAAGGGAGATCACGGGTAAGGAAGTGATCTTTTACAAGGCAGATATGCGGGAAAAGGAGAGTATGCGCCCGGTGTTTGAGGAACATACATTGGATGCAGTCATTCATTTTGCCGGGCTGAAGGCGGTGGGGGAATCGGTGACAAAACCGCTTCTCTATTATCAGAATAATATAACGGGAACATTGAATCTGTGCCAACTGATGAATGAGTACCAATGCAGGAGGATAATTTTCAGTTCCTCGGCGACGGTTTATGGTTCACCTGAGACCGTACCGATCCGGGAGGATTTCCCGCTGAGCACTACGAATCCTTATGGCAGCACGAAGCTGATGCAGGAGGGGATCCTGTCGGATCTGTGTGTGCCGGACCGGGAATGGAGTGTGGTACTGCTCCGCTACTTCAATCCCATCGGCGCCCATGAGAGTGGTCTTCTCGGTGAGAGCCCCAATGGCATTCCCAATAACCTGATGCCGTATATCATGCAGGTGGCTTTGGGGAAACTGCCGGAGCTGGGCGTATTTGGCGACGACTATGACACGCCGGACGGAACCGGGGTCAGGGACTATATCCATGTGGTGGACCTGGCGCGGGGACATGTCAATGCCATAGAGAAGGCGGTATCATCCTCCGGCGTCCATATATATAATCTGGGAACTGGGCGGGGGTACAGCGTACTGGAGATCGTCAGGGCATTTGAAGAGGCCAGCGGCCTTACGGTTCCGTATTCCATCCAGCCCCGGAGAGCAGGAGACATCGCTGCCTCCTATGCCGATCCGAGGAAGGCGAAGGAGGAGCTTGGCTGGGAGGCAGAATACGATCTGGACAGAATGTGCCAGGATTCCTGGAGATTTGCAAAGAAAAATTTTTAATATATTAATATATATTTTTAGGAGGTAAATGTAAAATGAGTGAGGCAAAAAGTGTAATTGAGAGCGGTAGGGCTGTACTGGGGATCGAGTTTGGTTCAACCCGTATTAAGGCGGTTCTGGTGGACGATGAGAATAAGCCTATCGCATCCGGCAGCCATGAGTGGGAGAACCAGTTGGTAGACGGCATCTGGACATACGGGATCGATATGATCTGGGACGGTCTGCAGGATGCCTACAGAGAGATGACAGAAGATGTACAGAAACAGTACGGCGTACAGGTGGTAAATCTGGGAGCTATTGGTTTCAGCGCCATGATGCACGGCTATATGCCCTTTGGCGAGGATGGGGAGATTCTCGTTCCCTTCCGCACCTGGCGAAATGCCATTACAGAAGAGGCATCGGAAAAGCTCACAGAGCTTTTTCAGTTCAACATCCCGCAGCGCTGGAGCATCGCCCATCTGTATCAGGCGGTCCTGAATGGGGAGGGGCATGTTAAGGATATCAAATTCCAGACGACACTGGCAGGGTACATACACTGGAAACTCAGCGGAAAGAAAGTGCTGGGCGTGGGCGAGGCATCCGGCATGTTCCCCATCGACAGCACCACGGGCAAATTCAACCAGAAGATGGTGGAACAGTTTGACGCGGCAGTGGCAGACAAGGGATACCCGTGGAAGCTTCTGGATATATTCCCGGAGGTACTGGATGCCGGAGAGGACGCCGGTGCGCTGACAGTGGAGGGAGCAAAGCTTCTTGATCCATCCGGGACACTTCAGGCAGGAGCTCCGATGTGTCCGCCAGAGGGAGATGCGGGAACCGGTATGGTGGCCACCAACAGCGTGGACGTAAGAACGGGTAATGTGTCTGCCGGCACCAGTGTATTTTCCATGGTGGTACTGGAGAGGGATCTCTCCAAAGTATATCCTGAACTGGATCTTGTCACTACGCCAAGCGGGGCGCCGGTTGCCATGGTGCACTGCAATAACTGCACCTCCGACCTGAATGCATGGGTCAATCTATTTAAAGAATTTGCCGAGGCATTTGGCGTTAATGTGGATATGAACAAGCTTTTTGGAACGCTGTATAACAAGGCGATGGAGGGGGATGCCGATGGCGGAAACCTTCTGGCCTACAACTATATATCTGGTGAGAATATCACAGGAATGGAGGAAGGACGCCCGATGTTCGTCCGCACACCGAACAGTAAGTTCAACCTGGCGAACTTTATGCGTGTCCATCTGTATACCGCACTGGGGGCGCTGAAGATTGGCAACGATATCCTTCTGAAGGAGGAAGGCGTCAAGGTGGATAAGCTTCTGGGACACGGCGGTCTTTTCAAGACAAAGGGTGTGGGCCAGCAGATCCTTGCGGATGCCATGAATACTCCGATCTCTGTTATGGAGACAGCTGGCGAGGGCGGCGCATGGGGAATCGCAGTGCTGGCTTCCTATATGATCCAGAAAGAAGAGGGGGAGACCCTTGGGGCATATCTGAACGACAAGGTATTTGCCGGCCAGGAGGGCGCTTCGCTGGAACCGGATCCAGAAGGTGTAATAGGTTTCGATGAATTTATCAGAATATATAAGGCAGGACTTCCCATCGAGCGTGCAGCAGTTGATTCCATGGCGCTGTAATGCCTATGAGAGAGAGACAGATCAAATTTCAAAAGGCGCTGAATCGTATCTATGAGCGCCTGAATAGTATCCGTCTGCTGCAGGCTGTCAAAGGGAGCCTGGTTATGATCATACCGGTTATTATGGTAGGGGCGTTCACGATTGTGCTTCGCTCCCTGCCGGTGCCGGTCTATCAGACATGGCTGCACAGCTTTGCGGACGGAGCCATAGATACTTTTTTTGGGTATATCCACCAGGCAACCTTTGGGATCCTGTCCCTGTATATGGTAGTGAGCCTGGCATTCTGTTATGCCAGCAAGGTGCAGGAGATGTCGGGAAACTATATGGGAACCATTATTTCCTCGATCCTCGCATTTTTTATCTTCAGTGGTATTTTCAACGAGGGTGCTGATGTATTGAACCTGCTGGGAGCAAATGGCCTCTTTACGGCCATTATCAGTACACTAT
>Ga0073907_1004083_pt1 | contig 10764 bp, 11 predicted proteins | sample GluameincwithD2O_FD_65483 | JGI IMG/M metagenome (GOLD analysis project Ga0073907, IMG submission 65483) | Mouse cecum microbial communities from Vienna, Austria - Glucosamine amended microcosms incubated with D2O | ecosystem: Host-associated > Mammals > Digestive system > Large intestine >... | reverse complement strand
CTCCGTTAAATGTATGATCGCAAATACGCCGTAAAAAAGCAAGGGCGATAAAGTATTGCTCCTTGCTTTTCGTCACTGCGATATACGCCGTAAGCCGCGCTTTTCCGAAGTTAAGTTATTGTATTTTTGCTCCGCAGCTTGTACAGAACGCCGAATCGGGGTCGTTCTTTGTGCCGCAATTCGGACAGAACACCGTGGGCCGAGCCGCTTTGGGTTCGCCGGCTACTACGGGCATAGGTGCGCCGCAGCCGATGCAGAACGCCGCGTCGGCGTCGTTTTGAGCGCCGCACTTGGCGCATTTTTTGCCGCCCGCCGCGGAGTCGCTTTTAGGGGCTTGCTCGGCGTCGGGCACAAGCTCGCGGTAGAATTCCGCATATGCCATGAGACGGTAAGGCGTGATCCAATAATACAGTATTCCGAAAGTAAACAGCGCGAGTATATCCCAACCGATAAAGCTGAAGTCCAAGCAGAACAATCTCCACTTATTCCCTTTCATTATCTCCATCGAACGCTTACGCGCGTCGTTGGCTTCCATTTTCGGATTGTCGCACATAACGAAATACGTCATGGCATACGAATACTGTTTGATTATGCCCGGGATAAAGAAAAGCAACGACCACAAAAACGTGAACAACGAAATGAGCACGTACGCCAAAACCGAACCGCCGAAGTTCGTTTTGAACGTATCGAACAGGCTGTCTATCTTTTCGGTTTTGCCGCGGTGGATATTGAGCGTCATTTGCGACATCGCCAGCTGCATAGGACCGCCGACGATGAACAAGCCAATGCCCATGAGCGAGCTTGCCAGTCCTTCGAGCGCCGATTTCACAAACGTCGCAAGAGCCATCGTGCCCCATTGTCCGCTCATTTTGTTCCAAGCGGCGCGTCTGAATTCACTTGATACCATGTAAAACTCCGTAAAATTATTATATGCGTTAAACGCACGGACATTCGACCCGAATATGCGATTCAAAGGCACAAAATGGGTTGAACACTTGTATATATTCTATTATATTACACACAATTTGTCAATAGCATACGCATTAAAATTTCATTAAAGTTGTTTGCCCGTTAACCAAAACGTATAGTTATCCGCGCGTGTCAGACCGAGTTTTTCCTGCAAGGCGAGCGACGGCGCGTTATCCGCATACACGTCGCATATCGGGATCCTGCCGAAAGTCATGATATACCCTATCAAAAATTTTTGCAGTTCCTCGCCTATCCCGCGCCGCCGAAACTCGGAACGCACTTCGAGCATGCCCATGTTCCCGTCGCGATGTCTGCCGATAAAGCCCGCGAGATTGCCGTCGACGAGCGCGCCGAACACGCCTTTATCGCGCATCAAAGCCGCGGTCTCGTCCGCGCCGTATCCGCCCGATTTGTTACGGTACGCGCGTGCGACTTCGCCCGCGAGCGTCGGCGCAAGCCGGCGAATATCCAAACCGCGAAGCGTCGGCGGCATAGGCTCGAAATACGCGAACGTTACGCACGGTTCGTCGCCGAAATCGAACGGCATATTCATGACGCACACGTCGCGATTCAGCAAGCCGAGCGATTCGGCGCATGCGTAAAAATCGACGGCGCATGCAAACGCGCATTTGCAGTTCCCTTGCGGCATGCGCGCGACCGCGCCGCGAGCGTCGTTGAAAATAAGCTCCGCGCCCTCGAAACGCACGACGTCATCTATCGCCGCGGCGACTACTCTGTTTTTCGGATCTTCTGTAAACTTCATATTCTTATTATACGGCAAAGCGCGCGCATAGTCAAGACTATTGACAAACGCGCGCAATCGGTTTATAATTTAACCTATAACGCACAAAGCGAGGGTATATAATGAAAGTATTGTTATTCAACGGAAGTCCGAGGGCGAACGGCTGCACGTTCACCGCATTGTCCGTGATCGCGCGCGAACTCGAATCGGCGGGTATCGAGACCGAAATCATCCAAACGGGCAATAAGCCCGTTCGCGACTGTATCGGTTGCGGCGGGTGCGTCGGCAAAGGCAAGTGCGTATTTTCCGACGACGGCGTGAACGAGTGGACGGAAAAAGCCCGCGCAGCCGACGGGTTTGTTTTCGGCACGCCCGTTTACTATGCGCACCCGACGGGGCGCATACTGTCGCTCATGGACAGAATGTTCTATTCGGCAAACGATGCGTTTGCGCACAAGCTCGGCGCGGTCATAGCCTCGGCGCGGCGCGCCGGCACTACCGCGTCGCTCGACGCGATTTCAAAGCACCTTTCCATCTGTCAAATGCCGATAGTTACTTCCACGTATTGGAACATGGTGCACGGCAGCACGCCCGAGCAAACGCTCGAAGACAAGGAAGGCGTAAACACAATGAAAAATCTCGCGCGGAATATGGCTTGGTTGCTCAAGTGCATCGACGCGGGCAAAGCCGCCGGCGTTACCGCGCCCGAAAACGATCGTTCGATACGAACGAACTTTATAAGATAACTTCGAGCGGAGATCATGACGGAAAAAGAAAAAATGCTCGCAGGGCGGCTTTACGATCCGAGCGCACCGGAGCTTTCAAAACGGCGCGAAACTGCGCACGCGCTGTGCTTAAAGTACAACTCGACTGCCGAAACCGACAGCTCGCGCGCCGAAATACTGCGCGAACTGCTGCCGCATCTCGGCAAACGCGGATACATACAAGGTCCTGCGTATTTCGATTACGGCGAGAACTTCGTAACGGGCGAGAATTTCTACGCCAACTTTAATTTCACCGCGCTCGACTGCGCCGAGATCAAAATAGGCGACAACGTGTTTTTCGGTCCGAACTGCTCTGTCGTAACGCCCGTGCATCCGCTCGACCCGAACGAACGCAGAATCAGGTTCAAGCCCGACGGCACGCCGTACGATCTCGAATACGCCAAACCGATAACCATCGGTGACGATTGCTGGATCGCGACCGGCGTTACTATAATCGGCGGCGTTACGATAGGCAGCGGCTGCGTCATCGGCGCAGGCTCGGTCATTACGCGCGATATACCCGCCTACTCCCTCGCCGCAGGCAACCCGTGCAGAGTGATCAAGAAAATTCGGAATTAAGAATTTAGAATTAAGAATTTTTCGGTTTAATTTCGTTACGGTTCTTTATTAGGTAAGCGTTAGTAATAGCGCTTACTCTTTTTTATAATGTTGAGATTCTTCACTTCGCGCTAAGCGCTCGTTCATAATGACAAAAGATATAAGCAATTGTTATGTATATTCTTTTGTCATTCCGAGCGAAGCGCAGCACATTTTCTGCGTGCCGAAGAATCTCAACATTTTTATTATACTTTACCCGACACGGAAATGCTCGCCGCGTTTAATTATTGCAATAGTATTTTATAATTTTCTTTCTTACCGAAGAATTCCCATTCTCTTCAGAGAACGGGAATTCTTCAGTGTCGCAACCAAGCGGAACGGTATTATTTTTTATATTCTTTACTTAATTTATACCATATTGGGATAAAATGATTATACCATAGTGGTATAATAATATCAAGTAAAAATATTGTTATGCGACTGAAAGAATTAAGAAAACAAAAAAATATTACACAAATCAAGCTCGCTATGGACTTAAACTTAAGTCAAAACAGTATAAGCAGATATGAGTTAGGCGAACGCGAAGCCGGCTATGCGACGTTAATTGCATTTGCCGATTATTTTAATGTGTCGATAGACTATCTTTTGGAACGAACAAACAATCCCAAACTAAACAAATAAATTTATCTTTTTTTGCCATCCCGAATCTAATGACCTCTCCCGAGCGCGCATTGCGCGCCCACCCTCTCCAAAGGAGAGGGCTTTTTTAAGGTTGAGATTTTATCGACGTATTCAAGCGTTACTTGCACTACTCGTTTATTCCGCACAAGCTACTTCTTTCTTTTTTTGTCATTCTGAAGCACAGCCGAAGAATCTCAACCCTAATGCGGCAACAGCCGCTATCTGCGTCTACATTAAAAAACGCGACGGGCATGAAAGCGACCGCCGCGTTTAATTATACGCAATTAAATTCTCGTAGCCAAGTACACAAGCAATCGGCTCACATCAAGTCGTTTATAGCCGTAGAGACCGCGATCGCGCCGTCGGCGGCGGCGGTGGTGAGCTGTCGCACGGATTTTTGCCGACAGTCGCCCGCGGCGTACACGCCTTTTACATCGGTGCGACAACACCCGTCCGTCAATATGTAGCCGTCGCCGTCAAGCTCCACGCCGAACGCGCCGTTATCGGGCGTTTGCCCTATCGCGACGAACAGCCCGTCTACTTCTATCTCGCGCGTCTTGCCGTTTTCGTCTATGACTATCTTTTCAAGCTCGTCCGAACCGACGAGTTTTTTCACGGTCGCGTTCGTTACGAACCTTATCGTGTTTAATCCCGCGCATTTTTCGACGGTGGATTTTTCGGCTCTAAACGTATCGCGGCGGTGAATTACGTACACGAGCCGCGCGATACCCGCAAGATACGACGCCGCGGAAAATGCGGCGTTGCCGCCGCCCACGACCGCGACGGTTTTACCCTCGAAAAACGCGCCGTCGCACAGCGCGCAGTAGCTAACGCCGTTTCCGAGCAATTCCTCCTCGCCGTCCGCGCCGAGTTTTTTATGCTCGCAGCCCGCCGCAACGATAACGGCGCGCGCGGAGTAATTTCCCTCGTCGGTGGTCACGCGCACAGCGTCGCCGTCGCGTGCGACGGAAATCACCGTTTCGCACTTAAAGCTCGCACCGAGCGCTTCGGCTTGGTCGAACAGATCGGACGCAAACTGCGCGCCGGAGATAGAGCGTATTCCGGGGTAGTTTTCAACGGTCGGCGCATCCACTATCTGACCGCCGAACGCCTCGCGCTCTATCACGAGCGTTTTTTTATTTGCCCTGCAAGCGTAAACGGCAGCGCTTAAGCCTGCCGTTCCGCCGCCGATTATTATAAAATCAAGCATTGTTTCCATCCAAATATTTCTTGATAGCCGCGATACCCGCGTACTTCTCGTAATCGCCGCCGCCCTCTATAACGAGCGTAGGCGCTTGCTTTACTCCGAACTTTTTGGCGCTGTCGGGATCCGCTACCGCATTGACAACGTGCACGTCAAGCCCCGCTTCCTCGAGCATAGGGATCGCCACTTTGCAATTGGGGCACGTGGGCGTGGTGAACAGCGAATACTTCTTTTCGCCCGTTACGTGCGATACCGTGTTGCACGAACAACCGTGGTCGAAATCGACGATGCCGATCTCGCGCGTCGGGTGCGGCACGGTGTACTTTTTGGTGTTGTACGTCTGTCTGTCCTTAAACTCCTGCGCCTTGCCGTCGTTCCAATTCTGCACGGGACGGTAGTAGCCGGTTATACGGCTGTTGACTTCTGTTTTTCTGCCGCACTTGGGGCACTCGTACACCTCGCCGGCGATATAGCCGTGGTCGCGGCATACCGAGTACGTGGGCGAAAGCGTGAAGTACGGGAGCTTGTAATTTTCCGCGACGGTACGAACAAGCTTTGCCGCAGCCTTCCAATTGGGCAGTTTCTCGCCGAGGAAGGTGTGGAAAACCGTGCCCGAGGTGTAAAGCGTTTGCAGCTCGTCCTGAATGTCGAGCGCACTGAACACGTCCTCGGTATATCCGACGGGAAGGTGCGAGCTGTTGGTATAGTACGGAGTGCCGTTCTCGTTGGCTGTGATGATGTCGGGATAACGCTCTTTGTCGTGCTTTGCGAGTCTGTAAGTGGTGGACTCGGCGGGCGTCGCCTCGAGGTTGTAAAGATCGCCGTACTGTTCTTGATAGATAACGAGCCGCTCGCGCATATGATTGAGCACGTTCTGTGCGAACGTCTGCGCTTTTTTATCGGTGAGGTTGGCTCTCAGCCACTTGGCGTTAAGCCCCGCCTCGTTCATGCCTACAAGCCCTATCGTGGAGAAATGATTGTCGAACGTGCCGAGATAACGCTTGGTATAAGGATACAACCCCTCGTTCATGAGCCGCGTGATTATGTCGCGCTTGATCTTGAGCGAACGCGCGGATACGTCCATGAGCTTGTCGAGACGAGCGTAGAAATCCGCCTCGTCCTCGGCAAGATACGCAAGGCGCGGCATATTGAGCGTGACGACGCCAACCGAACCCGTGCTCTCGCCGCTGCCGAAAAATCCGCCCGACTTTTTGCGAAGCTCGCGCAAGTCGAGACGCAGTCTGCAGCACATACTGCGAACGTCCGACGGCTCCATGTCCGAATTGATATAGTTGCTGAAGTACGGAGTGCCGTATTTGGCAGCCATTTCAAACAACAGCTTATTGTTCTCGGTCTCCGACCAATCGAAATCGCGCGTAATGGAATATGTGGGTATCGGGTATTGGAAACCTCTGCCGTTGGCGTCGCCCTCGATCATTATCTCGATAAACGCCTTGTTGACCATATCCATTTCTTTCTTGCAGTCTTTGTACTTGAACGACTGCGGCTTGCCGCCGATTATCGCGGGCTGCTCGGCAAGATCGGGCGGACAAGTCCAATCGAGCGTGATGTTGCTGAACGGCGCTTGCGTGCCCCAGCGCGACGGCGTGTTTACGCCGTAAATGAACGACTCGATGCACTTTTTGACCTCGCCATATGAAAGGTTGTCCTTTTTTACGAACGGCGCGAGATAGGTATCGAACGAGGAGAACGCCTGCGCGCCCGCCCATTCGTTTTGCATGATGCCCAAAAAATTGACCATTTGGTTGCAAAGCGTCGCCAAATGGCTCGCGGGCGAGCTGCTTATCTTGCCGGGTATGCCGCCTAAGCCCTCTTGAATGAGCTGACGGAGCGACCAGCCCGCGCAGTATCCGGTGAGCATGGAAAGATCGTGTATGTGTATGTCCGCATTGCGGTGCGCCTGCGCAATCTCGTCGTCGTATATCTCGCTCAACCAATAGTTGGCGGTTATTGCGCCGGAGTTGGAAAGAATAAGTCCGCCGACCGAATACGTGACGGTCGAATTCTCCTTGACGCGCCAATCGGAAGCTTTTACGTAACTGTCTACAAGCTCCTTGTAGTCGAGTATGGTCGACTTCATATTGCGTATCTTTTCGCGCTGTTTGCGGTAAAGTATGTACGACTTGGCTATGTCGTCATAACCCGCTTGAATGAGAACGCGTTCCACGCTGTCCTGAATGTCCTCGACCGCTACAAGCCCGTTTTTCACCTTGCCCGAAAAATCGGCTGTAACGCGCAACGATATAAGATCGATAATATCGTCGGTGTACTGCTTGCTCTGCGCGTCGAACGCCTTTTTGATCGCGCTGCCGATTTTGGACAAGTCAAACGACGTCGTTTTGCCGTCCCTTTTGATTACTTTATACATAAAAACCTCCGTGACCGACGCCGACCCGACAAACGCCGCAGTCGTAATCGGCAAGTTCTCACATTATAGCACGCATATATAGCGCTGTCAAGCCTTTTAACACAATATATTGTGGTAAATTCAAAAAAATTACCACAATATACGCAACATATAGAATAATAATTATGATAAAATCCGACAAAAGTCAAGACTTTTATATAGACTGCCGTCTAAAACGTCGGTTTTTTTATAAACGACCGTCTTTGACTTTTGTGTCGAATTATACCACACCGATTGGTGTAAACCGCCTATTTTACAATAAACGGAGTAAACTGTTCAAATAAGGATAAACTATCGGAGACACAAAAAATGTACATAAAAAAATTCGGCGCAAATCTCAAAGAATTGATCGGTGCAAACACTATCACATCGATTGCTAAAAAGATAGGCATACCGCCGCAAACGTTGAGCAGATATTTATCGGGTCATTGCGAAATCGGCTTAGAAAACCTATGCAAAATCGCCGATTACTTCAACGAGGATCTCGATATAATTGTCGGCAGACGCGAATATTGAAAATTTTACGAATATTACCCTATTTTAAGTTGCAAGATATTTATAAAAATGTTATACTTACTTCATAAAAGATGTAAAATTTACAAAAATATGAACTTGGGGTTATAATATGATAATACAGCGCAACTTATATTTAGAAAAACTGATTGTGCGTATGCATAACGGAATGATCAAAGTCGTAACGGGTATTCGCCGTTGCGGTAAATCTTATTTGCTGTTTAAGTTGTTCTACGATTATTTAATTGAAACGGGCATCAACGAAGACCATATAATCAAGTTGGCTTTAGATGACAGATCAAATCGTAAATTTCGTGATCCCGATGTGCTTTATACTTATGTAAAAAACCGTATACGAGACAAAGAGCGATATTATGTCATTTTAGACGAGGTTCAAAACGTGTTAGATTTTGAAGACGTTTTGAACGGGTTTTTGCATATCGAAAACGTCGACGTATATGTTTCCGGAAGCAACGCGAAATTTTTATCGAAAGACGTTATTACCGAATTCCGCGGAAGGGGTGACGAAATTAGGGTATATCCCCTTTCGTTTTCCGAATTCATGTCCGTTTTCAACGGTGACAAATACGACGGCATGCAAAATTATATGCTTTACGGCGGTATGCCACAATTATCTAATTTTACTGCCGACGAACAAAAATCAACTTATTTGATCAATCTTTTTACCGAAACATATATCAAAGATATTATACAACGCAATAATTTCCGGAACGAGGATACAATTGAGGAACTATTAAACATTCTGTCTTCGTCGACAGGATCTCTTTCATCGATAAACAAACTTTCAAACACTTTCAAAAGCGTAAAAAACATCAACGTCGCACCTCAAACTATTAAAGCATATATTGAAGCATTCCGCGATTCGTTTTTAATCGATAAAGCGTTCCGCTATGATATTAAAGGCAAAAAATATATCAACGCTACGAACAAATATTATTTTACCGATGTCGGACTTCGCAACGCACGGCTCGATTTCAGACAATTCGAACCTACGCACATTATGGAAAACATTATTTATAACGAGCTTAAAATTCGAGGATTCAATGTGGACATAGGGGTCGTAGAGGATAACAGAAAGCAACTCGAAGTAGACTTCATTGCAAATCTCGGAAATAAAAGGTATTATATACAATCGGCATACAGATTACCGGACGCCGAAAAAATTCAAACAGAGCAGCGACCTCTAATGAAGATAAACGACGGATATCGTAAAATCGTCGTTACGGGCGAAAAAATACCTACAGTAACCGATGAGCACGGAATAGTAACTATGAATATTTACGAGTTCTTACTTAATCAAAATAGCTTAAATTTGTAAAAACTATATATCGCTTATTTCGACAGTCACGGGTTTTCCCGATATCGGCAGGATGCGGACGGTCCAACCGTCTGGGACTTTTACGTCATGCGGCGGTTTATCGAAAAATGCGAGCGCCGAAGGTCCTGCGCCCGATATACACACCGACAGCGCGCCCGAGCGCATGAACGCCGATCTGACTTCGTCGTAGCCTTTTATAAGCGGAGCGCGGTACGGCTCGTGCAATTTATCGCCTATCGCGCGCAACGCGTCGGTATTGCGCGTGGCAAATGCGCCGAACGCGAGCACGGCGCGAGACAGCGAATACACGCAGTCGGCGCGAGAATAAGTATCGGGCAGCGCCGCGCGGGCTTTTTGAGTTTCGAGCGGGAAATCGGGCGTGGCGAGCGCGCAATATATGCCGCTCGGTTCGCAGCGCACGTACTCCACTCCGCCGCCTTCGGTCATGACGCCCGCGGTAGCGCCGCCGAGCAGCGCGGGCAGAACGTTGTCGGGATGCCCGTCGAGCCGCGCGCATATTTCGAGCATGCGCCGTTGCGAGAGAATATTTCCGCACAGCGCGTTTGCGGCGACCGCTCCGCCCACTATACACGCCGCGCTGCTGCCCAGCCCGCTCGCCTGCGGAATATCGCTGTGCGAGCTTATCGCCACGTTTCTATCCGGACAACCGGCGAGAGTGAAAACCGCGTTCATTGCCTTATATATAAGGTTGGTCTTGTCTCGCGGCGCGGGAACGTTGCTTTTAAGCGAAAATCCGTCGCTCTCCGCCGCCGTTATCGTATGATACAGTTCGTACGCCAACCCCAAGCAGTCGAACCCGCCGCCGAGATTCGCGCTCGTCGCGCTTACTTTTACGGTTACTTTTTTCATGATCTCCTTACGTTACGGGATCCCGTCCCGATACCGAGCCGTCGCGAGCTATTCGTAATCGGCTACCTGCTGCAAGTGGAACGACAGCGTTTCGCCGCTTTGCAGCGAGCAAACGGGGATGCCGTGCCGCACGAGCGCCGCGCCCGAAAACGTTTTGCCCAGCTCTCGCACATGATAAAGATTGTGCGCGTCCGCGCCGACAAACTCCATAGTTCCGCCGGCGCCGTTATTCCAGAACACCGCATACGCTTTGGACTTATCCTTGGACACGCACACGGCATAACCCGCGCCGCGATAAAAATCCCCGTCGTTGACGAGCCGCGCGTCATCCTGATAACTGAACACCTGAGCGCGCACCGCACGGCGCAAAGGCTCGGACAGCGCAACGGGATCGAACGAATAGCCCAACCCGAACAGCGACGCCGTATCGAACGCGGCTTTCGGTCTCGCCGTTTTTTCCACCTTGCACGCAAGCGCGCACGGCGGGAAGTACACCGAATATTTGATCAGCTCGGGCATTGAACAATACACTGACGACGCGTATGCGAGCGCGCCCGCATCGCCGCAAGCGCCTTCTATAACGAGGTCGGGCATAGCTTCGTTGAGCTTTGCGAAAAACGCGTACTGCCCGAGCAAATACTCGTATAGCTTTACGCCGCCCAATGCGGGGAGTTCTTTAGGCATCGCCGCAAACGA
>Ga0073907_1004080_pt1 | contig 10774 bp, 7 predicted proteins | sample GluameincwithD2O_FD_65483 | JGI IMG/M metagenome (GOLD analysis project Ga0073907, IMG submission 65483) | Mouse cecum microbial communities from Vienna, Austria - Glucosamine amended microcosms incubated with D2O | ecosystem: Host-associated > Mammals > Digestive system > Large intestine > Cecum... | reverse complement strand
TTTTACAGTATTTTCACCTGTAAAATATACTTTGAAATTTTCTTGATTTGCAGTTGCTGTTGCTCTACCTGTTATAGATAACTCTACATTTGTTATTGCTGCATAACCAATTCCCATAAATAATACTATAAGTAATACAATTCCTAATATTACTTTCTTCTGTTTATTCAATCACTTTCACCTCCCTTTATTTTTTTATATTAATTGTTTTGGTCTCACATAAAAACGTAGTGAATTTCTCCTCTATATAATAATATATATTACTTTTTTCTTCAATATTTTCGTAAGAATGAGACCTAAATGTCACAATTATGTAATATTTTGTAGTTTACTTAAAAATAGAAAATGACCAGCGCATACGCGCTGGTCACCCACCTTCAAATTATGATTAAAATTAAAATGACTGTCGCAAAAAAAGAAACGAGATTTGCAGTAATTTCACTGCTTCCATTACGCCGGAAAGAATTTCTAATTCCAACATAAAACACAGGGATAAACTGAATTAAGTGCCTAGCGCACCACCCCAGTGCTGAAAGTACAGTTCTGCCAATGTAACCAAGGCCTCTAACAGCTCCATTAGCAATGGTTCCAAAGACACCGCCAGTTCTAATCCCAACAATAGACAGCAACACGCAAATGCCAACACACATAATGACAAGTGGCATCATAGCATTAATACCAACAGTGAAAATGCTGCCAAGAACCGGAATAATAGTATCTTTAATGAAACTCCAAGTGAAAATCAACATATTTTTTCCTTTCTTTTCTCAAGCTTATATTTTCATCATAACTATATATAAACACACAATTGTGCGTAAAAAAGGGAAATTTATATAAAATAGAAAATTCTATGTAATTATATTTTACCATGATAAAAAAACTTCGTCAATTAAGAAAAGCCAGCTGTATGCTGGCTCTTATTTTTTTCACTCTCTTATGAATAATTGATTTTCTTGAGCATCAATTATTATTTTACTCATTGGTAGTATTTCACCGAGTTAATATTTTTTCAGCTATTAAAGTTTCTAATTTCTTTCTAACAAATCTTTTTAATGGTCTTGCTCCATAGATTTCATCATATCCATTATCAATTAAATATTCCTTGGCAGATTCTGTTAATTCTAATGTTATATGTTTATCTTCTAACCTTTTTTCTAAATCTACTATTAACAACTCTAATATTCTAGCAATTTCATTTTTCTTAAGTGGCTTATAAAATATAATTTCATCTAAACGATTTAAAAATTCAGGTCTAAATGATCTTTTTAAAAGTGTTTCTACTTTTTCTCTTGCCTCTTCTGAAATTTCGCCATTACCATTTATTCCTTCTAATATAAAATCTGAACCTAAATTAGATGTTAATATTATAATTGTATTTTTAAAATCTATTGTCCTACCTTGTGAATCTGTTATACGACCATCATCTAAAACTTGTAATAATATATTAAATACATCTGGATGTGCTTTTTCAATCTCATCAAATAGCACTACTGAGTATGGCTTTCTTCTAACAGCTTCTGTTAATTGACCACCTTCTTCATACCCTACATATCCTGGAGGTGCACCTATTAATCTTGATACTGAATATTTTTCCATATATTCAGACATATCAATTCTTATCATGTTGTGCTCATCATCAAATAAACTTTCAGCTAAACTTTTAGCAAGTTCTGTTTTACCAACACCTGTTGGACCTAAAAACATGAATGAACCTATTGGTTTTTTTGGGTCACTTATTCCAGCTCTTGAACGCATAATTGATTCTGATACATCTTGAACAGCCTCATCTTGACCAATTACTCTTTTATGAAGTATTTCTTTTAAATGTAGTATTTTTTCTCTTTCACCTTCCATTAATTTAGTTACTGGTATTCCTGTCCATCTTGATATAATTTCAGCAATTTCATCATCTGTTACTTTATTTCTTAATAAACCATTTTCAATATTTTCTTCATAAATATCTTCTTGTTTTTCTAGCTCTTTTTGAAGTTCTGGTAATTTTCCATATTTAAGTTCTGCCGCTTTATTTAATTCATAATTTCTTTCTGCTTTTTCAATATCTGCATTTACTTTTTCTATTTCTTCACGAAGTTTCTGAACTTTTTCAATAACTACTTTTTCATTTTCCCATTTAGCTTTCATGCTTTCAAATTTTGTTTTTAATTCAGATTTTTCTTTTTGAAGGTCTGCTAAACGTTTTTTAGATATTTCATCTGTTTCTTTACTTAGTGCTGTCTCTTCTATTTCAAGTTGCATTATTTTTCTTGAAACTTCATCAAGTTCTGTTGGCATTGATTTCATTTCTGTTTTTATTATAGAACAAGCTTCATCTACTAAATCTATTGCTTTATCTGGCAAAAATCTATCTGAAATATATCTATGAGAAAGTGTTGCTGCTGCAATTAAACTGTTATCTGATATTTTTACTCCATGATATACTTCATATCTTTCTTTTAAACCTCTTAAAATTGATATTGTATCTTCTACTGTTGGTTCATCAACTAAAACAGTTTGAAATCTTCTTTCTAGTGCTTTATCTTTTTCTATATATTCTCTATATTCATTTAAAGTTGTTGCTCCAATACAGTGAAGTTCTCCACGTGCAAGCATTGGTTTTAAAAGATTTCCAGCATCCATTGCACCATCTGTTTTTCCTGCACCAACTATTGTATGAAGTTCATCTATAAATAATATAATTTTTCCTTCACTTTTTTTTACTTCTTGAAGAACAGCTTTTAATCTTTCTTCAAACTCACCTCTATATTTAGCACCAGCTACTAAAGATCCCATATCTAATGAAAATATAGTACAATCTTTTAAACCTTCTGGAACATCTCCTCTAACTATTCTTAGTGCCAATCCTTCTGCAATTGCTGTTTTACCAACACCAGGTTCTCCGATTAAACATGGATTATTTTTAGTTTTTCTTGAAAGAATTCTTATAACATTTCTTATTTCTGAATCTCTTCCAATTACTGGATCTAATTTTTGTTCACGTGCTAAAGCTACTAAATCTTGACCATATTTTTTTAATACATTATAAGTACTTTCTGGATTATCAGAAGTTACTCTTGTGTTTCCTCTAACACTTGATAAAGCTTTTAGAAAATCATTTTTATTTAATTTATATTTGTTAAATAATTCCTTTACTTCTTTATTTGGATTATCTAATAAAGCAAGCATAATATGTTCAACTGAAACATATTCATCTTGCATTTTACTTGCAATTTTTTCAGAATTTGTAAGAACTAAATCTACATCTTGAGCAACATAGATAGAATCTGCTGTTCTAGCTCCTCCTGTCATTCTAGGTTTGTTTTCAACTTCATATCTTAAATCATTTTCAAAACCATCTGAAATACCTATTTTCTTTAATAATTCTTTTATTAAACTATCTTTCTGATTTAATAATGCAAGTAACAAATGCTCTTCTTCTATCTGAGAACATTGATATTCTACTGCTAAATTCTGTGCATTTTGAATAGTTTCTAAAGACTTTTGAGTAAATTTTTGTGCATTCATAAAATTCCCTCCATTTCTTTTCTATATATTTCTGTTTATTATTTCTAATCCTAACAAAATTATTATAGTACTCTTTTTTAGCAATGTCAATAGTAGAGTGCTAATTTTATCTACTTGCTCTATTTTACCTAATATGGTATAATATAGAAATAACATATCATGTGTTATATATATAAATTAAAGGATTTTTTAATATGGAAAATAGTATAAAATTTACATTAATTATTGATAAACTAAATAGAAAAATATCAGAATTAAATATAAAAATTTCAAAGGATTTTAATAATGATGAATTACAGAAAAAGCTTCAATCTCTTTTAGAAGATCGAGACTTACTTTACAAAGGAAATGTTGATGATGTAAAAAAAATAATAGAGAAATATGGAGATACTTTTAATGAATAATTTGGAAGAATTAACTTTAAAAATAAAAAATATAATTGAATCTGAAAGAGCTATACATCCAGAAAATATACAATATCTGAATGCATCTCATTCAGCACTTGTTGCTCAAATTATAAGTAGTTATAATTTAAAACCTTCTAGTGAAAAAATGCCACAAGCAGATATGGTTGTTTTAGGAGCTCCTACTGGTGCTGGTAAAGATACACTTGTAAGAAAAATAATTATGGATAATCCTGAAAAAAACTTTATAGTTTTAAATATGGATATGTTCAGACATTATCATGATGAGATTCTAGGTTCACATGAAGATATTTCTGATAAACAATTTGCAAGAAAAACAAACCAAACTTCTTATGAACTATACTATATTATTGAACAAACAATTTTAAAAGAATTTCCTGGAACAAATATTATTGTTACTGGAACTATAAAAGATTTACCTTGGGTAAAAGAAATTGTTGAAAGATATAAAAATGATCCAAAAACAAACTATGCTATCTCTCTTGTAACGCTTGCTGTTCCTACAAATGAAAGTGCATTTTCTATTTTTGAAAGATATTTAAGTATGGTTGATACTCGAGAATCTGATAATGTTCCTTTAAGATATACAGATTTAACATATCATAATGAAACAATACGAGATTTTATTTCTAATGTTAGCTATTTTGAAAATGATACTAGAAATAATCGAGATACAGCTTATTTTAACTCAATAAAAGTATATCGTAGACATAAAGATATGTTTGATCTTTCAGAAGATACTTTACTTTATGATAGTAAAACTTCTCCTGAAAGTGAAACTGCAACAAATCATCTTCGCATGATTATGACTTCTCGCAGTCAAATTAGTTCTGAAAGAATATCAAATTTGTTAAATATTGTCAAAAGAAATTCAGATTATTTGAAATCTCAAGGATTGTATGATGAAATTGGTAAAGATCTTGCAAAAGTTTTACCACAACTATCAAAATCGCCTGATGATATTGAAAAATAATTAAGATAAAACAAAAGCGCATGGAATCCCATGCGCTTTTATTTGGTTTAATCAAAAATACATTCGATATCAATTCCCTCGTCTGCAAGACGTGCTATTATTGGTATCATAAACATATATCCTGCCATGATTAATATTTTAAGCAAAACATTCACATTCAGCATCATAACAGGAATCCATATCAATAGTATCAGTATAGCAATATACGTCAAAATAAATACCTTAGGATTTTTGTTGTATAACTTTTCAAAAAATGGTTTTTTTCCATCCACTGTCAAAGTCACAGCAACAAGAGCATCTCCTGCCATCCAAAGTACTTTTGTTACAACTGCAACAAATCCAACAATACTGACTGTTTTTATTACACCAGTAGCTATCCCTCCAACAACTATAAGTAATACTGTTCCCGCAGCATATATACATGTATACTTGTAGTCATCTTCAAACGTGTCAAATTTTAAAAAACCACATATCCCAAGAAGGCACATATAAATTGCAAAAAGCCAGAACCAAAACATTCCTATTCTGGGGGATGTAGCCCACAAGAAAATAAGAACAGATATAATGGATGTCACATGTGCAATCTGTGCCCAGGATTCATTAATCATCTCTACTCCATCTGCGTATGATTCCCGAATCCCTTCAAAAAGCTCTCTCAAAAATCTCATCTTTCTTCCTCCTTAAAATAATTATTTTTCGGGTTACTCTATATAATCTTGCTAAAGCAAGTTGTAAAATTTATGTTAACATTCTATCACGATTTTTGTTTAATTGCAATAAAAAAGACTTTCTAAGAAAGTCTTCTTTTATCTAAATTTTAGTTTTTAATATTTTAGCAACTCCACTTTCATTATTAGTTAAAGTTACTTCTTTTGCATATTCCTTTAATATTGGAACTGCATTTCCCATTGCCACTCCATATCCTACTGTTTTCATCATAGATATATCGTTATGATCATCTCCCATACCAATAACATTATCTAGATTTATTTTTAGAAATTTGCATAAACCATTTATTGCATTTCCTTTTGAAGTATTTACATTTATTATATTTATTGCCCATACTGTATATGTTTTTGCTTTAGCCAAATATTTATTTTCAATTTTTATGTCAGACCTATTTAAAGATTTTACATATTCTATTACTGAATCAATTTCCTCTTCTGTTTCAGTTCCAATAGTAAATTGAAGCACTTTGTTTTCAGAAATAAACTTATTTACATCAGATTCAATCTCAACTTCTTTTGAAATAAAATACTTCATATTATTTATAAATCTACCATACCTTGTATCTATTCTTGTAAGATAATTTCTTGAATTTGCATAATCATACAAATTATATACTATATCTTCTGGTAAATTGGCTGAGAATAATTCTTGTTTAGAATTGCAATCATATATTTCTGCACCATTACAACAAATTATATAGTCTGAAGCATTAATTTCATTTTTATAATCTTTTACTAAATTTTGTTGTCTTCCTGAACAAAGAAATATTTGTACTCCCTTTTCCTTTGCTTGTTTTATTGCTTCTTTATTTTCTTCTGATATTTTTTTATTATCATCGAGTAAGGTTCCATCTAAATCTAAAAAAACTGCTTTATACATAAATTCTCCTTATACTAAAATCCTATTCTCTTTTTAGATTCTTCTGCTTTTATTTCTGGAATATCCTCTTCTGTAAATGTAAGTAGCCTATCTGTATCTGTGATACTTCTTGTTTTAATAGCATGTTCAATAAATATTTTTTGTACAGTATTATCTACAAATCTACCATTTCCAAAGTTCTCTACATTTTTAGCATCATCAAATATTTTTTGTACTTTATCGCTTGCTTTAGAATCTACTTTAAATCCTTTTTCATTAACTTTTTTATCAAAAATGCTCATTAGTTCTTCTATTGAATAATCTTCAAAATCAATTTCATATCCAATTCTTGATTTTAAACCTGGGTTTAAATCTCTAAACCTTCTCATTTCTTCTGTATATCCTGCAAAAATTATTATTAGTCTTCCTCTATAATCTTCCATTGCTTTTAGTAATGTTGCAACACATTCAGCAGAATAACTTGCATTTGTTCCGCTATGTTCCATTATACTATAAGCTTCATCTATGAATAGCACACCGTCTAACGCAGACTCTATTACAGCTTGTGTTTTTGGACCAGTTTGACCTAAAAATTCACCAATTAAATCTTGAGATTGAACTTCAACTAATTTGTTTCTTTTTATATATCCTAAATTATAATATATTTCAGAAATTAATCTTGCAACTGTTGTTTTTCCTGTTCCAGCATTTCCTTTAAATATCATATGCATGTTAAAATCTGATGCCCTATCTAATTTTTTGTTCAATTCTATTACTGAAACAAATCCATTTATAGTTTCTTTTACTTTGCTAAGACCTATCAAAGAATTAAGTTCTTCAAGTATATCATCTACTGTACGTTCTTTATCTTTTTTAGTTGCTTCATAAATTTCAATATCTTTGTTTGTAATTACTTTTAATTCTGCATCACTTGTATAGTTTGCTGAATGTGTAATTACTAATCTATCAAATAAGCTTGTAACAAATCTAGCATTACCAAAATTTCTACCAATCTTATTTTTCATTATTAGTTTTTCAATTTTAGATTCTACTCCCTCTTCTAATGTAAACTCATTTCCAGTTACTTCATCTTTAAATATTTGAAGTAGTTCTTCTTTTGAAAAATCTGGAAATTCTAGCTCATAACCTATTCTTGACATCAACCCTTGATTTTCATTTATAAAATCATTCATTTCTTTTGTATATCCTGCAAAAATTACTATTAATCTATCTTTATATAATTCCATTGCTTTACAAATTGTCGCCATACATTCTGCTGGATAATTCGATGTAGAACCACCTTTACTAGCCATTATTGTATATGCTTCATCTATAAATAATACTCCATCTAAAGCTGTATCAATTACAGCTTGTGTTTTAGGAGCAGTTTCACCTAAATGGCTTCCTATTAAGTCTTTACTTGTAACTTCTATAATTTTGTTTTGTCTTATAAATCCTAATTTAAAGAATAATTCTGCAAAAAGTCTTGCAATTGTTGTTTTTCCTGTTCCAGAATTTCCTTTAAATATCATATTTAAGTTTGCAAATCCTTCAGTATCAATTTTTTTACTATATTCTAAGTATTTCAATAATTCTCTAACATTTTCTTTAACTTCAGAAAGACCTACTAGTCCATTAATATCTGCTAAAATCTCTTCAACTTCTCTTGTATTTTCCGCTTTTGGACTATCTGATATATTAAATTTATTACTTACATTTAATAATTTAAATTTATTGAAAATTATGTCATTACTTACTTTCTCTATATATGTATATTCATCTTCAACTTCAGGAAAATATGTTGTATCAATATATTCCTCAAGTTTTTTTGAAAACTCATCATCAACAGTATAAATATTTTCTAATCTTTTTAAAATTTTATTTTTTACTATTAATGAATCTAAACTATGTATAGTTATTTTTCTATTTATAATTGTACTTTCAATTAATGGATGTTTTTGTGTTAAATCTTTAAGTATATCTTCACTTTCAATAAATATTGTAATTGATTTTTTTATTTTTGAATTAAATTTTTCTATTGCTGTAAATAATGCATCAACTCTATATTCATTCAATGTTCTTATTTTCTCTATATTTTCAAATATTATGATATCATTTTCAGAATACATTTTATCTACTTGAGAAATCATATCTGTTGAATCTTTAGTTCTTTTTACTAGCATTTCTGTATCAACCCATAAAGTACCTTTATTTCCAATGTAGTTAAATGTTCTAATATATCTGTTTAAAATATTTACAACTTTATCTGCTATAATATTATTTTTAGTATACAAAGCAATATTAAAATGAATATAAGGAATATCCTCATTATAATAATAATTTCTTATATATGTTAATATAGAAATAATCTCATCTTTTTCTTCTTTAGAACATTCAAGTTCCTCTACTAAATGAACATATAAACTATAATATGCAATTTTAAACTCGCTTTCTTTAAAATTTCTACGTTCTAAAATTTTCTTTATAACAGTTTCTTCATCTACATTATTTTTGTCACATATATATCTAATATATACAGCAAGTTCTATTGGAGATTTATCAAAAATATATGAAAAATTATCTGAAATATTTATTGATGATAAATCTAAAACACCTTCTAATCCTTTTTGTTCACCATAAAAATTACTTAAATTATCAAAAAACGAATTTGTTTTAAGATTATAATCTAAATATCTATAATATAATTTTCCATTTTCTTCTTTTTGTATTTTTATAGAATCAGAAACTAACATCATTTCTGCTCCTACAAGATCTATAGATTTTTTTACTAAACTATTTATATCACTTATTACATTTGATATTGTATTTTCATCGTTTGAATATTCTTTTTCATTACCAGATACTAACAAATTAAATACATTTCTACTGTCAAATTTATTATCTGATATACATTTCAATATATAAGAAAGTAATTTAAACGGACATGATGATAATTCAGCAGATTTACAATAAGAACATTTTGCCTTTAAATCTGTATCCAAATTATTTAAATTTAATCTCCATGTACTTTTATAATCTTTTAATGTATATCCTACATAAAACAAGAATATTTTTTCCATCATATCTTGTGAATCATCAAAGTTTTTAGCACACAATCTAGCAAAAGATAGTTCTAAAATATTTGTTGGTTTTTCTACAAATCGCTCTCCCTCTTTTACTTTCTCTGTTTGCATTGAATAAGATAATAAATCTGTTTCATAAATAAATTTTACTATTCTTAATTCATTTTCTGTAAATTTCTCTTTTATAAAATTCACAAAATTTAGTGTTTCATCCATATTTTTTCCCCTTCATCTTTTGAAATAAATACTTTTCTAATACTTTGTTTTTATCGCTTCTGATATTGCTTGTACTATTTGACTTTTTTCATTTATTATAATATCTAAATCATTTTTTATATATCCAAGTTCAACTTGATAACATTCTATACCTTGATTTGATTTGTAATATTCATTTGCTGAATATGATGTATTCCTACCATCAACATATGCACCTGTTGCAATTCCACCAACTTCTCTAATAGTATATAAATATGGTGTATCTAGTGTAATGCTATATGGCGCATATCCTCTTTTATTTGCTGTATTTTCAAGTTCTTTAATAACTGAATTTGTATAATTTCTAACATATACACCATCTGAATGTTTAAATGAATTATTATTAGAAAAAGCTATCGTAGAACTTTCATTTATTTTATTTGCCATTTCTGATACAAATGTTAAATCAGACTTAGATGGACTATATATTTCAATTCCTCTTAAACCACTATTTGCATCATTATTTATATGAAATGAAATCATAAGTTTTGCTTTGCTTCTACAAGCTATACTTATTCTTCCATTTGAATCATACATATTAGTTGTTGAAAAATCTTCAGAGTTTGAATCATCTCTAGTTAATTTTACTTTATATCCTAAGTTTTCTAAAGATTCTTTCAAAAGTTTAGAATATTCTAATGCAACATTTGCTTCAGTAATTGTTCCTAATTTTTCACCAGAATCTTTTCCACCATGACCCGCATCTATTACTATATCATATACATCTTCTGGAAGTTTAGACTTTTCTAAACTAATTTTCAACAAGTTATACTTTTTATTATTATAATCTTTTTCGTAAAAATCAATAATTGCTTTTTTATTTTCATTATTTTCAGTAAGTGTATAATATTCAATTTTTCCACTTTCTGATGAGTTTATAAATGAATAATATTTTGGGTTTATGCTATTATTAAGTTTTAATCTTAAAA
>Ga0073907_1004038_pt1 | contig 10894 bp, 7 predicted proteins | sample GluameincwithD2O_FD_65483 | JGI IMG/M metagenome (GOLD analysis project Ga0073907, IMG submission 65483) | Mouse cecum microbial communities from Vienna, Austria - Glucosamine amended microcosms incubated with D2O | ecosystem: Host-associated > Mammals > Digestive system > Large intestine > Cecum... | reverse complement strand
GGGCTGGAGCGGCAGCTGGAGGACTACCGGAACGGCGCGGCGGTGATCCGAAGCCACCCCGCACTGGTGGGGAAACTGCTGCTGGCGTGCACGGTACAGCTGACGGTGCGTTACCTCATCCCCTGGACGGTATACCGGGCGCTGGGGCTGACGGGGTGCACCGCCCTGCGGCTGGTGAGCACCCAGGCGCTGGTGTATCTGGCGGTGAGCTGCGTGCCTATCCCGGGTACAGTAGGTGCCGCTGAGGGGGCGTTTTTAAGTGCCTACCGGGGGATCTTCGGCGGCGACCTGGTGGCGGCGGCTATGCTGCTGAGCCGGACGCTGGCATTCTATCTCCCTGTGCTGGTCACCGGGACCGCCACCGCCATCCTTCACCGGCAGACGGCAAAAACGTGTTGACGAGTTGGAACAAATGTGCTAGAATGTATCCGTTCAATTGACAGGAACGGATACATTTTTGCGATACGGGAGAAAAGACTATGCTGGATCATATTTTTGTCAAGGGCGCCCGGGAGAACAATCTGAAAAACGTGGACGTGACCATTCCGCGGGACAAGCTGGTGGTCGTCACCGGCCTGTCCGGGTCGGGGAAGTCCTCGCTGGCCTTCAACACCATCTACGCCGAGGGCCAGCGGCGGTATATGGAGTCCCTATCCTCCTATGCCCGCATGTTCATGGGCCAGATGGAGAAGCCGGATGTGGACTATATCGAGGGGCTTTCTCCCGCCATTGCCATCGATCAGAAAACCACCTCCAAAAATCCCCGGTCCACCGTGGGCACGGTGACCGAGATCTACGACTATCTGCGCCTTTTGTGGGCGCGGATCGGAACGCCCCATTGTCCCAAGTGCGGCAAGGAGATCCACCAGCAGACGATCGATCAGATCGTGGACCAGATCTTGGCCTTGCCCGAGGCCACCCGCATCCAGGTGATGGCCCCGGTCATCCGGGGGAAGAAGGGGGAGCACGCCAAGGTGTTGGAGGACGCCCGCAAGTCGGGCTATGTCCGGGTGCGGGTAGACGGCTCTCTCTATGAGCTGACCGAGGAGATCAAGCTGGACAAGAACAAGAAGCACAACATCGAGATCGTGGTGGACCGCCTGGTGGTGCGCGACGACATCCGCCGCCGTCTCACTGACTCCATCGAGACCGCCTCCGCCCTGGCGGGAGGGCTGACGGTGATAAACGTGGTGGGGGAGGACCGGGACATCTCCTTCTCCCAGAATTATGCCTGCGAGGACTGCGGGATCTCCATCGAGGAGCTCACCCCCCGCATGTTTTCCTTCAACAACCCCTTCGGGGCCTGCCCCACCTGCACCGGCCTGGGGTTCCAGCTCAAGTGCGACCCGGACCTGGTCATCCCCGACAAGAAGAAGTCCCTGCTGGACGGGGCCATCGCCGCCTATGGCTGGAACAATGTCCGGGGGGACAGCATCGCCCGGATGTATTTCGACGCCCTGGCGAAAAAATATCACTTTAATCTGGAAACCCCTGTGGGGGAGCTGTCTGACGAGGTCGTGGACGTGATCCTCTACGGAACAAAAGGGGAAAAGCTTCGTCTGGAATATGACCGGGCCAACGGCAAGGGGGTACTCAACCAACCCTTTGAGGGCATCATCCCCAACGTGGAGCGCCGCTACCGGGAGACTCAGTCGGACGCCTCCCGCCGGGAGCTGGAGGAGCTGATGAGCCAGGTGCCCTGTCCCGACTGCCAGGGCCAGCGGCTCAAAGCGGAATCGTTGGCGGTGACGGTGGGGGGCGAGTCCATCTACCGGTTTACCACCAAGTCGGTGACCAAGGCCTTGGAATTTATGGAGGGGCTTGCCCTTACCCCCACCCAGGAGATAATCGCCCACCAGATCCTGAAAGAGATCCGCTCCCGCCTCCATTTTTTGCAGTCGGTGGGGCTCCAGTACCTTACCCTCAGCCGTCAGGCGGGCACCCTGTCCGGCGGGGAGAGCCAGCGCATCCGTCTGGCCACCCAGATCGGCTCCTCTCTCATGGGGGTGCTGTATATTCTGGACGAGCCGTCCATCGGCCTTCACCAGCGGGACAACGACATGCTGCTGAGCACCATGAAGCATCTGCGGGATCTGGGCAACACCTTGCTGGTGGTGGAGCACGACGAGGACACCATGCGCCAGGCGGACTACCTCATCGACGTGGGTCCCGGCGCGGGGGTCCACGGGGGGCGCATTGTGGCCTGCGGTACGGCGGAGGAGGTCATGAACACAACTGGATCAGTCACCGGCGACTATCTGGCCCGGCGGCGGTTCATCCCCGTGCCCACAGAGAGGCGCAAGGGCAACGGAAGCTCCCTGGTAGTGCGGGGGGCGAGGGAGAACAACCTACGGGGGGTGGACGTAGCGTTCCCCCTGGGGACCTTCATCGCTGTCACAGGTGTGTCCGGGTCGGGGAAGTCCTCTCTGGTGAATGAGATCTTGTATAAGTCCCTGGCGGCCCAGCTCAACCGGGCCAAGACCCGGGCGGGAAAGCACGACGGCATCGACGGGATGGAGTACTTGGACAAGGTCATCAACATTGACCAGTCCCCCATCGGCCGCTCTCCCCGGTCCAACCCCGCTACGTATACGGGGCTATTTAACGACATCCGGGACCTTTTTGCCGCCACCCAGGACGCCAAAAGCCGGGGCTACGGGCCGGGGCGGTTTTCCTTTAACGTCCGGGGCGGGCGGTGCGAGGCCTGCCAGGGGGACGGCCTGCTGAAGATCGAAATGCACTTTTTGCCGGACATCTATGTCCCCTGCGAGGTCTGTAAGGGCAAGCGGTATAACCGGGAGACCCTGGAGGTCAAGTACAAGGGCAAGAACATCTACGATGTGCTCAACATGACGGTGGACGAGGCCCTGCCCTTCTTTGAGAATCTGCCCAGGATCTACAACAAGCTCAAGACCCTGGCGGAGGTGGGGCTTTCCTATATCCGCCTGGGCCAGCCCTCCACCGAGCTTTCCGGCGGCGAGGCCCAGCGGGTGAAGCTGGCCACGGAGCTCTCCAAACGCTCCACCGGCTCCACCATCTATATCCTGGACGAGCCCACCACCGGCCTGCACACCGCCGACGTTCACCAGCTCATCGACGTGCTCCAGCGGTTCGTGGACGGGGGGAACACAGTGGTTGTCATTGAGCACAACCTGGACGTGATCAAGACCGCCGACTACCTCGTCGACCTGGGCCCTGAGGGGGGAGACGGCGGCGGGCAGATCGTCTGCACCGGCACGCCGGAGGATGTGGCGAAGTGTAAGGAGAGTTATACGGGACAGTATTTGAAGAACGTGCTGTAGCCGCGAGGCGGTGTCCGGCGGGCGGATGAGGACATCCGCCCCTACGGGACAGATAGATGGCGCCCGTGAGAGCGGGGACGCGCCAGCAGGCGCGTAAATTTGAGGCCGACAGGCCGAGAATTTGCGGAAGGCCGGGTCCCCCGGCCTGAGCATTTTGATGACAAGGAGGTGGACCCTATGCAGGCCCTTCAGCTCTGGCTGGAGCAAAATTTCTTTGGCGAGCTTTTATACACCGCCCTCATGGCCATGGCGCCGGTGGTGGAGCTGCGGGGGTCGATCCCCTTTGGGCACAACGTACTTGGACTCAACATCTGGCTGGCGGCGGCGGCGTCCATTGTGGGCAACCTTCTCCCCGTGCCTTTTATCATCATTTATGTGCGCCGGGTGTTCGCCTTTTTGCGCAAAAAAATACCCAAGCTCAACCGCATGGTGGACCGGCTGGTGCGCAAGGCGGAGGGAAAGCGGGAGACGGTGAACAAATACGGCTTTTGGGGCCTTTGCGTTCTGGTGGCCATTCCCCTGCCCGGCACGGGGGCGTGGACGGGAGCCCTGGTGGCGGCCTTTATGGATATGCGCATCAAAAAGGCCTTTCCCGCCATTGCCCTGGGGGTGGTCATCGCGGCGGTGGTGGTCTCCTTTCTCACCGCCGGGGTCACCGCGATCTTTATCTAGGCATAGACTGGCCCAGAGGTGAGGACCATGGGCCTGTTTTGGGACAGTATCTTGGCGTTTTTTGCCGCCGTAGGTGTGGTGCAGACGGCCCACTGGGCCTGGCGGCGCCTTTGGCGGCGGAGAGGGAAAGAGAAGTGAGGTGGAGGCGTGGACGTTGAGGCGCCACGGTTGGAGGGGAAGGTAGACAGCGTGGTCTACCGCAACGAGGAAAACGGTTACACGGTCCTCCGCCTGCTGGCAGAGGGCCTGGACGAGCCTGCCACCGTGGTGGGCTGTATGCCGGGGGTGTCGGTGGGGGAGACCCTGACCGTTACCGGACTTTGGGGTCACCACGCCACCTATGGCGCGCAATTCAAGGCGAAGACAGTGGAGCACTCCCTTCCTCAGGGGGCGGACGCTATCTTGGAATATCTGTCCTCCGGGGCGGTGAAGGGCATCGGCCCAGCCACCGCCCGGATCCTGGTGGAGGCCTTTGGAGACAAGACGCTGGAGGTGCTGGAGGAGCACCCCCAGCATTTGCACGCCATCAAGGGCATCAGTCCCAAGCGGGCCAAGGCCATTGGCGAGGCGTTCCGGGAGCAGATGGGGATGCGCCGTCTGCTGGATTTTCTGCGCCGCCATGAGCTGTCCGCGGAGCTTGCCCTGCCCCTTTACCGCCTCTATGGGCTGGACGCGCTGGAGCGGGTAAAGGACGAGCCCTATCTGCTCACCCAGCCGGGGCTGGACGTGGTTTTTCAGACCGCCGACGCTCTGGCGGTTGAGCTGGGGGTGGAGGCCGCGGATCCCCAGCGGCTGGAGGCGGGCCTGCTCTTTGAGCTGCGCCACAACGCAGGCAACGGCCACACGTTTCTTCCGGTGGACAAGCTCCTGCCCGCCACCACCCGCCTTTTGAATTTGGAAAGCCCGGAGGCTCTGCTCGGCTCTTTGGAGGAGCTGGTCCGCCGGGGCCAGGTGGTGCGGGAGACGGTGCGGGGACGGGACAGCGCGTATCTGGCCGAGCTCCATACCGCCGAGACCTATGTGGCGGTCCGCCTGGAGGAAATGGCCCGGCTGGAGCTGCCCGTGCCGCCGGGCTTTGACAAGGTGGTGGCGCGCATCCAAGCGGAGCAGGGCATCGAATACGCTCCCCTCCAGCTGGAGGCTATGGAGCTGGCCGCCAAGCGGCAGGTGATGCTGCTCACCGGGGGACCGGGCACAGGTAAGACCACCTCTCTGCGGGGGGCGCTGGCCCTCTTTGAGTCCATGGGGCTGGAGACCGCTTTGGCCGCGCCCACCGGGCGGGCGGCCAAGCGGCTGGGAGAGACCTGCGGCCAGGAGGCGTATACCATCCACCGCCTGCTGGAGACCCACTTTGACGACGCCACTGGACAGCTGGTCTTTACCCATGACCAATCCGACCCGTTGAAGGTGGACGCGGTGATCGTGGATGAGACTTCTATGGTGGATATCCCGCTCATGGCCGCGCTGCTGGCGGGCCTGCGGAGCGACTGCCGTCTGGTGCTGGTGGGCGACCCCAACCAGCTGCCCTCGGTAGGGCCGGGCTGTCTGCTGGCCGACCTGCTGAAAAGCGGGGTCATCCCCGCTGTCTCCCTCATTGAAATTTTCCGTCAGGCGGCGATGAGCGCCATCGTCCGCTTTGCCCACGAGATCAACCACGGCATCGTCCCCCAGCTGCGCTCCTTCGACGGGGATTTTTTCTTCCTCAAGCGCTACCATCCCCAAAAAGCGGTGGAAACCATCGTGGAGCTGGTGAAGACCCGCTTGCCCGGCAAGATGGGTATTCCCTCCAATCAGGTGCAGGTGCTCTCTCCGACCCGGCGGGGGCTGACCGGAACAGTGAACCTCAACAAGGAGCTCCAGGCGGCCCTCAACCCGCCTGCCCCCGGCAGGCCGGAAAAGGTGTTTGGAAGCGTGACCTTCCGCCTGGGGGACCGGGTGATGCAGGTGAAAAACAACTATGACGTCATGTGGCTGGACCCGGGAAAAGGGGAGAGCGGCCTGGGGATCTTTAACGGGGACATCGGAGAGATCGTAAACGTGGAGCCGGACGGCGCGGCGCTGACGGTGGACTTTGACGGCAAGCAGGTCCTCTATACCCCGGAGGCGCTGGGGGAGCTGGAGCTGGCCTACGCCGTCACCGTCCACAAGTCCCAGGGCAGCGAATACCCCGCGGTGGCGCTGGCCTGCCTGGAGGCCGCGCCCATGCTGCTCACCCGGAGCGTTCTCTACACCGGCGTGACCCGGGCCAGACAGTTATTCATCGGCGTAGGGGACGAGCGGGTCTTTGCCCGCATGGTGGAGAACAACAAGCCCCAGCGGCGGTATTCTGCTCTGGCAGAGCGCCTGACAGGGGCGTAGAGACGGGGGGCGGCGGCGCGTCGAGAGTCGCGCCCTACTGGACAAACGAAAAAAATGTGGTATAATAGGCGGTAACTATGGCATATGCCATAGAAATTGACCTGAAATTTTAGGGGGAATCATTTCGTGGACGACCGATCGTGGCTTATCATCGGCATTGGCATCGGCCTGGGTATCGCTTTGCTGGTCTGGGGCGTTTGGCGGCTCTATAAACGAGGTGTTTTTTACAAGCTGGGCATCGGCAGGACCGACCCCACAGAAAAGGTTTCGGAAGAAGAGATCCGCCAGCTGGTGGACGCGGGGGAGGAAACCGGCGCCATCCAGCAGGAGGAGCGGGAGATGATCGAGAACATCTTCGAGTTCAACAACTCCACCGCCGAGGACGTGATGATCCACCGCACGGATATGGTGTTCCTCCAGGTGGAGGACACCCGGTCGGAAATTTTGAAGACCATCGAGGAGTCCGGCCTGTCCCGGTTCCCCGTTTACGCGGAGGACCCCGACGACATCATTGGCATTCTTAGCACCAGAGACTATCTGCTCAACACCCAGCGCTCGGAGCCCAAGGCTCTGCGGGAGCTGCTGCGCGACCCCTATTTTGTCCCCGAGACGGTCCGCACCGACCTGCTGTTCCGGGATATGCAGAGCCGCAAGGTACATATGGCCATCGTGGTGGACGAATACGGCGGCACGGCAGGTCTGGTGACGTTGGAGGACTTGCTGGAGGAGATCGTGGGCAATATATACGATGAGTTCGATCCCCAGGACACCCCGGATATCCTGGACCTGGGTGGCGGCCGTTGGAGGATCAACGGAGGCGCAGAGCTGGAGGCGGTGGCCGAGACGCTGGATATTGAGCTGCCCGAGCAGGAGGAGTACGACACTCTGGGCGGGCTAGTGTTCGCCCATTTGGCTGTTATTCCTGAGGACGGGGAACAGAAGAACTTGAAGCTGGAGCTGCCCGAGATGACCGTCCGGGTGGAGTCCATCGCTGATCACCGGGTAGAGTGGTGCGTGGTGGAGAAAAAGGCTGCGTCGGAGGACGCCGGGCTGGAAAATGAGTAAGGAGCGCGACATGACCGAGCGGTTTCGCAAATCCATAGAGACCTTAGAGCTGCCCCGAGTGTTGGAACTGCTGGCAGGGGAGGCAGTGACTACAGAGGGGAAGGAACGCTGTCTGGCGCTCCTTCCCCAAACTGCTTTGCCTGAGGTGGAGCGGCTCCAGGATGAGACCGCCGCCGCCTTTTCCCTCACCGTTCTCCACGGCACACCCCCGCTGGGGGATGTGCGGGCGGTGGGGAGCGCCCTGAGCCGGGCGGACCGGGGCGGCGCGCTGAACACACGGGAGCTGCTGGACGTGGCGGGAGTGCTGCGCAGTGCCCGGGGCTGTAAGGAATACGGAGGCGCGGGGGGAGACAGCGTGATCGCCCACCTCTTTACCTCCCTGACGGCCAACAAGTATCTGGAGGAAAAGATCACCGCCTCCATCCCCGATGAGGACACCATCTCCGACGCGGCCTCTACCGAGCTGGCGGACATCCGCCGTCACAAGCGGGCTGCCGCCGGGAAGGTACGGGAGGTCTTGAACAAGCTGATTTCCTCCAACCAGGCCAAGTATCTCCAGGATGCCATCATCACCCAGCGGGGCGGACGGTTCGTGGTGCCGGTGAAGTCGGAGCATAAAAACGCCATTCCCGGTCTGGTTCACGATGTGTCCGGGTCCGGCTCTACCTTTTTTATCGAGCCTATGGGGGTCGTCAAGGCCAACAACGAGCTACGGGAGCTGGAGGCCAAGGAGGAGAAGGAGATCGAGCGCATTCTGGCCGCTCTCTCCGCCGAGTGCGCCTCCTTCCAGGAGGACATCTCCATGGACTATGACCTCCTGATCCTGCTGGACGTGATCTTTGCCAAGGCGAAATTAGCCAGCCGCATGAACGCCATCGCACCGAAGCTCACCGACCGGGTCCTCTCTCTGAAGAAGGCCCGCCACCCTCTGCTGGACCCTAAAAAGGCGGTGGCCAACGACCTCTCCTTGGGGGGAGACTTTGACACTCTGGTCATTACCGGGCCCAACACCGGAGGCAAGACAGTGACGCTGAAGACTATCGGCCTTTTGACCCTCATGGCCCAGTGCGGGCTGCACATTCCCGCCGCGGATGACAGCGCCGTGGCCGTGCGCGGCCAGGTGCTTTCCGACATTGGCGATGAGCAGTCCATTGCCCAGAACCTCTCCACCTTCTCCTCCCACATGGTGAACATCGTGGGCATTTTGGAGGAGGCGGACGAGGACAGCCTGGTCCTCTTCGACGAGCTGGGAGCGGGCACTGACCCGGTGGAGGGGGCGGCCCTGGCCGCCGCCATCATTGAGCGGACCCGCCAGCTGGGGGCGCTGGTGGCCGCCACGACGCACTATGCGGAATTGAAGCTCTACGCCATGACCACGCCAGGGGTGGAGAACGCCTCCTGCGAGTTTGACGTAGATTCCCTGGCGCCCACCTACCGCCTGCTCATCGGCGTGCCCGGGCGGTCCAACGCCTTTGCCATCTCCAGGCGGCTGGGCCTTTCCCAGGAGGTCATCGACCGGGCCTCTGCCCGGGTGGACAGCGAGAATGTCCGCTTTGAGGAGGTCTTATCCCGGCTGGAGACCCAGCGCAAGGCCCTGGAGGAGGAGCAGACCCAGGCGGCCTCCCTGCGCCGGGAGCTGGAGCAGTCCGCCGACGCCGCGCGGGCCTACCGGGCGGCTCTGGAGGAAGAGCGGCAGAAGGCTTCCGCTCAGGCACGGGCGGAGGCCCAGGAGATCGTGGACGAGGCCAGAAGAGCCGCCGACGAGGCGTTTAAGGAGCTCAATAAGATGCGCCGTCACGCTGAAGCCGACACCAACGAGCGGCGGGTGGCGGTGAAGTCCAAGCTCAACGCTGTCCAGGGCAAACTGGCCCGGGCGGTCCCCGACCTGCCCGCTCCGCCCCCCACCCGGCCCGCCGAGGAAGGAGATACGGTGGAGCTGCTTTCCATGGGCGTCCAGGCCCAGGTGACGGCGGTGCGCAGGGACGGGACGTTGGAGCTCCAGGCGGGGGCTATGAAGCTCTCCGCCAAGCAGGAGGAGGTCCGCCTGACCGCCCCCGCCGCCAAGAAAAAGCAGGCGGCGGCCGCCGTTTACCGGCCCCTCCGTATGGAGTCCACCGCCCGGGAGCTGGACCTTCGGGGAATGACGGTAGATGAGGCCCTGGCCTGTCTGGACATGTTTTTGGACAACGCCCTCATGGGCAAGCTGGAGACCGCTGTCATCATCCACGGCAAGGGCACCGGCGCGGTACGCGCCGCCGTTCGCTCGCACCTCAAGGGCAGTCGCTATGTGAAGTCCTTCCGTCCCGGCCGCTTCGGGGAGGGGGAGGACGGCGTGACGGTGGTAGAGCTGAAATAGGGATATCTGGATAATTTGCCGCTGAAACCGCTGAAATGCCCTAGAACTTTGGTGATTTTGACGTTGACGCTGATTGGGGAATTTGCTATGCTATATTTACAATGGGAACTTCGCTGAATACAGGGAGGACAAAGCTATGTACGTCAAGGATGTCACCATTAACAATCAGGTTGGACTCCATGCCCGCCCCGCCACCTTTTTCATTCAGAAGGCCAACGAGTTCAAAAGCTCCATCTGGGTGGAGCGTGAGGACCGCCGTGTCAACGCCAAGAGCCTTCTGGGCGTTCTTTCCCTGGGGATCGTGAAGGGCACCACCGTCTCTCTCATCGCTGACGGCGCCGACGAGGAGGCCGCGGTGGAGGCGCTGGTGGAGCTGATCAACACCGAGTTCGACGACTGAGCAAAAACGAAAAAAGCCGGGTCCTGGACTTCCAGGACCCGGCTTTTTGTGTTATACTGGTAAAAACCGTGGAAGGGAGGAACCGCCGTGACCTTTGACGAGCTGAAGGAAAAAGCCCACGCCCTGCCCCTGAAGCCGGGGGTGTACATCATGCAAAACGCCCAGAATGAGGTCATTTATGTGGGCAAGGCCAAGGCACTGAAAAACCGGGTGAGCCAATACTTTGCCAACCTGGCCTCCCACACGGAAAAGACCCGGGCCATGGTCTCCTCCATCCACCACTTTGACGTGATCGTGGCGGACAGTGAGTTTGAGGCGCTAGTGCTGGAGTGCGCCCTGATCAAGCGGCACCAGCCCAAGTACAACATCCTGCTGAAGGATTCCAAGGGCTATCCCTATATTCGCCTGACGGTGAAGGAGGAATACCCTCGATTTGACCTTTCCAACAAGGTGACCGAGGACGGGGCGCGGTACTTCGGACCATACGGCTCCCGGGGAGCGTCCAACGCCATCATCGACTCCCTGCTGGACACCTTCCGTCTGCCCACCTGCCATAAGAAATTTCCCCGGGATATCGGCAAGGGCCGTCCCTGCCTCAACTTTCACATGGGCAAGTGCGACGGCTATTGCCGCCGGGAGATGGACCAGAGCCGCTACCGGGAGAGCACAGAGCAGATCGTGCGCCTGCTGGAGGGGAAGCAGGGGGAGGTCCTGAAGGACTTGAACGCCCAGATGGCCCAG
>Ga0073907_1004011_pt1 | contig 10980 bp, 8 predicted proteins | sample GluameincwithD2O_FD_65483 | JGI IMG/M metagenome (GOLD analysis project Ga0073907, IMG submission 65483) | Mouse cecum microbial communities from Vienna, Austria - Glucosamine amended microcosms incubated with D2O | ecosystem: Host-associated > Mammals > Digestive system > Large intestine > Cecum... | reverse complement strand
GGATGGTCTCCGCAAGCTGGGAGACGGTCCGGTACCGGCTCTGTCCCAGGACTTTGTCCGCCTGTGAGACGGACGCCTCAACGGCCTTGACGGCATTCCAGATAGTTTCCAGCTGGTTCCGGCTGAGATTCCCCAGCGGCGTGTCGCCGAAACCTGAAATCTCATTCAGATACCCGGCCAGGTCCGGGTCCACCACAAGGCTTTCCTCGCTTGCTATTTTTGCGTACTGAGCCTGCAATTCCCGGGCGGCCTGTGTGCGCTTGGTGACTTTCCCCTCTTCGCCGGTCCCAGTCTTGATCCGCCCTCCATCTTCACCGATGGAGTATCCGCTCTCGCTGTTGATGGACCGCAGCAAGGAAACCGCCGCTCCCCGCAGCTCCTCCGGGATGTGCTGCTTGTCTGTGGGCCGCAGCAGCCGCTCGCCAAGCTTTTTGCTGTGCCGGATGATCTGTTCCCGGCGCTGGGCGGCGGAGAGGTTTTCGCTCCGGCGCTTGTTCGCGGCCTTGTGCTTGTCCTTCAGGGCCTGAAGGGCGTCGTTTTTCCTGCCGCGCTCCCTGGTGACGGCCTCCATAAGCTTCTGCCGGTCCTCCGCCTTCTGGGCCTGAAGCCGGTCCTTTGCCCGCTCAGTCCTGCCCCGCTCCCGCTCCACGGCACGTTCCAGCCTCGCACGATCCTTCACTCTCTGGTTTTGGAGCCTCCGCTCCTGCCGGTCGGCGAAGGTAGGGGCCCGTTCGGGCGTATCATAAAACCGCTCCATAATATCCCCTGCGAGGAAGTCCGCCGCCCGGTCCACCTCCGCTCCCTCGAACGCGCTTCCCATGACGCTCTGCAGCTCATCCGCTACTTCGGCCATCCGAGCCAACTGGTCTGCTGGATTTATGATGTCCTCCGGGAAGAATTCCGGGAACCGGTCTGAAAGCTCGTCATAGAGCACATCCACCTGCGTTCCATCGTTACCAAGCTTCAGCCTTCCCAAATTTTGCCGCCGGAAGTCGCCCCAGGCTTCCACCATACCGCTCTTGAGGTCTTTGCTGACGGCAATTGGCCTGGTTCTGAGTTCCTTACGCAGTTCGCTGTACTCCTCATACAGGGGGTTGAGCTCCGTCTGACTGCCGTCCAGGATATCCCCGGCGATGGCGCGGGCCTCCGCCCGGGCGTCCGTATCGCTGATGGTCTGTTCTGCGATCTTCTTATACAGTTCCCCCACGCGGCTGGACAGGTCCGCCACGGCATAGGAGGAGTTATAGTCCTTGAGGATAGACCGGCTCAATTGCCGCACGCTCTTTTCGTCCATCTCCGACCCCGTTGTCCGCTTCATCTGCTCCCGCAGGCGCTGGTTCTGCCTGCTCAAGGCTTCAATCTGCCGCTTGAGTTCCGCGCCCTCTTGGGTGGCGAGGCGCTGGTCCCCGCCGCCTAATTGCCGGGCGATCTCCTCTGAAAAGGTTTGCGGGGGCTTGACAGATGGGGGGAATTGTGGTAGAGTGTCCTCAGAAGCAAACCCTCCTTTCTTCGGATATCCGCCGTCAGGTGGACCCGATAAGGCGGACTTGCTTCTATCATTTATGCTTGTTCTTTGCAGATTCAGGATATCGTATAAAAGAGAACCGCCGTTTTTGCGCTTTCCGATGACGACCTCTGCGGTATAGTCCCGGCCGCCCACTCTGATACGAACATTCCCGCGCTCAAAGGAAGTAATGTCGTCCCTCCTGCCGTGCTTCAGCGGCTCTTCTGCATAGCCGTCAGATGTCTGCAAAATCTCGTCCATGTTGTTGGTGGAACGCATCTTGTCCCCGTATACTGTTGGGTCTTCCGCAGCGAGGACGGATGTATATCTTGAGCGTGTCAGTTCGTTCCGGCTTTTCCCGGAAATCTCAATCTGACTATTCCCCACGGTTACGCCGTTGGGGAATTTTTTTCTGAGGTTGTCCTTGACGGTCCGCACCCAGTCTTCCTGGGGGACGCCCTCCAGGATATCCTCCTCCACAGAGACGAAGGGGCGGTTGTCCCGGTCGTAGGCAATGGAGTACCGTGCCTCGCCGTCCCCCTCCACGCCGCTATTCTTGGCGGATTCCTCCAGCGCGGCTTGCCACATGGCAGCGCTCTGCTCCAGCTCTGCTGTCTCCGCGTTTCCCTTTCCTCCCAGGGCGGTTTTCACTTTGGCGATAAAGTCCCGCAGCGCGTCCAGCATCCTGGTCAGAAGCCCCCGGTCCTCCCCGGCGAGTTCCCGCACGGCCTTTTCATCCCACATGAGGTCTTCTGCATAGTTGGCGGTGATTTCGTCCAAAGCCGCCTCTTCGCTGATCTCCACCCCCCTTGCATGGTCCGCCATAACGCCCTTGAGGTAAGAATCCAGGACCCCTTTTCCCCTGTACAGCTCCGCCACACGGTCCCGCAGCTTGGCGTAATTTTCCGGCGCGGTCTGCTGTAGGCGGTGGGTGATCTCGTGCTTGGCGATCTCCATGTAGGGCCGCGCCGCGTCCTCACTGATGTAGATTTGACCTCCCAGCTGCATTCCCTCTGCCCCGGGCCTAGCCATCTGCTCCATCTGTGCCCGGGGGACGAACTGGATGTTGGAGCCGGTGATCTGGGAGAGGTTTTGCAGCGTCCTCCGGTCCGCGCGGCTGAGCTGTTTTTTCGCCCGGTCAGAAATTTCTACGCCCGTAGCGGCGTTTTTTTGCGCCTGGGGGATATCCTGTGCGTCCCGTTGTGCTTGGACCTGTGCGGCTTCCTGTGCCGCCTCCTCCGCGCTCCGGGGCCGGTTGCCCATGATCTGCTCCTGTACCGCATCGCTGAAGGTCTTCTGCGGCCCGGTCAGAGCCCTCTGCACCCCGATCTGTGCCCCGCCCAGGATGCCGCCCGCCACGGCTCCACCGGCAAGCTCATCAAACCCTCTGCGGAGGCTGAAAATGGCGTTCTCATCCGTCAGGGAGGCAAGGGGGTTGTTTTTCCCGTACATCCCCCGCTGGAGGGCCTGGGAGATCATGCCCTGCACGACCTCCTCCTTGCCCTCGTCAATCATGGACCCGGCCCACTCCTTCAAAGCGTTCTTGGACACGTCCGGCAGCTTGTCGATGCCGCCTCCCACCTCCACCAGGGAGTTGAGGGCCCCGGAGAGGGCTGCATAGGCGTAGGCTTTCGCATCGTCCGCGCCGTCCGCCTTGGCCTGCTCGTACTCGGGACCGGCGGTGGAGAGGAAGGACAGCCAAAACTGAGGATTTGCCGCCGTGTTTTTCAGGCCGTCCGCCACCATCCCGGCGATCTTTGCAACGCCCTTGGACTGCGCGGCGGCGGAGGCGGCTTGGAGGCCAGCCGTGGTCCCCTGGGCGGCGAGGCTCTGCCCGAAGGTCAGGAAAGCGGTAACGGCCTGGGGCACAGCGGCCACGGTAGGGACGCCGTATTTCTCCACCAGCTCCCCCGCCTTGCCGGCCTTTTCATACTCCGGCTGCATCCGCGCCTGGTGGGCGGCGATCTCCTTGTCCATGTTCTGGTTGATCTTGTAGAACGGGGCATCCTGATAGAGCTGATCGTTTCCAAGCACCCACCCCGCCGCCTGCGCGACGGGCTTTTCGAGCATTGCCGCCGTGGCGCTCAGGCCCTTGGTGAACTGCTGCAGGCCGCCATATGCGGTCCCAGCGGCGATCTTCCCCCAGTCTGCCCGCTCCTCCGCCGGTACGCTCTCCCGCCTCTCCTTTGCCTCCAGGCGCTTTTTGTCCCCCCACGCCGCTGTAGGGCTGACCTTCGTCACGCTCTTCGGCTGGTACCTGGACGCGATGTCCTTCGCCCAGTCTGGGGTGATGGGCTGAATGCCGGATGTTGCCGCCGGTCCTTTTCCTGCGGAATTGACACCAGGGGTGTCGGTGGAGGGAGTGGTCTTTTCCGCGTTCTTCTTTTCCTGAAACGCCCTCTCCCGCTCCTGTGCCGCCAACTTCTGTAAATATAGACTTGCCATAAACGCCTCCTAATTTCTTATCATGTATGAGGTTGTCAAGGTGCAAACCGTGCCGTTAGTCCAGAACCATACAGGCTAATTTCTCCAATAGGTATACCGTCCGGTCTTGGGGTCCAGCTTTTCCACCACTTTCCCCTGGTTGACGAGGTCCTCCAGTGTGGCGAAGTCAACATACCCGTATCCCTCCACCTCGATCCTCTGCTGTCCGTTTTTGGAGAGGGCGACACGGTTCGTTGTTCCGCCGGTCTGTGTTGCTGTGTTCCGGCTGCTGCTTTGCGCCGTTCCACTCTGCCCCGGTTCCTCCTGCCGGTACTCCTCTCCCATATAGTACTCATAGGCGGCGAGGACCGCCGGGGAGAGGTTCCCCGCTTCGATCTCCTTACGGGTCTGGGACCAAGTCAGGTTCGGCTTTCCGCCGCCGGAGGAGCCCGAGGACCCGCCGGAGCTTCTTCCCCCACCGGACGCCTTCGGAGCGTTCTGCTGTCTATAGTAGTTCCCCAGCGTCTGAACGTACTCCCCCTGATATCCGCTTCCGGCCACCAGACTGTCGCTGGGGCGCACCCCGGCGGAGAGCATGGCGTCCACCTGGGCCCGGGCAAGCTCTGCGGCCTGCTCCTGCTGCTGCCACTGGAGCTGGGCGGCCTGCATTTCCCGCTCATAGGCGGTCTGGTCCTGACTGGTGTTGTATCCCACCTGATCCAGGTGGCGGTTGTAGCCGATATCGTCCTGCTGCCGGTAGGCGTCCAGGACCGCCCCCAGGCGGTTGAAATCGTCCGCCCACTGACCATAGGCAAAGTTCCGGTCGTTGTTGTACTGCTCCAGCTCCGTCTGGTACCGCTGGAGGTCCAGGGCCCCGGCGTTTTGCAGGTGTCCCGCCTGGTCGCTGAGCATGTTGTACCCTTGGAGCCACTGGTCGTAGCTGAGGGCCCGGTCGGTGTTGAACTGTCCCAGCTGGTCCAGATACTTGGCGTAGTCGTACTGCTCGGTCTGCTGGGTCTGCCCAAGCTTGTTGGTCAGGAGGGAGTAGTCGCTCAGGTACCGCTGGTAGGCGTTCTCATAGAGCTCCGGGATTTTGTCTGCCAACTGCCCGGCGTAGTAGTCCCCGGCCTGCCCTGCGGCGGTCATGGCGGCGGTGGAGACCTGCCCGCCGGTGGCGGCAGCGGCCTGGGCCAGGGCGTTGGCGGTGGCCCGGTCCCCCTCCCGGCGGTACTGCTTGGCGTAGGCGCTGTAGGCGGGGTCAGTCTCCTTGCTCCAGGAGAACGGCCCATATCCCTGCACCTGCTGGAGTAAGCTGTCGATCTGCTCCTGGTACCGGTTGTTGTAGGTGGGAGCGCTACCATAGGAGAAGCTGCCATAGTTCTGCATCTTCTTCAGCGTGTCGTCCAGCAGCCCACCGTAGGTGTTGGAGAAGGCGGGCTTCTTCTGGTCAAAGGTGAAGGAACCGTAGTTCTGCATCTTGCTGAGGGTATCGCTCTGCGCCTCGCTGTAGGGGCTCTGATAGCTCGCGGGCCCGCCCAGGCCGTAGTACTGGCTGCCTTCGCTCCCGCCCAGATAGCTGCCGTAGGTCCTGCGGGCGTTCTCTGCGGCGGCGTTGGCGGCGTCCATGCCTGCCCGGTCCCCGGCGGCGTGGGCCTTGGCCCAGTCATTTTTAGCGCTGAATATGGCGTTTCCGAAGGCGAGGTTATTTTTCGCCATGTCCAGATCGTATTGGCTCCAGCTCTGCCCGCTCTGCTTGATGCGGTCCAAAAGGTTGTTGAATGTCATGGTGCTCCTCCTAACAAATATGGTCTATTTTGACGGTCCTGTTTGACAATGCCCGCTTCCTGCTGTATAATGGAGAAATTACGGGGGGGTGAGATGATGAGCAATGAAGAAAAAATCTTAGAGCTGCTTGCCGCCATGGACGCGCGGCAGACCAGAACGGAAGAGCTGCTTGCCGCCATGCAAGCCGAGATTAAAGATATCCGCAGTGAGCAGGCTTCCATGGGCGGAAAACTGGATGATTTGACCAAGGCCCATGAGGAGACCCGAGAAAGTGTAAACACTCTTTTGGACCGTGTGGACGATCTGACCGAAGCCCACGAGGAGACCCGGGAAGGCGTCAACACCCTGCTCTCCTGGGCGGAAAAGGCCAGCAACGCGCTTTCTCTGCCGCTCCCGAAAATCGGATAACCTGCCCCGCCGTCCCGCAGTCAGACGCGGGGCGGCTTTTTCTGTTCCTGCCCTACCACACCCCGTCCTCCCACCGTGCGGTGTATCCGTCCGCCGGATGCCAACGGGTGGCAAACCGCGCGGCAAAATCGCTCCACGCCTGGTTAAACCGCGCGGCGGTGGCCTGGTACTTGCTGTACTCCCCGTTGGCGTAATCGATCTGTGCCTCCAGCCAATGGCGGTAGACAGCGTCCTCCGGCGGGTCGAGGATGGGGGAGGCGTCCTTGTCCTCCGGCCACCGGTAGAGGGTCCTTTCCCCCCGCCACCGGAGGAGGATTTCCTCCTGCACCCGGGCCTCGATCTCGTTGAGCCACACGATTTTCGTCTGCTCGTCAAAGACGTTGGGCTTGATGTTGTCAACATAGGCGAATAGTTCCTGAATAGTCATAATTTCCAACCTGTCCTACGTTTGTCCTATGAAATCGTTTTGTTCTCGCTCCCCGCCCTGACCTGTCTCGCCACGGAGACCACGACGGCCTCCCCCTCGCCCCGCAGGCGCAGGCGGCAGTGGTCCGCCCGGCGGGGGATGACCGGCAGGAGGAAGGACCGTTTCCGGTCCGCCGCCATCCGGCCCGCCTTTCTCCACTGTTCCTCGCTGTCAAATTTCAGGTCCGCTTCGGCCCAGCTCCCCGCCTCCAGGGTCAGCCGGATCTGGAGCTTGCCGTAGCCCTTGGCCTCCGGGCTCCCCTCGTCGAAGTCCGCGAACTCCGCCATCCAGGGCAGAGCCGCCTCCACTGTGCCCGTCCGTCCGGACACGTCCCACAGCGTCCCGTCCGCCTTGAGCAGATACAGGGCATCCCCCAGGGCGGCGAACCCTGCCGCCTCCGATCCGTCCTCCCGGTGCCACAGGCCCCGCTGGGTGTCATACACGAAGAGGTGCCTGGTGTTATCCGCCCGCAGCATAGATACGTAGTATTTGAGGCCGTCGCTGCCGCCCACGGCGGCGGTAAACGGCCCGCCCAGCTGTTCCCCTGCGGGAGTAGGTACGCCTCCTGACCAGGCCATGATCCCAGCCACAGAAAGGTAAAACATGGTGTTCCCGGCAATGGCGAGGCTCCCGGCGCAGCCCTCCTTCACCCCCAGGTCCGGCCCGCCCATGAGCTGGAAATTTGCGGGCAGGTCGCCATACATCTTGTAGATGTTCCGCTCCTTGAAGAAACAGGGGTAGCCCAGAAAGGACACACAGCCGGTGAAGTCCCCTCCGCTGCCCGCATCAACGGAAAAACTGTCGGTCCCAAGGCCGTCAAATACGTTAAAATTCTTCGGGTCCCCCAGTTTAGAGCAGTAAATGGTATCCCCTTTACAGCCCCACAGCCGGTTCTCATTGACGCAGAGATAGTCCATGTCCGGGACCTTTCGGGCAAAGGTGATGGTCCCCGGCTCGGTGTAGTCCGCTGGGACCTCAACGGGCTCGTCCTTCTCCGTCTCCCCCGGCTTTGTGGTCATGTCCAAGGTAAAGACGTTCTCATAGAAGCGCATGGTCCCCCCGTCGATCTCCCGGATCACGGGGGTCTTGTTGTTCTCCGGGTGCTTGGTGCAGCCGGAGATCTCCACCGCGTCCCCCTCGGAAAAGCAGGCGGAGAAGTCCACGCCCGGGGCGGTGACGGTGTTGGCCTCCGCCTCCTCGCCGTAGAGGGTCCCGTTTTTGAAGGTGACGCCGGCGGCGGATACCGACGCCTCCAGGCTTTCAAGCTTCCCGTCCTTGGTGGTATAGACCTTTTTGTCCGGAAAGATGATGATCCTGCCGCTCATGCAGGCAAAGACCTTTTTTCCGGCGGAGACGGTCCCCTTCCGCTGTCCGTCATAATAAAACCCATCCCCGTCCACCCAGAACAGGCGGTTTTCCGCCCCGATGCCTCCCGGGGCGGAGATGGTGCGCACAAGCCCCCTCCGCTTCCTGGGAGAGAGGTATGGGTACGCGTCCCCGGTGAGGTTTTCCATGTCCCACAGCTCCCCATCCCCCGCCCCAGGGGTATGGTTGTAGCCGCCAAACTGGACCTGAGAGGTCTTGCCCCAGCCGTCCGCCGGGAGGTCCGGTAATCTCATTGGCAGACCTCCGCGCCGCACGGCTCCTCCCGCCGGGCATCCTCCGCCTCCTGTCCGGTCCCCCGCACCGTCTCCAGGGCGGCGTTCACCGCCTCGATGGCCCGCCCCAGGGGCACCACCGCCGGGCCGCTGACGCCAACGGTCAGAAGGTTTGCAAGGGCTGTGCTCAGATAGTTTTCCAGTTCTTTCATAGTGTTTCCACTCCTTCCAGCGCGGATACCCGCGCCTTTAACGCTTGTACCTGCTCAATAAGCATTGCGACAAACTCCCCATACCGCAGGCCGTAACGGACTTTGCCCTCCGGCTCCGCGCTCCGCACAAACCCAGCGAACTCCACATCTGTCAGCCCCGCCGCCTCCAGCGCGGCCTCCACGTCCTGGGAGATCAGCCCCAAGTGGGTCCTGCCGCTGGTACCGTCCCGAAAACGGAAACTGACGGGCCGCAGAGTGTCAAAGAGGGCGTCGTAGCGGGTGAGGCCATAGACGATATCCTCCTTCGCCTCCCGGTCCGAGGTTTGGATCATGGAGTTGTTGGCGTAGATGTCGGACCAGGGCGACCAGCCCATCCCGCAGGAATACATGCCACCCTGATTGGGATAAAAATTCCCGATGCAGGTGTTGCCCTGCGCCCCGGCCAAGGTCACGAAGGCCATATTCGAGTGCAGGTAGAGGTCGCCCTCATTGGAATTGATCCGCACCGCCCGCGCCCACAGATCGAAGGAGGTCCGTGCCGTTGACGCGCCGGTGGTCCGTATCTCCGCCGCGATTTCTCCGGAAGGCGTCATCAGGAAAACAGAATTTCCGAACAGTCTGTCAAGCCTCATTTGGCTGGTCTCGATCATCCCCCCGTTGATCTGCGTCTGCCCGGTATAAGGGTTGTAGATGGTCAAGCCGTTCACCGTCTGCTCTACAATGGAGACGCGCCCCTGGGTGTCGGCGACGGTGGAGCTCAGGCCGTTGGCGGTCAGCTGGAGGTTGTAGATATTGTTCTGCGCGTTGGAGATGCTGACGCTTAAATTGTTGGCCGTCTGCTGGAGAACGCTGATATTCCCGTTTGCGCTGGATATCTGGCTGGTGAGGCTGTTCGCGGTCTGCCGCAGGGTGGAGATGTCCCCCTGGGCGTTGGAGATGGTGGAGCTCAGGCTCTGGGCGGTCTGCTTCAAGGTACTGATATCTCCGGCATTGTTCGCAATCTGACTGGTGAGCTCCCCGGCGGTGACGGACAGGTTGTGGATGTCCCCCGCATTGTTGGTAATCTGCATTTGCAGGCCCTTGGCGGTGACCTCCAGCTTTGTGAGGTTCCCCTCCGCATCGGAGAGCTGTTTATAGATGGGGTCTGTAAGGCCGCTCCCGTACCCGTCCAGGAACTTGTCCCACTCAATTTGGTTGAAGTTCCGGGTGTCCAGGTTGCTCATAGCGTAGCGCAGGGCCTCCAGAAGCTGGTAGAGATAGTCCTGAATGACCTGCACCTTCCGCTCCGTGGTCTCCTCCCCGGTGAAGCGGGGAAGGTTCTGGTCCAGGGCTGAGAAATTAGTGGGCATGGTGTGCGCTCCTCTCTAAATGCTGGGGCTGTTCTCACTGCCACCACATTGCTCAAAACCGGCCGATTTGGCGCATTCAAAGGTGATACCACCCTCACGGTGATCAGATTTCGCCATATTGAGGTAAAACGCACAGACAGTCCCATGGGCAGTCCATGGGAGCCCCACCATAGCGGTGAGCCACGGCAGGGCCCCGGCGTAGTCCCGGCGGATGCAGTAGGCCGCGAGGACCAGCCCGCCCACCGTCACCACCCACAGCAGGGCGCGGATATCGGAGATCAGCCGTTTGGAGAACTCCATCACGCCTGCCCCATCAGAAGCGCGAACCGGTACAGCAGCGTGGCCATCTGCTCCCGTGTCAGCAGGTCCTCCCACATGAAGTTGTCCGTGCCGTCCGGCAGCTTCCCGCCGCCCTGAACGAGCCCTCGAGCCACAGCCCACGCCCGGGCCTCCGCGCTGTAGGAGCTGGCGTCATTGTCCTGGAGCTTCTGCCGGTGAGCGCTCAACGCCGCCTCAAATTTCTTGTTGAATTCCTCCTGGGTCATTTCCGGTTCCTCCTTGTCAAATCCGGGCCGCACGGCCCCCATGATGTATTTGCCGGGCCGGGTCCTGCGCTGGACCTGCCCGCCGTTGGCGTCGTTCCCCGCGCCGGTGTTGCCCTCAATGGCGATCACGCCGCTGCCGGTCACACTCTCCACGATGCCGCAGTGGGACGCCTGCTTTTTCTTCCCGGTGAAGTCGTAGATCACCACGTCTCCCGGCTGGAAGCTCCGCGTCACCCAGCACCCGGCCCCCTTGGCCGCGTTCATCAGCGCGGAGCAGCTGGCTGTCCGGGCGGGCAGGCCCACGTCCACCTGGGCGAAGCACCACTGCACGAATACCATGCACCAGGGGTACGCCTTGCCGTGGACCTCCCGGCCATAGTACCAGGTGTTATAGCGGACGTTGTTGCTCTCCGGCGGGTCCTCCCGCACATTCAGCTGCCGGACGGCGACCTCCAGCAGGTCTCTAACCGTTCTCATTGCCGCCTCCCTCCAGCGCGTCCTGGACCTTCTGGGACTGCGTTCCGAAGTAGAACGCGATGACCACCGCGTACACGGTCATGAAGTCCTGGGAGATGGTCCCCCGCAGGGCTTGGACCGCAAACACGATGGTGAGCGTCAGAGTGACCAGGCTCTTGACGCTCAGCAGGTTCCCCAAGCGTTTGATGATTGTTTTGTCCATGTTTTCCTCC
>Ga0073907_1004006_pt1 | contig 11004 bp, 9 predicted proteins | sample GluameincwithD2O_FD_65483 | JGI IMG/M metagenome (GOLD analysis project Ga0073907, IMG submission 65483) | Mouse cecum microbial communities from Vienna, Austria - Glucosamine amended microcosms incubated with D2O | ecosystem: Host-associated > Mammals > Digestive system > Large intestine > Cecum... | reverse complement strand
GGGGGGTGCCATGATGCAAAATACGTGTGCCTGAACCTCTTTTTTCATTGAAAAATTATGGTCCTATGTTTGGAGGAACACGAATGATTGCGCTACAAAGGTAGACATAATTTTTTATAATTGAGAGTTTTTTGTTTAATTTTTTGTCGTTTTAACGTTTTCGAATCAATCTGTTTTTAGAGGATTATGTGGAAAATAGTGGTTGTAGTGAATGGACTTCTGGAAAATGTGAGATTCGCTTCCCTGAAATGGATGTTTTATGTGATGACGCGGAACTTGCTGTGTCAGAATAAAATCTGGGTTTCAAATCTTTCCGTTCTCGTCCTCTGGTATTTTCATTTAGATATTTATTCTGTTGTTTTAATTTACAAAAAAATATTTTATTGTATGTTTTCTTACAGATAATTTGTATATTTGCACTACGGATTACAAAATGACAATTAAAAATGAGCTATTTAATCAAACCAGAGGGTTATTGCCCGTTGCTGAATATTTCGGAAACGGAGCAAGGCATAAAAGTGATCAAGGAATTCTTTCAGCAGAATCTGGCTACGGGACTGCGTCTGCGGCGCGTTACAGGGCCGCTTTTCGTGCTTAGGGGATTAGGAATCAATGATGATTTGAGCGGGGCGGAGCGTCCGGTCTCGTTTCCTGTTAAGGACCTGGGGGATGCCCAGGCCGAGGTGGTGCATTCGTTGGCCAAATGGAAACGGTTGACGCTGGCGGACTATCATGTGAAGCCCGGATATGGAATCTATACGGATATGAATGCTATCCGGGCCGACGAGGAGTTGGGTAATCTGCATTCGCTTTATGTGGATCAGTGGGATTGGGAGCGGGTGATCCGTCCCGAGGACCGTACGCTGGATTTCCTGAAGCGTATCGTGCGGTGCATTTATTCGGCTTTGTTGCGCACGGAATTCATGGTGTGCGAACGTTTTCCCCAATTGAAACCCTCTTTGCCTGAGGATGTCTATTTCATTCATGCAGAGGAGTTGCGCCGGCGTTATCCCTCTCTCTCTCCCAAGGAAAGAGAAGATGCCATTGTGCGGGAGTGGGGGGCTGTTTTTGTCGTTGGCATCGGAGGGCCTTTGGGCGACGGGCTTCCTCATGATTTGCGGGCACCCGACTATGATGATTATTCCACCGTTGCCGAGAACGGCTTGTCCGGACTGAATGGTGACCTGCTGGTGTGGAACGAGGTGCTGGGCAGGGCCTTCGAGCTATCTTCGATGGGCATCCGTGTTGACCGCGAGGCTCTGTTACGCCAGTTGCGCGACAGCGGTAAGGAGGAGCGGGCCGGGCTTTATTTCCACCGGCGCTTGCTGGAGGGTGACCTCCCCTTGAGCGTGGGTGGCGGTATCGGGCAGTCGCGTCTGTGCATGCTCTATCTCCGGAAAGCGCATATCGGGGAAATACAGGCCAGCATCTGGCCGGAGGAAATGCGGAAGGAGTGTGCGGAGTTGAACATTCATCTGATCTGACCTGTCGTTCCGTACGGCGGAAGGGCCATGCGGAAAAGGGTTTGTTGCTGTCCGGAGTCTTTTTTGCATGACAAAAAGTGGAGGAAGAAAAGGGCCGGGTTTTAAAAATTAAGGTGGAGGGGTGGTGGTTTCAAATAAAATGTTTATCTTTGCATCCGAAATCAGGCCCCGTAGCTTAGCTGAATAGAGCGTCAGATTCCGGTTCTGAAGGTCTTGGGTTTGAATCCCAACGGGGTCACAGAAAAGTCTGTCGGACCGATAAAATCCTCTGAAAATCAATATTTTCAGAGGATTTTCTTTTTTCATTAGGCGGAAGTTCCGATAACAGGGGGGGAAGCCGAAATGCCGGCGAATCAACTGATATACGGTACCCTGATACTCGCCTCCCATACGTCAGAACCACCCAACGAAACCATAGCCTGCGTCATGTATTAGAGTGGCGTCATCGAGCATTGGGGCCTGTACGCGCGAAAGGGAGAATCCTTTCAGATACCGCTTTTACCGTTTCACGTTTAGCGTCGATAGGAAAAACGTGCGTCTGGAGCTGAATGTAAATGGAGGTTAATTAACATTTGGATTTCGCTCTCTGAGGTGCTATATTTGCACCAGCAAAGTAGAAGATCCCTGAAAAGCCGCCTAATGGGCGGCTTTTTTCGTCGCTTAACGTGAAAAAAACATAGGATCTTGTTGAAAAAAGGTCCTATCTTTTTCAAAAAAGATACTATGTTGTGAAAGATAGGTCCGTTTCCGGTGTTTTTCCGAAAAACTTCCGAGTTAAACTTTGAAGAGGAACGTTAAAATACGTACATGAAAATTTTCAAAAAAATTTTGGCAGGGTATTTGCCATGGTGTTTTTCCGCCGTGGCGTATTTCTTTTTTCCGCCTCGAGGGGCGGTATGATGAAAGCAACGTCCGGATCATTATCGCGATGCTTTCCGGACGCTGTTTTCAACAGGAGTATGTGGGGGCCTTTGGGACGGTTTGGTTCAGAAGCAGCCCGTGCCGTCGAAACAGTGTGTGCAGAGACGGCATTTGGGCAGTCCGATGGCTTGGACCAGCGTTTCGAGTTTGTTGAAGCGCAGGCTGGTCAGTCCCAGACGTTGCCGGATGATTTCCACCATCCGTGTGTATTCGGGTGAGTCTGTACGGGCATATTTTTCCAGATTCTTGTTTTCATCTCCCTCCAGCTCCTTGATGATGCGGCGCGTGATGAGTTCCATATCGCTCTTGGAGGAAGTGAAGCCGATGAACGGGCAGCCGTAGATAAGGGGCGGGCAGGCGATGCGCATGTGTACCTCGCGGGCTCCGTCGTCGAAAAGGATCTTTACGTTGTCGTGCAGCTGGGTTCCCCGCACGATGGAGTCGTCGCAGAAGAGGATGCGCTTGTCGCGCAGCACGGCGCGGTTGGGAATGAGCTTCATTTTTGCTACGAGCGAGCGCATCTCCTGGTTGACAGGGGTGAAGCTGCGGGGCCAGGTGGGGGTATATTTTGCGATGGCCCGCTGGTAGGGGCGGCCCATGCCGGCGGCGTAGCCGAGTGCCATGCCAACCCCGGAGTCGGGGATGCCGCATACGCAGTCTACGTCAGTCGTGTCGTCGGTTCCCATCAGGCGGCCGCTTTCGAAACGCACTTGTTCCACGTTGCGGTCCTCGTAGGAGGAGGTGGGAAACCCGTAGTAAACCCACAGGAAGGAACAGATCTGCATCTGCTGTTCGGCTTCACGCAGCGTTTCCGTCCCGTCTGCCCGCAAATGCACGATCTCGCCCGGGCCGAGGTAGTGTTCGGTCTCGAAGTCGAGGTTGGCAAAGGCGGAGGATTCGCTGGTGACGGCGTAGGCGTTTTCCTTGCGTCCGATGACGATGGGGGTGCGCCCCCATTTGTCGCGTGCGGCGATGATGCCGTCTTCGGTGAGGAGCAGCAGGGAGCACGAGCCTTTGATGTTGTCGTAGACGTTCTCAATTCCTTCGACAAACGTTTTTCCCTGTGTGATGAGCAGTGCCACCAGTTCTGTCTGGTTGGTCTTGCCGGAGGAGAGTTCGGCAAAGTGCATGTTCTGTTCCAGCAGCCGATGGGTCAGTTCTTCGATGTTGCAGATTTTGGCAACGGTGACGATGGCGAAACGTCCCAGATGGGAATTGAACACAAGGGGCTGTGCGTCGGTGTCGCTGATGATGCCGATTCCCGAGGTGCAGTTTTTGAAACGGTCCAGCGTGGGCTCGAATTTTGTACGGAAATAGGAATTTTCCAGATTGTGGATGGAACGGGTGAAGCCGCCTTCCTTGTCATAACCGGCCATGCCGCCGCGACGGGTGCCCAGATGTGAGTTGTAGTCGGTGCCATAAAAGAGATCGGCGACACATTTTCCACGTGATACGGTTCCAAAGAATCCTCCCATAGTTGTAGCTTTGTATTGGTTGTTTTGATGCTGCCTTGCAGAGTGCAGCCCGTTGTTTTCTTGTCTGCTGCGGGGAGGCAAAGTTACGAAAAAAACAGAGACGGGCAATGTATTGCTTCCCGTCTCTGTGTTTAAAATATATTTGTTGGAGGAGGACACGGCGGATGCCGCCTTTCCTTTCAGTCGTCGCGCGATCCGCCGAGGAACATCAGGATGTAGTAGACCAGTGTGGCCAGCGAACCCAGTGCCGCCACAACGTAAGTGTAGGCGGCGGCGCGCAGGGCGCCGGTGGCCTGTGGCTGGGTGGAGCGGTCTGTGATGCCGGCCTGTTGCAGCCATGCCGTGGCGCGGCGGCTTGCATCGATCTCCACCGGGAGGGTGACGAAGCTGAACAGCGTGGTGAGCGCGAAAAGGCCGATCCCGATGAGCAGGAGCGAGGGGAATACCTCGACGGTCAGGATGCCGGCCAGCAGTATCCATTGAACCCACTGGGAAGCGAACGATACTGCCGGAACAAGGGCGGAGCGCATTTGCAGAGGCCCGTAGGCCACGGCATGCTGCACGGCATGGCCGCATTCGTGGGCTGCCACTGCGGCGGCTGCCACAGAGCGCCCGCTGTAGACGCCTTCGCTCAGGTTGACGGTCTGGGCCGTGGGATCGTAATGGTCGGTCAGATGGCCCGGAACGGACGTTACACGGACGTTGTAGATGCCGTTGTCGCGCAGCATTTTCTCTGCTACCTCCCGGCCGGTCAGGCCGCTTGTCAAGGGGATGCGCGAATAGGTCTTGAATTTTCTCTGAAGATTGGCCTGCACCAGATAGCTTACCAGTGCGATGCCGATGAATAGGATTAGGTACATGGTTTCAATGAATTTAAAAAATGTGTTGTTTATGGGTTCTTTCTTCTTTTGTTCAGTTCTGTTTTTTTGCCGCGCAACTTTCCGCGCAGAAATTCTATGCTTTCTGTCAGCACGGCCGCTTCCAGTAGCCTCATGGCTCCCAGATAGAGGAAGGCGGCGACTGCAATCTTGACTGTGATACGCAGCCAGATGCTCTCTAACGGCCAGGCGGCTATCCAGGCGCCGCCCATGGCTGCGCCGGCCATGAGGGCGAAGGGCAGCATGTCCAGCAGGGCCTGGCGGAAGGACAGAAGGATGAGGCGGCGGGCCGTGAAATGCCATACGGGCAGCCACAGCAGGTTGATGAAGACGTATGTCACCACCATGATCCGCACGCCGTAGGGATGGAGCAGGAAGAGGGATCCCGTCTGGAGCAGGCAAAGGGCGACGGTGCTGTACATGAAGACATTGCTGCGCCCCTGGCTGATGACGAAGTTGGAGTAGAGCGACGTGATGGGGATGAAGGCTCCGCCTACGCAGAGAATCTGCATCAGTCCGGCGCTGGGCAGCCATTTTTCCGTGATGGTGATGATGATGAATTCGGGCGCGGTGAGTGCCAGGCCGAACATGGCGGGACAGGAGATGAATGCCGTGAAGCGGAGCATTTTCCGGAAAGCCCTGCATCGGCGCTCGGCGTCATCCTCCAGGCGGGCGAATACCGGTTGCGTGACGTTCCACACCATGCCCGTCAGGGTGCTGTAGCCGATGCCGGTCCATTTGTTGGCCTGGTTGTAATAACCCACCATCCGTTCGCCGTAGAAGCGGCCGAAGAAGATGGAGAAGAGATTGTTGTTGATGTGGGTGAAGATGTTCGTGATGAGCAGCCGGGAGCTGAAGCCTACCATGCCGCGCAGCGGCCGCAGGTCAATGTGCGGTGATGGTCTCCACCCTGAGATATACCAGCTCAGCACGGTGGTGCAGAAGCAGAACACGAGCGTCTGGATGGCGATGCCCCAATAGGCGAATCCGTTCCAGGCCAGCGCGATGCCGGTGATGCCCGATATGAAGAGGGCGGCGATGGACAGTGTGGCCGTTTCCTTGACTTGCAGGTTGCGGAACAGGTAAGCCCGCGGCGTGGTGCCGAAACTGGAGATGACGAAACTGAGGAAGGAGAGGCGTGCCAGCGGTTTGAGCACCGGTTGTTTGAACCAGTCGGCAATGAGGGGAGCGGCGGCATACAATATTATATATACGGTGAGGCTGCACAGCACGTTGAACCAGAAGACCGCGTTGTAGTCGGCCTGCGTGATGTTCTTTTTCCGGTTCAGCCCTGAGATGAAGCCGCTTTCCTGCAAGGCTCCGGCAATGAGTGAGAATATGGTAAGCATGCCGACGATACCGTAGTCGGCCGGTGAGAGCAGACGGGCCAGGAAGATACCGAAAATCAGGTTCAGCAGTTGCTGTCCCCCGTTGTTGATACCTCCCCAGAAAAGTCCTTTTGCTGTTTTTTCTTTCAGATCGTGTCCTGCCATATTCTCTGATAGGTCTTATGGGACTAATAGGGTCCAATCCCGACCCTATTAGTCCGACTTGTTATTTCAGCTCCCGGTTGAAGAAGTCCGTAAGGCGGCGCATAAGGTGATAGCGCGTGTTGCCTCCGTAGATGTTGTGGTTCCGGTTGGTGTAGACCTGCATCTCGAACTGCTTGTCGGCCTGCACCAGCGCTTCGCTGTATTCCACGGCATTGCGGAAGTGTACGTTGTCATCGGCCGTTCCGTGGATCAGGAGCAGGGAACCGCTGAGCCGTCCGGCGCGCTCGATGGGATTGACGGCATAGCCGTCGGCGTTTTCGCGCGGGGTGCGCATGTAGCGTTCCGTGTAGACCGTGTCGTAGTATTTCCAGTTGCTCGGGGCGGCAACGGCGACGCCGGCTTTGAAGACGGGGCGTCCCTCGCTCATAGACATGAGCGTATTGAAGCCGCCGAAGCTCCATCCCCAGATGGCGATGTTGTCCTTGTCCACGTAGGGCAGCGAAGAGAGATAAAGTGCGGTCTCCACCTGGTCTTTCGATTCCAGATCGCCCAGGCGCAGGTAGGTGCATTTCTCGAAGTCGGAACCGCGTCCGCCCGTTCCGCGCCCGTCCACGCAAACGTAGATGAAGCCCTGCTGGGCCATATAGCTCTCAAACACTCCGCCGCCGTAGAAGCCCAGATCCCAGGAGTCGGTTACCTGCTGCGAGCCGGGGCCGCTGTACTGGTACATGATGACAGGATATTTTTTTGAGGCATCGAAGTCGCGCGGTTTCACCATCCAGCCGTTCAGGGAAACTCCCTCTCCGGTCTTGAAGCTGAAAAACTCTTTGGTGCCCAGCAAGGGATCGGTCTTCGCTTTCAGCTCTGCGTTGTCAATCAGGGTGGAGAGAGTTTTTCCGTCAGCGGAGCAAAGAGTAGTGACCGGCGGCTGGGTGGCGGAAGAATACACGTTCAGGAAATATTTCATGGAGCGGGAGAACGTGGCGGAATTGGTGCCCGCCTGTTCAGACAACTTGCGGATTTTCCCGTTTTTGTCTGCAACGTAGACGGCTTTGCGTAGGGGGCCTTCGGCTAGGCTGGCGAAGTAGAATTTCCGGTTGGCGGCATCGTAGCCGTAGAAGTCCGTCACCTCGAAATTTCCTTGGGTGACTTGTTGTTCGAGCTGTCCCGCCAGATTGTACCAGTACAGGTGCTGATAGCCCGTGCGGTCTGACATCAGGGCGAAATGTCCGTCATAGAATTTCAAGGACGTATAGGCTGTTTCGCGGATATATTTGTCGTTGTTTTCCCGCAGGGCCAGTTTGCACTCCGTGGAACGGGGATTGGCCATATAGATGTCCATACGGTTCTGGTGGCGGTTGAGGGTGACGACGGCGAGCTTTTCCGCATCGCTCGTGAACTTGATTCGGGGGATATACCCGTCGCTGTCCAAAGGAACCTTGAGGGTACGCGTCACGCGGTTCTTGATGTCGAAGGAGAGGACGGAAACATCGGAATTCCGTGCTCCGGCAACAGGGTATTTATAGGCGTATTCACCGGGATATTCGTCATATTGCGTCAGGGCCGGTGCTGCGCCTTTGAATTCCTGTATCCGATAGACGGGTACCTGGCTTTCGTCGTAACGCACCCATGCCAGCATCTTCGAGTCGGCGGAAAAGTCGAACGAGCGGTTGGTGGCGAATTCCTCTTCGTAGACCCAGTCGGGAATGCCGTTCAGCACCTCGTTGCGCTTGCCGTCCTTCGTGATCTGGCTTTCCGAGTTGCCGAAAAGCAGTTTCACCAGAAACAGGTTTCCTTCGCGGGCAAAGGCGATCATCGTTCCGTCGGGCGAGAACAGAGGTACCTGCTGGGGCCCTCCGTCGGAGAGCGGCTCAAACTTGTTGTTCTTGACATCGAAGATGTAGTAGATGGCAGTGTAGGAACGGCGGTAGATGCCTTTCGTCTGCGTCTGTAGAAGGATGCGGCTCTCGTCCGGCGACATGATATAGCCGTCAATGCCGTTCAGTTTCAAAGGTCCCCGTGCCGTTTCCGTGTCGAACACTACGCCTGTTTCCTTTCCGGTCTTGAAGGAGCGGCGGATGATGCGTTTGCGGTCGGACGAGAGCTGCGTATAGGTCTCGCCGTCGTTCATGGGGTTCACGCCGTAGACATACTCGGGGGAATAGGTTCCGTTGGTGATGTCTTTCAGCTTCAGGGCGTCGCTTTGTGCAGACGCGCCGCCTGCGGTCATCAGGAGAAGGCAGGCAGCCCAAATAATAATTCTTTTCATGATATGCAGTGTGCTTTCAACTTGTTGATTTTATGAGATTCCGGCCGTGCGGCCTATTATCAGGCAAAGGTACTACTTAAATCGGAAATAACAGGACTCTGTGAAAAGAATGTTGCCGATTTGCCATTCAGAGGCGGCGGCAGCCGAAAGAAAGGCAAAAAATGTGTATTTTTGCACCTGTCTAAACATATTAATACATTTATCAGTCACATGAAGAAGGATATCGAAATCGCTCACTCCACCCCCCTGCTTCCCATTGAGGAAGTGGCGGCCCGAATGGACATTCCTGCCGATGCGCTTGAACGTTACGGGAAGTATATCGCCAAACTGCCTCTTTCGCTGGCCGAAGGCAAGAAACCCGGCAAACTTGTTCTCGTCACGGCCATCACCGCCACGCGGGCGGGAATCGGAAAGACCACGGTGTCTATCGGATTGGCGTTGGGGCTGAACAAGATCGGCCGCTGTGCCGTAGCCTGTTTGCGCGAGCCTTCGCTGGGTCCCTGTTTCGGGATGAAAGGCGGAGCCGCCGGAGGCGGGTATGCTCAGGTGTTGCCGATGGAGCGCATTAATTTGCATTTCACGGGCGATTTCCATGCCATTACGTCGGCCCATAACATGATTTCCGCTTTGCTCGACAATTATCTGTATCAGCATCGGGCCGAAGGTTTCGGTTTGCGCGAGGTTCTCTGGCGCCGTGTGCTAGACGTGAACGACCGTTCGCTCCGTTCCGTCGTGACGGGACTGGGGCCGGCCTCCAACGGTCTGACAACCCAGGGTGGCTTCGACATCACTCCGGCCTCCGAACTGATGGCTATTCTCTGCCTGGCGACGAGTGAGGACGATTTGCGTCGCCGCATTGAGAATATCCTGCTGGGCTACACCTATGAAGGCAAGCCGTTTACGGTACGCGATCTCGGCGTGGCAGGGGCGATCATGGTGCTTCTGAAGGATGCCATAGCTCCCAACCTGGTGCAGACAACGGAGAACACGCCCGCCATTGTACACGGCGGTCCGTTCGCCAACATCGCACACGGATGTAATTCGATTTTTGCAACCCGCATGGCCCTCGCGCACAGTGAGTATACTATTACGGAAGCCGGATTCGGAGCGGATCTGGGCGCCGAGAAATTCTATGACATCCTTTGTCGGAAAAGCGGACTGCAGCCGGACCTGACGGTGATTGTGGCGACTGCGCAGGGATTGAAAATGCACGGCGGGGTACCGTTGGAGCGAATCAAGGAACCCGATCTGGAAGGATTGCGGGTTGGGCTTGCCAATCTGGACCGTCATGTGGAGAACCTGCGTTCTTTTGGACAGACGGTAGTGGTGGTGTTCAACCGTTTCTCGGGCGATACGGAAGAGGAAATGCAGCTGTTGCGCAGTCATTGCGAAGAGGTGCTGAAAGCCCCCTTTGTCGTCAACGATGCGTATGTGCGTGGCGGCGAGGGAGCGATAGAGATGGCCTGTCTGGTGGTGGATACCATAGAGAACCGGCCTTCCGAGCCCCTGCGGTTTGCATACAATGAGGATGACAGTATCTGCGAGAAGATAGAGAAGGTGGCCTGCCGCATATACCGTGCAGGCAAGGTCAGCTTTGCGCCGGCTGCCATGAAACGCATCCGTCAGGCCGAGGAGCACGGAATGGCCCGTTTCCCGGTCTGTATCGCTAAGACACAGTTCTCTTTCTCGGCCGATGCACGCCGCTATGGGGCGGTGGAAGGTTTTGACTTCCAGATACGCGACATTGTGGTGAATGCCGGTGCGGAAATGATCGTTGCCATTGCCGGTGACATCTTGCGTATGCCCGGACTTCCCAAGGACCCGCAGGCCAATCATATAGATTATGTGAACGGCGAGATTGTTGGCCTGAGTTGAGGCCGGTGGTTTCAGGGATTATAGCTTTTTGGGAGGGTATGCGGATCATGCAATGCGGCAAAGCCGACTATGCGGCGCTTGCCGGAATTTGGGAGCGGTCGGTTCGTGCCACCCATGATTTTCTGTCGCAAGATTCGATAAAAGAGATCGGAAAGGCGCTGTTGTCAGATTACTTCCCGAACGTAGACCTATACGTGGCTGTTGACAATGGCTCTCCCGTCGGCTTTATCGGATTGTCGGGAAATAGTATAGAAATGCTATTCATTGACAGTGGAAAACAGGGCTGTGGCTATGGAACCGAGTTGGTGGATTTTGCCCGGCAGCGGGGAGTTACAAAAGTGGATGTAAACGAACAGAACCCCGCTGCTCTGAACTTCTACCGGGCAAAAGGTTTCAGTATCATCGGCCGGGATGAGACCGATGAGGCCGGGAGGCCGTATCCCATACTACATCTTTCATTATAAAAGAACCGGAAAACTTTTCTGAATAAAAAACGGCCCAAAATTTTGTCAATCCAAAAACTCTTCCTATTTTTGCACCTGAATTAAAAAAGGTGCCATAGCTCAGTTGGTAGAGCAAAGGACTGAAAATCCTTGTGTCCCCGGTTCG
>Ga0073907_1003991_pt1 | contig 11049 bp, 8 predicted proteins | sample GluameincwithD2O_FD_65483 | JGI IMG/M metagenome (GOLD analysis project Ga0073907, IMG submission 65483) | Mouse cecum microbial communities from Vienna, Austria - Glucosamine amended microcosms incubated with D2O | ecosystem: Host-associated > Mammals > Digestive system > Large intestine > Cecum... | reverse complement strand
CTTCCACCCTGTCCTTCTATTTCGAAGGAGGGGTATCGTGAGCAACGAGGAGCTGGTGGCGCTGATTCAGGCCGGGGACCGTGACAGGATCGTGGAGTTGTGGCACCAGGTACAGCGCATGGTCTATAAACAGGCTGCCCGTTGGGCTGGCCTGGGCGGGACTACCATTGAGGACATGACCCAGGCCGGCTTTATCGCTGTGCTGCGGGCCGTGGACAGCTACGACCCGTCCAGAGGGACGAAATTCTCCACACACCTGTTTCAACGTCTGCGGGCGGAGCTTTCGGCGGCCACGGGGTACAACTCCAAAAGAAGCTGGTTTGACCCGCTCCAGAACGCTGTCAGCCTTGACGCACCCCTGACCGATGAGGAGGACGCTACCCTTGCCGACTTCATCCCCGACCCAGCAGCGGCGGCGGAGATGGACGGTATGGAGGTCCGAATAGGGGTGGCCGCAATCCTGGCCGAACTGCCAGAGGACCAACAGCGGGCGGTTAGGGGGAAATACTGGCACGATCTCACCGTCGATAAAAAGACCCTCAATGCCGCTATGAAGCGCCTGCGCCACCCGGATTGCTCCAGGAGGCTAAAGGCGTACCTGTGAGGCATAACGACCAAACAACGACCAAACCGCAGAAAATCAAGAAAATAAAAAGGCCGCTATCCCTTGCGACACAAGGAGTAGCGGTCTTTTTGCTAATGGTGGACGATACAGGACTTGAACCTGCAACCTCCGGGTTATGAGTTTTTGTAAAAAAGCTCATAACCCGGTTTTGCTTTTTGCTCACAATCCCAGTGATTTCAAGGTTTTGCGGATTTTACTGCAAATAGCCCGCATACCCCTCTATTTGTTATCCTTTCCCTTCTTTTTTATGCTTTGTTATTCGTTTTGCAAACGGGTTGCAAATGGAGATTTGACCTTGTACTGCTGAAGTCATACGTTCAGAGTAACAGCCGCCATTCACAAATAATTGCCTTATTTTTCATCAAAGCCAGCCTACAATGTAGGACTGGCTTTGATACCTAATTGAATGCTATTGCTGACCAAGAATGTTCATAACTTGTTCTGATGACATTTTGAAGTGTTCTGCAATTGCTGTAGAACACAAAACATCTTTTAAAGCGGCAATTGCGTCTTTCAATGCTTTTTCATGGCCCTCACTATAGCTTCGCTGAGGTTCATTAATTATACCGCCTGCTTCTCCCAAACCCTTTGCAGTCAAGTCGACTTCAGCCAGCCTATGTTGGACATTCCTTACACCGCAATTGTCCATCTTCCATTGACTGTTAAATTTTCCCCTTTTACACAAATTTTCTGACCTATTTAATAATTTGACAAGTCCTTTCTTGCTTATGCGGGCATTCCAGCCCTTATTTTATGGTTCTTAATTCGTAAAAAATCAAAAATTCCTCGCCAACTGGTTTTTTTGCAATATTACTTTTCTGCGCCAAACTCCATTCCAACAAAATACTTTTGTCTGTTAGCAGATCATCTTGGAAAGTTCTGCGGATCACAGGTACTCTGTCTGTAATTTGTTTTAACTCGCTATCGGTTAAAAATGCTCGGTCACCGTCTGCTTTGATGCCATTTTCAGATAATTCGTACGTAACGGCCCTGTCGGAATAGGTAACCAGATTCCACAGATCATTGGGAACCGCCTCAATGATGATTCGGTCGCGGTAAACATTTAAGGTACCGCTTTTATTGGCAATGAAATATGGATAATAGATTACCATTCCAATATCCTTCAACCTGGAACGTAACATTTCTGCAAATGTGGTAGCTTCCTGCGCAGTCACTCCAACGGCTCGTGGCAAATTCAAGTCGTCTCCATGAAATACGGCGCTCCGGACGGTCCACAGAATATCAGGATCCAAGCTCTCTGTGCCCAAATATTCTTTCCATTGGACCGAAGGAAGATCAATGCTTTTCAACTCAAAAAAGCCCATCAATTTATTCATGGTGTTTCCTCTATATTCTTTCTCATGTCCATATCGTCGAAATTTTTTCCGGAATATTTCTCATACGACAAAATAGCGAAAGAATCCATCATTCCCGCGATATAGTCGCATATCAGCCTCTTCTGCAATGTATCTTTATCATAATCGTTCAAATCCTTATACTGCTTTCTCAGCTCATTGGCTCTGTATTCCGGCGGAAGATACATCGGATTGCCAGCGTACAGCTCAGTCAGGAAGTCTATAATTTGAATTCCTCGCTCCTCATAGTGGTAGACTTCATCATTGTGGTTGATGCATTTAAATACGATTTCCTTCAAGCCATGGATCAGCTCCCCATAGTTTAAGAAACCCAACTCCTCCGTTTGCTGCGTTCCAGTTTTCTGTGCCATCATTGTGTCCACTGGGATAAAACCGATGTCATTCATGGCCAGGTTAATCAGCCGAGAAGCCAGCTCCTGACGAAACAGCTTGGAATACTCGGTAGATTCGATGTTACCGTCTCCAAATCCGGACTTCTCTCTGGTATCTGCTACAATCTCTTGGAACTTCTGATATCCCGGGCCATCGCCGTATTTCGCTTTAAAGTCATGCAATATTTCATCAATCGTATACGCTTTTACACGCAGCCCATCCTCCAGATCGTGGGCTGCATAGGCAATCTCGTCCGCAATGTCCACGATCTGTACGTCCAATGTCCGCACCTTGATTTCATTTTTGTCAATGACCCGCTTCAAAAGCTCATAATCGTCTTTATAGATAAATTTTCGTTCGATATGATCCGGATCATATTGGTTGAAATATTTTACAACCGCCAGCAGACTGCGGTAGGTCAGGTTCAATCCGCGGAACCCAGGCCTTTTTTTCTCCACAGTGGTCAGGATTCTCAGGGTTTGGGCGTTTCCCTCAAACCCACCCACCTCACGGAACAGTTCATTCAGACGGCGCTCCCCAGCATGGCCGAAGGGAGGATTCCCCAGGTCGTGGGCCAGCGCGCCCGCCTCCACAACATACAATTCCGACAAATCATATTGAATCATTTCCGCAATGGATCTTGCGATTTGCGCAACCTCCAGGCTGTGCGTCAATCGGTTGCGGAAAAACTGATCGTTTTTGATGCCGAGAAGCTGCATTTTACCTTGTAAGCGCCGGAAAGAAGAGGAATACATCACTCTGGCATAGTCCCTTTGGAACGTGCCATTGGGCCGGTATCTGGATTCCTCCATATGAAAATGCTCTTCGATAAAACTGCCTTTCAGCGGATTTAAATATACCCGTTTAATCCGATCCCTGTCTTTCTCCAGAGGAAGCCCTGTCGTTTCCTCAGTATTCATCCGTCACACCCCTCAATCCTGAGGCAGACCAAGCAGCAGGCGCGCCTTATTGTATTTGGACGCAGATTCTGGTTTTAGCCGGTTGGCGAGTCCATCGTGATTGCGCAACAAGCCGGTAAACCGTTTCAGTAGCACACGGTCCAGATAATCGGACTTCAGCTCCAGCTCAATCTGCCAGTCCAGTTTTCTCATTTTGTCCGTGTCCTCTGGCGAACGTTTGTAGATGACACTGTCCAGACAGATTTCCGCCTTGAACGGCGTCAGCTCGCCGTCATCGCCAAAGCGGTATATGGTGCCTTTTTGCCGGCGATTTGATATGGTCAAGATCGGCTTTAAAATCCGGGCAAGCTCCTCGCCGCTTACCTGATCCTGGTCGAGCAGGTCGGGAATATTCAGATGAGACTGGATAAAGCGCAAGACATCGTCATTTAAGGCGCTGGAATCCGTCTTCATTTCAAACTCAAACCGGGCAAATTGCTCATTTCGGTCAAAGTTTTTGCTCTCTGTAGGCCGCTTGATTGTAAAGATATACTGCTTTCCAGCAATAGAATTCAACTCACGGCAGCGCAGCGAACAGTTTGCCCGGTGCAGCGCACTGCTAGGTAAGTCAAAATAGGTATCTTCTTGTTCAATAATTTCTAGGACCTCGTTGCCAGCCTGCCTCTCCAGGTAAAACCCGTCGTATTGATTAGCGTTCTCCTCGATATACTGCTTCAGCAGTGAGCTAATCTCTTCCAGCGTTTGCTGTTCGCAAGAGTATTTTTCTTCAATTTCAATCATGTTGCGCGGATGGGAAGCTTTCATCCTTTCCCTCACCTCGTTCAAGATTTTTTGGATTTTGCTAGCTCGCTCGTCTTCAGGGAAATTACAATGCTGCAATTCTTCCCAGAAGATATCCTCACAGTAATAGAGATAGCTTTTGTGGAACTCATCGCCCAGCATCCGGGACATCTTTCCAATATCCTCTACCGTTCCGTTTTCCCTGAGAATCCAAATAATTTTATCATCCGTCCGATTTTCCGCAGATCCATAATACATTTTGCAGCACCGCAGGATGCGGATGAACCCATGGCTGACATCTTCCAGTCTGTCGTGGGGGTCCAGAAGATCCACCCCTTCCCGGCGCAGAATCGTCTCAATCTGTTGCAACAGATCCAGCACTTCCGCGTTTTTCTCATGGAAAACTCGGATGCGGTGGAAGATCATATGATCCTTTGGATCCGCCAGAGGGGCTCGCCGCAGACCTTTGCCTGAAAGCTGGTTACGGTGGAGAAATGCCTGGATCAGCCGGGTGAGAACAGGATCGTTTTGTTTCAGCCATCCAGCAAACTGAGCTTCAATCGCTGCATCATCCAGCAACAGGTACTCCGATACGCTCAAATCCCTTCCCTGCATCATTTTGCACAGGGCCTGTCCTGCGGCTCTACGTTCCATTTCTGCCTGCCAACTGCCATCGTGCTCCATCAGAGCACCGACACGCTTGAAAATTCGCTGGAGCAGTTCCTCGGAAAACAGCTTATAGCCATTATAATACACGGTCTCATACATTTTGAACCGACCGAACAGAAAATGCTCAACCATTGACAGGTGCGCCTCATCAATCGCCACGCTGTATTTCTGTTCAATAACGGTGATACGCATTGCGGAGATCAGATTCTGGAGATCCACATTGCCGAACTGTATGGCAGTATTGTAGGAATCTCGCATTAAGTAGTCCAGCCGGTCGGCATCCAATTGGCTACTGATTAGTGTGGGATAGATATCCGCAAAAGAGAAGTTATCGGATTGAGGTGTCCGATGGTTGATGCAGTCCACAATCCGCTGGGGGGCGTCCTGACCAAACAGCTCCCGGAGCACAGCATTTAAACGGGTCTGGCTGTCCAGAATGATGCTGCTTGTCCAATCCTCATGCTTCCGGTTTCCGGCGACGTGCTCAAACGCATGGGAGTAGGGGCCGTGGCCCAGGTCGTGGAGCAGGGCGGACAACAGAACAATATCCCGCTCCACGCTGTTGTGGAACAACTGCATCCCCTGGCCCTCGCACAGCTGCTCAAAATGTTCCACAATTTTTGTCATCACATGGTATGTGCCCAGTGAGTGGGAGAAACGGCTATGGCCCGCATTGGGAAACACCTGTGTCGCCGTTGCCAGCTGCTTAATGCGCCGCAGACGCTGAAATTCCGGTGTATCTACCACTGCGAGAAAACGGTTCGGCAGGAAAATATCGCCATGTACCACATCCCGGACGTACGCTCCACTGTTTACATGAAATGTCATATCTCCTCCTACAAGAGTCATGGTAATGCGCTGGGAGCAATAATCCTCGAGCTCCTTAAAAAATTTGTCCGACAAATCCGTCCCCTCCAATCCATCACCAGTGGGCAGATAGAACAGGTAAGGGAACTGTGGCTGGCGGTTCTCTTTCAGTTCCAGCATCTCGGACAGAGCATAGTGTCGTCCGCCCAGCAGAACCTGTTCTTTGGAAAAGTTCTTGAGCCTGGGCGCAACGATCTTGATCCGGCAGTGCTCCGGGTCAAAGTTTTTGAAGATTCTGGGGATGTACTGATTAATCAGGCCGTTGACTCCGCTCCGCTTTTTGGCCAGCTGTTGCTGCTCTGTGCGGCTACGAGGGTAATAAATAATCTCGCTTTCGTAATGGTTGGCCGTGGGGCTGTCCCCCTCCCCTGTGGACAAATGGAACTCCTTGGTCATCAGTCCCTTTTGGATCAGCTCCAGCGTGTAACGGTTGATGGTGTCAAAATCCGTATCCAACCTGCGGGCGATGGCGGAAATGGCTTTTTTGTATTCTGCCAAAGATTTCCACAGACTTTTCTTATGGCAGCGGGAGGAGCTTTCATGATAAAGTCCCAGATATTCCTCAATGAGGGAGGATTCCTGTGGGGTCGGATTGCCGTTGAGGCGGTGGTGCTTCATTTCCAGTGCAATCTGCTTGAAAAAGTTCTCAATATCCCCGTCTACCGACCTGAAAAACAAATATTTATCCGTGGCAAAAGGGACAAAAGGAGAAAGTACGTAGGTGAAAAATGGGTAGTGCAGCCACTTCTCCGGCGATGCACCGAAGGTTCCGTTATTGGTTTGCGGGTGGATCGCCATATATTTAACGGCATCAATCAGCATTTCCTTGATAAGCACATCCTGGTAGACAACCTTGTGATGACTATAGAGCCAGCGCGGTTCGTAGTTGCGGGCGTTAATAAAGCCTTCAATCACACTTAGGGCGCTCTTTTTCCACGCCAGGAACATCTGACCCTGCTCCATATAGACCGATAGCGCACTGCAAAACCGGTAGTGGTCTACTTCACTCGTCTCATAGCCAGACGAAAAGGAATTGCGCATGATGTAATCCATGCTGTCCGCATCAATGGTGCCGTTCAGAATGGAAATCACGCAGTTGCGCATACTGTATTCCAAATCCGCCAAATAATCCTTGAAATTATTTGGTACCGTATACCGGCTGCCAGTAATCATGCGGCAGATGAAATCCAATTCGTCCATCCGCTCGGGTTGCTCTCTTGGTGGAGCGCTCGAGATAAATTCTTTCTCGAAAGAGGCGCAGAGTGTATCGATATTTTGCTTCAGTTCAGGATCGGTCAGAATGTAATAGGCGCTCATGCGCTCATGGGGGTTACCCTCAAAATTCTCGTCGTTGATCGCGATACGATAAGCGGGATTTGTTTTCAGGATATCATTCAGCTTCGCCTTTTCCTTTCGCATGGACTCCTTAAAAGGCGATTTTTTGTCGTAGGAAATTTTTTGTTCCCGGACCAGATCATACTGATGCTTTGCCCAATCGTGTTCCGCATGATCAAACCGCTGGATATAGCCCTCTGGGTATGGAGAATCTGGGAAGTGGAGAAACACATCATCATAGAGAAACTCCATGGAATGGGATTGGATCGGATGTCCGATATCATGGAGCAAGGCCGCAATGGCCAGGAGATTCCGCCATTTCAGAAGCTTGTTCTTAAAGCGAGTCCGCAACTCCTCGTTTAGGTTGCCCTGCTCTTCCAGCGCTGCTTCCGCGCTTTTACTAAAGCTGTCATACAGTAGCATGGAAAATCGGTACACTCCCACCGAATGGGCAAACCGGTCGTGGGTTGCCGCTGCAAACAAAGGGCGCAGACCAGATTGGGCTACGCCCTTAATCCGCTGCATATATGAGGTATCAACGAGTTTTTTGACATAGGGGGTCGGAACCTGAATATAGCCATACACAGGATCACGAAACTGCTTCGTTTCATTCCATTTCCACTTGAAATCATCCATACCCGGTGGCACAGCTCCCTGACTCGTGGCCGGTTGGGAATTACATGGATATGTAGACATAATACGCCTCCCTTCGCAGATCCATCATAACGGAGGGGCAGCAGGCTGATCCTCCGGCACCTCGTCCGGCTCTGCGGCCAGCACATCCAGCACTCCCATTTTCCGGAGCAGATCCATCGGGTAGTTGATGGCCGGATCCAGCACGTTGATCATCCAACGGATGACGGTTTGGGAAAAATTTGGAACCTTATGGTCTGGCTGTACACCACCAAGATGCAAGTTTTCCAGCCGCAGGCGATAGGAAGAGTCACAACCGCTGGAGGAGTCAGGGTCGAATTGGAACAAAGCGTAATTATTGATGAAAAACTGATCCAACGTTTGCTCTGAAAACCCGTTTAAAATGGCGTAGCCACTGTCATTCTCCAGATTGCGGGTGTAGTCTAAAATTTTTTTCTTGTCCAGCGTAATCGACAAGGCGTGCCCGGTTTCGTCCCCTGACAGTAGATTGATTAACATGTTTCCGATTGTACTAATTACTGCCATTTCTGTTTGTAAACGAACCATATGTACCCTCCCAAAGTTCAAAAATAAAGAAAACAGAGGGCAGCGGAAACAGCCTTTCGTCGGCGCTCCGCTGCTACCCTTACAAGTTTATTATAAGGCGTATTGCACTCGACTGTCAAGAACTGAAAACCGAAAACATTTTCTGTTTTAGAAAAACGTAGACGTGGGAACAGTGTTACGCTGTACACCCAACTGAACAATGCGAGCAACAAACAGGCATTTCAGAAGTCGATGAATGGAGCGAATATGTATCTCATTGTCAAACGATATTATTCTCGTCAAAAAACTATAGATGGAGAAGAATTGCAGTTTATTATGACTAACCAGCCGGACAACGTAGTGATGCCAGATACACCAGCACTGAGCCTCGCTGGAGAACCGTTTTAGACACGCCTCAAATAGTAGACTCTTTACCTTCGCCATGGGTTCTTTTCCTCGCTATCATATCACCATGAATGTCCCTTAATCTGGCCCTTTCAAAGGCTAGACTAAAAGGATAACCACACAGTTTACTTATGTGGCCTTAGTTTTCTTTGTGTGGTAAAATACCTCCTGCCGCCTTACAATCTGTCGGCAGGAGGTAATTATATGAGATACTCAAAAGGCATTAGGCAGGAGGTTTTTATAAAATATGTATGCGGATACACGCCAAAAGAAATTGCAGAAGAATCTGGAATCCATTTTGTCATGATCTATCGCTGGATTAACAACTGGAAACAAGATTTGGATAGTCGTCAACTCACAGATTTGCTGACCCAAGATATTGGGGCAATCCTCACTCATTCCGAAGAACTTAAACGAAAACTGGACGAAGCAGAATGTTCCCTGTCAATCATCCACACAAGCAGGATTCTTCAAACAATTCCATTGAGGCAACGAATCAGTATAGCACTACCACTTTTAAATTCATATCCGGCCAAATTTCTTTCCCAAGCCTTTGAAGTGTCTCTCTCATCTATTTATTATCATAAACGGCAGGGACAAAGGAAAGCAAAGCGTCAAAAGCAGGATGAGTATATCGGTTCAAAAATCCAGGAAATCTTCACAGAGAGCGATGGCCGCATTGGTGCGGAACGAGTTCGTATACTGCTACATAATCAGGGGGTAATTGTTAGTAAAAAGAAGATCATTAGATTTATGAAGTAGTTGAAACTTAGCAGCAATACATGCTCAGATACTTATTATCCCTCTCAATCTCAAGAAGAGGAGAGAGATAATGTCCAGATTTTACAGTGACTCATATAAGTGGTCATTATATGAAAAATACCGAAACGGGTTCACACTGACAGAACTGTGTGAAATATCTGGGGTGACCGACAAACCTCTAAGGGAATGGTTCAAGCACATTGATTTTCAATACGCCGAAAGCACTCAGCTCAGTGTAGAATCTGTACAGCAAGAAAATTCAAATTTGAGGCAAGCCGTTAGGCAAAAACAAGCAGAACTAAAACTTTTGAGCGAGATTATGGCGGCAATCCCTGAAGCTCAGCGTATTTCCTACGCATATCCATTGCTTGAGTTTTATGGCCCCAATCAAGTTTGCCGATCATTGTGCATTCGAAAATCTAATCTGTATTACCGAACTTTCCGCAGACCAGAGGTCACTGTATATGAAAAACATGAACAGGAGCTCCGCCCCGCAATTAAGGAAATTTGTGATAGATATATCAAACGACCGGACGCAGAAAATATCCGTCAACAGTTGATGAAGCGAGGTTTTACTGTCAGCGAACGAAAAGTTTTGAAATTGCTCCATGAGATTGATCCTCAATTACCCAGACAACAAAAAGGGACCAAGATAGACTGGCAAAACAGCGACACGAACCTGTTGGCTCGCCAATTTTCACAACCAGCACCTAATGTGGCATGGGTCAGTGATATCACAGAGTTTAAGACGGACGCGGGAACTTACTACCTGTGTGCAATATTAGACCTGTTTGCCAGAAGAGTCATAGGAGCAAGACTATCGCCCCATAAGGACACATCGCTGGTACTTTCAACATTCCGAGATGCATTTGAGGCGAGGGGCATCCCTCCAAGCTGCTTTTTCATAGCGACAGAGGTTCTCAATATACAGCTCATGAATTCAGAAATCTGCTTCGAGATTGCAGAGTAAATCAATCTTTCTCCGCTCCGGGAGTTCCCTATGACAACGCTCCGATGGAATCTTTCTTTGCCAGCCTGAAAGTGGAGGAAACCCATCGTTATCGCTATACAAACATAAGTGACCTGACCGCTTCGCTCCGGGATTACATCTCTTTTTACAATGCAAAGCGCCCATACTCCAGTCCAATGTCATTAAATTAAGGATTTCCAGCACCTGAAAAAAGCACCCACCACCTTTTGCATTTTCAAAAGGTGGTGGGTGCTTTTTCATGGCCCATATGTTGTTAAGACATCGGAAGCTACTCGAATTTATTTCCCCATAGCCCGGTGCAGGAAGGTGACAATCTGCCCGCGGGTGCAGGTGGCGGCGGGGGAGAAGTTATTGCCGCCTGTTCCGCTGGTAATTTTGTTCTCTACCGCCCACGCCACAGCTTGCGCGTAGTTGGCGCTGGCAGGAACGTCGGTAAAATCAGCCTTATCAGCGGGCGTGGGGCTTCCAGCCGCTTTCCACATGTAGTCCATCGTCATGGCGCGGGTGCAATCGGTGTTCGAGCCGAAGGTAGAACCGGACACCAACCCCTTTTCCGCTGCCCACAGAGCTGCTTTATAAAAATAATCGGTAATCTTAATGTCGTTGAACGGATTTGCTGCCATCGGATCCGGTGAGCCGTTAGCGCGCCACAAAAAAGTCAAAATCTGCGCTTTGCTGCAAGTTGCGCCAGGGGAGAACGTGGTCTTGCTGGTGACGCTGGTGATGTTCTTCTCCACGGCCCACAGAACCGCGTCCGCGTAGTAGTCG
>Ga0073907_1003981_pt1 | contig 11090 bp, 10 predicted proteins | sample GluameincwithD2O_FD_65483 | JGI IMG/M metagenome (GOLD analysis project Ga0073907, IMG submission 65483) | Mouse cecum microbial communities from Vienna, Austria - Glucosamine amended microcosms incubated with D2O | ecosystem: Host-associated > Mammals > Digestive system > Large intestine >... | reverse complement strand
GGCGGCGGACGCGGCCTGCGGGACGCCTGGAATATCAGCGGACTCTTTATTTACGCTTTCTAGCGGACTGCCGCCGGTTTGCGGGCGCGAACCGGCGGCGCCGCCTTTTATGGATGCAGACATTGAAATGTTTACATTTCAATGTCGAAGATCGCCAGCCAAAAAGCGTGGTTTTTGGCCGGTTTGCGCTGTTGCGCGGCGCAAAATCCTGACGGATTTTGTTTAGGGAACGATGTCGTTCCCTATTATATATCTCCCATTGAAGAGCAATGGAGGAGGGGGATGATAAAGAGCATTGACCAGAAAGTATGCGTTGGCTGCGGACAGTGCGTTGCGATTTGCCCGCTGGACACCATCAGGCTGAATGAGGACAGCAAGGCTTTCATCGCCTACCCGGATGATTGCATGACCTGTTTCAAGTGCGAGCGGGTTTGTCCCTCCGGCGCAATTGACGTTGACCCCTTGAGGGAGGTTCTGCCCCCCACTTTTCCTGATATCCCGACCCAGCTTGGAGGTGGCGCGGCATGAAAAAACAGGTGATTGACTGCGACCTGCTGGTTGTTGGCGGCGGTTCGGCCGGCCTCTGGGCCGCGCATCGCTTTGCTGAATTGGCTCCAGAAAGCATAATTTGTATTGTTGACAAGGGCCCGGAAGACTGGGGCGGCCTGATGTCGATGGCCGGCGGCGATTTCGAGGCCGTGCTGCCGCCGGACAATGTTGATGACTGGCTGGAAGATCTTGTCTATTATTTCGACGGGCTTTGCGAGCAGCCCCTTGTGCGGGCCATTTTGGAGCAATCTTCCGAAAGGATGTCCGATTACGAGCGCTTTGGCTGCGAATTTTTCCACAAGCCGGACGGCTCACTTAAATCAGTCCCCCAGAGGGGGCTTCCCCATGTCAAGCTTTATCCTGCCCAGGAAAAGGGGCGCGGCGGCGAAATGATGGCCAAATGCCTTGTTGCCAGGCTGAAAAAACAGGGCGCACGGCGTATTGGCCGCGTCATGCTGACCAGTTACCTTGCGCGCGATGGCCGGATTTGCGGCGCTGCCGGTTTCAATTCCATCAGCGGCGATTTTCTGGTCTTCAGGGCCAGGGCAGTGGCTGCCTGCACGGGCATGGGCGGCTGGAAAACATCCTACGGCAAGAATACGCCCACTGGCGAGGGCATGAAGATGGCTTTCGAGATCGGCTGCGATCTGCAGGATCTGGAATTTTCCCGGGTCTGGAATATGCCGAGGCTCTTTGCCTGGGAAGGCCAGACGCATCTTTTCCCGCTGGGCGCGCGTTTTGTGAATCGTCTGGGTGAAAATTTCATGGACAAGTATTCCCCCATACTTGGCCCGAATACCGACCCCCACTTCACAACCATTGGCATGGCTCTGGAAATCAGGGACGGCCGCGGCCCGATCATCTTTGACGTCAGCCCCCTCAGGCAAGAGGACATGGTCCTGCTCAAGCCGCAGACAGGCTGGCAAAAGCTGAATTATGACAAATTGTGCAAGCTCGGGCTTGATCTTTTTCGCGACAATACGGAATGGGTGCCGCAAATGACAGTCAGCCACGGCGGCATCGCGGCCAATCAGGACGGCAGCACGCCAATCATGGGCTTTTTTGTCGCCGGAACGGCCAGAAGCCTTGAGCCCGGCGTCTATGCGGGCGGATTTGCGCTGATGACCACGGCCACAACAGGCTACATGGCAGGCGAGGCGGCCGCCAAATGGCTGAAGGAAGACGGGGGCGATCTGGCGCAGATTTCGGATGCGGAAATATCGGCCATGAGCCGCAAGGTTTTCGAGCCCATGCAGCGCCAGCGGAAAAATGCCCTCTCCCCAAAGGAAGTGCTGAGCAGAATCCAGGCTGTCGTCTTTCCATACGATGTTTCAATCGTCAAGAACGGCAACGCGCTTTCACGGGCGCAAAAGGAGCTTGAGCGCATCCGCGAGGAAGATTTGCCGCGCATGGAGGCCGATGATCCGCATTATCTGCTCAAACTGCGCGAAGTCGAGGCGATCTGCTTTGTCAGCCTGCTTTTTGTTCGCGCTTCCCTGGAACGCAAGGAGAGCAGGGCCGGGCACTTCCGCGAGGATTATCCGGCCCTGGATCCCAATGGGCCGTCCTGGCTGCTGCTGAAACCCGACGGCGGCGACGGGGAATTCGTCTGGCGCAAGGTGCCGCTTGCCTCTTACAGGCACAAGCTTTCGCGTTGTTACCAGGACAATTTCAATTTTACAAACAATTAAACCTGATACCGAAATACCTTCCCCTGATGCTGCAAGATGAGCCCCGGCCGCGCGGCCGGGGCTCATTATTTTGAGCTGCAAGCCGTATACTGACGTTGCAAGAAAAATGTTTTACGGCTAAACAAGCGTTTTTCCGCAACAACGACAAACAGGCGCGGGCAAGCCGCGCGGGCGGCTTTTATGACTTTCTATCTTGCGAGTGTGGCTATTCTGCTCCTTGCGGCGCTGACAATGGGCGTCTGGGCCATTGCCTTTACGCTGACTCCGCCCAAAAGGCGCCAGAACCGCCGCTCGAACCTTTGCGGCTCAACCGCAGCCGCGCTGGCCTGCCTGATCGGCTTCGCGGGCATGGCCGCCGGCCCCTGGGATTTTGCCTCCCTGCCGGAAACCGCTAACCTGGCCTGGGGTTTGCCCTTTGGCGGTTTTGCCCTCTTGCTTGACCCCGTGTCCCGGATTTTCCTTTTGCCTGTTTTCGGGCTGGGCTTTGTCTGCGCGCTTTCCGGGTCAATCGCGCTCAGGCACGAAAGGGCAAGCGAGCACAATATCGCGGCGCACTGGTTTTTTTATCTTCTCCTGCTGCTCGGCATGGCCCTTGTCGCCTGCGCGGCCGATGCCATACTGTTTCTGCTGGCCTGGGAAATCATGTCCCTTTCGCCTTTCTTCCTGATTGATTTCAATGACCGGGACAGCACGGTGCGCGACGCTTCCTGGACATACCTGGTTGCCGCGCACCTGGGCGCCGTTTTTCTGCTGGCCTTTTTTGTCGGCCTCTGGCAGGCGACCGGAATAACCTCCCTGAACCCGGCTGCCCTTGCGCCAGGCCTTGCAGATGCGGGCACGGGCGTCGTCTCGCTGCTTTTCATTCTGGCCGTCGCCGGTTTTGGCGCCAAGGCCGGCATTGCCCCCATGCACGTCTGGCTGCCGGACGCGCATCCGGCGGCGCCCAGCCATATTTCCTCCCTGCTTTCTGGCGCAATGATCAATCTGGGCCTTTATGGCGTAATCAGGGTAATAAGCCTGCTGGCAGGCCCCGCGGGATCAATCCCGGGCATAATAGGCGCCGCTCCCGCCTGGTGGGGCTGGCTGTTGCTGCTCATCGGGCTTTGCACTGCCCTTGTGGGCATTCTAAAGGCCCTGGCCCAGGGCAATCTCAAGCGCATGCTGGCCTATTCCAGCGTCGAGAACATGGGCCTGATGTTCACGGCCCTGGGCTGCGGGCTGCTCGGCGCAAGCTGCGGCGATGCCTGGGCCGCTTTCCTGGGCTTTTCGGGCGCGCTTTTGCACATGCTCAACCATGCCGGTTTCAAGGGACTGCTCTTCCTGTGCGCCGGGGAAGTCCTGCATTCCGCGGGCACCTTGCGCATGGAACTTCTGGGCGGCCTGCAAAAGCGCATGCCGCTGACCGGCTGTCTTTTCGCGCTTGGAGCATTTTCCATTGCCTGCCTGCCGCCTTTCAGCGGCTTTACCGGCGAGTTCGCCATCTTTGTCGGCCTGGCCAACGGCGCGTCGGCCCAGGGGGTGGAGCAGCAGCTTGGGCTTTTGCTCTCGCTTGGCCTGTTGGCCCTGGTAAGCGGCCTTGCCTGCGCGCTCTATGTCAAGGCCTATGGGATGGTCTTTCTGGGCAGGCCGCGCACGGGTTTCGCGGCCAATGCCCATGCGCCTGGTCTTGCCGCCATCTGGCCCCTGTTAATTCCAGCCGCTGCCTGCGTGGCCGGCGGCCTGCTGGCGCCCCTGTTTTTCAGGATCGTTTCCGGGCCGGCGCTTGGCGCCGCGCCGCTGGCTGGTGAATTGCTTGATGAATGCCTGGTTGCGGCCACAGCCATTTTGCCGTCTTTTTGGCATATCGCGCTGCTTGGCTGGCTGGTTGCGATAGCGGTTACCGGCTTGTGGCTGGCTCGCAAAAGGCTGCTTGCTGGCCGTTCTGTGCGGATATGCGAAACCTGGGGCTGCGGCTACCAGGCAAGTTCGGCGCGAATCCAGTATTCGGAAGGTTCGTTTTCCGAACCCCTGGCGCGCCTTTTCAACTCCGTGATGGGCATTGTGCAGCACGGCGAGCCGGTGAGCGGAGTTTTTCCAAAACCGTCCAGCCTTGGCCTTTCGGCGCCGGACAGGGTCAAGGACCTGCTGCTGACGCCGCTGTTTGAAGGCATCGAATGGCTTTGCAATGCCTGCAAGATCATCCAGCACGGCAAAATCAATCTTTATATCCTGTATATTATCGCCACTGTGGTCTGTCTGTTGATCTGGGGGCTCAAGTGATGACGGAAGATTTCTGGATTTTTCCGGCCCAGTTTTTGCTCAGCCTGCTCCTGGCGCCATTTTTGACGGGCATTATCAACCGGGTCAAGGCTATCGCGGCCGGCAGGCACGGCAAACCCCTGCTGCAATGCTATTATGACATCTGGCGGCTTTGCCGCAAGGGCGAGGTCATTAGCGAAAGCGCTTCCTGGCCTTTTTTGCTGGGGCCTTCCATTGTGCTTGGCAGCGGACTGCTTGCGCTGGCCATGCTGCCTCTGGGCGGTTTTGCCTCGCCTCTCGGCTTTGCCGGCGATTTCATTCTGGCCGCCTATCTTCTCGGCCTTGGACGTTTCGCGCTGATGCTTGCCGCGCTGGACACGGGTTCGGCATTCGAAGGCATGGGCGCAAGCCGCGAAGCGGCCTTTGGCGCGCTTGCGGAACCCGCCCTTTTCCTGGCTTTTCTCGTGCTTTCCAGCACCTGCCTGGATCTCGGCCATTATTCCACGCGACAAACCGGTCAGGCTTTTTCGCTCGGCGTGATGTTTCACGGCCAGGCCGCGCTTTCCTGGCTGCATGGCAAGCCGGAACTGGTGATTGTGCCGCTGGCGCTTTTTATTCTGCTCCTGGCCGAAAATTGCCGCATACCGGTTGACGATCCCAATACCCACCTTGAGCTGACAATGATTCACGAGGTCATGATTCTCGACCAGTCAGGGCCCAGTCTTGCCATGCTCATCTATGCGGCCTGCCTGAAATTATGGTTTTTTGCCGCCCTTGTTGCCGCCCTTGTCGTGCCCCCCCTGCCTTTCTGGGCCGGAACCGGCCTCTGGCTTTTCGCCATCATGGTTGTCGGCATTCTTGTGGGGATAGTTGAATCTGTCATGGCGCGCCTGCGGATGCGGCGCGTGCCGCATCTTCTGGGCATGGCCTGCGCCCTTGCGGCCTTTGCCCTCATTCTTGCCCAGGTAAGCTGACATGTTTTTTGCGAATGTTATTTTTCTGCTCCTCCTCAACGACCTGTTTCTGCTTGCGGCGCCAGGCGTAACCTGGCTTATTCGCCTGACCGCCTTTCAGGGCGTTTTGCTGGGCAGCCTGCTGTTCGACATGGATCACGCCCTTCTTGGCGCGGCCGTGCTGGGCATTAAAGGCATTTTGCTGCCGGTTTTGCTTGCGCGCACCTACAAACATATAGGCAGGCGCGAAAAGACGCGGCATCTGAACCATGCCATTGCCGTCCTGATGGGCGTTCTGGGCCTTGTTTTCTCGCTCTGGCTGGAAAACAGGATGGACCTCATGCCCGGGCTTTTTCCGGATTTGCTCTTTCCGGCCGCAATAACCACCCTGTTTTGCGGCCTGATCCTGGTTGTTGGCCGCGCGACAGCGCTTTCGCAAGTCATTGGCTATCTGGTTGCCGAAAACGGCATTTTTCTTCTGGGCGCGCCGCTGATGGCGGCAGGGGCCATCTGGTTTGAGCTGGCCCTGCTCCTGGATATCTTTGTGGCGGTTTTTGTAATGGGCATAGCCATCGGCCATATTGGCGAAAAATTTGAATCCATGGATACGGCGCGTTTCCGCAGCCTCAGGGACTGACATCTATGCTTGAAAGCCTGGTCTTTTTACCCCTGCTTGCGGGCGGCATAATGCTTGCCGTAGGCAACTCATCCCTTTGCCGGCTGCTTTTGCCGCTTGTGGCCCTTGTCCATACAGGAATTTCGACCCGCGTCATCATTCAGGTCGCTTGCGGCGAAAGGCCCGCCGGATTTTTCGGCCTTCTTGCGCCCGATGCCCTGGGAACGCTTTTCCTCATGCTTGCAAGCCTGCTTTTTCTGGCCACGTCATTTTACTCCATCGGTTATTTGCGGGAAGAGGAGCAAGCCGAGGAAAGAACCTGCATCCATGACGGCCGCCCCTTCACAAACGCGCCCGAAAGACGCTTCACTGCCTGTTTGTGCTTCTTTCTTTCCGCAATGAGCATGGTTACCACTACCCCGCATCTTGGCGTCTTGTGGGTTGGCATCGAGGCGACAACGCTTTCCAGCGCGCCGCTGATCTATTTTCACCAGCACAGGCGTTCGCTCGAGGCCACCTGGAAGTATCTCATTATCTGTTCCGTGGGCATTGCCCTGGCGCTGCTGGGCAATATTCTGCTCTCGATTGCCTTTTGCGTTCCCCAAAACGGCGCGGCTACGATTGTGCTGACCGATGATGTGGATTCGCTTGGCTGGTTTATGGCCCACGCTGGCCAGGCTTCCTTGCCCTGGCTCAAGGCGGCCTTTATCTTTCTGCTCGTCGGCTATGGCTGCAAGATGGGCCTTGCGCCCCTGCACAACTGGCTGCCCGATGCGCACAGCGAAGCGCCCTCGCTGGTTTCGGCGCTGCTCTCCGGCGCTCTCCTCAATTGCGCCCTGCTTGGCATTTTGCGCGGCCACCAGATTTTGCTGGCCGCCGGAATTGGCGGTTTCAGCTCCTCGCTGCTCGTGTTTTTCGGCCTTGTCTCGCTGGTTATCGCCGCCATATTCATTGTTGGCCAGGGGCATTACAAAAGAATGCTGGCCTATTCCAGCGTGGAGCACATGGGCATATTGGCTCTGGGCATTGGCGTGGGCGGCCTCGCCGTCCAGGGCGCGCTTCTGCATTCAATCTGCCATTCCCTGGCCAAATGCCTGCTGTTCCTGCTTTCCGGCAATATTCTTGCCCGCTATCACACCTATTCGAGTTATGACGTTCACGGCATGCGCCTTGCCATGCCGGTCTCCGGCGCGCTCTGGCTGGCAGGCTTCCTGGCTGTCGCGGGTTCGCCCCCCTTCGGCATTTTTGTCAGCGAAATGCTGGTGCTCAAGGGAATTTTCGCTCATGGGGACCTGGTTTCGGCCATAATCTATCTTGCCGCGCTGGCTGTTATCTTTGTCGGCCTTTCGGTGGCCGTTCTGCGCATGGTTCAGGGTTCCAGGCCCGGGGATATGCCGGCAAGCCTGCGCAAAAGGCGCGAACCGGCCTGGAGCGTTGTGCCGCCGGCAATTCTGGCCCTGATTGTTCTTGGCCTGGGCATCTGGATACCGGACTGGCTCTGGCAGTATCTTGACAAAGCAGCCGCGCTTGTGGGAGGCCAGCTTGCAGCACCTGATTTTTAATCCTGATGAAGCTCCCCGCGTGGAGGACATCCCCGTTCTGGCTGACTTCACCGGCGAGCTTGTGGAACTCATAAATTGCAACTGGCGGCTGCTTGCGCTTTTCGCTGTGGGGCAGGGCAGGGGCGAGCTTTATGCCGTGCTGGCGGGAGACGGCCAGTTTTGCGCGCTCCGGTCCGGAAGCGTTGCGGAATTTGATTCCATTGCCAGGCTCTGCCCCCAGGCCCAGCTTTTTGAGCGCGAAATTTACGAAAACAGCGGCATAATGCCCCGGCATCATCCCTGGCTCAAGTCCGTGCGCATAATTCCCGACGCGCCAGGTAAAAGCCGCAATGCCGATTACGGCTTTTACCGCGTCCAGGGCGGCCAGGCGCACGAGGTTGGCGTTGGGCCAATCCATGCCGGCATCATCGAGCCCGGGCATTTTCGTTTTCAGTGTTATGGCGAAAATGTGCTCAATCTTGAAATTGCCCTCGGCTACCAGCATCGCGGCGTGGAGCGAATGCTGCTCGAACTGCCCGCGGCATCCACGGCGAACCATTTGCGTCTGCGCCTGGTGGAATGTGTGGCCGGCGATGAATCCGTTGCCAATGCCACCGCCCAATGCGTGTTGTGGGAAAGAATGTTTGGCCTTGGCGCCCTGGATGAATACACGCAAAGAATGAGGCGCATTGGCCTCGAGCTTGAGCGCCTGGCCTGTCATTGCGGCGATCTGGGCGCCATTGCCGGGGATACGGGCTATTTGCCGACGTCTTCGTGGAACGGCAGGATTCGCGGCGATTTCCTGAACATGACCGCCGCGATTTGCGGCAATCGCTTTGGCCGGGAATTTGTCCATCCCGGCGGGGTGGATAATGACCTTGACCCGGAGCAATGCGGGATGCTGCTGGAAAAACTGGCTTCGTGCGGCCGCGACGCCCTGGCCTCCAGCGAAGCGATGTTTGAATCCGCAAGCGTGCGGGATCGCATGGAGGGCACGGGCGTTATCGATACGGCCCTGGCCCTGGAACTTGGCCTGGTTGGCGTTGCCGCCCGGGCCAGCGGTGTTGAATGCGACGCGCGCTTCAATTTTCCGCTCTCGTCCTTGCCCATGTATGGCGCAAGTTTGCGCAAGGCTGCCGGGGGGGATGTGATGGCCAGGGCCATGGTGCGCTTTCTGGAAATGAAGGACTCGCTTGAGCTTGTCAGAAACGACCTAGAATGGCTGGCCGCCAATCCGCGAAACGGGACGCGGGGCCAGCAGATGAAGCTGCCTGGCGGACGGCTGGGCGTGGCGCTTGTGGAAAGCTGGCGCGGTGAAGTCTGCCATGTTGGCCTGACGGGAGCGGACGGCGAATTTCTGGCCTGCAAGATTGTCGATCCCTCCTTCCATAACTGGATTGGCCTTTCGCTTGCCATGCGCAACGGGCAAATTTCGGATTTTCCCTTGTGCAACAAGAGTTTCAACCTGTCCTATTGTGGACATGACCAATGAGGAACTGGCCGTGTTTTTGCCAAAGGAACGTCTGATTCAGAAATACCGCACTCTTGACTGGCCCGGAGTTGAACCAGCCCTTTCTTCGCGCTATCGCGGCCGGCCCGAATTGCGCGATGTCGCCTGCGGTCCATGCCGGGCCTGTCTTGAAGCCTGCCCTGCTGGCGCGCTGGAACGATTTGCGCCGGGGCGAACGCCGTCGCTCGATATGGGCAAATGTGTTTTTTGCGGCGCCTGCGCCAAAGCCTGCCAGAATGGCGCCATCGCCTTTGGCAATGATTACCGGCTGGCGGCCAGATGCAGGCAAGAGCTTGTCGCGCGGCCCGAGGCGTCCGCTTTTGGCGTCAAGGAGCCGGCTGCCAGGAACATTTTGCGCAAAAAAGGAATTTTCGGCCGTTCTTTCAAGCTGCGCCAGGTTTCCGCCGGCGGCTGCAATGCCTGCGAGGCGGATTGCAATGTGCTGGGCACCCTGGTTTATGACCTTGGCCGTTTTGGCGTGGAGTTTACCGCTTCTCCGCGCCATGCCGACGCCATTGTCGTAACCGGCCCGATAAGCCTGAACATGCTGCCTGCGCTGCTCGCGGCCTGGAGATCCGTGCCCGGGCCGCGCGTGCTGGCGGCTGTGGGAACGTGCGCCATTTCCGGCGGACTTTTCAGGCAATCCGGCGTTTGCGCCGGCGGCTTTGACGGCTGCGTCAAAGCCTGCGCGGAGATGGATCTGGAAATTCCCGAGGATTTCCGGCCTGCTGTGATGATTCCCGGCTGCCCTCCAAACCCCTGGTCAATCCTCGAAGGCCTTTTGCTGGCGCGGCAGACGGGGTAGGGCATCGCCTCTATTTTCTGCCCAGGCTCTCCCTGCCTGCCCGGAGCGCTCTGGTCCAGTCCGCGAGAGTTTCCAGCAATGCGGCCAGCTGTTTTTCGAGAACTTCGTCAACCAGGTCTCCCTCGTCATTGTAGGACGATGAAAAGGCGTTGGAAAAGAATTCCGGCTTGTCCAGCAGCAGAATATTCAAATACACGCAAACCTGTCGCAAATGGGTCTGGCTTCTCACTGTGCCCATGCCTCCGCCAGCGCCCACAATCGCGCCCGGCTTGCCGCTCACGGGCTTCAGATTGGGTTCTTTTGACAGCCAGTCAAGCGCGTTTTTCAATGCCGGCGCAAGCGAATAATTGTATTCCGGGGAGGCGAATAAAAAACCATCCGCTTTTTCAGCCTTTTTGATGAGGCGTTTGACGCTGTCCGGTTTGGCGATATCCTCGTTGTAAAACGGGATATCGGAAATGCAGGCGATTTCTAGGCTTGAATCCGGAGGCATTATCTGCGCGGCCTTGCGCAAAAGGCCCATGTTTCTGGATGCGTGCCTGAGACTGCCGCAAATGCCGAGAAAATTCAATTTGGACATAATTTATCCTTTTGTTTGGGTTTGCGTTTGAAAAAGGGAAGTGGAAGCACTTAATCCGGGCGGTGCCTGCGCTCCAGGACAAGCAGAATATAAAGGCAAAGACCGACAATGGCCAACAGCTTGCGGTTCATTTCGCTCAGGAAACGCCAGTCATTGTCTGCCAGGGAGTTCCAGCAAACTATCATGGCGAGAATATAAAAAACGGTCCAGGCCAGGCGGTAGGTAAAGTCATTGAATTTCATGGCAAATATCTTTGTGGTTTGATATCTCGCCCTTCAGGCCCGGCAAGACCGCGTCCCGCCCTGAAGAGCCATTCCAGCATATTATGATACAAAATTCATTACCAAATTCATACTGCAATTTTAGCGCAACTTATTGACATTTGCGAAAACGTCGAAATTATTATCTGGATTTCCCCAAAAAATTATGCAAGCGTTAAAACGCGGGGTCTGGAGAAACAGACCTGAATCATAAACCATCATCAAAGGGGACTGCCCATGAAGAATCCGCAAATATCGGTTCCCAACCAGTTCCTGAACTTTTTCAGCGCGAAGGTGCCGGGCGTCTGGAAAACTGTGGATTATTACCGTTATATGCGCGGCAAGCT
>Ga0073907_1003972_pt1 | contig 11114 bp, 10 predicted proteins | sample GluameincwithD2O_FD_65483 | JGI IMG/M metagenome (GOLD analysis project Ga0073907, IMG submission 65483) | Mouse cecum microbial communities from Vienna, Austria - Glucosamine amended microcosms incubated with D2O | ecosystem: Host-associated > Mammals > Digestive system > Large intestine >... | reverse complement strand
CATACCCAGTCCGGTTCCCTGAATGCCGCTGACCGTGCTGGTCCGCTCCCGTTCAAATGGTTCAAAGACATGTTCCAGAAACTCCCTGCTCATGCCGATCCCGGTATCCTTGATCTGGAAATCATAGGAGGCCGTTCCCTCCACCGCAGTTCCTTTCTGAATAATGCGGACACTTACAATTCCGCCGGGCTTAGTAAATTTCATGGCATTGCTCAGAAGATTCAATAATACCTGATTCAGTCTGAGCTTGTCGCACAATACATTTTCATTCACTACGTCTGCCGTATCAATATAGAACTCCAGCTGCTTGGATGTGATATCAGACTGCACAATGGTCTTGAGGTCATGCATCACCTCCGGCAGAGACGTCTCCTTCTCTTCTATCTTCACCTTACCACTCTCGATCCGGCTCATATCCAGCACATCATTGATCAGGCTGAGCAGATGATTGCTGGAGGTAGAAATCTTTGACAGATAGCTCTGGACCTGTTCCGTATTATCAATATGGGCGGCCGCCAATGAGGTAAAGCCGATAATGGCATTCATCGGCGTTCTAATATCGTGGGACATATTATTCAGAAATGTAGTTTTCGCTCTGTTAGCGTGCTGCGCGGCTGCCAGAGCGTCCTGAAGATCCTTCGTCTGCTTCTCCAGCAGCTCCTCCATCCTTTTCTCATCATCAATATCGAGAAAGAGTCCCACAAAGGTAATCGGAGAGCCGTCCTCGCGGCGGGAGAGCCGACCGGCAGCGCGAAACCATCTCCAGCCATTATTCTTGGTCAGCAGGCGATACTGCACATCATAGGTCTTCCCACCGCTGTAATCTCTCACCGTATCCCAAAACTCTCCTACCGCCCTTTCCTTATCTTCCTCATGCAGCAGGTCAGACCAGGATTCCAGAAGGTTGGGAAATTCTTCCTCTCCCTTATATCCCACCATATTGCGGAAAACCTCTGTCCAATTACAGGAAACCAGTTCCGCCTCTTCATTAAATTCCATACTCCACAGGCCGGAGCCCAGCGCCGCATGGATATTATCCATAGCCACCCGTTCTCTCTCCACCTGGGCATAGGCGGCCCGAATCCTGTTCCCATCCTGCTTCTCCTGTTCCAAAAGGAATCCTGCGTTCTTTCTGGACTGATGGATCAGCGCCAGAAATACCATCAACATCACCATCACTGTAATTATGATCTGAATTATTCCACGGCTCATCATTCCGGAGCTGATGGAGCTGATATGACTGCTGATGACATTGTCCCGGATCAGGATAGTCAGCATCCAGTTGGTACCCTGTACCGGAATATAGCAAAGTGCTTCCTGGGCGCCCTCATAGCGGAAGGAAATCTGCCCCGGCCTGCCGTTCACAAAATCAGATTCCGTCTGTTCATAGCTATAGCCATCATTGATATCTGCATCCCCCAGGGCATCCAGCAGGTTCTTCCCGGGCTTGAGATTGCCAAACTCCTCATTGGTCAGACACTCTCCATTGTTGTAGTACAGGCTGCAGTAGGTCTCATTATTATTGGTCTGCAGGGTAAGTGAGCTCAGCATCTCATCGATATTGATCTGAATGAAACACACCTTCATCTTGACGCCCTGAAAGAAAATCTGTTCCACCGGAACCGCAAGGATTACCTGTTTTTTTGCCCCGTACAGGTTGGCCGTACTGATGACAGGCTCTGTCACCTCTTCGGACAGGAACCCGTATCTGCTCAGACCAGAGGTGGTGCTGTGCTCTGTATACACGATGCCGTTCTCATCCACCAAGGCAAACCGATTCACACCATATAGCTTCTTCACCCTCCCGAGAAAACGACGCAGCGTCTCCTGAGATTTCAGATGGGATTCATCCATGATGGCAAGCGCATTCTCAATATAGCTAAAATTATTTTTCAGCTCCTCCGAAACCACCTGTGCCCTCCGCCCGGCCAGCTCCTCCAGATAGAAACCACTGACCCGGTTCACCGCCTGATCCGTTCCAACTCTGGCGCTGTTGGACACCCAGATTGTCGTGATAAGGAGTATGGCGGCTATCACAATCCCGCCCGCAACTGCATAGGCTGCTGTATTTTTTAACTGTCTTTTCCTGACCCCGTCATCCTGCTTCTGATCCATTCTATGCCCCCATTGTCTTTATTCTATTTCACCATACAGTGTCTGGAGCATCGCTGAGGCACCATCCTGGTAAATAATCGTCGTTGTCTCTTCGGTTTTTTCTGGATAATCCTCTCCCGGCAGTTTTCCGTCCGCTATCTTCACCGCCACCTGGACCGTGTCAAAACCGATGGAATAACAGTCCTGGACACCCAGTGCATAGATCACTCCATCCCTGAGATACCGGAGCGCCTCCTGATCGTGATCCATACCCACGATCACGATCCCATCCGCCCGTCCGGCTTCCACCACCGCTCTGGCCGCTCCTACCGGATTGCTCATATTGCAGCAGATGATCCCGGACAGATCCTTATGCTTCTCCAGAAAATCCTTAGTAAATTCATAGGCCTTCTCCACATTGTCGCCGTCATATTCGATCTCCACAATCTCCATATCCGGATATTCCGCCAACACGTCCTTCGCGCCAAGAGCCCGATCCTCATGACAGGGTGCCCCCATTGTCCCTACCAATATGGCAACCTTGCCATGATACCCAAGCTTTTTGCACAGTGCTTTCGTAAGATCTGCACCATCTTTGTAATTATGGGTGTTTCCCACATAGGCAATCCGCTGGCATCCATTTTCCCTGCTAGCATCCGAACTGGAAAATGTCATAACCTTTTGTCCATCTTTTATCAATCGGTTGATCTCTGGAGTCACCCTGGCCACATCCGCCACATCCACTCCGATCACATCAAAGTCCCGTCGTGCAGCATCGGACAGACGACGGATCTGATCCTGGACTGACACCTCATCCGGCGCGAGATATTCATACTCTATAGTAATGCCCATCTCTGCATACTGGTCTGCCGCCTCCTCTATTCCCAGGGCTACAGCGTCCCACCATGGATGAGCGATCTTATATGTAAAATAGAAATTATATTTCTCCTTTGCGGGCTGATACCCATCCAGCTTATGATTGAATTCCACTGGACCGGCCATACCGGTTCCCCCCCCACTGACCGCTTTCCCGGATACATTTTCTTCCCCGGAAGAGGGCAGTTCGGCGCTCTTACCGCCGCACCCGGTCAGCCCAAGACTGCACACGCCAATGAAAAATAAAAATGAAGCTGCCTTTCTAAACACAACAAACGGTCTCCTCTCTTCAAATATGTCTTATTATACATGGTTTTAGCCAAAAAATAAAGTCCATTCTTTCACCTATATTTACCTAGTAGATCATGCTATAATTATGCGAAAAGAAATAATCCATGAAAACGATAACGGAGGAAGATATGAGATCAGAAAATGAAATGTACAACCTTAGGAAAACAAGCTCTGCAAAATTTTATTGGATAAGGAAAATATATTACCTGAAATAGAAGAGGCAACAGATTGCCAGTATTGGTAAAGAAACCTGCAAAAGAGCAATATCTGGCGGCTTGCAATGAACTTTGGTGGTGTACCAATAATATAGCAAAGGGATTATGGCGAGAGGAAATTCTCTATGTGCAGGATATGATAAATCATGCTGTAAGAAATCAGCTTATTATTATGAATTGGAATGAAAATTTATCAAAGAGTGGATAAGAGGGTATCCCGGCAATTTTAATTCCCCCGGATCCGGGGGGAATTATCTCTGTTAGCTTTCATTTCTCAAGGTATACCGCAGGCTTTTCACCACAGAGAGGATCACCTTTATCTCATAATCCGAACAGCAGTTCAGCTCCTGCATAAGTATATTTTTCAACTTCAGGTTCTCTTCCACCTCTGGGTAAAACAGCTGAAAAAGAGGCAGATCCAGTTCCCGCACCAGTGGGTACAAGATCTCAAACTTCGGATTGCCCGTATTGCTCTCGATATCGATTATTGTTCTTTTACATACACCAATCCGCTCCGCTAATGCCTCCTGCGACAAATGCCTGCTCTTCCTTGTCGCCCGGACAACATCCCCTAGCACTTCCCTATTGCAATACATTACAACTCACCTCAAAAAGTATTATATAACACCCCTTGATTCGACACAATTCACTATAGTTCATTATAATATGCAATATTGTTCATGTTTTCGACATTCTTCTCAGCACGGCAGCATTCCTTCCCCAGGTCTTGAAAATCGCATTGCCAGACCTTATAATATCCTTATCATGAGTTGGCATGGCGGCGCTGTTGAGCGCCAAAATACAAAATGAAGGAGGTTGATCACTATGCCGGATTATGTAAAGGTCAGCAAAACTGACGACTGGATCGGAGTATGGTTCTACAACGAGGATGACAAGCCCTTTGCCATCGGTGAAAAAATGTGTGAGATTAATGAATATGCGTACATGAATGGATATAACTGGGATGCCTTATTCCACTATTATCTTGCAGAACATGCACCGGACATTTTGGAGGGACTGGAAAGCGATCCCGAGGCCGGTTCCTATGCCGCCTACTATGGAACAATTTCGGAAGAAAACGAAAAAAAGGCCCGGCGGTTTGCAGAAATCATTGTCTCACTCATTGAAAACGAGGATGAATTGTACCGCATTGTCCGTGAAAACGGCAACGACATTGAGTGGGACTGATCGGACTTCTTAGCAAAAGAGCAGCGCCTGCATCCTTCTCAATGCTGCGGCGCTGCTCTCTTATATATGGGATGTAAAAACGGAATGGATGCAGTGTCCCCCTTTCCCCTCTACACCTCATCTTTTGTTTTCGGCAGGAGCCGGTTATCTTCTGATAACCTCAGGAAGGGGGCATAGGCAACCTCCCATGGATATCCATCCAGATCCAGAAAATATCCTGAGTACCCATCGCATCCTCCCCAGTCCTTCCACTGCGGCTTCTGCCAGCTTGTGGCGCCAGCATTTACTGCCGCCTCAAACAACTCGTCTACTTCTTCTGCACTGCTGCCGTTAATGGCCAGGGTGAAGCCCCGGTATTGCGTTTTGGGCGTCACTTCCATCTGGGCATCATGTCCAAGGAAATCATAGGGGACGAGCCCCAGCACGATATTATCGGCAAGCATGTAGGTACAGATTGCCGGATCGGATTCCGGTGAACACTCCCATCCAAGGGCTTCATAGAAACGGATTGACCGCTCCAGATCATCCACTCCCAGGGTGATGATCGATATACTTTTTGCTCTTGCCATTCAAATCTCCTTTCTGTGTTCCCAAGGTGCAGTCTTTAACACTGGGCTTTTAACTCTTTGATCTTTGCTTTCAGCGCCGGAATATCACTATGCAGCTTCAATACAGTGCTTCCTACAAATACGCCGTCTGCCCCTGCTTCCTTCGCCATAGAAACATCCTCCGGCTGGTAGATACCCACACCGCAGTAGATCGGCCTTGTAATGCCCCGGCTTCTCAGATACTGTATGCAGTCCTTCAGCTCCGGATAGTCCGGGTTGACATTGCCTGTTGTAGGTTTCGCCTGAAGATAGACGAATCCATTGGAGCGGATGGCCGATTCCACTTCCTCTTCGTCCAAATGATACTGCACATAGCAGCTCACCCGGACACCGGCTTCGATCAGCTTATTTTTAATGGTTTCATCTTCCAGACCCACCAGGATCAGATCCATAAATTCATGTTCCAGGCAAAATTTCTCGAACACCTCATATCCCATTTGTCTGATGGTATTTTCATAGGACAGGAGAATAAAAGATGTGTCGGGGTTGTTTTTCTTCGCCGTCACCATTCCGTCCATATATTTCTGGAAATCGCTGCAGTTCTCCAGCGCTTTTGCCATCCTTCCAGAGATCAGCTCGCTTTCCAGATACGGATCCGCAGACGGAAAGTCAATTTCGATCACATCACAGCCGGCCTCTGAATAAATTTCTGCCATCTCAATGCTGCTTTCTATTGTGGGATATCCATTGGATAAATAACAGATCAGTTTCATTTTTCTCCCTTCCTTCTAAAAAATAGTTTTGAACAGCTCCTCCATCTCTTCCTTTGTGGGAATGACAGGGTTGGTCTTTGTGCATCCGTCCGCCAGCGCCATATCAGCCATCTCCGGGATTTTATCCTGATATGCTGCTTTCTGTTCTTCGCTGAGCAGTGCGGAGATTTTATCTGTAATATGTAACTTCTTATTTAATTCAAGGATGCCTTCCTCAAAGCTCTCCGCCCTTTGTTCCTCTGCCAGATTCCTGTAAATCTTCCGGGCCTCGGCGCTTTTCATCTCGTTGAAATGAATCACGTAGGGTAGCACAATGGCATCCCCAAGTCCATGAGCGATATGGAAGAAGCTTCCCAGTGTATGTGCGATGGAGTGGACGATCCCAAGAGACACGTTTGTAAAAGCCAGACCTGCAGCCATGGATGCGTTTAACATCTTTTCTCTTGCTTCTACATCCTCCCCATCTTCGTATGCCAAGGGCAGATAGGTGAAGATATCATTCACTGCCTGCCTGGCCAAAATATCCGATAAATAGTTTGCACGCTGGGAAACCAGGGCCTCCACCGCATGTGTCATAGCGTCCATTCCCGTCTCAGCCGTGATGTGTCCGGGCATGGACATGGTGACTGCCGGGTCGCATATGGCAATATCAGGCATCATTTCCATATTTCCTATCCCGTGTTTTACGCCGCGTTCATTGTCAGAGATTACGATCGAACGGGACACCTCGCTGGCCGTTCCGCTTGTGGATGGGATACAGCACAGCCTTGCCTTTTTTCGCAATTTCGGAAATTCATTCGGCGGCAGAATTTCCTCGATGGTTTTCAATTCCGGGTGCTCATAATAAATCCACATGGCCTTTGCCGCATCCATAGCGGAACCGCCGCCTAAGCCCACGATCAGGTCCGGCTGGAACTCCAGCATCTCACCTGCCCCCCGCAGAACCGTTTCCAGAGACGGATCCGGCTCCACGCCGCGGATCACGCTTACCTTCGCCCCCGCCTCACAGAATAGTTCCTGCACCTTTGCCAGCATTCCGCTCTTCTCCATACTGCTTCCGCCCACAACAATATTCACTCTCTGGGCATGAATGCTCTTTATGTAATCCAGGCTGCCGGCTCCGAACATCAATTCAGAGCCCGCCAATTTCATAGGTCTCATCATAATCTCACTCCTTATGCCAATCCGTTTAATACTTTTTTCACCAGGTCATAGTCGATGGGGTTCGTCAATATGCCGCCCTCTTTTAAGCTGGAGCCGATGATCGCGCCATCCGCAACCTGCATTTGCTCCTTGATGTTTTCTGCTTTTACGCCGCTTCCGGCAAATACAGGGAGCTTCACGACCTGTTTCACACGTTTGATCAGATCGATGGGCGTCTCTTCCCCAATCTGCGTTCCGGTTACGATAATCCCGTCCGCGCCGCTGTCTGCCGCCTCACATGCGGACTGCTCAATGGTGATATAGGGAAGCACCATGTGTGCATGTTTTACCTGGACGTCCGCCAGGATCTTCACATGCTCCAGTCCCATCTGTTTCCGAAATTCCATACATTTCTTTGCACAGGGATAAAGGATTCCATCGGTGGTGCACACAGTATCAACGAAAACCGGAACCCGGATAAAGGATGCCCCTGATACTGCCGCAATGGCGATGTCAGCCTCGCAGTCGTTAAACGCTGCATCGATTCCAATGGGAATTTTCACTGCATTCCGCACCGCTGCTGCTGCCGCCGTCAAAGCGGCCAATTGTGCTTTGTTCACAAGTGCGGAAAATGGTGTATCACCCATATTTTCTACAATGACTGCGTCCACCCCTGCCTTTTCCAGTGTCACCGCGTCCTGTACCGCCTGGTCTATCACCTTCTGATAGTCTCCGGAAAATCCGGCTGTTGTCGGCAGCGGAAGGCAGTGTACCATACCGATAATAGTAGATGCCTGTAATTCAATTAACTGTTCACTCATAGTCTCTTTACCTCCCTTTTGCTTGGTAATTGTAAATTCCTTCTAACGCCGTTCTGCACAGCAGATCTTCTGCGTCCGTCCGTTCCTGGCCCTTCAGGGTCTCTTTTAGATTTTCCAAAACGGTTACCAGTGTAAGCACACAGGTTTTCACATTCATCAATCTCCCCAGAGTCATCATGCAGGAGGATTCCATATCAATTCCGGTGACGCCAAGTTTCTTTAATTCCTCAAAGGTTTGGGACATATCCCGCCCGCATTCCTTGGAAAACCTGGAATCGTGCATGCAGCTATAGAATCCGTCCATGGTACAGTTCAGACCGTTTGCATATCGTTTTCCCATGGCTTTAACCGTCTCGTTCATTACATTTACCAGTTCAAAATCAGCAACTGCCGGATAGCTTAAATCCACATATGTCTGACTGGTGCTCTCCCGTCTCATGGCAGCCAGCGGAATCATGAAATGTCCCAGCATATCGTCCCGCATGGACATTACCGTTCCCATGCGGACAGCGACCTCCATGCCCGCCTCATACATTTCCTCCATCGCGATGGCCGCTGACGGTGCTCCGATCCCCGTGGAGGTCACGGTGATCTCCACGCCTTTATATGTCCCGGTATAGGTATTGAACTCTCTCATAAAGGCGACCTGCTTTGGATCATCCAGATATTTCTTAATCACCTCCACCCGCCACGGGTCTCCCGAAAATAAAACGTATTTCGACACCGTCTCTCTGTCGGCACCCATATATAAAGTACTCATTCTCACTCATCGCCTCCCTTATTTCATCCTGTTCTCTTCCGCCTTCGCAAGGAGCTCCTGCTCCGTCGGGATATTCGAACAGCAGCCCTCCTTTTGCAGTACAAAATGCGACAGGGCGCTTCCCAGCTCGCAGCAGTTCTTCGGATCGCAGCCATTCAGATAGCCATAGATAAACCCTGCCATATAGCCGTCGCCGGATCCGGTGGCGTCCACCACATGCTCCACCTCACAGATTCCGATCTTTTCCCGACGGATCCCATCCTCCTCCCGGATATAGCACAGACTTCCGTCTTTCCCCAAGGTAGTCACAATGATGCTGGCTTTCCCGATCCGAAAGAGTTCTTCGATGTCATCCATTCCCAGCAGCTCCTCAATGATCTTCCGCTCTACTTCATTGGAGAAAATGATTTCACTCTCCGTCAGCAATGTCTTTAAAAACTCCTCGGGAAACGCGTCAAAATCATCCTTCATGCCAAATACGATGGGAATGTTATGTTTCTTACACTGGTTAAAGAATTCCCGGTTATCCTTCTGCGGCGCTACCGTGATAACGCCAAGACGTACATTTTCAAACATTTCATCCTTCATGGGTCCCGCATATTTTTCATCCATAGCACCAGGATAGAAAATGGTGATATGATCGTTATGGTTATCCTGCAGCAGATAACACACACTGGTTTTTTCATCGGGAATCTCTGTTATGCCGTCTAGCGGAACATTTCCCTCCACCAGGAACTGCTTGAACCCATTGGATACAAAGTCCTCGCCAACACGAAGGATTGGCAGTGCACACATGCCAAGCCGGCAAAGGGCATAAGCAATATTGACGGAGCATCCGCCATAGTTGATGTCCACATTGGATTGGTTCTGAACGAGAGAGGTGAACCCAATGCGCGCCGGCGAAGCGATCCGAATGATGTGATCCATACTGACATATCCACTTGTCAACACATCTGTTTTTCTTCTACTCATTTCTAAGCCAGACCTCCTTACACTAGTTTTTGCCGATCATTTTACAACTCTTCCTGATCTAACATCTCCTGAAACCTCTTCATGTCGATTACATGTCCCAGATATTTGTCAATATCCTTTAAATGCACTTCATTGACCACTTCGTCATTGGTGGCGACGCATTCCCGGATCACATAGGGTGTGTAATCCAGATAAAAAGCGTCGGTCACGGTGGCACGAATGCAGCAATTTGTTTTTGTTCCGACAATAATCGTATTTTCGATGCCATTTTCCCGCAGTACCAGATCGAGATCGGTACCGAAGAAGCCGCTGTACCTTCTCTTTGGAATCACATAATCCTTCTCCTCATCCACGGTCAGAAGCGGATCGATTTCGATTCCGAATGTCCCCTCCATGCAGTTTGGTCTCATAGCAGCCGCTTTCCGGTCTATCTTTCCCCTGCGGTTCCGGTGCTGAAGGAAGACAATAAGGAGCTTTCGTTCTCTGGCCGCCTCCAGCGCTTTCTGAATATGTTTCAGGATCTTCCTGTTTTCCGGATAGTAGACAAGTCCCTCGGGATCCGTAAAGTCCCGGACCATATCTACTATGATCAAAGCACTCTTTCCCATATCTTACACCCCACGTACTTTATGATTTCGATATTTCACAATAGATACCACGGTCAATACTACCGTCATCACCACATAGGGGATGACGTCGAATACGGCGGCAGCGGCGCCGGCATGTAAGCTTAAATTCACGGAAAGCGCTCTAGCCAGGCCGAAGATAATGGCGTACACAGATGAGGAAAGCGGGTCTCCCCTTCCGCAGTAGATGGCCGCAATGGCGATAAATCCACGTCCTGCCGTCATATTGTTTGTAAAAATGGTCATACGCTCCAGTGCCAGATTGATCCCTGCCAGTGCGCAGAAGAAAGAGCCAAGCAGTACGGCCAGATAACGATATTTGTTTGTATTTAGTCCAAGACTTTTCGCCGAATCTTCATTTTCCCCAACGACCCGCACATAGATTCCGAACTTAGTGCGGTACATCAAAAACCAGATCAGGACGATCAATACAAAAGAAACGTAAGTGATCACTGTGTGCCCGCTGAGAATGCTCCCGAGAATCGGAATATTTTCAATCATCGGAATGTTGATCTTGAAGTCCGCCGCGTTAGTAAAATTCAGTCTGATATTTGCGGAGTTCATAAGCTGTAAGACAAATCCCGCAATGGCGGTGACTGACATATTGATGGCAAGACCAATGATGATCACATTTCCCTTGCAGGAAACCCCAAAGAAGGCGAAAATCAATCCAATTACCAGACACGCACCAATGGCAGCCAGATATCCCAGTACGATATTACCCGTCTGAAAGCTGATCAGGACGGAGAAGAAGGAACCGGCCAGCATCATGCCTTCCAGTGCTATATTCAGTACATTCGCCTTATA
>Ga0073907_1003930_pt1 | contig 11283 bp, 7 predicted proteins | sample GluameincwithD2O_FD_65483 | JGI IMG/M metagenome (GOLD analysis project Ga0073907, IMG submission 65483) | Mouse cecum microbial communities from Vienna, Austria - Glucosamine amended microcosms incubated with D2O | ecosystem: Host-associated > Mammals > Digestive system > Large intestine > Cecum... | reverse complement strand
CGAATCCACGGCGGGTCCAGTTTCCGCGAGCCTTTATCTGCCCCTGCAGATAAAGGCTCGCGGAAACTGGGCCCGCCGTGGATTCGCAAAAAAGCCCTATAAAATCAAGCTCGAAGCAAAACAACCCATGCTGGGGCTGACCAAAAGCAAACACTTCGCCTTGCTGGCACACGCCGACGACACATTCGGCTACCTTCGCAACTTCTGCGGCTTCGACCTGGGGCACCGCATAGGCCTTCCGTGGACACCTGCCCAGCAGCCGGTCGAACTTGTTGTAAACGGCGACTATCGCGGCCTGTACTTCCTCACCGAATCCATCCGCATCGAGAAAGACAGAATCAACATATCCGAACTTGACGACATGTGCTCCGACCCGGCTTTGGCATCAGGCGGTTACCTCGTTGAACTCGACAACTACGACGAAGACGGACAGATTGTACTCGAAGAGCAGTCTTGCGCAGGCTCCGACCACTACATCGACGCATTGCGGATAACGCCCGACACCCCGGAGGAATATTCCGAGCTTCAGCGTCGCTTCATAACCGACCAGTTCACTGCCATGAACAACGCCATAGGCAACTGCTCCGACAATCTATGGGCATATATGGACCTCGACGACGCTGTCCGCTACTACATTGTGGAAGAGCTTATTTCACATACCGAATCCTACCACGGCTCCACATATCTGTTCCGCGACCGCGGCGAAGGCCATAAATGGCATTTCTCGCCGCTATGGGACTGCGGAAATGCCTTCAACGGCCCTGCCGACGGCTATTTCTACGACCATGACCCATTCGGCAACACATGGATTCCCAGCATGCGCGCCAACAAAACGTTCAACAATCGCCTGCTCAGCACATGGAAATGGTTTATGAGCACAGCGTATTCCGGACTTTTCGACGCCATCGACGAATACACCTCACACATCGCCGCAGCTGCCGTCTACGACCGTCGACGCTGGGCCGGCCGTCCTGTTCCCGACGGAGGCCAGCCTGTAGCCGATAACTCGGACATGGACAGCCGTCGTCGTGCCGTCGTTGACCATCTGCGTGCCAAGGCCGCATGGCTGAGCACTCAATGGGGCAGCTACACTCCAGGCGAAGACATCGCCGAGCCTGCACGCGACAACACCCCTGCCGCACCCCTGCCCGACTACATGCTGAGCGGAGTGGAGAACATAGCCACGGACAACACACCCGACGCTCCCGTTGAATACTTCACAATCGAAGGCATAAGAACAGAAAATCCCGTTCCCGGAAGACTTTATATAGTCCGTCAAGGGTGCAACGCATGCCGCCGGATTTTCCGATGAAAGACTCCCGACAACACTGAGAGTCTATCACACTGCACAGGCACAAAAAAATTACAATCCCCTGTGAAATATATTTTTGCACAACAAAAATATATTGTGTAACTTTGCGCGCCATTATTTTAGAGGCAGACAAGATTGCCCTCTTTTCGTCCTTATTGAAAAAACAAAAAAATAAAACATAACCAGTGTGACGATGAAACGAATGATACGCCTTGCCGCCACGGCCATCGCAGTACTTCTGCTGGCAAGTTGCTCCGCATCCAAGAAGGTGCCATACCTTGTCGATGCAGAGCAAATCCCGACAGAAGTATTATCGCAGGCCCCTATTGTCAATGATCCTGTTATTACCGCCGGAGACCTGCTCAACATAGAAGTGACTTCGCCGAACATGACAGCGGTGGCCCCGTTCAACAAAGGCCGCTATGTCGACGATGAAGGCAAAATACACGTACTCACCCGCCAGTCCACGTCATACACCAACACAGGCCTCGAGGTAAGTACCGACTATTATCTGGTGAACGCCGACGGCAACATCGAGTTCCCAATCATTGGCCCGCTTCACGTGGCCGGACTCACCAAGAACCAGGTGGCCGAAGTCGTCGTAAATGCCATATATCCCCATTATGTAACCGAACGTCCCAACGTCGACATACGCTTGATGAACTTCCGCGTGTCGGTAGCCGGCGCCGTAAAAAATCCCGGCGTATATCAGAGCCGCAACGAACGCATGACCTTCCTCGAGGCCATATCCATGGCCGGCGACCTCGACATCAAGGGCGACCGCGAGAACGTGCTCCTCTACCGCACCAACTCCGACGGCTCACGCGAAGTTCACCGCATCAACCTGCAGGACCGCAACTTCCTCATGTCGCCATACTTCACACTCCAGCAGAACGACTTCATATACGTCACCCCCAATAAGTCCATGGCAAACCAGGCCTGGCAGATGGCACCCGGCGTACAGTCTACCATCACCATCGTTGGCGGCATCTCATCGCTGGCCTCGCTCGTAATCGGCGTCCTCAACCTCACAAAAAAATAACTGCAATGGCTGAAGAACAAAACGGAAACATTCAGGAAATCGAGAACGAAGAATTCGACACCAAAGGCTTGCTTCTCGATTACCTCTCGAACTGGAAATGGTTCGTACTCGGCGTTGTCGTTTGCGTGGCTCTGGGCTACTTCTACATACAGTCGGTGATTCCCACTTACCGGCTGGAGTCCTCCATCTTCCTTAACGAAAGCTCCACCAACAGCGAGGCAATGACCATCGACAAGGTGAACCCGCTCCTGAGTTTCAAGAACGACCTCGACGAGACCGAGCTTGAAATCATCCGCAGCTCCAACAACCTTGTCAAAGTGGTGGACTCCCTTGGGCTGAGCTACGCCTACTACCGCGAAGGAACCCTGCGCGACACCCCACTCTACCACAACAACGCCATAGTGGCCTCACTCGACTCCGCCTCGCTGCAACAGCTCAAGGCTCCCATCTACATCGAAATCTCCAATGCCTCCGATGGTAAATTCGATATCGACGTGGAAACCCGTTTCGACAACAACAAGGAAACCCGCCACCTCGACAACGTGGCGCTGCCATGCGATATCGAACTTTCCCATGCCACCCTTACCCTGAGACGCTCCTTAGCTATTCCGGAGCTGGAAGGCACCGAGAAAATCATTATCCGCAGCCCGCGCAACGTGGCCAAGCAGATTGCACAGAATCTGGTGGTAAACTTCGTGAAGAAGAGCGACAAGGTTATCCACGTGTCGTACACCACCGATGTGATAGCCCGTGGCGTAGACATCATCAACGCCATACTCGACGTCTACAACCGAGGCATAATCGAGGACCGCAACCGTGCCGCCGTGCAGACCGAAGCCTTCATTCTCGACCGTCTTGTGAACATATCCGACGAACTGCGCGACGTTGAAAACCGTCTGCAGGCTTACCGCCAGGCTCACAACATCACCGAACTGCAGACACAGAGCAACCTCAATCTCACTCTGCAGAGCAACTATCAGAGCCAGCTGGCCGATGCCGAAGCCGACATGGCCGTGCTCAACGATATCGAACGCATCGTGAGCACAACCGGCACTTATGAACTTCTCCCTTCCGCTGTTCAGGATCCCTCCATCGTTAACAGCATCGAGCAGTACAACCTGCGCGTGACACAGCTCCACCGAGCCCTCGAAGGCAGCACAACCAACAGCCCGATAGTACTGTCGATGCAGGACGACATCAACCGCCAGAAAGTCCGCATCATGCAGACAATTGTTGCAGCGAAACGCAATCTCAACTCCCGCATCGCCAACATCCAGCGCCTCGAAGACCAAAGCTCGGGACAGCTTGCATCCACACCTACCGTCGACAAGGGTCTGCAGGAAATTTTCCGCGAACAGCAGGTAAAGGTGAACATCTACACATTCCTTCTGCAGCGCCGCGAGGAAATCGCCCTTCAGAAATCGATGACCACAAACTCCGCCCGCCTTATCGACGACCCCACCGGCGAACAGCCCGTGGCTCCGCGCAAGATGCTCATTCTTGTGGGCGCCTTTATCCTCGGTCTCATTATTCCAGGCATCATAATATATCTGCGGCGCTCGCTCTTCCCGCGCTTCAGCGACCAGGAAGAACTTGAACGCGTAACAAAGATTCCCGTACTCGGCGAAATCAGCATTGCCGACAAGAGCTCCACGAACGACCAGATTGTGGTCGGCGAGAACGTGTCCACCCCCATTGCCGAGCTCTTCCGACTGCTGCGAAACAACATCTCTTTCGCCACCCACAACAACACCGGCTGCCAGGTTATCCTGCTCACCTCGTCGGTGTCGGCTGAAGGCAAGACATTCGTGGCCACCAACCTCGCGCTCACCTACGCCATCGCCGGCAAGAAAGTGCTCGTAATCGGTGCCGACATCCGCCGACCCGTACTTGCCAAGCGATTCGGCCTGGATAACCGCCGCGGTCTCACCACATACCTTTCGGGACAGGAAAAAGACGTCGACAGCCTGCTGGTGAAGAGCGACATCTGCCCCAACCTCTACATCCTCCCCGCCGGTCCCGTACCTCCGAACCCCAACGAGTTGCTGATGAGCAACAACATGGAACATATAATCGAGTTGCTTCGCCAGAAGTTCGACTATGTGATCATCGATACAGCTCCTATCGGTATAATCTCCGACTCGTTCCTGATTGTGCGCTACTCCGACCTGCAGCTCTTCGTCACCCGCGCCAACTACTCGAGCCGCCACAGCCTGAGCACTCTCCACAGCGCTGTACGCTCCCACAAACTCCCCAACGCGTACATCGTGCTCAACGCCGTGAACATGAAAGGCACAGCATACAGCTACCGCCACTACGGCACCCACACCGGCAACTATTCCTACGGCTACAAGAGCCACAAATAACAACACCGGAAACAACGCTTCGGAAGGAGTGTGCCACGGCGGCACGCTCCTTCTTTTTTCACCATCAGTGCGCTGAAAAAGACTTATTTGTCTCCATTTATTTACACTCGGTGCATTTTCGTGGAACATACACACCGATGTTTCACCAATTATTGCTTACTTTGCGGCATAATCTCTTCCACCACACATCCTCAATGGGAAAAATAATAGCAATAGCAAACCAGAAAGGCGGAGTAGGCAAAACCACTACAACCATTAATCTGGCCGCATCGCTGGCCGCGGAAGGCCGCAAAGTGCTTATTATCGATGCCGACCCGCAGGCCAACGCCACTTCCGGCTACGGCATCGACCCACGCACCATGAATGCCTCCATCTACGAATGCCTCGTAGACGAATACCCGCTGGAGGGCTCCGAAGTGCCCACATGCATGGACGGCCTTTTCCTGGTAGGATCCCGCATCGACCTTGCCGGAGCGGAAATAGAGCTGATAAACAAAGACCAACGCGAGCGGGTGCTGCTGAACATGCTCGCTCCGGTGAAGGACAAGTACGACTACATCATCATCGACTGCTCGCCGTCGCTGGGGCTTATAACGGTGAATGCGCTCACAGCCGCCGATTCGGTGATTATTCCCGTACAGGCCGAATATTTCGCGCTGGAAGGCATCTCCAAACTTCTGAACACCGTAAGAATAATAAAAAGCAGGCTGAACCCTGAGCTGGAAATCGAAGGCTTCCTGCTGACAATGTACGATGCCCGCCTGCGCCTGGCAAACCAGATATACGAAGAGCTTAAAGGCCATTTCGGCGACATGGTGTTCAATACAGTGATTCCACGCAACATCCGCCTGAGCGAGGCGCCCAGCCATGGAATCCCCGCACTGCTCTACGATGCCGAAAGCCGCGGAGCCACTTCCCACATCATGCTCGCCAAAGAGCTTATAAACAAACACAACCGCCGCCGGCGCAAAACCGCCACGGCCAACAACGCATAAAGCGCCATGGCTATCAAACGTAACGCACTGGGGCGTGGACTCGACTCCCTTATTTCGATGGACACCACCGAAACATCCGGGTCCACAGCCATCAACGAGATTGCACTCGCGGCCATAGAGCCGAATCCCGAGCAGCCACGAACCGACTTCTCCGGCGATGCCCTGGAGGAACTTGCCGCCTCCATCCGCACATTAGGCATAATCCAGCCGCTGTCGCTGCGGAAAATCGCACCCGACCGCTATCAGATAATCGCCGGCGAGAGGCGTTTCCGCGCCGCCGCCATGGCCGGCCTCGACACAGTGCCGGCATACATCCGCAGCGCGAACGAGGCCGAACTAACCGAGATGGCGCTGATAGAGAACATCCAGCGCGAAGACCTCAACGCAATAGAAATAGCCCTGACCTTCCGCAAGCTCATCGACAGGTACAACCTCACCCAGGAACGGCTTAGCGAACGCATTGGCAAGAACCGCGCCACTGTGGCCAACTTTCTGCGACTGCTGCGACTGCCGGCAGAAGTGCAGCTCGGCTTGCGCGACAAACGCGTCGACATGGGCCATGCCCGAGCACTGCTCAGCCTCTCCGACCCCGCGCTGCAGCTGGAACTGTACAAACGCATCATAAAGGAAGGACTGTCGGTACGCCGTGTCGAGGAACTCGCCAAGCAGATGAACGGCCAGGCCTCCAGGCCAAAAGAACCAGGCAAGGCCGCTGCTGCCGAATATGATGTTCTCAAAAAGCATCTAAGCAATGTATTCCGCACCCCGGTTCGCCTCGATGTCAATGCCCAGGGACGCGGTAAGATAACCTTCCCCTTCAGGGACGAGGAAGAGATGGCACGTCTGATTTCACTGTTCGACACATTGCATGCCCAGGACGCCGACCAATAGCCTGCTTCGCCTGCTGTATGCAATCATGCTTGCCGCGTTTGTAATCGGAGGCAGTGCACGCTGTGCCGCCTTCGAGACGGCTGCCGACAGCATAGCTGCCGCACCCGACAGTGTCCGCGTGGAACTGTCGACAGTAAGCTATGACATAGCTCCCGCCGAAGACTTCGCCATCGACAGCATCGCGCCATCCCGCTTTTCGGACTACGAGGTCTGGGAAGCCCGCGAAGTGGAATTCAACCCCGACCCGACACGCGCCGTGTGGATGAGCGCCCTTTTCCCGGGGCTGGGACAGGTCTACAACCGCCGGTACTGGAAAATACCCATTGTCATCGGCGCCTACATGGGCCTGGGGTACGCGACATCATGGAACAACGGCATGCTCACCGACTACACACGGGCCTACCGCGACCTGATGGACAGCGACCCCAACACCAACAGCTACATGAACTTCTTTCCTCCGACCACGCAGGAAAGCGATATCGACCGCACCTGGCTCACAAACATCATGCAGAGCCGCAAGAACTTCTACCGCCGCAACCGCGACCTGTGCATCATTGCCATGGTGGGCGTATATCTGGTGGCCATGGTGGATGCCTACGTGGATGCCTCGCTGTCGCATTTCGATATCAGTCCCGACCTCAGCATGGATGTATCGCCGGTTCTCATAGGCGACACCCGCGACTTCCGCCCCGGCGTCGGCCTTGCCTGCGCCATAACCTTCTGAACGCTCCATACCACAACATAAGATGAAACTCACAGCCATATCCGCCTTCCTGGCATTGCTCGCCGCAGTACCTGCCGTTGCAAACAACGTGCTCAGCGTTTCCGATGCCTCGATGACTCCCACGGCCATAATGCCTCAGAGTGCCGAAACCGACACCCGCAAGATGCTCGAGAACTGGTATCTGCAGAACTACACCGTGCTCGACACCGAAGCCGACAGCCGCGAGAGCGCCGAACTGACCGACGAAATAATAATGGACCGGCTATCCCGGCTGCCTGTAAGCATCGAAATGCCTTTTAACTCGGTAGTTGGCAACAGCATACGCTTCTATGCCAAACGCAGGCAACTGGTAGAGAACATGCTGGGACTCAGCATATACTACATGCCTATTTTCGAGGAAGCCCTCGAGCGCCACGGCCTGCCGCGCGAGCTGCGCTACCTGCCGGTAATCGAAAGCGCGCTTGTGCCCACAGCAAAAAGCCGCGCCGGCGCCGGCGGACTGTGGCAGTTCATGCCCGCCACCGGAGCGGGTCTCGGTCTGGAGCAGAACAGCCTGGTCGACATGCGTTTCGACCCCTATAAATCTTCCGAAGCCGCCGCCATATATCTCAAGCAGCTCTACAGCACCTACAACGACTGGTCGCTGGCCATCGCCGCCTACAACTGCGGCCCCGGCAATGTGAACAAAGCCATCCGACGCGCCGGAGGCGGCAAAAAGGACTTCTGGGAAATCTACCCCTTCCTGCTCCCCGAAACCCGCGGCTATGTGCCGGCATTCATCGCCGCCAACTACATCATGACATACCACAAGAACCACAACATATCGCCGGTGCTTGCCCGCCGACCCATAGTTGTGGACACCGTGCATGTGAGCCGCCGCGTGCATTTCGACCAGATTTCCGAAGTGCTGGACATTCCCATGGAAGAGCTGCGCGCACTCAACCCGCAGTACCGCCGCGATATAATTCCCGGCGACATAAAGCCCTACCCACTAACCCTGCCCTCGCTGCAGGCCTATGCATATGTGGCCAACGAGGATTCCATTGTAAACCACAATGCCTCGCGCTATGCCCGCCGTGGTGTGGTCGAGCCTTCCACAGGCACTGTCACCGGTTCCGACTCCCGCGGGGAATACGTCGAAGAGGAAACCATCCAGTGGCACAAAGTGCGGCGTGGCGAGACTCTTACCTCGATTGCCCGCCGCTATGGCACCACAGTGCGCGAAATCCGGCGCCTCAACAACTGCGGAAAACGTGTGGCAACGGGGAAACGGCTAAAAATCAAAACAGTAGTGCGCCACTACAAAGAACCCGAACCCACTCCGGCACCGACCGGCACCACTCCTTCCGCCGAATCGTCCATGCTTGCCGACTCCGGCAGCCAGGCCTGCGACTCGGCCAGCGTCGAAGCGGCTGCCGCCGACAGCACCGCCGCCGCATACGTGGCCGCAGCCTTTGCCGCCGCAGACAGCGCGCGTTCGGCAGAAACAGTACCGGCCACTGCCGCTACGCAGAGTACACAGCCATCGCAGACCGAGCAGGAAACCGCCAGCCGCACAACCGGCCGGCAGACTCAGCCACAGTCTCAGGCTCAACCACAGCGCCCGCGCACAATACGCCACAAGGTGAAACGGGGCGAGAGCCTGAGCAAGATAGCACGCCGCTACGGAACCACGGTGCGTGCCATACAGCGCGCCAACAATCTCACCAGCACCAATCTCCAGATTGGCCAGCGGCTTATAATCCCACAGTGACATCTAATCCTAATACTATCGCATTATGAAACCACACACCAACAGGATTCCCGACCTTCCGCCAGCGGATGTGGATCCGGTGGATCTTCCAGAAAACGCCTTCAGCGAGCTTGCCGCCGACGAAGAGTACCGCCCGGTGATGCATCCGGCGCGAAAATATCCGGAAGCCACGCTGTACTCGGTGGGGACGGGTCTTGTCCTGGCAGTGATTTTCAGCGCTGCCGCCGCCTATCTTGGCCTTAAGGTCGGCCAGGTATTCGAGGCTGCCATTCCCATCGCCATCATCGCAGTAGGTCTCAGCGGCATGCTGGGAAAGAAAGACGCCCTCGGACAGAACATAATAATCCAGAGCATCGGCGCCTGCTCGGGCGTGATTGTCGCCGGCGCCATCTTCACCCTTCCCGCCCTCTACATCCTCAAGGCGAAATACCCCGAAATCACCATCGACTTCCTGCAGATTTTCCTCAGTTCACTGCTTGGCGGCATTCTCGGCATTCTGTTCTTCATACCCTTCCGCAAGTATTTTGTAAAGGATATGCATGGCAAATATCCTTTCCCTGAAGCCACCGCCACCACTCAGGTGCTCGTCAGCGGCAACGCCGCCAAGAGCAGCACCGGCGGCCAGGCCAAGCTGCTGATAACAGCCTCGCTGATAGGTGGCGTCTACGACTATATCGTAGCCACTCTCGGAGTATGGACCGAAACCATCACCACAACAGCCTACAGCTGGGGCCAGGCGCTCGCCGCCAAGACCAAGTTCGTGATGTCGTGCAATACCGGAGCCGCGGTGCTCGGCCTGGGCTACATCGTAGGACTCAAATATGCATTCATAATATTCGCAGGCTCCGTGTTCGTGTGGTGGTTCATCATTCCTCTGCTCGGCACCTACGGCACCGATGCCATCCGCGCCATGAGCACCGCTGAAATCTTCAGCACACATGCAAGGCTTATCGGCATCGGCGGCATAGCCATGGCAGGCATTATCGGCATCATCAAAAGCCGCTCCATCATCGGAAGCGCCTTCGGCCTTGCCGCACGTGAGCTTAAAGGCGCCCAGGGCGACCGCAAGGCCGTGCGCTGGCAGACCGACATCTCCATGAAGCACATCGCCTATTTCACCGTGATAGCCCTTGTGGCAGTGTTCCTGTTCTTCTGGCTGGGTGTCATCAACACTTTCTGGCAGGCACTGGTGGCCTGGGTTGTGGTAACGGTGATCGCGTTCCTGTTCACCACGGTAGCCGCCAACGCCATAGCCATTGTCGGCAGCAACCCAGTGAGCGGCATGACCATCATGACCCTTATTGTGGCAGCCGGCGTTTTCGTTGCCATAGGCCTTAAAGGCACCTCCGGCATCGTTGCAGCCATGGTGCTCGGCGGCGTTGTGTGCACAGCACTCTCCATGGCCGGCGGCTTTGTCACCGACCTCAAGATCGGCTACTGGCTCGGCTCCACACCCCGCACACAGGAAAGCTGGAAATTCCTCGGCACTCTTGTTTCGGCAGCCACTGTCGGCGCAGTGATGATGCTTCTCAACAACGTTTACGGCTTCACCGGCGAAGGCGCCCTCCAGGCTCCTCAGGCCAATGCAATGGCTCAGGTTATCGAGCCTATGATGATGGGCGGCGACACACCCTGGACCCTCTACATAATCGGCGCCCTTCTGGCCGTGCTTCTGAACTGGCTCGGCGTTCCCGCCCTGCCGTTCTGTCTGGGCATGTTCCTGCCCCTGTCGCTCAACACCCCCATGCTCGTTGGCGGTCTGGTTTCCTATGCCGTGAACCACAGCTCGAAAAACAAAGAAGTATGCCGTGCCCGCAACGACCGGGGCACTCTCATTTCCTCCGGCCTCATCGCCGGCGGCGCACTCTTCGGAGTATTCGCAGCCCTCACCATCATGTTCGGCGTGCCTGTGCCCACAAACGGCATGGAATTCCGCCCGCAGATTCTCGGCCTGGTGGCCTATGCCGCCATCATAGCATACCTGTACCTGGCATCCCGCCGCGCCAAGGTATGACCCTCCGCAAGGAGATTCTGGCGCTGGCACTCCCTGCCATAGCCACCAACATAACGACACCCCTACTGGGCATCGCCGACATGGCCATCACCGGCCATATCGGCGATGCCGTGTATATGGCGGCAATCGCCGTTGGCGGAACCGTGTTCAATGTCCTTTACTGGCTCTTCAATTTCCTGCGCATGG
>Ga0073907_1003923_pt1 | contig 11304 bp, 11 predicted proteins | sample GluameincwithD2O_FD_65483 | JGI IMG/M metagenome (GOLD analysis project Ga0073907, IMG submission 65483) | Mouse cecum microbial communities from Vienna, Austria - Glucosamine amended microcosms incubated with D2O | ecosystem: Host-associated > Mammals > Digestive system > Large intestine >... | reverse complement strand
CATAGAGCAATAGATATATTAAAATTTGGAATTAACTATAATAGAAGAATAGCCAGCCAGATAGATTTTAACGATTATTTTGTTTGTAATGAACTTGGTGGATTAATAAATTCAAGAAATGAAGATGACTACAATATTTTTATTTTTGTCGATGTAGAAATAAATGATGATGAAATATCATGTTTAATTAATCAATTACTGAAATTCAAATAAGTGAGTACAACCGACATAATCAGGGCAATTTCTATTAAGATAATTTTAGAAGGTTATGTTATATTAAATTGGAAGGGAGGGTCAGGAATGAACAATAATTCGGTTACAGAAAAGGTGGTAGACTATATAGAAGCTCACATTAATGAAGATCTGCCGCTTGATAAAATAGCAAATGCCTTGCATTACTCAAAATTTTATATGGCCAGAATTTTTACGGAGGATACAAAATGTACGGTTTATAAATACATAAAAGGACGTAGATTGACTTTGGCAGCTCAAAAGCTTGTGGAAACAGAGCAGCCCATTGTTGAAATTGCTTATGACGCACATTATGACTCACAGCAAGCGTTCACTTTAGCCTTTAAGCAATTATATGAATGTACGCCAAATATTTATCGAAAGAATGGTGTGTTCTATCCTAAACAATCAAAGATCTGCATGATGAGTTCATTGAATGGATACTCATTTATGTGTTCTTTATCAGGAGGTAAATTCGCAGCATGAGTACAATTCCTTATGTGATTGAACAGACAAGCCGGGGAGAACGTAGTTATGATATCTTTTCAAGACTGTTGTCCGACAGAATTGTTTTTTTAGGAGAAGAGGTAAGTGATGTTTCGACAATATGTATCGGTCTTGCTGCCAGTTTTGGAGCGTTTTTATTGGCGGGAGGTGCCAAAGGAAAGCGTCTCGCTCTGCCTAACGCCGAAATTATGATACATCAGCCTGCCGTTCATGGAAAGGGGATTCAAGGGCAGGCAGCCGATATAAAAATAACATCGGACCACATACAAAAAAAGCAAAAAGCGGTTGAATACCATATTATCAGAAAATACAGGTAAAAGTATTGATGAGGTTGCTATTGCAACGGAACGCGATAATTATATGACGGCAAGAGAAGCCATCGATTTTGGCTTGATTGATAAAATTATCGATAAACATTAATTGCTGTAGAATTCAAATAGATGATTTTCTGCAAATAAAAAATGCCATGCAATGGAACAGCTTATTGCATGGCATTTTTTATTTTCCCGTGGATCCTATTCCTCCTGGCGGCACTGCTCCAGCACATGGTTATAGAAGGTCCGGACCGCCGGCGCCAGGTTATCTGGATTCAGCGCCGCAATCCCTACGATCCGATATGCCTCTTCCTCCAATGGATAACAGTCTACCTCATAGGGAATATCCTTCATTACCATCTGCGGCATGAGGCAGATGCCGAACCCGTTGGCCACCATGGCGATGGTGGACAGATCATCCACCACATGATAATCGGATTTCACATTCAAATTATTTTCTTTCATAAATTTCTGGATATCGGCATCAGTACTCTCTCTCTGAGTCACAAATTTCTGATTTCTCAGTTCCTGGATCCCCACAGTCCCACGCCCGGCTCCTATCGCCATCCCCTTTGGCACAACGCATATCAGCGGATCCTTATACAACGGCTGGATGGGGAGATCCGCCGCACTGGATGCGGACAGGAAACCGATATCCACAACCCCGTTTTTGATCCAGTACACGACATCGTCATAGGTTCCCTGAAAGAGTTCGATTGTAATGGCCGGATATTTTTCCTGGAAGGAATGCATCAGCTGCGGCATCCAATTCGTACACACACTGGAAAAACAGCCGATCCGTATGCGCCCCTGTTTCAGCCCGTTAAATTCTGCGATGACCTGCTGCAGACTCTCGTCACTGTTGAGAACCCCATTTACATAGGGAAGAAGACGCTCCCCATAACTGGTGAGCGTCACACCGCTTTTGCTCCGGTTTAATATGGCAAAGCCAAGCTCCGTCTCCATGGCAGATACCGCGTGGCTGACGGCAGAAGGCGTCAGTCCAAGTATCTCTGCCGCCCTGCGGAAACTGCCCTGGTCGGCCACCGTCTTAAATACCTGATAGTTTAATAATGTCATCCCCTGTTACCTCGCCGTTTTGTACAGAAGCTCCTCCCATCTCCGGTCCACTTCCTCCTGAAACTGCTGGATCAGGTGCTCGTTCCCCTTCTTGAACAAATGCTTAAATCTTCCCTGCTCCCGCAGGAAATCTTCGATGGGAAGCTTTTTCTTCGGTTCATAGGAGAGTTTCCATCTGCCGTGGTCCACTTCAAACAGCGGCCAATAGCAGGTTTCCACCGCCAGCCGGCAGATTTTCATGATGTCCGCCGTCTCATACCGCCAGCCCCGGGGACACGGCGTCATAATGTTTAAGAAGCTGGCCCCCTCTGTATAAATTGCCCTCTCCGCTTTCTGATGGATGTCCTTAAAGTCCGTTGTAAAGGTAGTCTGCGCCACATAGGCCACATCGTGATCCGCTATAATACTGGCGAGATCCTTCCGGTTCTGCAGCTTCCCGTCGGATTCCCGCCCCACCGGGGTCGTCGTGGTGTCCGCATACATCGGGGTGGCAGAGGAACGCTGAATGCCGGTGTTCATATAGGCGCCGTTGTCATAGCACACATAGACCATGTCATGTCCCCGCTCCATGGCTCCGGACAGAGACTGAAAGCCGATGTCATAAGTGCCGCCGTCCCCGCCAAAGGTAATGAACTTAAAGTTGACATCCTCCGGAAGCTTTCCCCTTTTTTTCAGCACCTTATAAGCAGTCTCCACACCGCTGAGGGTGGCGCCTGCATTCTCAAAGGCGTTGTGGATATAACTGTCCTCCCATGCCGTATAGGGATACATAAAGGAGGAGACCTCCAGACAGCCCGTAGCGTTGCCGATGACGGCATGATCTTCCTGACGCAGGGCGCGGAGAACGGCCCGGACAGCAATCGTGGCACCGCAGCCGGCACACATCCGGTGCCCGGGAGCCAGTCTCTCCGGTTTCTCCATCATGGTTTTTAAACGATATTCACTCATTTTGTCTTATCCTCCAACCGTTACTTTCTGAGCCGTATGTACTGATACTGCTCCACACTGGCGCCCTTCTCTATCATATCTTCCAGTTCTCCAAATATTCCCATGACGTCCCGGACCGTAAAATCACGTCCGGCAAGTCCGTAGATATAGTTCACTGTCTCGATCATTATCTTATTCCTAAAAAGCGCAGCCGGTACTTCACTGCCCAGCGGCCCCCCATTTCCATTATAGCTCTCACAACGATCCATAAGCGCAGCCGCTTTGCAGTTTTTCAGTGCCTGGGCGATCTCATCTGCCGGAAACGGACGGAATACCCGCAATTTCAGTACTCCCGCCTTTTTGCCCCTCTCACGCAGCTCATCCACGGCCTGTTTTGCCGTTCCCGCCGCCGATCCCATGATCAGTATGATATAATCGGCGTCCTCTGTCCGGTATTCCTCGAAGAGATCAAATCCTCTCCCGGTGAGCTCCCGGTACTTCTCCGCCACCTCCAGGATGACCTGCTTCGAGTTCTCCATGGCGAGCTCCTGATTTTTCTTTGCCTCCATGGCATAATTGGATACCGAATAAGGGCCCACCGCCACGGGCCTGCCCGGGTTCAGAAGAAATTCCTCCGGTTCATACTCCCCGACAAATTCCCTTACCCGCTCATCCTCCAGAAGTTCTGTGTTTTCCACCGCATGGCTTGTGATAAAGCCGTCCTGGCAGATCATAACCGGCAGATGCACCCTGGCGTCCTCAGCAATGGGATATGCCTGGATAAAATTATCATAAGCCTCCTGATTATTCTCCGCATAGATCTGGATCCACCCAGTATCCCTGGCCCCCATGCCGTCGGAGTGATCGCAGTTGATATTGATCGGGCCGGACAGGGTGCGGTTCACCAGCGCCATAACTAACGGAAGCCGGTTTGACGCCGCAAGGAGCAGCTCCTCCCACATCAGGGCAAGCCCCGCAGAGGATGTGGCGGTGAGACTTCTGGCCCCTGCCGCCTCTGCACCGATGGCGGCGCTCATGGATGAGTGCTCGCTCTCCACCGGAATAAATTCCGTATCCATCTCCCCATTGGCAATAAAAGTGGATACCATCTGGGGAATCTCCGTAGAGGGCGTGATGGGAAAGGCCGGCATCACATCGGGATTGATCTGGCGGATGGCACAGGATACCGCCTCGTTGCCAGACATGCGTTCTTTGATCGCCATTATTCTTTCCCCTCCTTCATTGAGATCGCATCAAAGGGACATACGCTGGCGCAGATGCCGCAGCCCTTACAGTGATCGTAGTCAAATTCCAGACGTTTTCCGTCCTGGACCGGAATGCTTGAATCCGGGCAGACCGGAGCGCACAGCAGACACTGCCGGCATTGATCCGGGTGAAATACCGGCGTGTTCGTCCTCCACTCACCGGTGTGAAACAGGCGGGAGGAACCGCCGTCAAATATCATCAGCCCCTCTGTCAGCTCCTGATGGGGCGTCTTCTCGTTGATCTTCGTTACATCTGTTCTCATTTTATCCTCCATAGACGCAGGGCTTTCAGGCAGACATTTTTCTTCCCTGGTCTTTATGAATGGCGGCAGCCACTTCATCATAAGCCGTCTCCAGCGCCTTCATATTGCCCTCAATAACTTCCGGCTTCTTTGCAAATTTGTGCTCATAGGAAGCCCTCATCTCAGAGATAAAGTCCTCTCTCGGCATCACGCCGCTGACAGCAGCGGCAGCCGCAAGCATAGGTGTATTGGGAAAATTCTTTCCCAGTGTCTCCACAGATATCTTCCTGGCATCGATGGTGTACACCGAACCCTTGTATCCGTTCAGGTGTTTCATGATCTCGTCCTTCTTCTTCGCCGTATTGATAATAATGGCACCTGTCTCCTTTAGACCCGCCGTCACATTGACAGAGTCCAGCAGCGTCTCATCTACCACTGCCACATAATCTGGATGGTATATATTGGAATGAACCCGAATCTTATCAGAACTGATCCTGTTATACGCCGTGATGGGAGCCCCCATGCGCTCCGGGCCGTACTCTGGAAACCCCTGAACATATTGTCCCGTCTTAAATGCCACATCTGCCAGCAGCAGAGCAGCTGTCTTCGCTCCCTGTCCGCCCCGGCCATGCCATCTGATCTCAATTCCGTTCTTCATATTATCCGTCTCCTTTTTATAAAAATATCAGCAACATTTATTATATCGCAGAGGCGGGAAATGTAAAGCGAAAAAGAATATATCAATTCATTTTAGAAATGAATTTTTTTCACCTTTTTAATTGAAAGGCATGGTCTTACCGGCATTTTCAAAATAATAGTTGGAAATCCGGCAGAAATGCGGTATACTAAAGGTAGCTATGGGTTTACTTTTCGGGCGGAACCGTCAGGGGGAAGGATATTGTGATAAAACGATATTTTGTGCGGACAAGCGCACTAAAAGAGGGTATGCGGATTGACCAGAACATCAAAGACCGTCTGGACCGCACACTGGTGGCAAGAGGTACGATTCTGGATAATTATGTCATTGAGGGGATTCGGAAACGCGGCATCCACGGTGTATACATAAGCGAGGGAGCGGAAGATCTCGAACCGGTAAAGAAGGAGGAGAAGCTCTCTCCCATCGTGCGCCATAATATTGAAAAGAACCGGACAGAGGATCCGGTCAAGGTACGGCTCTCAGAAAGCGTCAAAAAGAGAGTTTCCGAGGGAATCCAGTATCTCTATAATAATTCCGCCTCCAAGGAGTTTTCGGATGCCTCCAACCGCATCACCACAGATCTTATGAAGGCCATTGATGACAACGATGCCCTGGCTGTAGATATCAGCACCCTGAAGACCAGCGATGAATACACCTTCAAGCACAGCGTCGATGTGGCTACCATGTCCATGATCATCGCCAAGAAGCTGGGTATGTCCTCCTCGGATGTGTACAACATCGGCGTCGCCGGCCTGCTCCACGACATGGGGAAGTCCAAGATTCCCCTTGAGATCCTGAACAAACCTGCCCGGCTCAACGACGAGGAATTCGCCATTATGAAAACCCATTCCGAGCTGGGATACCATATCCTGAAGGAAAAAGAGGAGTTTTCTGCACAGATTTCCCTTGCCGTCCTGCAGCACCACGAGAAGATGAACGGTACCGGTTATCCCATGGGCTGCAAAAGCGACCGGATCATCAATTATGCCAAGATCCTATCCGTCTGCGACGTCTATGACGCCCTGGTGACAGAACGCCCTTATAAAAAACCTTTTTCCCAGAGAAATGCCATTGAGATGATCATGTCCATGACGGAGGAGCTGGACATCACGGCGATGCGCGCCTTTCTCGCAACAGTGATCCTCTATCCGGTGGACTCCACAGTCCAGCTCAGCAACGGAGAAAAAGCCCGGGTCGTGGAGAACATAGAAAACTCGGTTCTGCGTCCTACCGTCGTCGGGCTTAAAAGTGGTATCGTCTATAATCTGTCAGAAGACCTCTCCTGTGCAAACATCATTATCCTGTGATCTCAGTCGATGACTGTGACCTTCTCGATCACCGGCTGGTTTTCCGGCTGCACGGTACCGTTGCTGTCCTCTACCTTGGTACCGGCGCAGATCTTATCCACAACCTTTATTCCTTTGGTCACTTTCCCAAATGCAGCATACTGTCCGTCCAGATAATCCGCGTCCTGATGCATAATAAAGAACTGTGAGCTGGCACTATCCGGATCATTGGACCGGGCCATGGAGATCGTGCCCCGCACATGCTTAATGTTATTCTCAACTCCATTGCCGGAGAACTCTCCCTTAATGTTCTCTTCCGCTCCTCCGGTGCCGTTTCCAAGCGGATCTCCACCCTGGATCATAAAACTGGAGATCACACGGTGGAATGTGAGACCGTCATAAAATCCCTCTCCCGCCAGTTTGATAAAATTCGTCACCGTGATCGGTGCCTTGTCCGCATCTAGCTTAACGGTAATGGTTCCGTAATCCTTCACCTTGATCTTCACACGGTGTTTGCCGGTGAGGTTCTCTCCCTTCTCGATCACAGCGGCCAGCTCCTCGCTGAGTCCGCTCCCGCTGGCGGCCTTATCTGCCGCAGGCTTCTGCGTGGTCTCTGCCCCGTTCTGGCCGGCCTGACCCCCCTGTGTGGTCTGGGGCTGATCCTTCTTACTGCCGCAGGCCGTAATGCCCAGTACCATAACCGCCATCATCATAATAACTGCTATTATCCGCTTCATACTGCCAATCTCCTTTTTCTTGTTTTTCTTATCCGAATTCGGTTTCCGGATCTCAATTTAATACTTTCTTTATCGCTGCCAGCAAATCATCATAATCCTCATAGGCAGCGTATTCCGGATTGTCCGCCTTGATCTTATCCGTACTCTTAAACAGGAATCCCGCCTTGCTGGCCCGGATCATCCCCAGGTCATTATAGCTGTCACCGCTGGCTATCGTATCGTAGCCGATGGACTGGAGTGCCTTTACCGTAACATACTTGGAGTCGGCCACCCGCATCCGGTATCCCGTAATCTCCCCGTCCTCTGCCACCTCCAGGGAATTGCAGAAAATCGTGGGCCATCCCAGCTTCTCCATCAGTGGTTTCGCAAACTGGGTAAACGTATCGCTGATAATGATCACCTGTGTCAGAGAGCGCAGTTCATCCAGAAATTCTTTTGCCCCGGGAATGGGATCGATTCCTGCAATGGTCTTCTGGATCTCCTTTAGGCCAAGACCGTGATCCCGCAGAATACCAAGACGCCAGTTCATCAGCTTATCATAATCCGGTTCGTCCCTTGTGGTCCTTTTCAGCTCAGGGATACCGCTGGCCTCAGCAAAGGCAATCCAGATTTCCGGTACCAGAACTCCCTCCAAATCCAAACATACAATGTCCATATTACCCTCCCGAAATATCATAAAGTAAAATTACTTTTGACATTATAGCATAACTTACCAGAATTCTCAATATTTTTCTGGCGGCGGCAAAAACAGCGCAGTGCCTGGATCCTTCAGAGTCCCAGAGCCAGCCCCGCCAGACGGACCAGAAGGGCACAGATCCATGCAATTCCGCATTGCAAAAGCACGATGCCCGCCGCCCATCTGCCGCCCAGCTCCCTGCGGACCGACGCCACGGCGGCGACACAGGGCGTATACAGAAGGCAGAAAATAAGCAGTGACAAGGCCGCCAGCGGAGAGACCACAGCCATCAGGGCCCCTGTGGATCCAAACAGGACGGTGAGGGTCGAGACGACACTCTCCTTGGCGATAAAGCCAGAGATCAGAGCAGTGGAGATACGCCAGTCCCCGAATCCCAGAGGGGCAAAGACCGGTGCGATAAATCCAGCGGCAACCGCCAGTATGCTGTCCTGGGAATCTGCCACCCGGTTCAGTCTCAGATCGAAGGTCTGAAGGAACCAGATCACAATGGACGCCAGAAAGATCACGGTAAACGCCCTCTGGAGAAAGTCCCTTGCTTTGTCCCAAAGCAGCCGCGCCACGTTTTTCATACCGGGCAGGCGGTAATTGGGAAGCTCCATCACGAAAGGCACCGCCTCTCCCCGAAACGCCGTATTCTTCGCCACCAGAGCGGTGAGGATCCCCGCTGCGATTCCGGTAAAATACAAGAGTATCATAATCAGTCCCGCCTGTCCCGGAAAAAAGGCCGCCGTAAAGAAACCATAGATGGGCAGCTTCGCCGTACAACTCATAAAGGGAATGAGCATTATGGTCATCTTGCGGTCCCTGGCCGACGGCAGAGTACGGCTGGCCATCACCCCCGGCACCGAACATCCAAAGCCGATGAGCATCGGCACAATGCTTCTGCCGGACAATCCGATCTTTCGCAGAAGTTTATCCATCACAAAGGCAACCCGGGCCATATAGCCTGTGTCCTCCAGCAGTGACAAAAAGAAAAATAATGTCACGATGACGGGAAGAAAGCTCAGCACACTCCCCACGCCGCTGAAAATTCCGTCTATAATGAGGGAATGCAGCACATCGTTGACATTCCACGCCGTCAGACCACGATCCAGCAGCCCGGTAACCCATTCTATCAGTATTTCCAGAAGCTCCTGCATCCATGCGCCGAATACATTGAAGGTCAGCCAGAATACAAGCGCCATAATGACAACAAAGGACGGAATGGCAGTATATTTCCCCGTCAGTACCCGGTCAATCCTGCGGCTGCGCTCCCGCTCCCTGCTCTCCTTGGGCTTTACCACACACTGGTCCACCAGTTTACGGATAAAGGCAAATCTCATGTCCGCCACGGCGGCCGCCCTGTCCAGCCCCCTCTCCTGTTCCATCTGACAGATAATATGTTCTACCATTTCCTGTTCATTCTGCATCAGCTGAAGAGAGTCCTGGATCCGGCTGTCCCCCTCCACAAGCTTGGTTGCGGCAAACCGCAAAGGGATCTGTGCATTCTCCGCATGATCCTTAATAAGATGCATGATCCCGTGCAGGCACCGGTGGACCGCCCCGCCATTCTCATTTTCATCGCAGAAATCCAGCCGGCCCGGCCGCTCCTGATATTTCGCCACGTGCATGGCATGACTGATCAGCTCTCCAATTCCCTCATTCTTTGCCGCAGAGATGGGAACCACCGGGATCCCCAGCATCTGTTCCATCTCATTGATGTGGATCGAGCCGCCGTTCCCGCGCACTTCATCCATCATGTTCAGGGCCAGTACCATCGGCACATCCAGTTCCATCAGCTGCATGGTAAGGTACAGATTCCTCTCAATATTGGTGGCATCCACAATATTGATGATCCCCTCCGGCCTCTCCTCCAGAATAAACTGCCGCGATACAATCTCTTCGCTTGTATACGGTGAGAGGGAATAAATACCCGGCAGATCCGTTACCTGCGCCCTGTCCTCCCCTTTTATCTTCCCGCTCTTGCGGTCCACCGTCACCCCAGGGAAATTCCCTACATGCTGGTTCGCCCCGGTGAGGCTGTTGAACAGCGTAGTCTTCCCACAGTTCTGGTTGCCGGCAAGGGCGAAGGAAATCGTCTGCCCCTCTGGCAGAGGATGTTCATCCGCCCTCACATGATATCTCCCCCCCTCGCCGAAGCCGGGATGCTCTGTCTTCTTCTTTTTCCCGGGCCCTGCTGGCCGCTGCGGAATCTCCTGCGCCGACAGCTCCAGCAGGCTGACTCCGATCTGAGCGGCGTCCGCCAGCCGCAGGGTCAGCTCATATCCATGGATGCGCAGTTCCATCGGATCCCCCATAGGAGCATATTTGATCAGGGTAACCTCAGAGCCGGGTATCACCCCCATATCAAGAAAATGCTGCCGCAGCTCTCCTTCCCCGCCAACCGTATCGATCACGGCGGACTGTCCGGGTTGCAAATCCTTTAATGTCATATCGACCTCCTCCTAGTTCAGCAGGATCCGGTTCCTGCCCGGCACCAGATCCTGCAGCGGGCCGGGTACCGGGGCTGACGGCATCTCTCTGCCCATCAGATCCCTGTGGATCATTACTGGCGTGCCGTCGGGATTCTCATATGCCGCCTCTGTGATCCTGGGCCTGCCAAGGCACTTTGTCATAATATGTTCCGTGGGCAGCTGAAATGCGCCTTCTGCAAGCTCCGCCTCCAGATACAGGGAATCTCCCTCCTCTGCCAGCCGGATAAACTCTCCGGCTCCGCCGCACCACGCATGCTGTTCTCCCGTACATCCCGCAGCTCCCTGCAGGTATACATTATTATCGATGTAGGCGGGCTGCCGGATACTCTCATAGGTCTCAATATCTGCCGCACCCGCCTCCCAGTAACGCTGTATGTATTCCTCCATGGATGCCGGGGCTCCCTCATAGATATCCGTCCCATAATGCCGGCCCTCTTCCCCGCCTCCCACAAAGATATTCTGATACCAGCGGTCGTCTAGGCCATAGGTGGGAACTGTTCCAAGAACCTTCGTGGAATGTGGGAAATGATAGGGCGTGGAACGGTTGAGTACCGGATACTGCACAATAAATCCCATTACAAGATTGTGCACATAGGCCCCGCCCTGGGCTGCGTTTACTATACTGTATTCGGAGGCAAATATATTGTTGTCTGCCAGATACGGCCCGTGGGTCACCTCTATCATAAAATCCCGGTCATTGTGATGAAACAGATTTCGGCTCACCCGGGTGCCCTGGGCCTGCCAGTCCAGCCACATGCCCAGGCTGCAGTGATGGATATGATTGTCGTGCAGTTGTACATCGATTGCCGCATGAAGCTTGATCCCGGCAATCTCATGACCATAAAAC
>Ga0073907_1003918_pt1 | contig 11330 bp, 6 predicted proteins | sample GluameincwithD2O_FD_65483 | JGI IMG/M metagenome (GOLD analysis project Ga0073907, IMG submission 65483) | Mouse cecum microbial communities from Vienna, Austria - Glucosamine amended microcosms incubated with D2O | ecosystem: Host-associated > Mammals > Digestive system > Large intestine > Cecum... | reverse complement strand
CTCTATTTTATCAAGAAGGCGGTATACACCGATCATGCTGTTCCGCTCATCCTCCGTCAGATTCCCCTGATGATCCATCTTCCAGAGAAAACGCCGGAATGAAATATCCTCATCCACAATATTCTCACGAATCTCACTCACCGCAGAATCCAGCTCCTCCAGGGATATATCCAATGGATTTATATTCTTTCGGATAAGCTCCGCCACAACAGGCGGCTTTAAATCCTTCATCAAGGTCGTTACCCGGTCATCATACTCCTTCATACGGTGAATATTATCATTTGTCAGCGGCATCTGATTATAGGCCAGGATACGCACCGCCCTCTGGTTCATACCCGTGGTCTCCATGCCCAGATCCTCTAATATTTCATTGATATTACCGAATGCCTTATTCAGGGAATCTCCCAGATCACGACGAACCTCCGTACCTACCGCCTCATAGGTCTGCTCCATCCTGGCAAACTGATCTTTCTGCTCGGATGCCCTCTCCGACAGACCCGCCAGAGTGAGATTCCCTCCCGTCGCCATAGCGGTACCCAGCAGGCCCGCCGGTGCAGTCAGCACATTCTTTGCGGCCTGGATGGTGTCCGCCATCCGCTCCGCATTTTCCCCTGTAAGTGGAAGTCCGGTCTCTGCCAGCAGGGATTCCTTCGCCTGCTGCTCCTGGGCCCTTAATTCCTCAACAATCTTTTCCAGATTTGATATATCCAGATTAATCCCTCTGGCAGACATAGACCGTGCCGCCTCAATCGTCATTGACAGACGAATCTCCTCCAGCTGCCTTTTGGCGCTGATAAAATCCGCTTCCGTTGTATATACCCGCCGCAAAGCGCCATCTTGCGTTTCTGTCAGCTGGCGGATAGCGCGTGACGCCTCCTCGGAAGATAATTTTGTGAGATCTGCCCTTTCTGCCGGTACACCGTCCAATAGATTATCAACAATACGTCCCAGCAGGGTCTCATCATCCAGCTCCTGCAGCTCCTCCAGCTGTCCACAGAGTCTTATATTTTCCACCGTCACAGGAAGTTCATTACGATACAGCCATTCGGCGGTTTTCATAGACTCTTCCGTAACTGCCAGACCACCCTCCGCCAGAATGTCCTCCACCTGACTTTTTACCAGTTCAAATCCCTGTTCCTCCACCGGCTCGCTGCCCCGGGAATTCTGCCGTCCGGCGCTGCTTCCATAGACGCTGCCGCTTATATTTTCCGGTGTAATATCCAGCCGGCCACGTACAAAAAACTCCATCGAAGCCGGGGAGAACTGATGTCTCTGTGCTGTCAGGCTGACAGCATGAGTGAGCCGCTCAGCATGATTCGATGTAAGCGGCAGCCCGCTCTCCTGCAGCTGTTTCAGGATCGAATCAGACACGCCGGTCTCCACCGCTGACTGGACAGCAGCTTCTTCCCTCGCCTTCTCCTCTTCTCTCTCCTGCTCCACCTGCTCACTGACTGCCTGCCTTTTTTCGGAACGCTGTTCCTTTACACGGCTGACTGCTCTCTCCAGCTGGGATGAAGTATAATCTTCCAATGGGGTCTCTTCATCGGACAGCGCCTTTGCATCCTCTCCTGTCATACAACGGCTGATAAAATCAGCCGGAGAGATGCCGCTGTTCTCTGCCAACTCCACTGTACTGTTTTTATGTATCTGCTTTGCCTGTGCTTCTGTATACACAGTGCTGTTTTCCGTCCTTCCCGGTACTGCACAATCCATTGTAATATCCAAAATGTCATTGGAAACTCTGCCATCCCTGGCATTCTGTACGGGCACTCCCGTTTCCTGAACCTGGTCTGTGCCTCTCAAGGCAGGGGAAATTTTATTGTTCTGGATCACCATAGCTTTCACTCTCACTTTCCCGCCCCGGCGGCACTGGCTGAAGGAACCCCGCAGCACCACCGGACTGTCTCTATTACTTTATTTCGACCAGAAAGTGAAAAATCTTTAGTTCTTACTGGAACTCTTGCAGCAGAGAGCTGTCCAGCTTTATCCGGTTATCCATTGTCTTCATTACATCCAAGATCTGCATTTCCTTTTTCACGCTTTCCCATGACAGATCATACAGATTGTTATCCCGGAAATTCAGGATCAGCGGCTCAAAGATATTATCTTCATTTGCGTTGATGACAAGCCCCTTCTCATGATTGGTAAGTTCGACACATACACCCGGATACAGAATATTGATCCCCTTGATCAGCGCATTCACCACTTTGGGCTCAAACTGCTCCGGTTTGTCCAAAAGATTACGGATAGCCAATACCTCAGAGGTGGGCTCCTCATAAGATTTCATAGCCGTCATGCGGTCATAGGCGTCTGCCACATACAGTATATTAGGGTTCATGCTCTGCTTTAATGCCAGCGGGATTTCGTCTCCCTCCTCGCGTATAAACAACTCCTGCATCTGATTGATCACCCGGAGTGTTTCCTCGTCAATATTATTATATCCCTTGAGGATCTCATTGGTTGACTTCTTCACTGCGGCCTTCTCATCCAGATCCATATTTTCCTCATCCTTCACCTTCAGATTCAGCGCACCAATATCATGAAGAATGGATGCCTTCACCAGTGTATTGATACGTCCGATGGGAAGTCCCATCTGACCGGCTATAATGGCAGACAGGATCGCTACATTCAGAACATGCTTGTAAATATTATCCTCATTGCTCCGGAGATTCTGTACAAATGTAATCTTTCTGTCCAGTTCACCGTAATTTTTGATCACAAGGCCGCACAGCCAGTCCAGTCCTTTGTCCTTTTTCCCAGCTGCGATCAGCCCCAGGTCCTCCCGGATGCTAAAAACAGACATGGTCTGAAAACGCTCAAAATTGATGTCGTCCTCTGTCAGCGGCGGCAGCGGCTCTGCCGGCTCCAGAATATATAATCCCATTAGCCCAAAATTCCTGATCCCGTAGATTGCCTGCATATTGAGCTTCGTATCCCTGTCATGAAGAAGTACACCATTTTTATTATAAATTGGCTTGCCCAGACGCATTCCCGGCTTTAGATCATCTACCTTTACAAATATCATGAATCTTTCCCCCTTGTCTTATTTCCGTCACAATTAGATAGTAACATATATTTACATAATATCAGCAAATAATCAACGACGCAATACTTTTGATGTAATATTTTCAGGAGGTATCAGATGACCAGACGGATTTCTTCATTTTTTACTGCAGCCGCACTTATATTTTCCATGATAGGGACACTGCCCGCCAGTTTCTGCCAGGCAGAAGCCTCTGAAAAAACCCGGACCCCGCTGCCGGAAAAGGGCACCTATCAGGAAGGGCAGGTTCTTGTTACCATCGCCTCGCCCCGGAAGACCCCTCTCACGAAAGAGGGAACAGTTTCCTTTGACAAGGAATTAACGGTAGAGGATTCCTGGGATTTTGGGGGGGCGGATGTTCTGGCCGGCAATGCGCGGGAAAAAGAATTTCTGGAAGATAAATCCCTGTATGTGACGAAGGTATCTTCTGATACCTATTCCACCTCCGAGCTTCTTTCTGAACTGGATGATCAGGCATACGTCGTGTCAGTGGAGCCGGATTATCTCCAGGAAAAACGTTCTGTGACCAACGATCCCATGGCAGGCTTCCAGTGGTATCTGGACGGGGAAAATGTCCCGGGTGAGGGGATCAATTACTCCCATATCAAACAGAATGCCGGTGGAAAAACACCAATTGTCGCCATTGTGGACACAGGGATTGACTACACTCATGAGGATCTCGTTTCCCATATGTGGAAGAATCCGTACTCCTCGCTGGAAGGAACCTACGGATATGATTTTGGAGATGAGGATCCAGATCCAATGGATCAGGATTCAGAAGGCCATGGAACACACTGCGCCGGGATCATCAGCGCCGCAACAAACAATCAGACCGGAATCTCCGGAATCTGCTCCAATGCGAAGCTGATGGCTCTCAAGGTTTTCCGCTCCAGCGGCCAGGCATATAACTCGGCAGTGATCGCCGCCTTTAATTATATTTATCAGGCCCAGAAACTCGGCGCCAATATCGTAGCGGTAAACTGTTCCTGGGGCGGCGGCGCCTCCAGCAGCACAATGAGATCCCTGATCCAGAAGATCGGTGAGAAAGGTGCCGTATTTATCTTTGCAGCAGGAAACAGCGGGGTAGATCATGATACCTCCGCAGCGAAGGAATGTCCTTATGATATCAACAGTCCGTACATTGTCAAGGTGGGAGCCTCTGATCCAAGAGACAACAGAGCCAGCTATTCGGACTACGGCGCCTCCAGCGTGGATCTCTTTGCACCGGGAAGCCAGATCCTGTCCACTGTAAATACCCCTGTTTTCTTTCCCTCCGTCCTTCCCGGGGAGCAGAAAAACAGCATCTGCAGTTTTTATTCCTCCTGCGACAGCCTGGACAGCACCCAGTACCTCTACTCGGGATCCCTGCCTGTACAGGGAATCGAACAGAGCAAAAAGGATGCCTTTGACAATCCGCAGAGCGGCTCCTTCCGGATTCCGCTCTCTTCTGTCAGGAACAGCGGCACACTTTCACTGTATATGGATGTAACAGAGCTTGGTCTGTCACCTGCCAATCTCTATCATGTCGCCTGTGATATCGGGCTGGACAAATACAACAGCATGGACTGGGAGCACAAAACCTTTCAGCGTTCCTCAGAGGCATTTGTCACAAGAGATGACAGAACCTATCTGCGTATCCTGAGTCTGAACGGCTCCTTCGAGTCGGATTCCGGTCTCTATGTAGATAACATTGCCATCTCCAAAGCCAACCTCCCTCTTTCCACTTTTGGAAAATATAATGCATACAGCGGAACATCCATGGCCGCGCCGTCTGCATCCGCCGCCATCGCCATACTGGCATCTTATTACTCCGGCGACAATGCCGTACAGAGACGGGAACGCCTTCTCACCTGTATCCGCAGAACCCAGTCTCTGTCTGGCCTCTGCAAAACCGGCGGTGTCCTTGATCTGGGCCGGATCCCCTCCGCCTCCTATACTACAAAACCTTCTTCCTCCACAGCGAAGAAAAAGGTAAAGGTGACGAAGGTCAGCTTGAATAAAAAGAAAGCGACCCTGCGATATAAGAAAAAACTAAAACTGAAAGCATCTGTTAAGCCGAAAAAGGCTTCCAACAAAAAAGTCAAGTGGTATGTTTCCAACAAAAAATATGCCTCTGTAACCCAGAAAGGTGTTGTCAAGGCAAAGAAAAAGGGGATTGGACATACCGTAAAGGTATATGCAAAAGCCAAAGACGGATCTGGAAAAAAAGCTTACTGTAAAGTGAAGATCCAAAAGAAGAAATAACACTATTTCTTCCTCTCAAATTCTTCTGCCACATCCACCAGCAGTTCCCGGATATTCAGATGCTGTGGACAGATTTTCTCACACTTTCCACAGCGGATGCATTCCGATGCTTTCCCCTTATTTACTGTGTGGACTTCTTCATAGTAGTAGTCCTGATTCCAGTCCTGATATATGGTCTTGGCATTATAGCAGGCAAACAGATCCGGGATCAGAATTCTTTGCGGACATCCCTCCACACAGTACCGGCAGGCGGTACAGGAAATAAGATGTTTGGAACTCAGGATATCCCGTATCTGATCCAGCGCTGCCCTCTCTTCCACCGAAAGCGGCCTGTAGTCTTTCATAACGCTCACGTTATCCCGCAGCTGATCCATATTACTCATCCCGGATAATACCATTATGATACCGTCAAAACCGGCGGCATAGCGGATAGCATAGCTGGCCGGACTTGCGTTACCCAGATTTTCCAGAAGCTTTGCCGCTTCCTGTGGCAGGTCAGCAAGACTCCCCCCCTTTACAGGTTCCATCACGATGACAGGTTTCTTATATTTCCGGCAGATCTCATAACATTTTCTGCTCTCCACCGCCGGATCCTCATAATCCACGTAATTAAACTGAATCTGGACAACCTCAATCTGGGGATATTCTTCAAGAATCTGCTCCAGTACCTCTGGTCTGTCATGAAAAGATATCCCAAAGTGACGAATCCTCCCCTCCTCTTTCAGTTCCAGAGCAGTCTCGTAGGCACGGCAGCTCTTATACTTGCGGAACAGCTCTTCGTTCTGGGCATGCATTAAATAGAAATCAAAGTAATCCACACCACAAATTTCCAGCTGCCTTTCAAAAAGCGGCCGTATCTCCTCCTGACTTTGAAAACAGGTGTCTGTCAATTTATCCGTCAATATAAATTCAGATCTTAGATAGCGGCTGGTAAGGCATCTGTTCAGTACCCTCTCACTCTCCCCGCCCTGATATACATGAGCGGTGTCAAAATAATTAAAACCGCTTCTCATGAAAAAGTCCACCATCTCCGTAAAATCCTTATCACTGATTCTGCCGTCCTCCATCGGCATCCTCATAACCCCAAATCCCAGCTTTTTCTTTATTTCCTCAAAACATGTATCCATGCAGTTAATCTCCTCTCTGTCATAATTCAGTTTTCTGTTCATATGGAAAGTCAAGTCTTGTTCAGACGGATTTTATGTCGTTCAGACAAGACAGATTATTTTCTCCTAAGCTTACGGAACAATCCGCCCAACAGATCTTTTTCATATTGGTTAAATATGGCGATCCAGCCAAGAACGAAAAATACCACCGTATACAGGATGCCTTTCAGTATCAGACCGGTCCAGCCGGCCAGGGGAACCGCCAGATGAATCCCGGCTCCTAGAAAGGTAATGGGAATAAGGGGCAGTATGATCTTCAGGGTCTCCCGCCAGTATCCCGGAATATCCAGCCCGATCTTTTTATAATAGAACCAGTTCATCGTAGCAATCTGCCCGCAGCAGGTGCCAAAGCCGGTGGCACAGGCGGCGCCAAAGCCTCCAAAACGCAGGGCCAGCGGAATGCTCAGCGCCACATTGGTCAGAGCAATGAAAAAATATATGATAGAGCGGAACCGGTGTTTATTCAGCGCCCTCAGAACGGAAATCCCCAGATTCTGCGAGAGAGGGATCAGGCCGGGAAGGATCACCACCAGTGCGATCCGGTACGCCTCCAGCTGGTCATGCCCCACCCATAACGAGATAAACTGCCTTCCGAAAATAATAAATCCGCTCATAAGAAATCCCAGTAAAATAAACTGGATTCTTCCAATGCGGCAGAACAGCTCCGATACCTCCTGCATATCCCGGTTCACTGTTACCAGCTGCGTGATCCTTGGCAGAAAGACCCCGCTGATGGAGGTGGAAAACTGCTCAAAATAAGAGGAAAACTGCACCCCCAGCGTATACGTGGTAACCACCCCGCTGCTGCACAGGGCGCCCAGGATAAATTTATCCGTGTTGGCATAGAGCTGGTCGATGACAATATTCAGAAAGATAAAGAAAGAGAATACAAACACTTCCCGCAGGAGTTCTCTGTCAAATCCATGGAAAAGAAACCGGACCCGGTATCGGGAAGTCCCATACAGTGCTGTCACTGCTTTCAGTCCAATAGACACCACCGTTGTGATCAGCGCCATACTGACGGATTTATACCCCCAGAACAGGGCCGCCAGTATGCCGGCATGAGTCAGGATAAAGGATATGATATTTACCAACTTAAGGTAAAAGAACCCCTCGTTGGCACTGATAATGGAAGTGTAGATCCCCAGCGGAAAAGAGATCACGAGATTCACCAGAAGGATGAGAAATATCATTTTCAGCTGCGCCGTCTCATCCGGGGTAAATCCCCTGTTGAATACCACCTCCAGATTGAAATACAAAACAATCCCGGCAATCAGGGCGATCAGGGCAATTCCTGTATACAACAGCAGAAACATACCGTTCAGTCTCTGCTCCCCCGTGGGATCCTTCAGCGCCTTACACCGGGATACATAGCGGATCATCGTCTGGCTGAATCCGAGATCCAGAATGGCAAGAAACGCTATGACTGAATTGGCGACAGAATAGACACCGAACTCACTGTCCCCCAGAAAATGCAGTATAATAGGAGTATAAAAGATACCCACTGCGAAGGTCAGACCCAGATATACATACGATAACAATGCCCCTGCTTTTCTCTGATTCATAACAAGTCCCCGTTTCTGGAAAATTTATATCTTTGCATTTTCCATAAGCATATCATACCTTTCCTCATACGGCAACCACCGAGGAAAATCATTCTGCCACAAGCTCCTTTACCTCCACCTTTTTTATCCTGCCTGCTGCCAGAAAGGCAAAGCCAAAGAAACACAGGCAGATCAACAATACCGGCACGGCGAAAGTAAGGAAACCGAAGGGTACCTGAAAGCTGGATATTCCGACCATCCGCAGAAAGGAGCTCAGCAGTTTTTCCGAGCATGCTGCCGCCAGTCCGCTGCCAAAAAGGGAGCCGGAAGCGGCGACAATAAGGAAACGCACGGCAAACTGCAGCCGAAGCCTCCCGGCGGTAAATCCCACCGCCTTATAGATCCCAATATCCCTCCGCTCCCTAAGGAATGCCCTGGCACACACCATGTATACCACCACGACAGCGAAGATCAGCGAGAAGATGTATACCACAGCCGTCATAAAATGAATAGCAAGCTGGTAGGTTTCATCCATCAGTTCTTCATTGTACACAGCCTCCAGTTCATCCCCAAAGCTTTTATTTATTTCGTCCGCCGTCTGCCGTCCCACGGACCGGTCGGACAGGATATAACCCCAATACCATACAAAAAAAGAATTCCCCAGATGCCCGGCAGCACTTTTTGTCATGCTGATGTTGTTACCGGCATCATTCATATACTGATTCAGGCCGGAAATCATATACTCTGCCTTTCTATCCTGATACCCAATGGTAACCTTATCTCCCACTTTTAGTCCCATGCGGTCGGCGGCGATCTCCGTCATGACGATCTCATTATCATAAAGGGGCACCCGTCCCTGGGATACCGCCCGGATCTCCTCCGGAACACTCCAGATACACGTCATAATCTGTTCTCCGTCCACAGAGAAATAATAATTCCCGCAGGAGCGCCAGGCGCCATCTATGCCACTGTATTTTTTTATTATCCGTTCCACCTCCCCTACGGTCTCCTGCGACGGCTCTCCCTTATATTTAATATCTATATCGGAATATATGATTCCCATGGATTCCCACGCCGAGGTGGCTGTAATTACATTTCCCAGGACCATCATGGTCACCATAAAAAATACAAGTATGGATACAATGGCCGTGATGCCCGCATACTGCCTCTTATTGGACGTAAACTGTCTCAGGGCTAGGCTTGCCGAAAGTGCGCGTTTGGTGATGGGAAGCCTGCCCCTGCTGTCAAACCAGATCTCTTTCCTGCCGCCTGCCATGGCCCGTACGGGTGAGATCTTCGCTATCCTTCCCGTAATTATGACCATGCACAGAATAGAAAAGGCAAATATTCCAGCTATTACCACTACATACATATCCAAAGATAGTTTTCCCTCCGGGAGGATTCCCGTAATGGGAGAGAAAATATATTCCGCCATCCGGTTCAATGGCATCGCAGGGAAGATCCCGGCCAGTACCCCCGCTGCCTGGGCCAGCAGATACTGTACGATAAAGATGATACGGATCCTTCCCTGGGAAAAGCCCTGGGACTTCATGATCCCCAATGTTGTATACTCCATCTCGATTCCAGAGGAAATGCTGTGGCATATAATTACAACCACCACGACCACCAGCAGCAGAACAAATATAATAAGGATAGAACAGATAATCTCTGGAAATAGATACGTATAGTGCATGCTCTGCTGCTTTGTGATAACGCCGAAGCTCATATCGGCAAATCCGGTTTCCAGATTCAGCTCTCTGGCAAACCGTTCATCTGTCAGCCCGCAGTCCTGTGACTTATAAATGGCAATCTGGGTCACTGCCATGGATGCCTCTTTTCCACGCCCCGGCAGTTTCTGGTTTTCCCCTTGGATCATCTGAAAATCCTCATGACTGATGTATACATTTTTCCACCCTATGACAGAAGCCCCCAGCATAGGATCTTCGATGACCCCCGCAATGCGAAATACATCATCGCCGGAGGGGGCGGCCATTGTGATGCGGTCTCCGATACGGCAGGAGAGATTGGTCTGCATTCCCCGGGAAACATAACACTCCCCTGTCTTAAGCTCCGGAGGATCTGTAAGATATCCTCTGCCATCTGGATGAAACAGCCGGTAACCCGGTTTCAGTTCCTGAAGAAATATCGTATTGCCAGAATATTCCCTGTCATTGTATCGGTAAGTATCCACTGGTATCGTGTCCGTACATTGGATATCCTCTACCAGTTCATTTTCCTTTATGCGTCTCCACATATCCTCCGACCATTCCTTCGTATCCATCATACTGATCACATCACCGGTTTGGAGCCTCTGATGAGCTTCCTCAATACTGTGATAGATATCATCTTGTATGCTCAATATTGCTAACAGGGCGGAGGATATGATCATCATAAGGATTACAATACTGGTAAAGGATCCCTTTCTATGCCGTATATTCGCCCTTACTAAGGTTATGATCTCCATCTGTACCACCTCACCATTCCAGAGAATCCAGCCATGCACCCACCTGTGTTTCCCGGCTCTTCTCTTCTTCTTTTTTATACTCCGGCAGTGTCAGCTCACCGGTGATCTTACCATCCTCCAGATATAACAGCCGTGTGGCGCGAAGCGCCGCCCTCAGATCATGAGTCACCATAAGAATGCTCTGCCCGGCGCTGTTCAGCCTGGTAAGCAGGTTTAAGACCTCCTCTGTGTTATGCCTGTTCAGGGCACCGGTTGGTTCATCGGCAAAAAGAATCCGTGGGGCATTGATCACCGCTCTGGCAATGGCACACCGCTGCTGTTCACCACCAGATACCTGGGACGGCATATGTGTCATTACGCCGCTGATGCCCATATCCTCCAGCAGTCCCTTCGCCTTCTCCCTTACCTCTGCCGCCGGCACTGACTTATTCAGATAACCGGAGACTGTCACATTTTCAAACAGGGACAGATTGCCGATCAGATGCATCTGTTGAAATACAAATCCAAAATCCGTATGGCGAAGTGACGTCAGCTGTTTTTCACTCAAGGACACCAAATCGCTCTCCTTATAATAAACCTTCCCCGCTGTAGCTCTGTCCATACCGCTCAGTGTATACAGAAGTGTCGATTTTCCCGACCCCGAAGCTCCCATGATAACGGTGAAATCTCCCTGGTACAGATCCATGTTAATATGTGAGAGGACATGGATCTGGCCGCCATTGTGGGCAAAACTCCTGCAGAGCTCTCTTGCTGATAATATCTGGTCTTTCATTAACGGGCTCCTTTCTATGTAACTCAATGATTTTCAAATACACCTTCCAGATTATTTTAACAGAAAGGATATTAAGAAGTCCTTAAGAGGGCATCCA
>Ga0073907_1003900_pt1 | contig 11390 bp, 9 predicted proteins | sample GluameincwithD2O_FD_65483 | JGI IMG/M metagenome (GOLD analysis project Ga0073907, IMG submission 65483) | Mouse cecum microbial communities from Vienna, Austria - Glucosamine amended microcosms incubated with D2O | ecosystem: Host-associated > Mammals > Digestive system > Large intestine > Cecum... | reverse complement strand
CACCCCGGCCGGCCAGCGCGGCGGCACCGTGGGCACCTTCCCGGAGCAGTTCGCCATGATGAGCGAGGCGGCCCCCTTCAAGCAGGACGCCACCAAGATGCTGGGCATCGACAAAATGCCCACGTTGGCCCACTGCTACTGGGGCGACGCGCAGCACATCATCAAGGCCATGAACGGCGACGGCGCCTATCGCATCCGCGGCGGCTACGGCCAGTCGGGCGACTTCTTGAACGCCCCCAACTCGAAGGCCTGCTTCGAGGGCATGAAGCAGATGGACTTCTTCGCCATGTGCGATTTGTGGTTCCACCCGGGCACTCAGCTGGCGGACGTCATCGTGCCGGCTCAGCACTGGATGGAGCTGGACTCCACTCGTCGTTCCCAGGGTTCGGGCGGTGCGGAAGGGGCCCACTGCCGCTGCATCGAGCCGCCGGCCGACACCCGCTTCGACGTGGACATTTCCATCGGGCTATACAAGGCCATGGGAGTGCCGTGGGCGCTGGGGGACGACCCCTGGCCCGACGCCACCTACAACTTGAACCAGATGGCCCAGGCCGGGTACGGCATGAGCTGGGACGAGTACAAGGAGCACTTCCAGAAAAACGGCTGGACCGACTGCAAGGAGAAGTACCCGGTGTGGGGCACCTATCGCCGCTACGAAGTGGGCATGATGCGCCGCGACGGCCTGCCCGGCTTCCCCACGCCCACCGGCAAGCAGGAGATTTGGAACACGCTGCTGGAAAGCTATTACCCCGATGAGCGCTACACGCTGCCCACCTTCACCGAGCCGCCCGAGGGTCCGGTGGCCAACCCCGAGCTGTGCAAGGAATACCCCTACATCATGACTACCGGCCGCCGCATCCCCGTGTACTTCCACAGTGAGCACCGGCAGCTGCCCTGGTGCCGCGAGCTGTGGCCCACCCCGCGCGTGGAGATCAACCCCGAAGACGCCGCCGAGCTGGGCATCCAGCAGGGCGACTGGGTGTGGATCGAAACCTCCCGCGGCAAGATTCGCCAGACGGCAGACCTGTATTACGGCATCAACAAGGGCGTGGTGAACTGCGAGCACCAATGGTGGCTGCCGGAATTCACCGGCCTGGGCAAGGGTTTCGATTTGGTGAACGTGAACACGCTGGCGTCGCTGGACAACCAGTGCCCGCTGTGCGGTGCTGCCAACGCCCGCGCCTACAACGTGAAAATTTACAAGGCCACTCCCGAGAACAGCCCCAACGGCAACCCGGTGCCCTGCGACACCGATGGCACTCCCATGATCGTCTCTTGCGACGACCCGCGCCTGAAAGAATGGCTGCCCAACTACGAGATTCGGAAGGAGGCCTAACATGACCCAGTACGCCATTGTTACCGACCTCAACCGCTGCGTTGGCTGCATGGCCTGCAGCGTGGCCTGTAAAGTTGTGAACAACGTACCGGTGGGCAACTACTGGAATAAGGTGCTGCGCATCGGCCCCAATCCGGCGAAGGCGGGCTCGGGCCACTTTCCCGATGTGGACCTGTACTTTTTGCCCATGCAGTGCCAGCACTGCGAGAACCCGGCGTGCGTGGACGTGTGCCCCACCGAGGCCAGCCACAAGACGGCCGACGGCACGGTGCAGATCGACAAGGAGAAGTGCATCGGCTGCCAGTTCTGCGCCATGGCCTGCCCCTACGGCGTGCGCTACCTCAACGAGGAGGAGCGTGTGGTGGAGAAGTGCACCCTGTGCGAGCAGAAAATCGCCCAAGGGGAGCTGCCCCAGTGCGTGGCCCAGTGCGGCGGCATGGCCCGTTTCTTCGGCGACCTGGACGCGGGCATCGAGAGCTTCGAGACGCTGACTGACGGCTTCGACACCGACCGCAGCTATGAGACGCTGATGGCTCACCGCGCCACGCTGGCGGAGGTGGTGAACCCCTACACTGAGGCCGACCTGCACCACGTGCCGGATACCGGCAACAAGCCGGCGTTCGTATACATCCTGCGGGAACGCGACTGGCAAGGGGAATAACCGCACGGCGCCCTGGGTGCTTTCGACTGGCGTTCGGCCCGCAAGCCGTTTCGGTTACCCCGACTGGCGCCCGGCCCGCAAATGAGCCCTCCCTGGAAAGGCGGCTGCCACCTCGGCGGCCGCCTTTTGCGTTGCGGGCGCAGGCGCTAGAAGCGGTTCGCGGCGGCTGCTTCCTTCAGGCCCTCGTAGAGCAGCCGCAGCTCCTTCTCGTACAGGCTGTTCTTCAGGCGGATGAACGAGATGTCGTGGGCCAGGCTCTCTTTGGGCAGCGGGATGACTTCCAGCGCGCCTTCTTGCAGTTCTCGCTGCACGGCGGCTTCGTATACGAACGAAATGCCCAGCCCTTGGGCCACGAAGATCTTGATGATGTTCAGGCTGCCCACCACGCAGGTGTCGGCGAAGGCGGAGGTGCTGAGGTCGCGCTGGGCCAGCGCCCCTTCCAGCACCGCGCGGCTGCCGCTGCCCTCTTCGCGCAGGATGAGGCGCTCGCCCAGCAGGTCATTGAAGCTGCGCACTTTTTCCGCCGGTCGCTGCCCTGCCGCGCAGATGCACACCAGCCGTTCGGTGCGGAAGGTGTCCCAGGCGTAGGCGGTTTTGTCGAAAAGCCCTTCCACGAAGGCGCAGTCTATCTCGCCGTCGGCCATCAGCCCCAGCAGCCGCTTGGTATCGCCCGAGCGCACGTGGGCGCGAATCTGCGGGCGCTCGGCCAAAAACGCCGCCAAGGGGGCTGCCATCACGTATTCGCCGGCGGTGAGGGTCATGCCGATGCGCAGCTGGGTTTTGGCCCCGTGGGCCACTTCGGCGATGTGCTGGTGCAGCAGCGCGTCGTCGTGGGCCATGGTGGAAAGCGCGTCGCGCAGCACGCGGCCGGCGGGGGTGAGCTCAAGTTTTTTGCGCTGGTAGACGAACAGTTTGGCACCATACTCCTTCTCCAAAAAGGCGATGTGCTGCGATACCGCGGGTTGGGTGAGCGACAGCTTCTCGGCGGCGCGGGTGTAGTTCAGCGTCTTGCATACGGCGAGAAAAGTTTTCACGCGGAAGTCTTGCATGTTGGTTCCGTTCGCTTGCGGACGGGCCCCTGCAGCCCATCTCGGTACGATAAGAATATATCATCGTTACCAAAATATATATAAGCTTGAATTAGGATTACCTTCTTGCATAATAACCGAACGCACTGTTCCTGCAGGCGGCTGCGCTCGGGCCGGCCGCATGTGGTAAGAACGGCGAACAACCAACGAGGTTAAGAAAGAAGATGATAATGCGCGAAAAGATAAAGTCTGTTCCCATCCCCACCGCCGGCGTTGCGCTGGGCCTTGCAGCGCTGGGCAATCTGTTGGCTCCCTACAGCGAAGTGGTTCACTACGGTTGCGGACTGCTGTCGTTTTTCCTGGCTGCCATGCTGGCGGCGAAGATGATCATGTTCCCGTCCATGATTCGCGATGACTTCAAGAACTCCATCTTGGCCAGCGTGTCCGCCACCTTCTTCATGACCCTCATGCAGCTGGCCGGTTATCTGGCTCCCTTCGCCATCGCCCCTGCGTTTGGCTTGTGGTGCGCTGCCGTGGTGGGTCACTTCGGCCTGATGGCTTGGTTCACCGGAAACTACATTCGCCGTTTCCAGCTGAAAGAAGTGTTCCCCACCTACTTCATTTGCTACGTGGGCATCATTGTGGCCTCGGTTACATCGCCTAACTTCGGCATGGAGGCGCTGGGCAGCGTGATCTTCTGGTTCGGTTTCGTGTGCTACCTGGTGCTGCTGGCGGTTATCACCGCGCGCTATCTGAAGCACGAGATTCCTGAGCCGGCCCGTCCGCTGTTCTGCATCTATGCCGCTCCCATGAGCCTGTCGCTGGCCGGCTACCTGGCGGTTACTTCCAACCCCAACCCGCTGTTCGTGGCGGTACTGGCGGTGCTGGCCCAGGCGCTGTTTGCCCTGGTGCTGTTCCATCTGCCCAAGTTCGTGGCGCTGAAATTCTATCCCAGCTATGCGGCCATGACCTTCCCGTTCGTCATTACCGCTACCGCGCTGGGCAAGGCGCTGGCGGCCCTCACCGCCGCGGGTGTGGCGGTGCCCTTCCTGGAGGCCTTCCAGGTGCTGGCTTTCGTGGAAACCGCGTTCGCCACGTTCATGGTGTTCTACGTGTTCACCCACTACATGAAGTTCTTCTTCGGCACCCCCAAGGGCCATGAGGTTGTGGAGCCGGCGCCCGTTGCCATGCCCGTAGCCATCGAGCTGGATGCCGAATAACCAACCCGCCTGCATTCCTCCCCAGGGCAGAGAGCATTCTCTGCCCTTTTTCGTGCCAAGGGGCGGGTGCGCGAGTAATTAGGGCGTGTCAGGGGGACGCTCCCTGGCACATGGGATACACTAGTTCCAAGGCGTGTTTGTGCTGATGGCGGAAGGGGAGCCATGGTGAAGCGAAAAGCGGATAGGGATCATGTGGAGGTGGCCCACCTGTCGGGGCCCGAGGGCATTCGAGCGGCGTTCGAGGTGCTCCGGGCGCCGGGCGCCGAAGTTCCGCTGGCCGTTGCTGCCGAAGAGGTGCCGCGCATCTGCTGGACCTGTCAAAAGTGCGCCGCCGAGAACGAAGGGGACAGCGAAACCTGCTGGAACTGCGGCGCCGCCCGGTGGCGGTAGGTCCTGCCAGCAGCCGCGCGCGTGCCTACGGGGCAAAAACCGCCAGAGGGAGGGCAGCCTTTCCCGCCAACGAAGCGCCATGCGAATTCCCATAACCCCAATAGCGGGCCGCCACGGCTATAATATGCGGCTATCGGCAAGCAACTGTTTTGAGGGAGCCTTATGAAACCCTACAACCCGCATGAGATAGAGCCGCGCCTTCAGCTGCAATGGGAGGAAGCGGGCCTGTATAGCGTTGATGAGAATTCCGACAAGCCGCGCAAGTACGTGCTGGAAATGTTCCCGTACCCCTCGGGCGACATCCACATGGGGCACGTGAGCAACTACACCTACGGCGACGTGGTGGCCCGCTATTCCAAGATGCGCGGCTTCAACGTGCTGCATCCCATGGGCTGGGACGCCTTCGGGCTGCCGGCGGAAAACGCCGCCATCAAGCACCACAGCCACCCGGCCCTGTGGACCTACCAGAACATCGACACCCAGCAGGCCAGCTTCAAGCGCATGGGCTTTTCCTACGATTGGGACCGCACCGTGGTGGCCTGCGACCCCGAGTACTACCGCTGGGGCCAGTGGATATTCCTGAAGTTCTGGGAGCGCGGCCTGGTGGAGCGGCGCAACAGCCCGGTGAATTGGTGCCCCAGCTGCGCCACCGTGCTGGCCAACGAGCAAGTGACCGAGGGCCGCTGCTGGCGCTGCAGCTCCGAGGTGGAGAAGCGCGACCTCACCCAGTGGTACTTCAAGATTACCGACTACGCCCAGGAACTGCTGGATGACCTGGACCAGCTTACCGGCTGGCCCGAGCGGGTGAAGCAGCAGCAGGCCAACTGGATTGGCCGCTCCGAGGGCGCCAACGTGGACTTCATCCTGTGCGATATGGCGGGCAACGCGCCGGCCGAGCCCGCGGAAGACGATATCATCACCGTGTTCACCACCCGCGCCGACACCCTGTTCGGCTGTAGCTTCTTCGTGCTGGCGCCCGAATACAAGGGGCTGCAGGCGCTGGTGGCTGGCACTGAATACGAGCAGCCGGTGATGGATTTGGTGGAAGCCGCCAAGAAGGTGAGCGCCGTGGAGCGCGCCCAGGGCGATCACGAGAAGCACGGCGCCTTCACCGGCCGTTACGTGGTGAACCCCATCAATGGCGAGAAGGTGCCCATCTGGGTGGCCGACTACGTGGTGGCCGACTACGGCACCGGCGCCGTGATGGCGGTGCCCTGCGGCGACCAGCGCGACTTCGAGTTCGCCCGCAAGTACAACTTGCCCATCATCCCCATCATCCTGAGCGAAGATGATCCGCTCTTTCCGCAGCTGAGCGGCCAGCAGGGCCGTGTGGTGACCGAGGTGGACTGGCCGCAGGCCTATGCCGCCGAGGGCATCCTGGTGCAGTCGGGCCCCTACACCGGCCTGGTGGGCGGCAAGCATTCCGAAGGCGAGGCGGCCATCGTGGCGGCGCTTGAGGAAATGGGCCGCGGCAAGCGCACGGTGGAGTTCCGCCTGCGCGACTGGCTGATTTCCCGCCAGCGCTACTGGGGCAACCCCATCCCCGCCATCCACTGCCCCCAGTGCGGTGTGGTGCCGGTGCCAGAGGAAGATCTGCCGGTGCGGCTGCCCGAGGACATCGACCTGGCGGCGGGCGAAACGCTGGCCACCCATGCCGGGTTCGCCGACTGCACCTGCCCGAAGTGCGGCGGCAAGGCGCGGCGCGAAACCGACACCATGGACACCTTCACCTGCTCTAGCTGGTACTACATGCGCTACACCGACCCGCACAACGTGCACGCGCCGTTCGACCCTGCCAAAACCAACGCCTGGATGCCGGTAGACCAGTACATCGGCGGCATCGAGCACGCCATCCTGCACCTGCTCTACAGCCGCTTCTTCACCAAAGTGCTGCGGGACATGGGACTGCTGGATTTCGACGAGCCCTTCACCAACCTGCTGTGCCAGGGCATGGTGCTGGATTCCCAAGGTGAAGTGATGAGCAAGTCGAAGGGCAATGTGGTGTCTCCCGAGGAGATGATTGCCAACTACGGCGCCGACGCCGTGCGGGCAACCATGCTGTTCATGGGTCCGCCCGACAAGGAGAAGCTGTGGAACGAAGACGGCCTAGCGGGCATGTACAAGTTCCTGAACCGCCTGTGGCGCCAGGTGAACGACCTGGTCGGCGCGGCGGGAGAAGAGACGTTGTTCGAGGCGGCGCCCGCCCCCGAGGCGGCGGTGAAGCTGGCCCAGAAGCTGGTGCGGGAGCGCCATCGCGTGGTGGGCAAGGTGGAAGGCGACTTCGACCGCAACAACTTCAACACCGCGCTGGCGGCCACCATGGAGCTGTCCAACGCCACCGGCGAGTACTTGCGCGCGTTTTCGCCAGAAGCGCGGGCTGCGTGCCCCGACCATCAGGCGCTGGACGCCGATGTGGCCCAGGTAATCGTGAAGCTGATGGCCCCCATCGCCCCCCATTGGGCCGATGAGCTGTGGACCACTGTGCTGGGGCAAGAGGGTTCGGTGCACGATGCGCCGTGGCCCACGTGGGACCCCGAACAGGCCAAAGACAACGAGGTGGAGCTGGCAGTACAGCTGTCCGGCAAGGTGAAGGCCCGCATCACGGTGGCGGCCGACGCCCCGCAGCCAGAAGTGTTGGCCGCTGCAAAGGCCGCGGTTGCCGACGCGCTTGAGGGCAAAACCATCGTGAAGGAAATCGTGGTGCCCGGCCGTCTGGTAAACATCGTGGCGAAGTAGCGGGTTTATAGATTTTCGGAGCAAGGGGAAGAGCGGGGGCAGAATGCACCGCAGGGATTCTATCTCCACCAAACGTTTCTGGAGGGTGGGCCGACCCGACAGGCCTGCGCTCGACGCTCCGTACGAGGGGAACTAACTCGCGCTGGCGCGCGAGTGGATTTCCCCTCTACTCCGCTTGACCGGACCTCGCTCCGACCCGCCGGGTCGGCCCAGCCACAATGCTAATCCAGGTCGAATTCGTAGGGCAGAGATTCTATCTCTGCCTTTTTGTTTCCGGGAAGCTGACAGGGGACACGCCCTGCCCTGCCCCTTACGACAAATCGCCGGATTCCGCGAGATCCACTCGTTCGTCTTCGGCCGCTATGGGGCCGGTTTCCCCTTGGGAGTTCTGCAGCAAGGTGTTGAAGAAGTCCTTGGTGCGGGCCAGTGCTTCCCGAAGGCTGTAAGACGTTTGGTTTAGGTAAGCACCGTGATCGCTGGCCACGCCCACCGCTTCCATCCCCAGGCCGTGGGCGGCGTAGAGGGAGCGATAGAGGTGGTAGGCCTGGGTGGTAACGATGATGCGCTGGGCGCCAAACACATGACGGGCCCGATACATGCTCTCGTAAGTGGAGTAGCCGGCGTGGTCCTCGTAGATGTCTTCGCTGGGAATACCAAGGTTCACCAGGTATTTCTTCATGGCGGCCGATTCGTTGTAGTTGGCTTCGCGATTGTCGCCGCTCACGATGATGGCCTGGGCGGCGCCGGCATCGTAGAGGGCCCAGGCGGTGTCCAGCCGATGGCGCAGCATGTCGGAGGGGGTGCCGTCGGCGTGTACCGAGGCGCCCAGCACCACTATAGCGTCGGCGTTGTAGTCGGCCACGTCGGCAATCGTATGCACATCGCCGCGGGTGGTGCCGATGGTGACCAGGTTGGTGAGCCCCACTACGGCCACGGCCGCCAGTACCAGCCCCAGCGCCACCTTCAGCGGCAGGGTCACCAGGCGCAGTGCAGAGCTGTGTGCATTTTTGTTTCCCATGGCCGCCCTCCTCCCTGTTTCGCGCCCGACGGGGAGGCCACTATAACAAACCGCTGCCCCCTTCGCAGGGGGTGTGTTTGGCCTGCGGGGCTATTTCTTCGCGAATCCATACCTCTTTCGCAGAGCCACCAAAAAGCCCACGGCCAGCAGGGCCGCCGCCAGTTCGCCCACTGAAACCGAAAGCCAGATGCCGTTGATGCCCCAGACCAGCGGCAGCAGGATTACCGCGCCGCACTCGAAAACCAGGGTGCGCATGAAGGCAATGACGGCTGAAACCACGCCATTATTCAAAGCGGTGAACAGGGCCGACAGGTAAATGGGCAGCCCCATGATGAGGAAGGCCAGCGCGTAGAGCTTGTAGGCGTGCACGGTGAAGTCCAGAAGCTCGGGGTCGTAGCTGACGAAGATGGCGGAAAGCGGCGCCGCCAGCCATTGGGCCGCCAGGAACATCGCCACGCTGCTCGCGCCTATCAGCCCCAGGCTCTTCAACAGGATGCTGCGCATTTCGCCATGGTTGCCGGCGCCGAACTGGTAGCTCATCAGCGGCGACGACCCAACCGCGTAGCCCATGAAAACGGCGCCGAATATCATGGCGGTATAGCCGATGACGCTGTAGGCGGCCACGCCGTCTTCGCCGATGTAGGCCATCAGCTGGAAGTTGTACAGCATGGTCACCAGGCTCATGGCGATGTTGGACACCAACTCCGAGCAGCCGTTCAGGCACGCTTTGCCGATGGGGCGCCATTCGGGGCGCGTCCAGCGCAGCCGCAGGAAGCTGGAGTTGTGGCGCCGGGCGAAATACACCAGCGGAATGGCGCCGCCCACCACTTGCCCCAGGCCCGTGGCGATGGCGGTGCCGTCGATGCCCAGCCCAGCACGCAGATGAACAGCCAGTCCAGCACCACGTTGGTAACGCCGCCGGCCACCACCACGAAGAAGCCGTAATGGGGCTTGCCTGCGGTGGAAAACAGCACTTCAAAAGCGAATTGCAACGCGAAAAACGGCAGCATCCCCAGCAGCCAGCGGCCGTACGAGACGGCGGAATCCAGCAGCGGGCCGTCGGCGCCGAACGCCTGCATGGCCGGCACGATGGCGGCCTGCCCCAGCGCTCCCAGCACCAGGGACACGGCGATGGTGAAGAAAACCAGCATGCTGAAGTAGCGGTTGGCCTGTTCGTCGTCGCCCTCGCCGCGGGTTTTCGCTATCAGGGCGCTGCCGCCGGTGCCGGTCATGAGGCCCACGGTAGCCAGGATCATGATGATGGGCCAAGCCAGGTTCACCGCGGCCAGCGCGGTCTTTCCTATGTAATTCGACACGAAAAAGCCGTCCACCACCGTGTAGAGGGAGGTGAAAATCATCATGCAAATGGTGGGGAAGGTGAATTTCAGCAGGGCGCTGAGCGTGAAGTGGCGGTTCATGTCTTGAGCCATGGGTAATCCTTTAGTTGCGTTGGGCGGAAGCCGCGAAGCGGTGCTTGCCTGACGGCTGGGCTTGCGGGCAGGGCGGTGTGGCGTGGATTGGGGGAAGCTGGCGTCTCGCCTATAGGGCGTCGAATCCCGCGCTGAGTGTTTCCAGGTATCGGGATAAGATTCGCGGCAGCTGTTGGAGCATCTCGGGGGGAAGGGCACGGGTGGCGGCGATTTCCGCCTGTACCAGAGGGGCAATTACGGCTTCGGCCTGCTGCCTGCCCTTTTCCGTGAGGAACACCCGCGACACGCGGCGGCTTTCGTTTTCGATGCGCACCAGGTCTTGCGTCGTGAGCCGCTTCAGGGCCGAGGCCAGCGTTTGCTTGGGCATGAGGCTGGTTTTGCAGAGCTCCAGCTGCCGTTGGCCATCCTGCTCGTAAAGGGCGTACAGAACGTTGAAGGCGCTGTCGGAGAGCCCCTTTTTCCGGGCAAATTCGTGATAGAGCTCAGTAAGTTCTTCGTTGAAGCGGTTGACCATGGCAATGCATTCGGTGGCAGTGCGGTTTTTTGCGGGGCTCGTCATCGCTGATCCTGATTCTAGCAAGGTGGTTTCTTGGTTTAGTACGAAAGCGTACTAGTGATAGTACGAAATCATACTGAATCTCGGTATGATTTCAGACCAAAACAGCAACCCTCACCATTTCGTCACATCAACATCTGGCGGTTGCGCGCTGAACTATACTGGCTGCGACAACCGCAGGCAGAAAGGAAGCGTGATGAGGGTGAGGGCTGGTGCCGATTATGCGGTAATGGCCGGATGTGGCTTTTCGGGCGATGGGGTGCTTGGCGGCGCGGTGGCTGTTGCGGTGCGGGGCGACCGGATTGTGTGGACAGGGCCGCCTGCGGCGCTTGCAGACGCGGTAGCATGGAGCGGGAAGGAACCCTGCGGCGTTTTCGAAGGCGCCAAAAATGCAATGGCTGGCGGGGCGTCGTTGCCGGTGCTGGAATTCCCAGAGGGCTTTCTCATGCCCGGATTCCACGACGCGCATATCCATATGTTCCATACGGCGCTGTACCTCTCGCCTTTGGCAGAGCGCTACTGCGGCGAAAACGAGGCGGACGCGGTGGCGCGGCTGGCCCCGCTGGCGGCGCGGCGCCCCGAAGGCGGCTGGCTGCTCACCCAGGGGTGGCGCGACTACCTGTGGAACCCGCCCGTTGCGCCGACGAAGGCGTCGCTGGATGCCGCTTATCCCAACCGCCCGGTGGCCATGTATTCCGGCGATGCCCATACCCTGTGGCTCAATTCCTGCGCTCTGGAGCGGCTGGGCATCACGGAAAGCTCTGTGCCCCCCGCCGGCGGCAGCTACGACAAAGACGCCAGCGGCTGCCTCACCGGCATCGTGCGGGAAGCGGCGGCCATGCAGCTGATGCCCCGCATCGTGGCGGAGTTTTCCCCGGAAGAGCTGCTGGACGCCTATCGCGGCCTGTTCGCCCAGCTGAACGCCGAAGGCATCACCAGCGTGTGCGACGTGTCCCTGATGGCGCTGCCAGGGCTGGATTTCGTGCGGGACGACCTGTACCAGCAGCTGCTGGAC
>Ga0073907_1003889_pt1 | contig 11436 bp, 14 predicted proteins | sample GluameincwithD2O_FD_65483 | JGI IMG/M metagenome (GOLD analysis project Ga0073907, IMG submission 65483) | Mouse cecum microbial communities from Vienna, Austria - Glucosamine amended microcosms incubated with D2O | ecosystem: Host-associated > Mammals > Digestive system > Large intestine >... | reverse complement strand
GGTCAGGATTTAATGCGCAAGCTCGGCATTATTGGCATTGCCGACAATGACATCAACGAGGTTTCGGGTGGCCAGCTTCAGCGGGCGTGCATTTGCCGCAGTATGATAAACAATCCGAAAATGATTTTTGCCGATGAGCCGACAGGGGCTTTGAACCGTACTTCTTCCGACGAAGTAATGGAAGAACTTGTAAAATTAAATTCTGAGGGAACAACGATCATGCTCGTTACTCACGATGTTAAGGTCGCGGCAAAATGTACAAGGGTCATGTACATTGTTGATGGAAACATAAAGGGGGAGTATGACCTAAGCAACGCTTCTACGCAGATGAGAGATCGGGAGCGGGCTCTGAATAACTGGCTTTTGGAATTAGGTTGGTAGTATGGATATTCTTATTGTTGAGGACAATAAGGAGCTTGCTGATTTGCTGTGTGACTTTCTCCGAGCGGAGAATTATACGGTATCAGCGGTTCAAACAGCCGAAAAAGCCTTGCTGCTGTATGAAAAATACGGCGCAAGGCTTGTCGTGCTTGATATTATGCTGCCCGGTAAGGATGGATTTTATGTTCTGGAAACAATCCGCAGGTCAAGCAACACGCCCGTATTGATTGTAAGTGCGAAAACGGAAAAGGAGGACAAGCTAAACGGACTGAATCTCGGCGCAGACGATTATATAGAAAAGCCGTATGATATTGATATTATGCTCGCAAAAATAAGCGGGATTTTTAAGCGACGATACGCTCTTGACGAAATTACTGACGGCAATATACGCATAAATGAGGCGAGCCGAACCGTTTACAAAAATGGAAAAGAACTCGAAATGACCACAAAGGAATTTGACCTGCTTCTGCTCTTGATGGAGAATAAGGGTAGGGCTTTAAGCAAGGAATACATTTTCGGACAGGTCTGGGGCAGCGACAGCTTTTCGGAACAACAGACCCTGACAGTACATATAAAATGGCTGCGGCAAAAAATCGAGGATACCCCCAAGAATCCTAAAAAAATAGTTACTGTATGGGGGGTGGGTTATAAATATGAAAGCGTTTAACAGGATTCTCTTGGCAGCTACGGCTGCCGTGATCCTATTGTTTGCTGTCGTGAATATGATCCTTGCTGCCGACAAGACCGACGGCGGCAGACTGTACCGCGTAGAGATAAGCCGTCTTGCGCTGGAAATAGAAGCGAACGGTTCTGCTGACATTTCCGAATGTGAGTATGTAACAAATATTGAACGATACGGAGAAAGATTTTACAGCACGGACAGCGACTATGTAATCCGTGAAATAAATGAAGAACTTTATCGCTTCGATTACCGTGCAAATGGTTATTCCAATAAAGCACATCTTGTAGGAATTGTAAACGCAGTTCTCGGTACTATGGCGATTTTGTTTATCGCAGTTATGCTTTACATAAAATTTGCAATTCTTGCGCCCTTTGAACGTCTGAGTGATCTACCTTACGAGCTTTCAAAAGGGAATCTCAATGCGCCGATAGAGGAAACGAAAAACCGCTTTTTCGGAAAATTTCTCTGGGGAATCGATATTCTCCGTGAAAATATCGAACAGCAAAAGCAGCGCGAACTGGAAATGCAGAAGGAAAAGAAAACCTTGCTGTTATCGCTTTCCCATGATATAAAAACGCCGCTTTCTGCAATAAAATTATACTCGGCAGCACTGTCGAAAAATTTGTATCCTGACACAGAAAAGCAACGCAAAATTGCAGAAAACATCAGTGAAAAGGCGAACGAAATCGAGAGCTATGTTTCGCAGATCATAATGGCATCCAGAGAAGATTTCCTCAGCCTTGAAGTGAATATGGACGAGTTTTATCTTTCGGAGCTTATCGAAAAAATCGCAGGGTATTATAGGGAAAAACTGTCACTTCTCAAAGCAGATTTCATTATCGGAGAATATAAAAATTGTCTGCTTTCGGGGGATTTGAGCAGGAGCGTTGAATTGCTGCAAAACGTTATGGAAAACTCCCTCAAATACGGTGATGGCAAATGCGTGGAATTGATTTTCCCTGAGGACGACGAATGCGTCCAAATTGCAATCAGAAACAGTGGCTGTACGCTCGGCAAGGACGATTTGCCGCATATTTTTGAGAGCTTTTGGCGCGGTGCAAATGCGGAAAATATTCGTGGCAGCGGGCTGGGCCTCTATATTTGCAGACAGCTTATGCACAGGATGAACGGCGAAATTTTTGCTGAGATCAACGATGACATTATCACAGTCACCGCAGTTTTCGCAAGAGCGTGAATTGCTGGTGCGGAAAGCAGTTTCATTACCGCAAATTTCTAAAAGTATATCTATACTATATCCCATCTGCCCAGCGGCAGAAAAGAAAAAAACCGCTGCTGGGCAGGTCTACTTTGCGTGTTCAAATTAGCCTTATGGCGGTTTTGAGAAATCAAAGCCGTCATTTTCTATGACCTCGTGGCGGCAACAGGAGGATGCCGCCGTGAGGTTGCGATGCCAAAATCAGTTTGATATTCATTCGTCAAAAAAAGCCTGCCCCCCGCAGCGGCACAGTCCACCTACACTTGCGAAAATAGTCGTTTCCTGACGGCTCACAATGTTACCCTCAGCGCCCGAATGGTCTTGCACCATCCGGGCGCTTTTCTATGTCCAGGCCAGCGTTACCGACCTCGCTGTCGCTCCCCACCCCTTTCGTTCAGTCCCCAGCAAAAATCTGAACGAAAGGAAAATGCAGGATGGGAATTACCATCAGAAAGCATAGGCGCAATTTGTCCTATGACGATGCCGCCACCCTTGATGAGTTTTGGGTGATAGCCAAGCAGTTTGACCGGAGCCTTTACCGCGAATGGAAAGACCATTGGGACGAGCGCGGCTATAACGAATACATAGTTGCCACCGAGGGACGTCTGCCCTACTGCGAATCGCCGGAACAGTATGTGTGCCGCATGGAAACCCGCGAGGAAATCCTGGCGGTGCTGGCACTCTGTACCGAGAAGCAGCGGGAGCGGTTTTTGCTCCATGCTCTGTACGATCTCAGCTATGAGGAAGTCGGGGATATTTGCGGCTGCTCCAAAGTTGCCGTTCATTTGAGCGTTGAAGCTGTCCGCAAAAGGTTTTTGAAATTTTTCCAGAAACCTACTTAACGAATCACTGTTCAAAATGGCTATAAGGTGAGGGGCGATATGCTCCATCACCAGGAGGGACAAGCTGCTGTTGTGGCTTGTCCCTCCTGCTATTTGAAGGAGGTCACTATGGCAATCATCAACCTAAGACGCTACTATCCCCACTACCCCAAGGACAAATTTCTGGAAGTGCCGGACGAGGTAGCGGATGCTTTGGAGGAAGGACGGCGCATCGAACACCGGCAGGACAATCGGCGGAGCTACTACCATGTCTATTCCATGGACTGCACCCCCGCCATCGAGAACCACACCATGTTCCTGGTGCTGTCCCCGGAAGAACTGCTGATCCGGGACGAGGACGAAGCGGCGGCGGAACTGGTCATGGAAAACCTGGCCGCTGCCATGGCCCGGCTCTCTCCCGCCCAGGCGCGGCGGCTCCATGCCCGGTATGTGCTGAAAAAGAAGTTTCGGGAGATCGCGGTGGACGAGGGGATCAGCGGCAGTTGCGCCGCTAAATCCGTCACCGGCGCAATCATGAAGCTGCAAAAGTATTTCATCAAAAATGGCTGGATGCCAAAGGAGGCTTGATATGCAAATGGATAAAGAATCGTTAGAGGCGCAAAAGGCTCAGGCCGAAAAGGAAATCTATCAGCTTGAGAACCGGCAGAAGATTTTGCTGAACCGAATCCGCAAGGAGGAACGCAACGCCAGGACCAGCCGCCTGTGTAAGCATGGCGCAATTTTGGAGGGTGTTTTCCCTTCCGTCCTTGACGCTGACGGCGAGGCAATCAAGGCGTTTCTGATTGCCCTTTCCCGCCTGCCGGGAGCAGGGAAACTCGCGGAAAAAACGCTGAACGCCGGGGACGAAGGATAAGTCTGTTCGGAGAACAGCGCACTTATACACCGTTCCGGTGTCGTGCGCCCTGCCGGGGGCTTGTTGCGTCCTTGCGGACGCGATGGGGAAGTACCTTCCCCAAACCCCTTGTGCGCCAGCAAAAACGAAACATCCGCTCTGCGTCTGTTCCGCTTCCGCTGGCCTGTTATCCCTGCTGCTGACTGCGGAGAAAGAAGGAAAGCCACATGGCGATTTTTCACTGTCCCATTCAAATCATTAAGCGCAGCATCGGCAAATCTGCTGTAGCTGCTGCCGCTTACCGGAGCGGCGAACGGCTGACAAACGAGTGGGACGGCATGACCCACGACTACACCCACAAAGGCGGTATTGTTCACACGGAGATCATGCTGCCCTCCCACGCCCCGCCGGAGTTTCAAGACCGCTCCACCCTCTGGAACTCCGTGGAGCAGATTGAGAAATCCAGTGATGCCCAGCTTGCCCGCGAGATCGAAGTTGCCCTTCCTGTGGAGCTGTCCCCCGCACAGCAGTTGGCCCTTGTCCGGGCATTCGTCAAAGAGAATTTTGTTGCTGCTGGGATGTGCGCCGACTTTGCCATCCATGACAAAGGGACGGGGAATCCCCACGCTCACATTCTGCTGACGATCCGGCCCTTGAAGCCGGACGGACGCTGGGGGCCGAAGTGTCGGAAGGTTTACGATCTGGACAGCCAGGGCAACCGTATCCCGGACGGCAAAGGCGGCTGGAAGAATCACCGGGAGGACACCACCGACTGGAACCATCGGGAGAACGCCGAGAAGTGGAGGGCGGCGTGGGCCGCTTACGCCAATCGTGCGTTGGAGGCGGCGGGCAGGCCGGAGCGCATCGACCACCGCAGCTATGAGCGGCAGGGTGTCGAAAAAATTCCATCAATTCACATGGGGCCTGCCGCCAGCCAGATGGAGCGCCGGGGCATCGCCACCGAGAAGGGGAACATCAATCGGGAGATCGCCGCTGACAATAAACTGCTGAAGGAGATCAAAGCCCGCATCACCCGGCTCTATAACTGGTCAAAGGAACAAGCCGAATCTGCTGTGCCCACCCAGGGCAAGGAGAGCATTGTCGCTAAGTTATGGCAGGCCCGGATGGACATGGCCGCTCCCTCTACCCGTACCGGCAAAATCAAGAAGCTCCAGGAGGATGCAAAGCTGTTCAACCTGTTACAGTCCAACGGCATCACTTCCATGCAGCAGCTTTATGAAAAAGTTTCTGCCATGAACAAGGACTATTACGATCTCCGGGGCCAGATCGTCAAAGCCGAACGCCGCATTGCTGTTCTGGATGAGCGTCTGAAAATGTGGGAGCAGTATCAGCAGTATAAGCCCATCCGCCAGAAGTTGGACAAGGTGAAGCCGGGCAAACGGGAGAAATACCAGCAGGAGCATGAAAGTGAGTTGGCTGCTTTTGACGCTGCCGCTGATTTTCTGAAAGGGCTGAAAGAATCTGGCGAGGCGATCACGCCCAAGGCATGGCGGGCCGAGGTCACGAAGCTGACAGCACAGAAGGATTTTGATTATCAGAAAATGCGTGATATGCGGGAGGACATCAAAGCTGTTGAAAACCTCCGCAAGACCGCCGACCGGCTGGCCCGTGAGGGACAGCACCAGCAGAGGGAAACTGAACGATAATACTACGATTTTTACGAAAGGATTTTTGAATTATGGATATGAACCCGTGGGAACGCCGCCAGAAAATTTTGGAGGTTTTGTGCCTCCGGCGGCATGATACTTATGGCAATCTGGCGCATGAGTTTAATGTCAGCACCGGGACGATTCGCCGTGACATTGTGGTGCTGACCTGTTCCTATCCGATTGAAACGGTCAAGGGCGGTCATGGAGGCGTCAGAGTGGCAGAATGGTTCCACCTTGACCGCAGGGCACTGAACTCTGCGGAGATCACGTTTCTCCGCAGACTGGCGGAATCGCTGGACGGTCCTGATCTGGAAATGCTCAACCGGATCATCGCTATCTTTTCGCATTGAGGGAGGGCCGCTATGCGTGTGAGAATCAGCAGTATCAAAATCAACCCTGGACGGCGTGAAGCCGAACCAAAGGCCGTTGAGGAACTGGCCCGGAGCATCACCGCCGTGGGCCTGCTTAATCCCATCACCATCGACCAGAACAACACCCTGGTTGCCGGTTTGCACCGGTTGGAGGCGGCGAAGCTGCTGGGCTGGACAGAGATCGAATGTACCGCCGTTGGGATGAACACCGTCCAGGCAGAGCTGGCCGAGATTGACGAGAACATTGTCCGCACCAGACTGAACCGGCAGGAGTTGTGCGAACAGCTTTTGCGCCGGAAAGAAATCTATGAAATGCTCCACCCGGAGACAAAGGTTGGGGCGGCACAGGCGGCGGGGATGAACCGCTCCATCGGCAACAACGTCAGTGCCAAATTGGCACCCACGTCAAAGTCCTTTGTGGAGGATACTTCCGAGAAAACGGGCATGAGCAAGCGGGCGGTCAGCCGTCTGCTTCAGATCGCCAACAATCTGACCGGCGATGCCAGAAGGATTGTAGAAGCCAACAACATGACCCAGGACACCGCGCTGAAGCTGTCCCGGCTCCAGCATGACGAACAGGTTGAAGCGGCCTCCATGCTGGCGGCGGGAACTATGGAATCGGTGGAGCAGTACCAAGCGTACCAGCGGGAGCGGCGAAGGGCAATCGCTATGTCCTGCCCGCTGTCAGACGATCCGCCTGTTGACACCCGGACGGAGGCCGAGAAGGAACAGGAAAAGCGGGAATCGCTGGACGGCCTTGTTCGTGAGTTTTGCCGGGTAGTTGAATATTTCCTCAACCAGATGAAAATGTACCAGGGCTGTGCGGACGCTTTTGCGGAAATGTCCCAGCCGCAGATCAGCCAAGTGTGGGACAGCGCCGCCGCCGTGGATATGGCAATCATCAGCTTTTCTAAGGCCGTAAAAGCTATCCAGGCAGAGAATGAAAACGGAGGACACGACAATGAAAACTGACTATATCACCAGCACTCCCACCCTGCCGCCCCACCTGGTTTACCCCCGGTTCCTGCTGGGGCTGAATATCCGGCTGACCGCCAAGGAGGTCTACGCAATCATGCTGGATATGATACTGAACTCCGAGGCCGCACAGACCGATAAGCGTGGGCGGCGCTATCTGGCGTTCTACAACAAGACCATCGCGGAAATCATCGACCGTACCCCCAGCACCGTGGCACAGTCCCTGCGGGAGTTGGAAACCGTGGGGCTGGTTGAGAAGAAGCTGATTGCCCTCCACACCCCCTATCACATCTACATCAAGTTACCGGCAGGAGAGAACGAGCTGTGATCCAGCACATGAACTACCAACAGTACCGCGCCGCCCGGAGACTGGTACATAGCTGCTGCAATTATGATTGCGGGAATTGTCTGCTCCTGGACGATGGCGAGGAATGTATCTGTCCGCAGAGCATCACCTACTCGCTGATCTGCAAATGGTTCCGCGCCGCCGTCCTGCCCCTGGACGCTGGGCTGTACGCCGCCCTGCTCCACCGGGCGGACAGAAAGAAATGCGCCCTCTGCGGCGGCTGCTATCTGCCGAAATCCAATCGGGCGAAATACTGCCCGGAGTGCGCCGTTCGCATGAAGCGAGCAAAGGCCACAGAGCGCAAGCGGAGACAGCGGCAGAACTGTCACGCTTTAGGGCTTAAAAAGCCCTGATTTTGCAAGGCTTTCCGGGGGCGGCTCGATAGGGGGCTGATACATTCCCTATCCAGCGCCCCGGAAGGCCCTCAGAAGGCCCGCAAAGGCCATTCTACAAAGGAGTTTTCCCTATGACCGAGAACAGGCGTTATTACTACCTCAAACTGAAAGAGTATTTCTTCAACAGCGAGACGATGATGATTTTGGAGAGTATGCAGGATGGGCTTCTGTACTCGAATCTGCTGCTGAAAATGTATCTCATGTCGCTGAAAAGCGGCGGCATCCTCCTGTTGGGAGATCATTTCCCCCACACGCCGCAGACCATCGCCACTTGTACCCGGCATCAGATCGGCACCGTGGAGCGTGGTCTGAAAATCTTCTTGCAGTTGGGGCTTATCGAAATCCTGACTGACGGAGCGTACTACATGACCGACATTCAACTGCTGATCGGCCAGTCCTCTACAGAGGGGGAGCGGAAAAAACGGGAGCGGAGCCGGTTACAGCGTCAAAAGCTGCTGCCCTCTGGTGGAGTGGACATTTGTCCACCCAATGGGCGGGTGGACAAATGTCCGCCTATATTAGAGAAAGAGAAAGATATAGAGTTAGATACAGATAGAGAGATAGAAGGGGGACGAATCACCCCCGCCGTTTTGGGCCGATACCAGAATGTTTTGCTGTCTGCTGGTGAACTGTCCGAGCTGCAAGCTGACTTCCCCACCGTCTGTCAGGAGTACATCGAGAGGTTATCCGAGTACATGGCATCCACTGGCAGGACGTACAAGAGCCATGCCGCCACCATTCGCCGCTGGATAACGGATGACCGCCGCAAGGCCGCTCCCCCTGCCCGCAACCGGGATTATAGCGTAAAGGACGGTGACACAGTATGACGGAGATCCGCAAGGACGAGTATCTTGACCCCGCTGACGGCCTTATCCATTGCCGCAAGTGCGGAGGCCCCCGGCAGGCGATCATTCCCGACCCGTTCAAGGTCGGCAGCTTCAAGCCCCGCTGCGTCTGCCCCTGCCAGCAAGAGGCGGAGCGCCGCCGCAGGGAGGCAGAGGAACGCCGCCAGCGCATGGAGCGCATCAGGCGGCGCAAGGCCCAGGGACTTCAAGACCGCTACCTCTACGGCTATACCTTCGCCAACGACAATGGCGAGAATCCTGTCATGGCGAAAGCCCACGCATACGTTGACCACTGGCCCCAGGCGTTCAAGCGGAACATCGGCCTACTGCTATTCGGGGACGTTGGGACTGGAAAATCCTTCGCGGCCGGGTGCATTGCAAACGCACTCCTAGAGGCAGATATACCCGTACTCATGACCAATTTTCCCACCATCCTGGCCCGCCTGTGCGGGACGTTCGGAGAGGACAGAACGGACTTTCTGGACAGCCTGGGGGACTATGACCTCCTGATTATAGACGACCTGGGTGCGGAGCGCAACACCGAGTATGCCCTTGAGCAGATGTTCAGCATCATCGACAGCCGGTATCGCTGTAACAAGCCGCTGATCGTGACTACGAATCTGAAGCTGGACGAATTGAAGCACCCGCGCGACCTCGCCCACGCTCGTATCTATGACCGGATTTTAGAACGCTGCGCCCCTATCCTTTTTGCCGGGAAGAACTTCCGGGAGGGCAACGCCGCCACCACCAAGGCGGCAGCGAGGCGCATCGTATCGCCAGAATAATTTTGAAAATTGAAAGGAGCCGCCTATGGCAAAAGCGAAGGAGCCTGTTATTACTGTCAGCACTGTGTTTGCAGGGAGGCAGACCGACAGGCAAGCCTTTATTGACTTAATCATACAGAAAAAAGAGATTGCTAAATCGCAAGTTGCGCTTGACATTAGCGCTCCTGCACGGTATAATGAAATCACTCCAAACTGCGGCATACACAGCGGAACGGAGGTCATAAATGAGGACTAACACTGTGTATGCTGAACCCTACCCGCAGGAGGTGAGAGCAGCTATCTATTGCCGCTTGTCCAAGGACGATGATTTGAGCGGCCCCAGCGCCAGCATCCAGAACCAGCGTGAGCTTTTGTGCCGCTACTGTGAGGAACAGGGGTGGCGTGTGGCAGGGATTTTCCAAGATGATGGATTCACCGGACTGAACATGGACCGCCCCGATTTTCAGAAGATGCTGGGAGCGGTGGAGCGCGGGATGTTCGATGTGATCCTGACCAAAGACCTTTCCCGCCTGGGACGGAACTACTTACAGACCGGACAGCTTATTGAAGAATTTTTTCCCAGGAACAAGGTGCGCTATATCGCACTCAATGACGCAGTAGACACCAATATTGAGAACGATATAACCCCATTCCGCAATATTCTGAACGAAATGTATAGCCGGGATGTAAGCAAGAAAGTCCATTCGTCCTACCTGACGAAAGCCAAGTCCGGCAAGTTTACCGGATGCCTCGCCCCCTTCGGCTACAAGAAGGACCCGCTGGACAAGAACCGCCTTGTTATTGACGAGGACACAGCATGGATTGTCCGTAAGATTTACGACTATGCCCGCAACGGCAGCGGCCCCAACCGCATCCGGCGCAGACTGGAAGATGAAGAAATTCCCTGCCCCGCGTGGTGGAACCGTCAGAAGGGCTTGCGCGACCATGTGACCAAGTTTGAGCGTGAGAACCCGGAGCGCGGGCGGTTTATCTGGGACTTCACCACCATCAAGGAAATCCTGTCCAACCCCGTCTACATCGGCGCTATCGCCTCTCAGAAGGTCAACTACCGTTTCAAGATCGGCTGGATGGGCGATAAGAAGCGTGAGGAATGGATCATCGTTGAGGGGATGCACGAGGCCATCATCGACCGGGACACCTTCGACATTGTGCAGGAGAAGGTCAAGAGCCGGAAACGGGCGGACGCTTGGGGGAATTTCAGCCTGTTCGCTGGGCTGGTGAAGTGTGGACAGTGCGGCAGTACCATGAACATCCGCCGCGCCAATCAGAAGGGCAATGACCGCATCTACACCTGTTCCCGGTACAACAAGTACGGTGTCGCTCACTGTACCCAGCACCGCATCAAGTACGATACCCTCTATGCCATCGTGCTGGAACAGATTAGAAGCTGTGCGGAAAAGGCCCTGGCCGATGAACAGGAGGCCGCTGCCCAGCTTCGGGAGAACTGCCAAGCGGACGAACAGGCCGAGCGGCTTCTGATCGAGCAGAGCATAGCCGAGGACAGCGAACGGATTGACGCGCTGGAACGCATCATCAGCCGTGTGTATGAGGATATGGTAGCGGGGCGCATCACCGAGGACAACTTCAACCGCATCCTGGAACGCAGCCAGACGGAGCAGACCACGCTGAAAAATCGTGTGACGCTCAACCGCCAGCGGCTGACCCAGCAGGACCAGGAGCAGGAGGACAACACCCGCTGGCTGGAAATCATCAAGGACTATGCGGACATTCAAGAGTTGGACGCTGTGACGCTGAACCGGCTTGTGCAGAAGATCGTCATTCATGAGGACATAGATAGTGATACCACCCGGCAAACTGTGGAGATACATTTCAACTTCAACAATCAGGCGGACAAACGCCGGATTGTTCGAGAAAAGTAACTAAATACTGCCTTTTTCACCTGGACAGCAGGGGAATCAAGGGTAAACCGTAAGGTCATGCCGCCGCCCGCCGTGGGCTGTTTCACCAATTTTGGAATGAAACAGCTCATGGCGGGCGGCGGCATTATCGTCATCGGCACGACCCTCATCCCCCTGCTGTCGGGGCTGTTTTAAGGGCGGCGGCTTATGGACTTTCTCACCGACTGGCTCACGGAC